>Ga0209013_10002543_pt1 | contig 16502 bp, 13 predicted proteins | sample Cruoilmetagenom2_FD_187291 | JGI IMG/M metagenome (GOLD analysis project Ga0209013, IMG submission 187291) | Oil polluted marine microbial communities from Coal Oil Point, Santa Barbara, California, USA - Sample 2 (SPAdes) (version 2) | ecosystem: Environmental > Aquatic > Marine > Oil seeps ...
CCGGTAGAGCAGTTTGATGATCTCGACTCTTTGCTGCACACCTACGGGGAGATCTTTCACATAGGCATCCGGATCGACTTCCAAATTAAATTGTTCTGATATCTGGCGAATCTTCTCAGAAGCAGCCTTACGATCAAGAACCCCACCAAAACGAGTATCTTCATCTCCGAGCATTACGTTCTCCGTCACGGTAAAAACAGGCACCAGCATAAAATGCTGGTGCACCATGCCAATACCCGCGGCGATTGCATCATTGGGAGACTCTACTTCGATCTCCTGACCACGCACAATAATCTCACCTTCATCCTGGTGGTAAAGACCGTAGAGAATGTTCATCAAGGTTGTTTTTCCTGCACCATTCTCGCCTAACAAGGCCAGGATCTCCCCCCCTTCAAGCGTCAGGTCAATGTGGTCGTTCGCCAGCACACCAGGAAACCGTTTTGTGATACCGCGTAGCTCCAGGACAGGTGTCATATAAACACTGCTCCATTTAAAAAATTCGGAAACTTTCTATATAACGTGATTTCGAGATAATTGCCAAGTCTGTGCCGGAGTTAAACTCCGGGGCACAATTACATTCAAACTAAGATTGCAATTAATAAGAATGGAGCTGGTTGATACCAGCTCCATTCAATATTTTATTCATTTTCAGGTGGCGGCATGTGAACAAATCTGCGCCTTCAAGCAAAATGGGTATAAAATATCCATTGGAGCAGTCATGTCTCGCACACCACCAACCTGTTTCGGTTATTCAATTAGGGAGATGTCTGGATCGTGCCGTCGATGATCCCTTGTCGAATACTATCGACCTCAGACTGCAGCTCACTCGATACCATGGATGCCAAGTCATGGTAGGGAGCCAGGTCGACACCGGTATTCTCCAGATTACCAACCACCACGCCACCGGCGAAGCTGCCGCCTAAGGCTGCTTCGATGGCCTCGAATGTGGTCACATCCATCTTCTTCAGGACGGAGGTCAGCACGATGTCGGTAAACTCGGGTGAAGTTTGGGTCCAGTCCGAGTCCACACCGATGATGTAAACGCCACCGCGTTCCTGCGCTGCGGCCGCTGTGCCCAATCCCACCGGTCCAGCGACGGGCATGATAATGTCGGCGCCCTCATCCATCAGCGATTCGCCCATGGCGCGTCCATCGTCCAGGCTATCAAAGTTGCCTGTGAAGAGTCCGGTCTGCGCTGCTGGGTCCCATCCCAGCACCTCTACGGCAGTGCCTTTCTGCTGGTTGTAATAGTCCACGCCCATCGAAAAACCATCCATGAAGACGGTCACCGTTGGGATCTGGATGCCGCCGAAGGTGCCAACCTTTCCGGTTTTAGAAACACCCGCAGCCAGATAACCGGCCAGGAAAGCGGCCTCGTCCGTGTTGAATACCTGACCGAGCACGTTGTTAAACCCGGGGTCATAGGCATAGTCAACAATCGAGAACTTCTGATCGGGGTTGGCTTCCGCCGATGCGGCGGTAGCATCACCCAGCAGGAATCCCACAGTGATGATTATATCGCAGCCCTCTTCGAGGAAGGCGTTAATGTTCTTTTCGTAGTCGGTCTGCTGTGTTGATTCCAGGTACTTAGCTTCCACGCCAAGTTCCTTCTCGGCATCCTGGACACCCTTCCAGGCAGTGGCGTTAAAGGATTTATCATCAATGCCACCGGCGTCGGTCACCTGGCATGCCTTGCCGCCTTCTTCTTCTGCGGTCCCGCCGCAAGCGGCCAAAACCATGGCCAGAACGATAAGTAAAGCTACAATCGGATACAGTTTCTTAGTCATTTGGTTTCTCCTCCAAAAAATATAGTTTGTTGTGTATGAATCGACACTGGGAATTCAAGAAGTATAAAAAATCTGTCCGTACGCCTCCTTTCCTCAATCTGCTAATGATTCTCCCCGAAATAACGATACCACCTCAATCCATTGTGGATGTTCGTTATCTCTAAATTACTCCGGTCTCCTTAGACAATAAAAGTTTAGCATGAAAACTCAAAATCCGCAATGTGACATTGATCTTATTAAACGAATGATAATACGAGAGATGTTCAACGTGGATCACCGGTCATCGGATCCACCCCGGTATCAATATAACCGGCGAGTAATTCCGACAACGTCTCATCCACCAAACGCTGCCTGCCAATGCTGAACAGGTCAGGGTTGCGATTGTTGATGACGATGGTTACCTCAAGGTTGTTGTTACCCTCTCCCGCCAATAAACTGGGCCAGATTTCCCGCACCGGTGTGATCCAGTCCGGCAAGACAGACGCCACCCAGTGATCTCCGAGCGAGGCGGGAGGTTCAATCCCACCGATCAAGATGACACCCGCCCCCGCCAGATACTCAAGCAGCGCCTCGTCCCCGGCACCGGGGAACACGTAAACCGTCTGCACCGCGTTGCCGATCAAATAATCGGCCGCGACCTGCGTGTCAGCCCCACCGGCTCCGGATGGCAGATCGAAAAATTGAGGGTATTCAACGTAAGGCGGATTTGATGGGCGGCAGAGACCGCAGAAAAATACTACACCGTTCATGAAAGCGCCCTTAGCCGCCCGGCCGGGTGCTGTATCCCCTGGTGCGATCACACCCACACGCCAACCGGGCGTTATGGTCGCCGCCAGAAAACCTGCCATGAAACCCTGCTGGTCGGGACGCTCTCCCAGCGCTCCGATAACGCTCAAGTTACCGCCCGGCTCCAGGCCGGTAATGCCGATCGTCAGGAACTGCGTCTGAGGCGCGGATGCCGCCAATGCCAGGATGCCCGGGTCAGGCGGTACGGCAACGACAACCTGAACATTCTCGTCGATATCTACTGCGTTCAGTTGGGGCAACACCAGTAGTTCCAGACCGTCTTTTTCAGCCAGCTCCGCCAGAATGGATTCCAATTCAGCCACCAGATTCGGGTCAGAGCCGGACGGCGCAAGGAGAATCACCCTGGATGGGGATAAGGTCGGCGTGGGGGATGGCGTTTCTGTTGGAGTGGGTAAAGGAGTCGTACTATCAACAGTACCTGCTGTGGTGGGATCTGAGGAAACAGGTGGGGTGTCCGTCGCCCCTGTACATGCTGCGCCTGTTAGAAGGAAGACCAGCAAAACAAGCAGGATGTAATAACGGCGATTGTGGGTATCAGAAAACGTGGGTTTACTTATACTTACCAAAAAGGTCTCCGGTTCATTTACTGTGAACAGGGGCTGTCTAATATGTAACGGATTGTCATTCTGAACGCAGTGAAGAATCTCATCATTGCCGATGAGACCCTTCGCTCCTCTCAGGGTGACAATCTTTTGGGACAGCCCTATTCACATTAATATCCAAGCACTAATTGTACCTGAGATATCGACAAGTGGACAAGTAGGCAACTTGTCCTACATGTCGCTTATTAGTTTTCCTGTATAATAGCAACATGATTGAAATCAATGTCCCTGGTAAAGGAATCTTCCAAATCGAACACCTGGTAAGCGACGTGAACGGCACGCTCGCCATCGACGGTGGACTTATAGAAGGCGTGAGCCGAACCCTCAGGGAACTGAACGACCGCCTGGAGATACATCTCCTGACGGCGAACACACACGGGCGGCAGGAGATGATCGACCGCCAACTCGGGCTTCGGGCAGTCAGGATTGACTCCGGGGACGAGGGCGCACAAAAAGCCGAATATGTCCACAAACTGGGCGCTGAACGTGTATTTGCCATCGGACAGGGCGCCAACGACGCAGCCTTGTTGGAAGAGGCATGCCTGGGTGTTTGTGTCATTTCACAAGAAGGGACTGCACTCGAAACCTTGCTGGCCGCCGACCTGGTGGTGCCCAATATTCAAAGTGCACTGGACTTACTAGAAAAACCCATGCGCATTGTAGCGAGTTTACGCAAATGATGGATTAAAAACGCTCCCCGTCATAAAGTGACAGGCTGGTAAAGGACAATGAATATCCCCCAAACTGAACATTACCCCGACGATCCAGACAAACTGCCACCCGCCCGCCGGCGCCGGGCGCGCCGCTTGTTAGCCCCGCTGAATGCAGACGAAAGGGCCGATTACCTTGCCAGGCTGGCCCATCGCACCTCGCCATCGTTCGATTTTTACCTGTTCTCATTCCTTTCCGGGCTGGTAATAAGCTTTGGTTTGCTGATCGATGAACCGGCTATCCTGGTGTTAGGGGCGCTGGTGGCTCCTTTCATGGCGCCTGTGGTCGGTTTATCGCTCGGAACGGTTATCGGCTCGGGGCGTTTCTTTGCACGCAATCTGGTAGGGGTCATAATCGGCAGCGGCCTGGTCCTGCTGGCCGGCGTCATCGCGGGGTATGTATCGCGATACTGGTCACCCTCGGAATACACGCTGACCCATTATTACGCTCAACTCTCATGGCCGAACTTCGTGCTGTTAGCCGTGGGCGCCGTTGTGACATCAGCAGCAGTGGTGCATTACGCACGCTTTGCCAATGTCTCGAGCGTTGCACTGGCCTACGCACTTTATATCCCTCTATCGGTTGCCGGCATTGGCCTGACCAGCACTGTACCACACCTGTGGCCGGATGGTCTCGTCGTTTTTTGCGTATACCTGGCCTGGAGCGCACTGCTGGGAGCAGTCACCCTGGCCGTTCTGGGATTTCGCCCACTGACCCTGTTTGGTTATACACTGGGCGGGGTGGTTTTACTCCTGGGTGTGATTCTGCTGATCGGCGTGAGCAGCGCGGGTGTGGTAATCAGCACGCAGGTCGGCATTCCCACACCCATACCAAGCGCCACACCAACCTCAACCCCCACGTTTACTGTGACTTCCACTCCGGTGCCTCCGACAGCGACAGCTACCCAAACACTAACCCCTGTCCCACCGACGGATACACCGACACCTACCATCACCCCCACCCCCACACCAACACCGATGTTCGCCATCGTAGAGTCCCCCGAAGGCGGAGGGGCTTTCATACGGGATGAACCCGCAGGTGAGATCATCGGCCTAATAGCGAACGGAACGATGGTCCAGATCCTGCCAGAGACCGAGGAAGTAGCCGGCGACATTTGGAGACGCGTGATCACAGCTGACGGTATAGATGGCTGGATGCTGCAAATGCTGCTGGTGAGAACGACACCAACACCCACTACATCTTAATACCTTATATAGTAATTGGGCTGCGTAAATAGGTTATCACCCTGAGCGGCACAACAGAGTTGAGCTTAACGAAGGGTCTCCCTGACTGTGACGGAGATTCTTCACCAGGTCCTTCGCAAGCTCAGGATAAATTCAGAATGACATTAATGGGTATTTGGGACAGCCCTTTAATTCACTACTCAATCTTCAAATCTTGTGGGAGGAACGCGCCAGGTAACAGAGCTGCGACGTCCGTTCTTTCTAAAATCTCCCCCTTAACATTCGCTATCAGCACTTCCGTTTCCAATCCGAACTCAGCCATCACCTGGCGGCAGGATCCACACGGCGTGCCCCCGTTAACTGTCACCACCGCAATGGCAGTGAATTGACGCTCACCCTCAGAGACGGCCTTAAAAATTGCCACACGTTCCGCACACATCGCCGTTGGATAGGCTGCATTTTCAACATTCACCCCCGTAAAGATTTCGCCCGATTCCGTCAATAAGGCTGCGCCGACCGCATAATTCGAATAGGGTGCATAGGCGTTGGCACCGGCATCAATCGCCGCCTGGACCAATTCGTCTCTTTTTTTATCTGTTAGCATGTTTTTTTTCATCCTTATCTTCTACAGTGTGCGTTATCCACCCAGCCCGCACCCTGCCAATGCGCCTCGCACTGACCTGTTCCACCGTCAAAAGCAGGTCTCCCTGCGCTACCTGTTCGCCGACATCAGGCACACGTCCGAGGCGGCTGTAGATATACCCACCCAGTGTGTCCGCTTCATCGCTGGGCAATTCGCTGCCCATGAGATCATTGAAATCATCTAAATCAACGCGCCCCAAGAATTCGTAATCTCCGTCCTTCAATACTTGATAGGGTGATTCTTCTGCCTGATCGTATTCATCCTGGATCTCCCCAAAAATTTCCTCCACGATATCCTCTAACGTTACCAGACCGGCCACGCCGCCATATTCATCTACCACAATTGCGATGTGAATGCGCTGGCTTTGCATATCATCCAGAAGTTCGTCAACCTTTTTCGCTTCCGGCACAAAATAGGCCGGGCGGAGCAAATCACGCAACGATCCAATTTCTTCCCCTGCCCTTAAAACACGCAGCAGGTCTTTGGCATACAGCATGCCCAGTGTATTATCGACTGTTTCCTCATAAACGGGCACCCGTGAATAACCCGTGTTGACGAAGGCATCCACCGCTTTGGGAAGCGATGTGTCGACATCCAACGCCTGCATGTCAATGCGCGGCACCATGATCTCGCGCGCCAGCGTATCTCCGAATCGTAAAATGGATTGAATCATACGCCGCTCCCCCTCTTCGACGAATCCCCCCACCGGCCCTGCATCGACCATCGTCTTGAACTCATCCTCGGTAACGCTGCTGGTTATCTCGCCCTCCCCATTCGAATCCCCAGAAAGGGCCATGGGTAATGCCACCGGCAAGGCCATGAGTCCAATCAGTATACGCACGACCGGAACAAACCTTACGGCCCACAGCTCAGTGCTGCGCATCACGTATCTTTCCACGAGCCATTCGACCCAAAACAGCAGCAGCCCAGCCAACACCAGAACCGCGATCGCAACCAGCAAGTTGTTCACCGCAAGTGATTGTGCAAAAGCCAAAACCAAACCGGCCAGCGTGAAGCGTAAGATGACCAGTATCAAGTTCAAACTGGCTCGTACCCTGGGTAAGGTGTGAATGATGGGAAGCGCGCGATCCACTCGCTGTTCATTATCATCGCGCATGGTCAGCAGACGCGTATAGTTGGTCTCCAAATAGGCAGTCCGGATGGCGACCGCGATCAGGTCCAATACCAACACGGGAGCTAAAATAATTAAAATGATTGTTTGTTCAGTCACGTTTCTTTAATTTCCTGATGGCTCGTGCGGGTGCACCAACAACCATGGTGTCCGGTTCAACGTCCTTGGTAACCACCGAACCAGCGCCCGTTTTTGAATTTTCGCCCAGTTTCAGCGGTGCAACCAGCATCGTATCGCTGCCGATAAACGCGCCGCCACCGATCTCGGTGGGATGTTTCTTATCACCGTCATAATTACAGGTTATCGTCCCCGCGCCAATGTTCACATTCGGCCCCAATGTCGCATCACCGAGATAGGAAAAATGTCCCATCTTGCTGCCCGGGCCAAGATAAGAATTCTTGACTTCGCCAAAATTGCCCATGTGCACGCCCTGAGCCAGATGAGCGCCTTTGCGTAAATGCCCAAACGGCCCCACATCGACATTGTCTTCCAGAACTGCCCCTTCCAGAACCGAATTCAACACTCTGCATCCATTTCCAATTCTCGTGTCCCTAACGATCGCTCCTGGTCCCAAGATGCAGTCGTCACCAACGCTGGTCTCCCCACTCAGAAAGGTGTTCGGCCAAATCACTGCATCCTGGCCGATGGTGACACCCGCTTCGATATAAGTCGTCTCGGGGTCCAGGATGGTCACACCGGCCAGCATCCATTTCCTATTTATCCGCCGGCGCAGGACAGCTTCGGCCTCGGCCAGGTGGACGCGTGTGTTGATACCGATCGTCTCGCTCGCATCTTCCGCAACCATGGCTCTCACAGATGATCCTTCGGCACCAGCAATCCCGACCAGGTCGGTCAGATAGTACTCACCTTTCGGGGACAAAGGAATACGCGGCAGCGTTTCCCACAACCAATCGGCATTAAAACAGTAAACACTGATGTTCAATTCTCGAATAGCCAGTTGCTCAGGGGTCGCATGCGCTTCTTCAACAATTTCCCTAACGTCACCGGAATCGTCGCGCACAACACGCCCGAACCCCCGCGGATCATCCGCCATCACCGTAAGCATGCTGAACGGCCCGTCTCCACTCCGCTGCAGCTGCACCAATCCTTCCAATGTCCTCTCAGTCAATAACGGCATATCGGCCAATGTCACCAGGACCAGGTCAGTTTGCCCATTCAGCACACTTTCAGCCTGCTGAACAGCGTGCCCGGTGCCCAATTGGGGTTCCTGATGAACATAATCTACCCGGTCACCCAATAATTCACGGACATCCGCGGCGCCATGCCCGACAACCAGGACAGGTTTCGCGCCAGTGACCAACGAAGCTGTCTCGACCGCGTAGTTAATCAACGGTCTACCTGCGAGAGCATGCAGCACTTTTGGAGTTTTCGATCGCATGCGGGTGCTCTGACCGGCAGCCAGGATTACAGCAGTAATTCGCATACCTGCTCCTTAAATAAAATGAACACTACGTTACACTGTACCTTCATAACGCAATGCTCTTGAACCAGAAATTATGTTAACCCTGTTACTAGAATCTTCGTCGTCCACTAATTCTACCCATCAAAAACGGTCAGGCTGGGGCGCCCGGACTCGAACCAGGACAGGCAGTTCCAAAGACTGCTGTGCTACCATTACACAACGCCCCAATTATTCGCCTGAAATCCGCCCAAAAACGCCCGAAATTCGGGCGTTCTGAATTGTATCATAATACTACCTCTCTCGCAAACGGGGGTCGAATATACGTTCCAGGGAGTGGCCCAAGATCAAAAATGCGAATGCGGTCACCAGAAGCAGGCCGAAAGGCTCAATGAGCCAGTAATAGTCCCCGTTTAAGGCTCCATTGGCCAACGCTTCCCGGATCACTTTGCCCCAGGTCGGCAGCAACGGATCACTCATACCAAGGTAGGCCAACGTTGTCTCAAGGAATACAAAGGTGGGCACCAGGATAATCAGCTGCGGGATCACCACTGAGATAATGCGCGGCACCAAATAGGTCTTGATAATACGAAAGTTGCTGGCGCCATACGCCCGGGCTGCTTCGATATAAGGCGCTTCTTTCACCTGGAGAAATATTGAGCGGTAGGTCTTGATCGAAGCGCCGAAGACACTCAGGATGATGGTAACACCCAACATCGTCCATATTCTCATCGAGTAGTAGTTAAACACCAGGAGCAGGATGATAAACATCGGCAGCACCATGTTCACCTCGGTGATCCATTGGATAATGCGGTCCACCCAGCCGCCATACCAGGTGCTGAACGCAGCGATGAGCATGGTTGAAAAGCTGATACCAAGCGCCGCCAGCAGGCCAAATGCCAGGGCAATGGGCGTGCCCCACAACAAACCAACCATCAAATCCCTGCGCTGGTGATCTGTGCCTGCCAGACCGTGCACCTGCCCGTACAGGACGAATTGGGCGTCGACATCTGCCTGTTCTTCAAACACGAAGGCGTTGACGCGCAGCGCATACGTGCCTTGCAGCGCAGTAAGTTCATCCGAGTTCGGGTCAGCGAATAAAGCCTCCATGATCGGCTGATCATCGAGCCGGCGTTTTAATTTGTCGTCTTTGGCGAGGGAATAATTGTCCTGATCGAATAGGGATGAGTAATTGCCCAATTCAATCTCTCTCCCGTCCGGAGTCAACAGTGTAAATGTCACGAAGGGCCATTTTTCTTCATACTCAAGATCCATCATCAGCACGATGTCCTGCGGGAAACCGGCGTACGGGTAATCAAAGGCGAACGTGATGACAATCTCCCGCATCTCCTCCGTAACATCAAAAAACGCCTTGCTGACCGCGCCTTCCGCGCCCGATTCCATATCGATCGGCAAGCTCTCGTCCTGACTGTCCAAAATTATCGTGCCGGGCAGCTTGTCTCTTCTAAAATAGTTTGTCCATGCCGGCTGCACTTTTTGTGGATTAAGTGTATTGACGCCATCATCGCCGCGCCATATACTGATCGCACGTTCATAAGGGAGGGCGAAGATTGTAAACAGCGAGACGGCAAATAACACAGCGACAATCACCAGGCCGATCACGGCCCCTGGATGGTGAAACAATTCTCGGAAGGCACGTTTTATTTGACGAGCGCTACCCACCAAAACATTCCAGGATCCCTTGATGAATTGGGGAAATCCAGCCTGCTTTTTATCGATAGAAAGAGATTGTCTATGAAACTGCCGCTTACTGCGGATACGGCGAAATGAAGGCAGACGGAGACGCCTGCGGCTGTGACTGGCAGATTTTGCCAGACGCCCTTCATTACCCACTTTTATCCTGGGATCAACGAATGCGTAAAGAATATCGAGAAAAAAAACGCTGAATGCCAGCAGGTAAGCAAAAGTAACCGACAGACCAACGACCAGGGGCATATCAGAATAAGCCAGCGCACTGTAAAAAAGGTGCCCAATACCCGCCACCCCAAAGAACAGCTCTATTATTATTGCCTCCTGCCAGATCAGGATGATGATCAGCACAAAACTGGTGATGATCCCCGGCAGGGACGGCCGCAGGACATAGTTGCGCAATATCGACCCTTGGGGCAAACCTTTGGCCTTGGCCATCTCAACAAAATCTTCTCCGGAATTAATCTGGAAAAAATTTCGCCAGACGTACATGCTTTGGAAAAACTTACTGATGAAAATGGCTAAAACAGGGATCATCAACGCCTTCAAGACCACCGGGATATGCTCCCACTTGAATTCTGAAGGCCAGCCATCCCAAATACCGCCCACGAATATGTGCAGCACACGCGCAAAGATGACGGTCAAAATCAGTCCGTACAGCCAGCTGGGGACTGCGGATACCGGCGCTAGCGAGGTCAATATTTTGTCCAGCCAGCCGCCAAACACACCGACCAGCAGAAGAGCCAGGGAAATGGATACAATAAATATCAGGAAATTCGCAGTTCCGAACAGCAGCAATGTCCGTGGAAGGCTGTCCAGGACGATCTCTTTGACATCGCCCAGCAGCTCGCCTCCCGAATAATAGTACAGTCTTTCGCTCTCCCCAAGATTAAGCGTCAGGCCCCGGATGAGTAAGCGGAGATTGCGCTCTAAAGCCGTGTCCGCGGTTCCGTACAGCTCTTCTCGAATCTCCTGACTCCTCGATGAATATTTTAACCTCGTCGGTCCACCGATTCCCGTCAACCAGCCTGTGAGCAGGTTGCCGCGCGTTTCGCTGGTAACGATCAACTGCCGGTTAGAAATTGTGATAGTCAAAAAAACGCTGATAACAACGGCGGTGAGGAGCACGACAGCTCTCACGCCCGTATACTTCGCAACTCTGAAAAAAGTATCGAAAGCAGCTTGTAATTTACTCAAGGTGATTGGTCTGTTAGAAGATTAATAAATTTTGACCCTGCCTGACGAAAGTGCAGACCACTTTCGTCAGGCAGGGTCAAAATTCACCTCTGAGCTAGTCACTTTTTGTGGATTTGATAATACTGCACGGCCCCAATCATACCGAGGACCATACCCACAATGGAGGCAGCATACGAGATGAAATTCCGAAAAAAAGTCGACTCGACAACCTGCATGACCATCAGAAAAGGCAGCACAAACCCGACCACGACCAACACTAATCCCACCAGGATCAGCGTCTTAGGTCCTAGCGGCATCATCGTAAAGCCAGCAAGCGGTGAAGTGACCGGGCTCCACCTCCAATTCCGGTGGTTCTTCAACGTCACACAGCCCCTTGATCACCTTGGGGCAGCGTGGATTGTAGCGGCACCCAACGGGAGGATTGACCAGGCTGGGTGGTTCTCCCGGAGGGATCTCTTTATAAGTCAAGGCGTTGGCCGCATCCGGTTCGGAGGTGGCCGTAAGTAATGCCTCGGTATATGGATGCAGCGCATTGTTCAACAGTTCTTCGACGCGCGCTTTCTCAACCACGTTGCCGGCGTACATGACGAAGATACGCTCCGAGAAGTAGCGCACCGTCGAGAGGTCGTGCGTGATGTAGATCACCGCCAGGTTGTGGGACTCCTGCAGCCCTTCTAGCAGCTTCAGGATCTCGACCCTGACCGAAGCGTCCAGCATAGACACCGGCTCATCGGCAACGATGAGCTTCGGCTCCAGGATCATGGCTCGCGCGATCACCACGCGCTGCTGCTGACCGCCGCTGAGCATGTGAGGGAACTTGTCCACGAAGTCCTCTACGGGACTCAGCTTTACCTCTTCCATCACTTTGCGGATGCGCTGCTCACGTTCGTCTTCGTCCTTGACGCCGTGCACCATGAGCGGTTCGGACAGGATACGCCGGACGTCCATAAATGGGGGCAGCGCGCCATACGGGTCCTGCTGTACGAATCCAACCTGGGATCGGTACCAGCGCAGCCCGCGAGAATCTAGCTCGCTCAGCTTCTGCCCCTCAAACAGTATTTCGCCCTTGATGGGGGTGTTGAGTCCCAAGATAGTCTTCATCAGGGTAGTCTTACCGCAGCCGCTTTCTCCGACCACGCCTATGGCTCCCCCGTAAGGGAGATCGAAGGTCACACCATCCACCGCCTGCACGTAGCCGGCGTGCCCAAAACCCCAGCGCCTTAACTCAAACCACACGTACAGGTCCTGGATAGACAGCAGGGGAGCGTCCTCGGCCTCAGTCAGATCGACCGATTCGGGCACCTCTCCAACCGGAGGAAGATCGTAAGTTTCTTCTATTTCCTGGATGTTAACGTTTTGTTCAGTCATACCTGTACTCTTATTCCTCTTCATGCAGCCAGCACTTGACTTCGCGGCGTCCCTCTTTTTTGAAAACCGGAGGATCCACGTCGCACTTCTCAAAACGGAAGGGGCAGCGGGGCGCGAACCGGCAGGCCGGCGGAAGGTCAATCAGGCTGGGTGGTTTACCAACGATGAATTCAAGTTCTTGGGTTCCCCTGAGTCTGGGCACACTGGCCATCAGCTTCTGCGCGTAGGGGTGCAGAGGGGCGGGGAAGAAGTCCTTCGCGTCACCCACCTCGACGATTTGCCCCGCATACATAACCGCAACCCGGTCGGCAAGTTCGCTGGAGGTGGCGATATCGTGCGTGATGAGGATAAAGCTCACCTCGAGTTCCTTCTTGATACGCTTGAGCAGGTTGAAAATGTTAGCCTGCGTGAGCACATCCAGAGCAGAGGTCGGCTCATCCAGCACGACCATCTCCGGGATACTCACTAACGACATGGCAATGGCGACACGCTGCCGCATCCCGCCGCTCAATTCGAAGGCATAGCGAGCCAGAAAATCCGGCGGCAGGCCAACACGCTCGAACATATTTTTAGCCTGCAGTAAGGCTTCATCCTTCTTCAGGCCGGCGTGCACCATCATTGGCTCGGACAGCTGGTCCCCCACCTTGAGCACCGGGTTGAGAGCGTTCATGGCCGCCTGCGGCACCATCGACATCCTGGCCCACCTGACGTCACGACGGTATTCCTCATCGTCCATGCCCATCAGTTCCGTGTCGCCTAAATAGACTTTGCCGGTGTAAGTTTCCACGTTGCGCGGGAGCAGCCGCAGGATGGCCCGGGCGAATGATGTTTTTCCGCAGCCCGATTCACCCACGATTACGATGGCCTCATTGTACCTGAGATCAAGATCCACCCCGTCCACGGCCTGTACGATTCCAGTGTTTGTACGGAAATAAAGCTTCAGGTCCTCGACATGCATCAGTGTAGAATTTGAATTCGACATAGGTTTACAAACCCCTTAATCGTGGGTTGAATATACGGTCCAGGGAAAAGCCTACCATAGCAAAAGCCAGACCGGTTATCATGAGCAATATAGCGGGCTGCAGCATCCAGTAGTAATAGCCTGTGTACAGGGCGCCATTGGTGCGGGCTTCGTTGATGACCTTACCCCAGGTGGGTATCGTTGGATCACCCAGTCCGAGGACGGCCAGCGAAGCCTCCAGGAAAACGAAAGCTGGCACCAAAACCACCAACTGGGGGATCAACAGCGGTACGATGCGCGGTATCATATAGCTGCGAATGATGCGCGTGTTGTTGGCGCCGTATGCCAGGGCCGCCTCAATATATGGCGATTCTTTCACCTGCAGGAAAACTGCCCGGTAAGTCTTGATCCCAGCTCCAAAGATGCTGAGTAGGATGATCACACCCAACATCAGCCAGATACTTTTAGAATAAAAGGTGCCGATCATGATCAATATGGGAAGCACGGGCAAAATAAGGTTCACCTCTGTGATGCGCTGGATGGTCTCGTCTATCCAGCCGCCGTACCAGACACCTACGGCAGCGATTATCATGGTAGTGATCGTGGTGCCGACGGCTGCTATAAGACCAAACGCTAATGCGACCGGCGTACCCCAGGCCAGCGCCAGAGACAATTCGCGGCGCCGGTGATCGGTGCCGGCCAATCCGTGCACCTGGCCATATATAACAAAATCTCCACTCACTTCCGCTGCGGCCCCCTCTTCAAAGAACAGCGTACTGACCAATAACTGGTAAGTACCCTGGAGAGCCACCGGGTTATCCGGATCCGGTGAATTGGGGTCAGCGAACAAGCCCACCTCGGGAGGCAGACCGCCCAACCTGCGCTGCAGTTTCTCATCCTGGGAGAGACGGTAAACACCTTTTTTGTCGGCTGCAAAATCCCCCAGGCGGATCTCCCTGCCGTCCGGCGTATACCAGTACAAGGACATAAAGGGGTTTTTTTCTTCAAAGACCGTCTGGTAGAAGAAACTGAGCTCCTGCGGGTAACCATCGTACGGGTAATCGAAATCCCAGGTGTAGGTGACTTCGGTTATTCCGCTGTCCTCATTCACTTCGACGGTCTCCTCCGCAGTTTCGTCATCCGTGTTGAGGATGATGGTAGCAGGCAGCTTTTCCGCCCTGAACAAATTCATATAAGTCGGGGCGGCGTTTTTTGGCGAGTCGAACCATTCCGCTTCCCCCCCGCGCCACAGCTTGACCGCATCATCATAAGGGATAGCGATAACAGTAACGATGGAAACGATAACTAATAACACTATGATAATCACGCCGAAGACGGCGGAAGGATATCTGCGGATCTCTCTCAGCGATTTTAAAAACCCACTCATTGCGGCCTCCTCCCACCACCCACTTTCACCCGTGGGTCAACCAGAGCGTAAATGAAATCCAATAAAAAGACCGTCACCGCCAGCAGATAGGCGTAAATAACGGTCGAACCGACGATAACCGGCGTATCGTAGAGACCGATGGCCTGGAAAAGGGCACGCCCGAGACCGGGCCAGTTGAAAACAGTCTCCAGGATGATAGCGCCTGTCCACAAAGTGATCAGCAGCAGTGCGAACTGCGTGATAATCGTGGGCAACGTCGGTCTGAGAACGTAGCGCCGCTCGATGTCCCTGGCAGTCAGACCTTTGGCCTTGGCCATCTCCACGTAGTCCTCGCTGGAATAGATTAAGAAAAAGGTGCGCCAGTTGTAGGCGTTCAAAAAGATGGCGCTGATTAAGATGGCCGAGACCGGTAGAATCAGGTGCTTGCCCAAACTCAGCGCATACTCCACCGGGTTCTCCGGAGGCGGCGCATCGACGAGGCCGCCAAAGGGAAGAACGGTAAATATGGCGGCAAATATGAGGATCAAAAACAGGCCGTAAAACCAGGCCGGGGCCGCGGAGGTGGGCGTCAAGGCGATGATGGCCCGGTCTGTTGCGCTGCCGTACCTCCTTGAAAGCGCAAGTGCGATAAACAGGCTCGAGAAAAACAGGATCAGGTTAGCCAGGCCCCACAAAACCAGGGTGGCCGGCAAACGCTCCAACAGGATCAGGCGCACCGTTTTCGATCCGCTGTCGCTGATCATCAGATCAGAACGTCCCAGGTCGAGCATCAGGGCTGAAGTCAGGAACCCGAAGCTGCGCACGATAAACGGTTGGTCCAGGCCCAGACGCTTTTCTAATAATCTCACCCTTTCTTCGATCAGGGCGTTCTTTTCAGCGGACGACATATTACGAATTTCTGCGCTCTGGTCGGCAAAAATACCTATAGATACCTGCTCACGGATCGCCCCACGCCGTATCTCGTCCACGTACCCGCCCATATTGGCGATCAGAATGGTCAGGTATACGCCGATCACGACGGTGATGAACAGCATCACAAGGCGGACGATGGAATACTTGGCAACGCGGGCAAAAGTGCTGGAGCCGGAGCTTTTTTCCTTCTGCGGATCAGCATCAACTTCCAAGGCTGCATCGCTCATGGATATTTCTCGCTTTCGATTATTGGATACGAATAGGGGCGAGATAAACACTCGCCCCCATCCTGTCATACATGATATGGCTCGTTTGGCACAGTTTGAACGCCATCTCGGAGAGGTTTTGACACCCTCCGAGATGGGTAGTCAGTAAATTGAACTACTGGGTTACAAACTGGATGGTTTCTTTCACGGGCACCAGGGCGCGTGAGGAGACCACAATCACTGCCAGCTGGTTCGAGCCAGCTTCCAGTGCACCAGTGATGTCTGACGTGAGATTGACCGCGTAGCGGCCGCTCTCGACGGCTTCACATTCACCGACATGCGCCAGCTCGCCCACGGCATCGAACACCAGGTACTTGCAGATGGCGATATCGTTGGTTGGATACGGCTCTTCGCCCAGCGAGACGTAGACGTCGTACTTGGCTTCTTCACCGGTAGTGACGTTGCCGGGTCCGTC
>Ga0209013_10002544_pt1 | contig 16498 bp, 16 predicted proteins | sample Cruoilmetagenom2_FD_187291 | JGI IMG/M metagenome (GOLD analysis project Ga0209013, IMG submission 187291) | Oil polluted marine microbial communities from Coal Oil Point, Santa Barbara, California, USA - Sample 2 (SPAdes) (version 2) | ecosystem: Environmental > Aquatic > Marine > Oil seeps ...
CACTGGATAAGATTCAACGTGGTAAAAAACCTGAAAATTGGAAACCGATGAAAAGAATTGATCACGGTGTTAATGAGATTCGAATTAAATCATCTGATGGAATTTACAGAACAATTTATATCATAATATCTGAAGAAGTAATTTATGTACTTCGTGCATTTCAAAAGAATATGGAAAAAAAAGCGTTTATTGATGCCTCGATTATTGCAAGAAAATTCTCTTTTTTCACATTAAATAGAGCTCAACATGATGGGCGAAAAATATAAAAGTATATTTGATGCAATTTCTGATACACCTCAAGAAGCACTTAATATGAAATTGCGTTCCAAATTAATGGATGAAACCATCGAGAACAGTTGATACTTTTAGCGTATAGTTAACTTTAGATTACCCTCAAATGTCTGTAAATGCTGATAACTTGCCAATTCAAAGTGTGGGACTTATTCTTTGTTATTTTAAAAGAGGATGTGTACAATTAATTTATATCCAGAGATTCTTTTGATTAACTATTATAAAAATGAGCATATTAAATGATCAAGTTTTTTAAAGAAATACATAATACCACCAAAGATATTTCTATTGAAAGAATAAAAAGCCCGCTACTTTCAGCATTTGCTATTTCATGGTTTATATTCAACTGGAAAATTATTTTAATATTATTTCTCAGTGAGAAAAATATTAATGAGAAAATTATCAAAATTGATGAATTAACAAATACTGTAGATGGTATTCTGCTTCCTTTTGCTGCTGCGATTTTTTACGCTGCTATTTACCCACTCATAAATTACACCATTTTTTTAAAACATAATAAATATAAAAAACAAGTGGAAATTAAAAAAGTAAAAAGCTCTATTGAAGTGTTAAATATTATGTTGGAAAAAGTTCAATTAGAATCACAACTTGAAAAAACAAAATTTAATGCACAACAAGAACTAGAACAAAAACGGCAACAAATGGAAGAAGACAAAATGGAAAACGAGCATAGATTAGAGGAACACAAACTGAGATTAGAGAAGGAAAAAGTTAACATTAAAAACCAAAATAATTATCAGAAGAAGAAAAAATTGACGACAAAAAATAATAAGTTTACTAAAAAGAAATAGTGAACAATTTTTCCATTCATCATGTAAAACCAAAGGGCATAACTTAATATACAAAGCTAATTTTACCTGAAACATGATAAAAAACGATCCCAGTCTGAGCAGAGTGACGGGCTCAATGTCTTTGCTATGATAGAATATTATCGTGTCAGTTATTCCTTCCAGTGTTATAGTCCAATTTTATTAGACCAGAACATATAACTCTCTTTCTTCACCATAAAACTGAGTATGGCAATCACTGTACCTGTAATAAAGCCAATTAAATGAACCTCAGGTAATGCCTGCCAGCTGATGTGACTAAAAATAAGCTGTTGTGAAATAATCTCCAAAATTATTTTCAGCAGGCTGGAAAAATAAACAATGGCGGGCAGCAATCGAACTAATAATTGATCGTTGTCTTGATTTTTTTGCCATTGTTGAAATAAAGTTAAGACTAACAGGGTATTTAATACACCTGAAAACCCTGCATAATTGATTACACAAATGGTATTAAAGCAAAGATAATAATCAATCATTATAGTACCTGATATTAAGGCAATTAATAACATGGTACGACTCTGTTGTTCCATCAATAATGACAATATAATAAATGCGAGCAGATTCCAAATCAAGTGCTCCAGGTCAGAATGAACCAGGTGCGCGGAAAAAAGACGCCAAACTTCACCGTTAGCAATTGAATAATAATTAAAATAAAGGGTTTCCGGTACCGCACCAAATATTAAAAACAGACCAGATATTATTAATGAAAAAGAAATCGTTAGATAATATTTTTTTATAATATTCATAAGATAACATCCACAAGCCCCTCTCCCGAAGGGAGAGAGGAATTAACCATTAAGATAATGCTTTGTTATGCTTCCTGGAAAGCAGCAATAGTGGTAACAAAAGCAAAACACTCCAAAGATTAAATGCTCCACCATGACCACCACCAGCATAAGAACGATTACTCTTATACATAGGCTGCTGCTGATCAACCCGGCGATTTTGAGGTGCCTGTTGAGCACGAACTGAACGAGCTTTTCGTTCCTCAGTCACCCGTTTTTTATTACTGCGTTTTATATTGTAATGCTGGAACTGTTCTTCCTGTAAAACAATCATAGAAGTATAGTCTGTGACCAGGCCATACTCTTTGGCAATATCAACAATTGCCTGCTCCTTGTCAGAGTTTTCACCACTGCTACCAAAATTGTCAATCTGGTTTTGATAGGTTTCAATTGTTTGATAAGCCCATAGGCGTTCAATTTCCGGGTGTTCAGTACTGACCGCAGGAAAATTAAACTGACTATTATACTTTTTATGTTCACCAGAAATTTTACTGGAAAAGGTAACTCGAGCTTCTTTATCCTGTTCAGCCCAATAGTGACCTAATAACACCAGTTGCTCACCACGATACAAACTTCCTGGAACCTCTGGCTGGATATCTTTGACTTTCAGGCCGGAAATTTTAACATCAACATCATGCATAGCTGCAAATGATACTTTATTGGTTGCTAACATAATACGGCCAACGATATCATCACCATTGGAAACATTCACAGAAAACCCATTGGAAGCCTCAGTCAGATTTTCTAATAACGGTTTATTGGCTGAATTACCCATAATAAAGGTGAACAGCCGAACGTCTTTGCTATTAATCAATTTGATGAACTGTTTTTGTTCGGTAACACCCACATTAGCAACACCATCAGTGACCAGTACAATGGCACTGGTGCGATCGCTGTCCAGTTGTTCAATAGCCATGTTTAAACCATCATAGACATTGGTGCCGCCACCGGGGTTAACAGCTTCAACCTGTTGAATCAGACGGGATATATTACTGTTTGATGCCAGAGTATAGCCTGAGGTTAATTCTAAAGCTCTATTATTAAACAGTACAACACGGACTCTGTCATTGGCAGACATTTTACTTAATGCTCGCTTCACTCCTTCAGCCAGAGTCTGGTATTTACCTTTCATTGAGCCGGAAATATCCAGTACAAAAATCCAGTCTTTACCTTCGCTAATGGGTTGCAGATCAATACCAGGGGTCAGTGTCATCATAAATGTACCACGACCAGAAGCTTCTGGTTTATAAGTGAGCATTTCAACGGCACCGGGAAGATTATCTGCCAGTCTCCAGTAAACGACCATATCCTGATTTAACTGGTAGGCATTCTGCTTATTTGTTGTGCTGGCTGATGTTTCAACTATAGCCTGTTCCAGTTTATCATCATCAGGCTGAGTATGATTAGCAGATGCCTGCACTGAACTGTTCTGACTACCCAGATTTACTGTCCACAGACGTTCATTTTGCTGATTGATTTGAGCTTTTGGTTTGTTGGGAACGCGAACCCCTTTCAGCGGCCAGGAGGACTTGATTTTTAAATCAAAGCTGAATTTTTCTTTGACAATATCAGTATTATTCCAAAAAGCCAGTTGTTCTTCATCAACACCACCCTCCTCAAGTGGATAAACATAGCGTCCAATAGCGCTATCCATATTGGTTTTTTGCACATACACCAGTTTAATCTTAACCTCTTTGCCTGCCTTAACTGGAGTAACAGATATCTCAAAGGTTTTATAAGCATTTTTCTCAGTCAAAGCACTTTGACGCCCTGCCTGTTTTTCCTGATTGTAGATATCTTTAGCCTGTTCTTTTTCCAGAACCTCACCAATAACCGGTTTGCCGTCAATCCAGAAGATAAACTCGCCAACAGCCGCCTTGTCCGGTACGGGAAAGGAGTAAAGTGCTTCCAGATCCTGACCATGAGGATTGTGGAAAATCTGCTCTACCGATGTTGTGGCAAAGCCATCTTCAATAATAACATCAACCTGATGAGAGCGTATTTCCAGCTTTGGCAATGTGCTGTTTACCGGTGTTAACAAGCCTGCGGCCATTACATTGAAAGACAGGATGGAAAACAGAAGTATGACAGTCAGACCCATAGTCTGAAAAGGCTTTAGAATATTAGAAATCATAATAATCACCTCTTATTAATAAAACGTTGTTTAATTATACTGCGTAAAAAAGACGACATTGAATGCAGGCCGCCCGTTTATTAAACAGTGTTATATTTAACAATAAAGCGTTGTTTAATAAAAGTCAAGAGAAATTTTGAAGATCATGAAAGTGAAATATTTCTTTGCTAAACTTCCTCATATCACTACAATACTTAAGCTATAGCAATAATATTTTTTCCCCTCAAAGGACAGGAACGCTTGATAGAAAATAACTGGAAAGAAAGTATCAGTAAACAACGGGATTTTTTGAGCTATACCCTTTCAAAACCCTTGCAAAAAATAGCTGAAAGCTGTGCTGCTATTGAATTTCAACGTGAAAAAATTAATGCAGTACTACTAGCTGGTTTTACACAAATTCCAAATTGTACCTACCTTTATCTTACGGATCTTAATGGTGTACAACTCTGTGATAATGTGGGAAAGAATGGTTTGCTAGAAGAGCATTTTGGGCGTGATCGTTCAGAACGACCTTATATGAAAGAAGCTGTGCCTTCAGAAGGTTTTTTGCTCTCTGATGCCTATATCAGTAAACATTTAACTCGTCCTTCTATTACAGCCCTGCAAACGGTTAAAAAGGGGGATGAGCCCGTTGGCTTTCTTGGTGCAGATTTTGACTTAAGGGATCTTCCTGTCACCACGAAACTTTACCAGGAACCGGATGGCTGGCGGCAAATTAAAGGCGATCCATCAATTCGCAGTCTGGTTTTCCAACAAAAACGAACCGAAAGTGTTTTAGATCAAAATATTCATCAAATATTTGCCATCCTTGAAGAACTGTTAACTCAGCGTGGTATGTTTCAGGGTGTTTTTCATTTTTCCAGCAGTCGGGCAACGGTCTGGGTAATGGATGATCCTTATCGTTATCGGATACTGGATCAGGAAGCACTGCTTGATACCGATATTTGTATGGCATATCCCAAGCGTCCCTATCCTGATGACGCGCTGATCCCCAGGGAGATGATTAAGACTATCTTAGACACAATGAAGAAATTACGCGTTGCAGATGATACTTTCTATTTACGCTCATCATCAATTAATGTTTTTAATGGATTGATCAGCCTGACATTTTCATGTGATGGCAGCCATTATATGCCTTACCATGAATTTCTTGAAAAAGATGTATTATTCTGGAGTGGCGGTAATTAATCAGAACAGAGTTAAATGCTGGAATTTGTGAATTGAACACAAAATTTTAAAAACAATCTGCTATAGTTAATAGAAATGTTTTCCTTTATTTATGGTTGAATGGATTAAAAAGTTCCAGGGGGTGTTGATGTTATATTATGTAGTAAAGGTAGGTCAGTACAGTCACGGGGTTTTCGGAATTTTTGAGGATTTGGATACCGCGAAAGAATTAGCTGATCATGCGGCAAGCGAAGATGAAGACAGCTATCATGAATGGAACGTACTGGAGTACTCTGCACCTGACGACGACACCGACTATTCTACAGACAGTGGCCACAAGGTTGTTTATAGAGCCCGATAGCTGTTCTGTTCCTGAACTAGATTGCAGGCTGGGCCGAGCGAAGCGAATCCCAACCTGCGAACAGTGATAAATTTTTTAATTTGTTTGAAATTTAAAGCCGTTTTTACCGGATTCTTTCACTTCATACATCGCCTTGTCAGCACGTTCCACTAATAGTTCAGAAGAGACATCTTCCCCGTTGAAAACTGCAATACCAATACTGCTGCCAATAAAAATCTGTTCTCCATTTATCATAAACACATCGGATAACTTTTTAACAATATGTTGAGCAACCTGAGCAATATATTTTTCTGATGTACTACTTTGTAATAGAACTAAAAATTCATCACCGCCAATACGCCCAACCAGATCACTTTCCCTGATACTTGAAATTAATCGATTACTTACTTGTTTTAGCAATAAGTCACCCGTACTATGACCATACGTATCATTAACTTCCTTAAACCTATCAAGGTCAATAAATAGCAGCGCCAGTTGTGTACTTGTTCGCCGCGCTAAAGACATTGATAGATTAAGCCGATCTATAAATAACATTCTGTTTGCTAATCCCGTCAATTCATCATAACTTGCCATTTTGAGTAATTTTTTTTCAACTTCTTTCCTGACCTTAATTTCACTGGCGAGTTCTTCTGTTCGGTTGGCAACCATTATTTCCAGGTTGTTAACAAAAAGATACTGTTTGACTCTTAATCTGGCCAGTTCCCCGCTGATAAATAAGAGAATGATAAAAACTATTCCTATAAAAGGCAGTAATGATTTAATTTTATTATAAATGATACTTTTTATGGAATCAGAAGATAAGTGTGAAATTAAAAACCATTTATAAGATTGGTTAAAACTTTTATAAGGGTAAATTGTGGTAAAGGAAAAATGATTATTCCCGGCCTTGATAAATCCTTTTTCTTTTTTTATTAATACCTTCCAGACATCAGGTTGTTCCAGTTGAAAAAGAGTATTTTTGTCATACATAAAGCCCCACTCTTTGCTATCATCCTTATTGATAAGATAATAACCATCCGAATTGAGCAACATAATAGTTGACAGGTATTGATTGTTTTTTTTCTTAATCTCTGCAATCAGTTCTTCAGCGAGGTAATTAAAAATAATAACTCCGCCTTTTTCTCCTGATTTATTATTGAAGGGTACAACATAACGAATCATTGGTTTCAGTGGTTGCTGAATCTTCCCGCGTTCTTTATTAAGATCAAGAGATGAAACGTAGATTTCACCTGCTTTCAAATTAATAGCTTCAGTAAAATAATAGCGACTACTTTTATTTTGTAATTGATCTTTGGGTGTAATTGCCGGATTTCCTGAGTTATAATTAACCCGGAGAACTTCCATCCCTGTAGTATCTAAAATTCGTATTTGATCATAATGCTTTTTATTTTTTATGAAGCTCAGCCATTTTGAAGCGATATGTTCTAAATCAAAAGAGTTTGTCTGAACTCTATCATCTATATCTTCATAAAAAATATTTATAACAGACATATGATCAGAGATAATACGTTTTATGTCATGCGCTGCTACAGCAATAGAAACATCCTGTTTTTCCGTCAGGACATTTATGCGTGCGCTATATATTGAATAGAAGAAATAACTGCTAATTAGAATCAGGGGTATTAGCCATAGAATGATACTAATGCTAAATTGCTTCCAGAAACTGGGATTTAAGGAATTAATTTTCTTCATTTTTTGAGTATATCTTGATTAGTGTCTACCCATTTATTTTGTTAGGATTGATTTAATTGACTGTGAGATTTCAATTCCCAGGTTTTGCAAGGCTTTATTCATCGAAACCACCAGATCCTCATAGGTTTTTCCATTTACCGGCACTTTAATAAGAGTAACTCTTGTTAGTACAGGCTGATTTTTATTATCCAGTATACTCCAGCGAGATTCAAAGAAAACCGTTTCATCTAACTGGCCGTCAAAACGTCCGATATCAACTACAACTCTGAGGTTCAGAGGTATTTGTCTATCCTGCCTTGGCACCCAGTAAACGCGATTGGAGCTTAAGTTATTCGACAGGTTAATAACCATAACCCGGCTTATGCTGTCATTTAAGGGTTCAATCCAGCGATGAAACTCTGATATATTCATCTGGTGGTTTGAATTTCGAGTAACTATCTGAGGACGATTAATATATTCCGGCAATTGTATTGGTCCTACGCCAATAACATGACCTTTTTCAATCCCTGTTAAAGATGGATCAACCTTTTCATTTAACTGATAGAAGTCTGAGCTCTGTGTACTGCTGCAACCAGACAGTAATGTCAGTGCAGTCGTAATCAGGATAAGAAAGCAAAGTGCTTCATACTTATTTAATAATTTCATTTTATAATCTCCCGATTGGAACGTTAGTATTTTTTACCCTGAATAATTGCTTCAGGATGACGTTCCAGGTATTCAGTAAACACTCTGAATGATTTGGCCGCCCTGGACAATTCATTTAAGCTCTGTTCTAATTTGTGCCGGGCAACACTTTCCTGATCGACAATATTGTTTAAATTGGAAAACGCTTTATCGCTCTCATCGAATGCCCTGGTTGCAGATTGTGTGACTTGTTCTAATTGCTTGTTAAGATTTTTTGATACACTGGTTAATTCCACTAAGGTTTCTGATAATTGTGTTTCAGTATTTTTAAGCAGACCTTTAAGTTCAGTAAGATTATTGTGGGTCAATTCAGCCAGAGGCACAACCTGATCATTGAGATTATCAATTAATTTTCGACTACCAAGAATCGTTGAATTAAGATTTTTAAAAACTTCCCGGGACTCTTTATTGGCAAATAATTTATTGATCTCCGTTACAGTAATAACCAGATTTTCTGTCAATTCTGTCAAGGGTAAGGATTTTAATAAATTCTGTAACTTATTCATATCAGATTCAATTGTCGGTATTTCCAGATATTGCTTATCGATACCGGTTAATTCAATTTTTATTTCCGGGTCAATTTCAAACTCAACCATTTGCCTGCCCGAGACAAGACTTTCTAGCGTCAAACGAGCATGAAGACCAGATTTAATCATTGAAACCATAAATCCCAATGCCTCTTCCTCAGTCAATTCACTCTTCTCTGAATCCTTGTTGATTAGCTCCATCACCTCTTGTTTTAAATCAATATAAACGGGCACCAGACTTTGTCTGGTTTCCGGATCATGATAAAGCTTAATCTTCTTAACCGAACCAATATTTACTCCACGAAATAAAACCGGCGAACCAACATGCAGGCCTTTTACACTACCAGGAAAAACTGCCATCAGGCGCAAATCATTTTTAAAAAAACGTCCTGAGCCCAAAACTAATAAACTCACTACCATTAAAATAATTGCACCAATCACAAAGCCGCCAACAACGCTGGGATTTGCTTTTATACTCATATTTCTTTACCTCTTGAAAGGAAGGCCTGAACCTGATAGTGACTATTTTCTTTCAACATATCCTTAGGATCACCTTTAGCAATAATGGTTTGCTGATCATGATCCAGAAAAATTGAATTATCAGCAATGGAAAAAATACTGTCCAGCTCATGAGTGACAACAATCATAGTAATCCCCATACTGTTTCTGAGTTCCAATAATAAATCATCCAGCTGTTTTGAACTCAGAGGATCCAGACCTGCAGAAGGTTCATCAAAAAATAAAATTGGCGGATCCATAGCCATTGCTCTGGCTATTCCCACTCTCTTTTTCATACCCCCGCTAATCTCTGAGGGATAATATTTTTCATATCCCTTTAGTCCGACAAGGGCTAATTTCAAAGAAGCGATTTTTCGGATCCTTTCGGCACTATAATGAGTTGTTTCAGTTAATCTAAGTGATACGTTTTCAAGCAAAGTCATGGAACTGAACAAAGCACCATTTTGAAACATAACACCAAACTGCTCCATCATTTTGTGCCGCATCTGTTCCGGGGACTTCCAGAAACTTTTAAAATCTTGCTCAGAATAACAGTGATACATAATATCACCGCAATCCGGTTCATCTAAGCCAGTCATCGTCCTCATCAAGGTACTTTTACCACTGCCGCTATTACCCATAATAACAAAAATTTCATTACGATTAACTTCAAAGTTTAAGTCCCTTTGAATCACATGTCCCTCATAAGACATGGCAAGATTTTCAACTATAATGGCTGTGTCAGACAATACTAAATCCCCAATAGGCTATATAAGACTGTCAGTATCGCAGCGGCAATAAAAATAAGCACCGTTGCAGTAACAACTGCAGATGTTGTTGATATACCAACAGCTTCTGCACTTTTTCCGCAACTCATACCTTTCTGGCATCCTACTACTGCTACAATCACACCAAATACAGCCGCCATAAAAATACCTGCCCCTACATCATTCAGACCAACAGACTTAATAACAACATCCAGATATTGCTGCAGAGTAATATTCAACACTGCATAAGCAACCAGGGCACCACCGAAAATACCCATTAAATTGGCATAAATCGCTAGTAAAGGCATCATTAGCATCATAGCAATCATACGAGGTAATACCAGGAATTCCATTGGAGGCAGTCCCATGCTTTTTAATGCATCAATTTCTTCATTAACTTTCATGGTGCCAAGTTGTGCAGCAAAAGCTGAACCTGAGCGTCCTGCCATTATGATGGCGGTAATAATGGCAGCAATTTCACGAGTCATGGCAACACCAACCATATCACCAATAAAAATTTCCGCACCAAATTTTTCCAGTTGCAGAGCACCGATATAGCCAAGAATAGCACCCACCAGAAAGTTTAACAGACTAACAATAGGCAATGCTTCAGCACCTGTTTGCTGCATAATGCGCAAGGTATCTGAGGAGCGGTAAATGGCTTTACCTCGCAACATATGGATGAAAGCAGATGACGCCTTACGGATAAAGACCAGCACATCCCCTATCTCTTTAGCTGCTTCAATCGTATTAGCACCAACGTTATGCAGAAAAGAGCCATCTGCATCAATATGTTTTTTTACATTTCGTTTGGGTATTTTAGTAGCCAATTGCAGCAAACGAGTCATTTCAACGGGTAATTGTGATGAATCAAAACGAGCCTGATATTGCTCACATAATTCGGCGAGAGGAATAATGGATGTCATCAGGGCAGAATTCCATGCCGTCACCTTATCCATATTAACGACAATCTGTTCTATATTCCCCCGGTTCTGAAATTCGAGCTCAATCTCATTATCCAATTCATCGGGAAATTCAGAATCAAGCGTCCAGTCACCCAGCAACTCAACCAGAAGTTGTGAATTTTCAGGTTTGATTCGATATTCTGGAGTCACTTTATTCCCTTTAAGAATGAGAAGTATTAGATGTTAAGTATATACGACAATTCAGTAACTTAACACCTCCCAGCTTACACTTTCTACTTTCTCTGCACACAAACAGTAAACTTCAGATGGTGCGATTTACTGTCTATATTTTCCCAATTGGTTGTTTTGAAGCCTATATTGCCAAATTGACCTGGAATATTTTCTGGCAAATCAATTTCAGACAGATCATCCATTAAATAAAGATTTGATTTTATTGGGAAATCATCTGGAATATCCAGAAATACGTTAAATTTTCCGCTATCACTACTCAGGGAAAATTTAGTATCGATAATATCATTAAAAGCTTTTTTATCAGCAGATTGTCTGCCATTAACGGACAAGTCCAGACTGGAGGCATTAGGGTGGCTTGAATGCATACTCAATGCAGGAAGCTCGGAGGAATTATTCCAGTCCATAGTCGTTAATGTCTCCAGATCACTAAAAAACAAAGAAATCTTGAAGGGTATGTCTATCAAGGTGTCCATAACAAAACCATTGGGCATCATCACATAATCTATAGAGAGTGACGGGGTTTTCAGTTTCCAGAAAACTCTGACCCGATTTTCTGTGCGACGAATAATACGTAACGGCCCTTTTTTTATCCCCGTAATACGTGAATGATAGTCATCCTGGCTGCGCTTAAACGGTATACCAAAAAATTTTCCCTGGTGACGTATTTTCATCATATCACTGATATCAGGACTCCAGCCTGACTGTTCTGACAATTTCCAGTGCAGAGAATCGACTAAAAAAGGCACCGTTTTCGAAAAACCGATTTTATAAACAGAACTGGAAACCACATCCAGCTCTTTATCATAGAAAATAGATGCTTCTGATAAACTGTCCCCTGAAAACTTATCCTCTAACAAAATATAGATCCAGCGAGAGGGATTATTCCGAGCAGAGATTACTTCTATTTCAAGTAATGAATTTTGACTGACCCATTCAGATGAAAGCTTCAGGCGCTCACCCAGATCAACTTTTCTGAATACCAGTTCGTCATTTTTCCCCAGGATTTTTACTCTTTTTGAGCTATCAGTTTCAGCAGAATTTTGATCCTTTGGGCTGATAATATAACGTCCCTGCTGATCTCTTTGATCAATCTGAAACACGACCGGCTGCCGTTGTTTCTGAGCTAAACGAAGGAAGGATAAATGCTCTATATTATGCCCAATTATGTCAGGTAAATGTTTGCTTGATATAACAATTAAACCCGTTTCACCCGGACAAACCGTACTTTCGGTAATGTTGTTTTCAACAAGAGAAAACGTTTGCAGAATTTGCGCCTCGGATACACTGACCAGCAGCAGCAGAAGAAAACAACTTAGTCGCAGATAATGGCCTGATTGCCTGAAAAAGCATGAGCGGGGAAACAGTAAGCCGGTCTTAGTATTTTTCACGAGTCAATAACAAACCAGTTAAGATAAACAGAATTAAAACAGGATAGTTGCCCCAAAAGACATAAGGTGTGATACCGGTGCGAGGCTGAATCTTGCCATTGACAACAGCAGCCTCAAATTGCGGACCCTGCACCATAATTTGGCCTTTTGAATCAACCAACGCAGAAATGCCGCTGGTGGTGCTTCGGATTAATTCCCGACTGGTTTCCAGAGCTCTCATACGAGCCATTTCAAGATGCTGATGGGGTGCAAATGAATTACCATACCAGCCATTATTAGACAAATTGAGCATAAACTGCGCTTGCGGGATCTGTCGGATAACATCCTGCGCAAAAACATCTTCATAACACAGAGTCACCACAACTTTATAGCCCTTAATTTCAATCAGTTCCTGTTCACTTTCACCGGCACTAAAGCCCGACATAGGCAGGTTAAAAAACTGGATCCAGCCGCGAATCAAAGAGGCCAGAGGTACATATTCACCAAAAGGCACCAGATGTGTTTTATGATAAAATCCCTGAATTCCACCCAGGTTAGTCATAGCGTTATAATATTGTGTTTTTTCTTCATCAAACACAGGTAATCCAGTAATTAGCTCAGTCTGAGTCTGTCGAGCCTGTAGAGCTAAATGATGATAAAAACTATTTTGCAATTTATAATAAAAAGTTGGAATCGCGTTTTCCGGCCAGACGATAATATCATTTGTCTGCCATTGATCCTGACTAAGCGAAACATATTTTTGTTTGGTTTTTTCCAGCTGCCAGCGATCCCATTTGATCAACTGATTTACATTCCCCTGAATAAGTGCCACTGAAAGAGGTTTCCCTTGTGTTTCACTCCACTGAATTTCTCCCAGCAAACTGCCCACTCCGATGAGGATAGAAAGAGTCAGGATAATAGAGAGGGGTTTTATTCGGGCCAGCAGTAAGGCCGATATAAAAACCACCAGAAAAGACAAACCAAAAATACCAAATATCGGTGCATAGGCTGACAGGGGTGTTTCTATCAGAGGATAACCAACCAGTATCCATGGAAAACCCGTTAGCAACCAGCCCCGAATCCATTCAAAGACAACCCACAACACCGGAAGATAAAACAGGACCAGCCGGTTCTGCGCACTATTATTTTGTTCATTTATCCTACTTTTTAGCCTGTTTTTTACCTTAAAGAGGCTCCAGCCCAGCAAAGCATAGAGAAGAGCAAGAAATGCAATAAATAATCCGGTAAAGATCCCCGCCAGTGACCAGTGAGCAGCACCAAAATCATGGATGGCAACGTATAACCAGGAGACACCAACAGCAAATAAACCGATCCCAAAAAGCCAGCCTTTAAAAAAAGCTTCTTTTGCAGAATCAGTATGAAGTAATTGAAATAAAAATACCGTCAGTGGCAAGAAAAGCAGATAGGAAAACAGACTGTTATAGGTATTAAAAGGAGCAAAGGCCAGAGGAACCAATACACCACAGATCAAGGCCAGCCACCAGGATAAAGGACCTTTTTTAATGATATTTTGCCAGCTTTCAGGCAAACGTTCGACTAAACTGCGAGTCTGTCTATCAGCAATATCAGTTTGTGATTTTTTTTCTACGTGTTGAGCAGACATTTATTTTCTGGCTGAACCGGTAACAGCAACCCGATGAACGCCCAGGCTGTGGATTCGACGGTTGTCGGCGCGAGTTATCTTAAAACGAAAATTGCCCAGTTCAATTTCCTCTCCTCTTTGCGGCATATAACCAAAGGCATTGATGACAATACCACCAATGGTATCAAATTTGGCATCACTGAAATCTGATCTGAAAAATCGGTTAAATTCATCAATTTCGGTCAGGGCCTGAACAGTATAAATTCCTGCCCCGTGTGAAGTAATGCTGCTGTCTTCTTCCACATCATGTTCATCTTCAATTTCACCAACAATTTCTTCCAGTACATCCTCAATGGTGACTAGCCCGGCAACACCACCATATTCATCCACTACCATAGCCATATGATTACGATTAGTACGAAAGTCGCTCAGCAGGACGTTTAAACGTTTGCTTTCAGGAATAAACACGGCAGGGCGTATATATTCTCTCAAATTCAGCGCCTGATGGTCTTCTTTGGCAAAAAAATTAAGCATATCTTTGGCCAGAATAATTCCTTCAACCTGATCCCGGTTTTCACCAATGACCGGAAAACGGGAGTGAGCAGATTCGACAATACAGGCCAGAATATCATCAGCGCTGGATTGACGCTCAATAACTTTCATCTGTGAACGGGGTACCATGACTTCACGTACCTGCATATCGGTAACTTCCAGAACGCCTTCAATCATAGACAGAGTTTCACTACTGATCACATTGCGCAGATGGGCATCACGCAATAATTCCACCAACTGAAATTTATCTTTAATTTCACCAATTAAACTATGACCTATTCGTTTTAATAGATTCTGACTTCCACTCAGCCATTGGCCAGGTCGATCTTCTTTCATGTGTTAAACCAGATACCTGTCTAAGTAAGGGTTGACTGCAATAGTTAATTGAACAAACGATTTTACATTAGCCCATGAAAACTTGCAAAATGCGCTAATTCATAAATTTCTGTTAATGGTAGGGATCAGAAATATGTAGTTTTTCCAGGATCTGAATTTCCAGGTTTTCCATAATCCGGGCATCAGAATCATCAATATGATCATAGCCTTTGAGGTGCAGTACACCATGAATAACCATATGCGCCCAATGATGTTCTATTGTTTTTTGCTGCACAAGCGCTTCTTCAACCACCACTTCATGACAAATCACCAGATCACCCAATAAAGGCAGCTGGATTTGGGGCGGTGCTTCAAAGGGGAAAGAAAGAACATTGGTAGGTTTATCTTTGTGTCGATAGGTTTTGTTCAAAGTCTGAATTTCATTTTTATCAACAATTCGAACCGTTAGTTCGTATTCATCCCGGGCTTCATTTTTTAGGCTCATCAGTGTTGTTTTTATCCAGAGTTCAATCGCTTCTCTGTCTGGAATGGTGTCTGAAACAACACGCTGTTGCAGATCCAGATAAACAGACAGATTACGGCTCATCGAGATACTTTCTTTTTTGTTCGGCGAACGGGTTTAGCTGATGTTTTATCTTCATATGACTCATAAGCATCTACAATATGCTGCACCAGAGCATGTCGAACCACATCTTTGGAATTGAAATGGGTGAAACTGATCCCTTTTACTTTTGATAAAACCTTCAAGGCATGTTTCAAACCAGACATTCTGCCGCCGGGCAAATCAATCTGGGTCACATCACCAGTAACGATCGTAGTTGAACCAAAACCAATACGAGTCAAAAACATTTTCATCTGTTCAGCGGTTGTATTTTGCGCTTCATCTAAAATAATAAAAGATTCATTCAGGCTGCGGCCGCGCATAAAAGCCAGCGGTGCAACTTCAATGACATTACGCTCTATTAATTTACTGACTTTTTCAAAACCCATCATTTCATACAGCGCATCATAAAGAGGTCGGAGATAGGGATCAATTTTCTGTGACAGGTCACCGGGTAAAAAACCCAGATTCTCACCCGCCTCTACTGCAGGGCGCGTCAGTATAATGCGTCTCACCTGATCACGCTCAAGCGCCTGAACAGCACAAGCAACTGCTAAAAAGGTTTTACCCGTTCCGGCAGGCCCTATACCAAAATTAATATCATGCTGTAATACCCGTGTTAAATAATCCTGCTGATTTTTACCACGAGCTTTTATTAAACTTCGACCTGCAAGAACCGACACGTCTGATGGAAATAATTTTCCCGACTGACTTAAATCTTCTTTTGACAGCGCTTCAGATTTTATCTGAGCTTCAATGCCTGATTCCTGTAAGAATAAATGTACCCGCTGAGGATCCAGAGCGGTATGCTCACTTTCTTCATACAGGCTTTCTAATACTGCGATAGCGGCATCCCGGTCATCAGGCTTACCCGTTACTTTAAATTGATTACCGCGATTGGCTATCTGTACTGCCAGACGTCTTTCAATTAAACGCAGATGTTCATCTAATTGCCCGCAAAGATTTACCAGACGAGTATTATCCGCTGGTTCCAGAACCAGCTGTATTGATGTTGCTTGTTTTGTCAAACTATCTTTACTCAAATCAGTTCACCACGTAATGAATTACGATATGCATCAGTAATTTTTACTTTAATAATATGCCCCACCAGGTCTTGTCCCTGAGGGT
>Ga0209013_10002545_pt1 | contig 16495 bp, 22 predicted proteins | sample Cruoilmetagenom2_FD_187291 | JGI IMG/M metagenome (GOLD analysis project Ga0209013, IMG submission 187291) | Oil polluted marine microbial communities from Coal Oil Point, Santa Barbara, California, USA - Sample 2 (SPAdes) (version 2) | ecosystem: Environmental > Aquatic > Marine > Oil seeps ...
AATCGATTCGAGGGGGATTTAGCAATGACAACAGATACAAAAAACAAAGTGCTTACGAGAAGTGAAGTACCGACTGATTTGACTTGGAAACTTGAAGATATTTTTGAAAGTGATGAAACTTGGGAGAAAGAATACAAAGAAGTAAGTGAATTAGCAGATAAAGCTGAATCCTTTAAAGGGACTTTTCATAATGGTCCAGATGCTTTGTTCAAGGCATTGACTTATAAAGATGAAGTGCAAGAACGTTTATACCGTTTATACAGCTATTCTCATATGCGTTACGATCAAGATACAACGAATAGTCATTATCAAGCCATGGATAGCCGAATTAAAACGTTACTTGTCAAGGTATCGACTGGCTTATCTTTTATGACACCAGAGATTCTGTCATTGGAAGAAGACCAATTATCAAGTTATGTAGCCGATCATGAAGGTCTGCAGTTATATAAACAAGTAGTAAAAGAAATTAATGAAATGCGACCTCATGTACTACCAGCTGAACAGGAAGCATTACTCGCTCAAGTGTCAGAGGTGGCTAGTGCATCTTCACAAACTTTTAGCATGTTAAACAATGCAGATCTAGAATTCCCCTCTATTAATGATGAAAATGGGGAGGAAATTGAATTAACACATGGTCGCTATTCTCGTTTCTTAGAGAGTGAAGATCCTCGAGTGCGTGAGGATGCATTTAAAGCAATGTATGGCACGTATGGCAAGTTCCGAAATACATTTGCATCCACTCTTACTGGGAATGTTAAACGCGACAATGTGAATGCACGTATACGCAACTACACATCGGCTCGACACGCAGCAATGTCTGAAAACCATATTCCAGAACAAGTCTACGAAAACTTAGTAAATACTGTGAATAAGAATTTAAACTTATTGCATCGTTATGTAGCTTTACGTAAAAAAGTATTGGGCGTGGATGAATTACACATGTGGGATCTTTACACACCACTTGTCAAAGAAGCGAAAATGGAAATTCCATACGATGAAGCAAAAGAAATCATGCTGAAAAGTTTTGCACCACTTGGTGAAGAGTATGTATCAATTGCGACAGAGGGATTGAATAATCGATGGGTAGACGTTCTTGAGAACAAAGGGAAACGTTCTGGTGCTTATTCATCGGGTGCGTATGGGACAAACCCTTATGTTTTGATGAATTGGCAAGACAACGTAAATAATCTATTTACATTAGCTCACGAATTCGGCCACAGCTTACACAGCTATTATTCTCGCAAAAATCAACCGTTTACGTATGGTGATTATTCGATTTTCGTTGCGGAAGTTGCATCAACATGTAATGAGGCATTATTAAATGAACATTTATTAAACACAATTGAAGATGAGCAAAAACGAATTTACTTATTAAACTATTGGTTAGAAGGATTCCGTGGAACTGTCTTCCGTCAAACCATGTTCGCGGAATTTGAGCATTTAATTCATAAAATGGATCAAGACGGGGAAGCATTGACTGCTGATAAATTAACAGAAGTTTATTATGACCTGAATAAAAAATATTTTGGGGAAGATCTGGTGGTTGATGAAGAAATTGGCCTAGAGTGGTCTCGAATTCCACATTTCTATTACAATTATTATGTATATCAATATGCAACAGGATATAGTGCAGCTGTTGCGTTAAGTAAGCAGATATTATCAGAAGGTCAACCAGCTGTTGATCGTTATATTAATGAATTCTTAAAAGCAGGTTGTTCCGATACTCCAATCGAAGTATTGAAAAAAGCTGGAGTTGATATGACATCAGCAACACCGATTGAAGAAGCATGTAAAGTATTTGAAGAGAAGCTTGCTGAGTTAGAAAGCTTGCTATTAAAATAAGAAAAAAATCTTCATCCAATCATGGGTGAAGATTTTTTTATAAAGACAAGAAAGTATATAATTTCAGGTGTTATAATGTCTAGCTACAAGCGTCAGCTCGCACCTAAGCTTCAGGCTCTCATGTGAAAGCAAGCATTCGAAACGACCCTGCAAGCAGCCGGCATCGGGCTAGAGCAACGCTTTGCGCTTTTCTTATAATGCTATTCAGGGATAATGCATAGTCTTACATTGGCACTAGTCGTATGTTCCATGTGAAGTAACTAATATGCAATTCCACTCTTGTTCCTTTTCCTGCTATTGTATCTAAAATATATTAATATTGTGACTGTGCCATATTACAACTTTATAATTGGAAACGCTTTCTATATGACAATTATGTGAAATAGATTGTGAAAGATTGATTTATTAATTATGGCATGATATCTTTTAAATGTGAAATAAATCACATACAAACTTACACCCCTTTGTTTGAACGTGAACATTTCTCCCATCCCCTTTGTAAAAAAGAACCGCCACTCTGTAAAAGGAGTAGGCGGTTCTTTTTGTCTTGCGCATAAAAAAATGCCAGTGACTTTATTAAAGTCGCTGGCAAATGGTTTCATTTAATTAAGGTTTTCAGTCTCCATTGAGTTGTACCTACTAGTGGAATACGCTCTATTTGTTGTAGCAACGTTCGTTTTTTTAACTCGCGTTCTGCGGCATAGTTTGTAACACCATAAATAGAAGCTACTTCTTTGGTAGATAAAGTATTGTATCTGATAAAGAGTTCATCGAGAGAAGGTGGTTCCTGGGGGTGTAATTGGAAATCCAACATCTCAGCTAATATTTTCTCGTAAACATCGTAAGAATAAATCCCACACACTTTAAGACCTTCATCTTCAATCCGTTCATTGAAAAACACCATGCTTGGGGATTCAGTAACATCCATTTCTCGACGAATGTAAAGATCACATTGGAAGGCATGTATGGCTTCTTTTGAATGGATATCCGATTTAAATTCCTCGACATCTAATTGTGCTTCTTCAGCAATCGATAATAAGCTGGAATAGTTCGCAACATTTTTTGTATCTAAAAATAATTGTTCTTGTAATTTTAGTAAGAACCGAATTCCGGCCCGTTTCCCTTGAAGTTCAGCTGCTTTTATGGCAATTGAGGGTAAGGCAGGATGTACAAAATCGTCTTCATTAATCGAAAGGTTTTTAGCAAATGAATTAAGAGTTGAAAGCTGAGTACTAAGAACAACCCGTAAAGTGAAGTACTGTTCGTACTCGACTTGTAATTTTCGCAAAATCGGTTGTAAATCAAAGCAGGAAGAGCATAATGGATCAATAAATGCATAAATCTCCATTGGCTTTATTGAACTTGAAGAAACAATCGTTTCGGAAGGAATCCGCAAGTTAGTCACTCGTTTTCCTCCTCCTGACTCTGTCTATTCGTCATATGGTGTGCAGTTAATACAAGACGATGATAAAAATCATCGCGAATTTTACCTTCTAGATTCACTTCGTCCATGGCTTCTGCCATACACTCTAACCACGCCTGCGCTCTTTCCGGTGTAATAGGGAAAGGCATATGCCTAGCGCGTAACATTGGGTGTCCGTGTTCTTGCGAATATATATTAGGTCCGCCTAAATATTGCGTCATAAATTGTTTTTGTTTACGAGCAGTTTCTGTTAGGTCATCTGGAAATATTGGCTTAAGCTTTGGGTGTGCCGCGACTCTTTCGTAAAATGCATCAATAAGTTGCGACAAATTATCCGGACCAATTTCCTCATAAGGAATTATAGGTTTTCGGGTCATGTTATGAACTCCTTTGCTTTAGCTGTATTCTCATTCTATCAACCTAACGACTATTTCTCAAACAAATCGATTTTGAAATGTCTACCAGCTAACATTTGAGCATGATTTTCACGGTTCCAAATAAGCATGGAAAGATTTAATCATTTATACACTTTATTTTTGTTGTGCCACTTTCATGAAACGAGCAATCTTTTTTGGTGTGTTGCGTTTTGGTATTTTGTAAGTTTCGAGCAAAGTAAGAAAACTTTGTTGTCCTGTTTCAATATCAGTAACTTCAAACTCGACTTCGTAATCAGTATGCCCTAAATAGTCCGAACAATCGAGAACGAGTAATCCATTTTCAAAAGGTACTTCTGCCCGTTGTGTCCGCAATGATCCAAAGGCTTTAAGAATGTTTGGTAACTGTTTGAATTCTTCGTACAAATTGGGTTGGATAGCACCAAGTTGAAGAATTTGATCTCGTTCGTGTGTATCAATAAGTCGTGTCGTTTCAATCATTGTATGAACATTATCACCAGGTGATTTCAATGTTAATTCATTGCGATTTTCAAGCACTCTTAACCGAAACCCCTTCGATGCATTACGTAATTTGAAATCTATAGTATCAAAATAAGTGTTTGTTTGTGTATGGAAATCTTTTGTTAAAATTCCAAAGATACTACATAACTGTTGAAATTCTTCTTTATTTAATAGGTTTTTGAACTCTATTTCTTTTTGAATCGACATGATTCTTCACTCCTTTATTATTCTTATTATCCTAAAAAATTTGCAAACTGCAACATGCGAGCAGCTATGATAAAATATGTAGTAAGTAAAGAGTGAAAGGGCGAGTGTAATTTGCGGAAATCATATATCGTTGATAGTGGTGTTCAAAATGGGACAGACATTCGATTTTTATTACAAGATGAACCAATTAATCACGAAGTAAAAGCTGCTGGTAAGTTATTAACTGATTCCGATAATCAATCCTTTATCTATATATTGGATGATTTAGAGGGCTATACATATATTCACTTTCCAAAATCGCTGTGGCCGCTTCTTGCAGATTGTTTAGATGCAGAAAGTGAACCCGTTTTAGTATGGGGAGAAACCGATATTTCACTTCTGCATTTCCGAGAAGAACTATCGATGCTCATTTTTAATATTGAAGGAAATCATAATTACGGTGCAGAGTTTTCAGCTGCAGTTGAAGAAGCGTTTAAAGAACAACTAGCTACCTATTAATTATTTTGGCAGTCGCAGGAGGGTTTATTTCATGGGGCAATGGGAACGTTTTTTAGAGCCTTATAAACAGGCAGTAGATGAATTGAAGATCAAGTTTAAAGGTATGAGAACTCAATTTGAAAATGAAAATACAAATTCACCAATTGAATTTGTTACGGGACGAGTCAAACCACTGGCAAGTATATATGATAAAACGCTTGAAAAAGGTATCATATTTGAACCTTCAGATCGACTTGTGCATGAACTGCAAGATATAGCAGGAATACGGATGATGTGCCAATTTGTAGATGATATTGAAACAGTGGTTGAACTACTACGCAGACGACATGATATTAAAGTGATCGAAGAGCGAGATTATATTTCACAAGAAAAACCAAGTGGGTATCGCTCATATCATATGATTGTTGAGTACCCGGTACAGTCAATTCATGGCGAAAAAAACATTTTGGTGGAAATTCAAATTCGAACATTGGCAATGAACTTCTGGGCTTCGATAGAGCACTCGTTAAACTATAAATACAAGGGGGATTTTCCTGAAGAAATAAGAAATCGTTTACAAAGTGCAGCAGAAGCCGCTTTTCGTTTAGATGAAGAAATGTCACTTATCCGGGATGAAATTCAAGAAGCCCAAAAATACTTTAGTGAATTCAAGGAAACGGGAAATGCTAATTTCCCTTCAAATCCTCCAGAAAGTAGGTCGAACCGCTCATGAAATTTGCCATTCAATCACGTAATGATTCACACTCGAATGAACTAATGAACCGCGCAAAAACCTATTTAACGGATTTTGGTTTAGAGTGGAATGAAGAGACTCCTGATGTGGTCATTTCAATAGGTGGAGATGGAACATTACTTCATGCTTTCCATCGATATCGTGAGCAATTATCCTCGGTAGCATTTGTTGGGATACACACTGGACATTTAGGTTTTTATGCCGATTGGAAACCTGCTGAAATTGAAAAATTGGTCATTTCTATCGCCAAGAAAGACTTTGAAGTCATAGAGTATCCGCTTCTTGAAGCTACAATTAATTATCGTAATACAGAAGAGCAAAGTGTTTATTTAGCTTTAAATGAAAGTACGATTAAATCACCTGACGTGACGTTAGTGATGGATGTAGAACTCAATGACACTCATTTTGAACGCTTTCGTGGTGATGGCTTGTGTATGTCTACACCTTCAGGCAGTACAGCCTACAATAAAGCTCTAGGTGGTGCTGTAATTCATCCTTCCCTCGAAGCAATGCAATTAACTGAAATGGCGTCAATCAACAACCGTGTCTTCCGTACGGTGGGTGCGCCACTTGTTTTACCTGCCCATCATGTATGTGTGTTGAAGCCAGTAAAAGCGCCTGATTTTATGGTGACAATCGATCATTTACAATTGCTGCATAAAGACGTCAAATCCATTCAATACCGTGTAGCCAAAGAAAAAGTACGATTTGCTAGATTCCGTCCATTCCCATTTTGGACACGCGTTCACGACTCGTTCATTGACAGCGATGTGTAAACCATTTCAACTTACTTTTGAAGCAACGGAAGAGGTCTTGCTTCGTGAGGCGTTAGCTAAATGGGGAATATCAAAACGAACATTAACCTCCATTAAATTTGGCGGTGGTTCTTTACTGGTTAATGGACAAGAAAAAACGGTCAGGCATCCATTGTCAAAACGGGATGTCGTGACCATTATTTTTCCGTTTGAGGAAGTAAGCTCAGGTCTAATTCGACAAAAAGGGAATCTAGATATTATTTATGAAGATGACGTATTATTTATTGTCAATAAACCATCAGGACAAAGTACAATCCCTTCTAGGGAACATCCATCAGGAACTTTAGCGAATTTTGTCGCTTATTATTACGAACAAAATTCGATTCCATCTACTGTCCATATTTTGACACGACTCGATCGCGATACTTCAGGTATCGTGTGTCTAGTGAAAAATCGACACATTCATCACATTATGAACAAAGGACATGTCATGAATAAAACTTACGAGGCGATAGTTCATGGCAATCTTGAAAGAGATATGCAAGAAATCATTGAACCAATTGGTCGTAAAGGGACTAGCATTATTGAAAGGGAAGTGCGTGAAGATGGTCTGTTTGCACATACCGATGTTAGCTTGGTCAAACAATATACAGATTTTTCGCATGTGAAGTGTCTACTCCACACAGGGAGAACGCATCAAATTCGTGTGCATTTAGCCTATATTGGTCATCCAATTGTTGGAGATGATTTGTATGGGGGTAAAATCGATCGTATTCTACGCCAAGCGCTTCATTGTGCCTCTGTGGATATTACGCATCCATTAACCGGGGAAAAAATCACTTTTACCAGTTCTCTGCCAGAAGACATAAAAAGTTTAATCCATTAATCCTGGTAATCATGGAATTTTTCTTCCACAAATGGTTGGAGTGAAGGCACGGATACTACGTCTAACTCTGGGTAGCGAAGTGCCGATAATTTCCCACCAAAAACACAGCCAGTGTCGATATTAACAGTTCGGTGTTTAAAACGGACATCACGTATAGGCGTATGACCATATACAATCCATGAAGAACCTTTGTAATGCTTAGCCCAGTCTCTTCTCAAGGGGCGACCATCAGGAAGAAACTCACCAGTGATGTCACCATATAGTACAAATGTTTTAATTTTTTTGTTTATCGGTATACCCAATAAATCCTCTCGAATTCCTGCATGAGCAATAACAAGTTGATTTTGTTCAAGTGATTGATAAGTAGGTAACGCTTCGTAAAAAGCAATATATCTTCTTCGGAATTTTTGGCGTTTGTCTTTCGGATAGTGGTTAAATTCCTCGACAGTTGTCTCTAAACCATGTGTGATTTGAACATTACTCCCTTTAAAAAAACGGTAAAGTTTATTACAGTGATTTCCCGGGGAATAATTAAGGACTTTCGCATCTTGCATGTTGAATAGTAATTCCAAAACGGCAAGTGATTGTGGACCTCGGTCTGTAGCGTCACCAACAAATGCAAGTTGGCGACCTTTAGGATGAATGTATATACCCGATTGCTTTTGATAGCCAAGCTTTAGGATTAAGGTCAATAATTCATCGTAACAACCATGAATGTCACCGATAATGTCATAAGCCAAATTAATCATCTCCTAATTAATATATTGCCATATCATAAGTGTAACCGATACAATGAAAAATACTAAAATGAATACATCAAATAGAAAGGAGGGGGTATACATGCTAGAAGAACGTAATAGTAATGAAGAAAATCAAGTGGATACTGAGCAATTAAACTTATTCTTGAATGAACATCGTGTGGATGAATTTAGGGAAATATTTTTATCCTTGCATCCATATGAACAATCACAATTTTTTGAGAAGGTGGGTCCTGACAGTAGGCAAACTATCTATCAGTATCTCTCTCCGAAAGAAATGGCAGAAATTTTCCAATCCATTGAACTAGATGATGATGAATACGAGCCGTTCTTAAAAGAAATGGAAACGACTTATGCTGCTGATATGTTATCCGAAATGTATGCAGATAATGCAGTTGATGTATTGAATGAATTAAATAAAGATCAAGTTGCCAGCTATTTAACCATTATGGATGATGAATCGGCTCAAGAAATTAAGGATTTGCTGCACTATGAAGAGTACACAGCAGGTTCGATTATGACGACAGAATATGTAGCAATTCCTGAAAATTCGACGGCACGATCTGCGATGACTATTCTAAGAAATGCTGCACCGGTCGCTGAAACTATTTACTATCTTTTCGTTGTCAATGATGATCACCAATTGACAGGAGTTGTGTCATTACGTGATTTAATCATCGCGGATGAAGATACATTGATTAAGTTTATTCGAAATGATCGAGTAGTGAGTGTATCAGTAAGTGATGACCAAGAAGAAGTGGCAAGAATGATTAAAGACTATGACTTCCTAGCTGTTCCTGTTGTCGATTTTCAAAACCACTTACTAGGGATTATTACTGTCGACGATATTTTGGATGTATTAGAAGAAGAAGCGAATGATGATTACTCAAAATTAGCTGCCGTTTCAGAAATGGATACATTTGATAAAGGACCATTAACAGCTGCTAAAAAACGACTTCCTTGGTTAATTATTTTATTGTTTTTAGGGATGTTAACTGCAAATTTAATGGGCATATTCGAAGATACATTAGATGAAGTAGCAATTTTAGCTGTATTTATTCCATTGATTGCAGGTATGGCTGGTAATAGCGGAACGCAAGCATTAGCGGTTGCAGTACGAGGAATAGCTACAGGGGATATTGCAGAGCAAAGCAAAATGAAGTTATTAATCAGAGAAGCCGGAACAGGTTTAATAACTGGAATTGTTTGTTCAGTAATCGGAGTGGGGATTGTTTATTTCAATCAACATGATTTGTTACTTGGATTGTTAGTTGGAGCCGCTATTTTTGGATCTATTTTTGTGGCCACATTGTCGGGTTCATTCATCCCACTTCTTATTCATCGGATGAAGATCGACCCTGCTGTAGCTTCTGGTCCGTTTATTACAACATTAAATGACATTATTAGTATATTAATCTACTTAGGCTTAGCCACTATGTTCCTTTCACAACTCTAAACTCATCTAAAGGTGAACCTCGACATCATTCCACAGGAACGAACAATGGACACATGGCTACATGGTGTCCGTTGTTGTTTTTCACACTCAGTAACCCAATCGCATAAAATAAATCAAAAAGGATGTGTATAAGTCATTGGCAAATGATCCGCTCCTTTTTGTCCAAGGTCCGCCGGTGTATAGACATATAAAAAAAGTTTCACATTGGCAAGAAGAAAGTACGTCCATTTTTCCTGAGCCTCAATTAAAAGTAGAAGAAGCTGAAGTTGAAGAAGTTTCAAAAAATGAAAAACTGCAAGCAGTCAAAGAAACACCAGAGGATGAAACGGAATTAGTAATGTGGAGAAGATTACGGTTTTTATCTACAGACTTTGCAAAATATGTATATAAACCACTTCGCTTTCATTTACACAATGGAGATCAAATTTTTGGTTCAGTGGACCAGTTATTTCCATCAAGTGTACAAATCAAATCCCCTGGTAATGAAGTAATCGCTGTCGAAATTAAAGAAATTCAAGAAATTTGGTGGGGAGGAAAAATCTTACCTGTTCGATTTTAATGACGAAAAACATCCATTTATCTTAAATGGATGTTTTTTTATGTATTAATTTATATGATCTAGCATGAATTTTATCAATACACACAAACTAAAAAATCCATAAATCAAGCCCGATTCCCTTTACAGGAAATCGGGCTCATTAGACACTGCACGCTTGAAGTGTTTAGTAATTAGTCACAAACACCAAGAAATACGTCTGCTACACATTCAATTCCGCAGAAACAATTCAAGTCAACTGTAATACAGCTGTTGGAAAGACGGAAATCTCGTACATTACAAATCTCATTAAGATCTAAATTACCATCTTTGTTGATTAGTTCGATTTCCTTATCATCCCGATCAAAGGGCACAAGTACCCGAAGTGTTGCACAGCAACCATCAAATACGTCTTCTACACGGAAGAATACTGAGAAACAGCTTTCGTTTTTACCTTTTTTTCCACCTTTGTCTTTATCTTTATCGTCATGGTGGTGTCCGTTACCATTGTCAAAGCGGTCGAAGTGACGGAAAAATGCTTTGAATGGTGTGCCGTCTTTTGTTAATAACATGAATACGCGAGTATCAGCTTGATGACGTGAAGGACTTACTAATCCTCCAAGTGGCTCTAAAAAGCAACTTTGACATGCTGCACAGTCATTATCCGTAGCAGCATCTTGAATGTCTTTTATCGCGCGTACTACATCACAAATGCAGTTACTTTTAGAAAAGCCGTGAACAGAAGACGTTGAATCGAAGTTACGCCCACATCCCATTTTGTTTTCACCTCTCTTTCGTCTTTATAAGGTATGTCGTTTGTGTTCAAAGAGCAGGGCGGGGATACCAATTAATACATAAAGTTTCTGAAATAAACCATACTAGGAGAAAAGGTGATTGTGACATGAAAAAGTTTTGGTCCATTAGTTGTGTTTTACTGTTAATTGGCGGCTGTTCTGCAAGACCTCAAGTGACATCCTACCATGTGGAAGACAATCAACAAGAAATTGAAAAACTTGAAACAGTCATGGCAAACCAAGAAAAGATTAGCGAAGGATCAGCTGTCTTTTTTAATGATGAACTTGTCGTGACCATTCAAGTGAAGCCATTGTCAAAGTTCAGCAAAGAAAAAATTACCAAATCCTTCAAAAAAGAAGTGGAATCGATATTTCCCGACCACAAAGTATTCGTATCAAGTGATTTGAAAATATCGTGGGAGCTAAATAAAATTATTGAAGACCAGGCAGATAAAAAGAAAGTGAAAAAAGAACTTGATGAATTACAGGCACTTGCAAAGGAGGAAACGTAATGGATGCTAAGGCATATCAACAAACGGTAGAACAACTTGCACCGAAGCGTCCAGTCTTAAGAAATTGTTTAGCTGCATTTCTAACTGGCGGCATTATTTGCGGAATTGGACAAATCATTTCATTCATATTTATGTATTTTTTCCCTTTCACTGAACGAACGTCAAGTAACCCAACTGTTGCAACGATGGTGTTTATTGCTATGGTCTTAACGGGATTGGGCATATATAAGAAAATCGGTCAATTTGGTGGAGCAGGCTCAGCTGTTCCTGTCACTGGTTTCGGCAATGCAGTTATATCTGCTGCGATTGAACATAAATCAGAGGGATTTATTCTAGGTGTTGGAGGGAATATGTTTAAACTTGCGGGATCCGTCATTGTGTATGGCGTATTCTCAGCATTCGTAGTAGCACTTATCAAAACAATACTGGTCCAAGTGGGGGTCATCAATTGGTGAAAAATGCACGAACATATCAGTTTGCTTCTAAACCCAGTATCGTATCGACTGCAGTCGCAGTGGGACCACTTGAAAAACAGAGTCCATTTCTTCCACACTTTGACCTTGTATATGATGATGAACGATTTGGACAGGAAACGAATGAAAAAGGACATGCTTATTTAATCGAAGAAACATGCAAGTTGGCGATTATGAAAGGTGGATTTCAAACGACAGATATCGATCTTCTTTTAGCTGGAGATTTGGTCAATCAAATAACACCTACAAATTTTGCGGCTCGCGAATTGGCTACACCATTCATGGGGATGTTTTCAGCTTGTGCAACAAGTATATCTACCTTGATTACAGCTAGTTTTTTTCTTGAATCGAATCTCATGGAACGTGTATTATTTGGTTCCGCAAGCCAACATAATTCCGTGGAAAAACAATTTCGATATCCTATTGAATATGGAGCACAAAAACCGCCTACTGGACAATGGACAGTGACGGGGGGAGGCTTCGGCATACTCTCGCATTTTCAACGTGATAAACCATATGTGCATTCTGCGACGATTGGGAAAGTGGTGGATTGTGAATTAAAAGACCCACTAGATATGGGGAGTGCGATGGCACCTGCAGCATTCGACACGATTCAGTATCATCTATCGCAAAATAAAGGAACTTCCTACGATTTTGTGATGACTGGAGACCTTGGGAAAAATGGATCTGCATTATTGCAAGAACTAATCCGTACTAGTGGTGTGTCTTCCTATCTGGTTGATCAATACCGGGATGCTGGTGCAGAATTCTATGGAAATAACGATAAGTTTTTATCAGGGGCAAGTGGGGCAGGATGTTCAGCAACTGTTTATTTTGGTCCGATTTATGCAGAACTTTTAAAGAAACAATGGAAGAAGATTTTATTTGTAGCAACAGGTGCATTATTATCCCCATTATCATTTCAACAAGGCGAGTCTATCCCATGTATCGCACACGCTGTTGAATTGTCGATGGATTGAGGTGAAAATATGATATCTACAATCATCATTGCTTTTGTCGTTGGTGGTTTGGTTTGTGTGGTCGGTCAATTGCTATTTGATGTAGCGAAATTAACGCCTGCACATACATTAAGTTTAATGGTGGTTATTGGTTCAGTACTGGATGGTTTTGGTTTATATGAACCATTTATCGATTTTGCTGGAGCAGGAGCAACTGTCCCTATTATGTCTTTTGGTAATTCATTAACACACGGTGCTATGGCTGAAGCCGAAAAGCACGGACTAATTGGAGTTTTGACCGGTATGTTCGAGGTCACTAGTTCGGGAATCAGTGCAGCCATCGTCTTTGGAGTTATTGCAGCTTTAATCTTTAAATCCAAAGGGAAAGTGTCCTAAGTGTCCTGAGGAAATAGCCCTTTTCATTCGAGCGTTCTTGCATATTCTAGTTCGAATGGGAAGGGAGAGCCTCAATATGTATGAATATTGTTATCCTTACGGTGAACATCCACAAAAATATTTTACTCTAGCACCTGATCAAGGGTTAACATTTGTCCTCATTATTGTACTTTTCATCCTATTAATCATCGTAGGCAGAAGTTATGTATGATAGGAGGGGAACAAATGCACGACTCTTTTTTTAAGAAAATCGAACAAAAAACCGGTGTTTCGATGGATGAAGTTTTCACATTAGCAAATGCTATACAATACGCGGATTTTTCTGATGAAAAACAAGTGAAAAAAATTGTGCGTAAAGTATCAAAAATTGCTGGAAAATCAATTTCAAGTGATTTTGAAGATCAAATCGTTAAGTCAGTTGTTTCAAAAGGAAATAAGTTAAATCTCAATGAGATTGCTAACATGATGAATCAGAAAAAAGAATAAAAAAGAGCACTTGTTCATATGAACAAGTGCTTTTTTTACAAATCTTTCTTCATTGCACGATGGGGAATTCCAGCATCCATAAATTCTGGTGATGTAATTTCATACCGTAGTTTTTCATAAAAAGGAACTGCATATGATTGAGCGTTGAGTTTAACAGATGTTAAACCAGTTTCTTTCGCATATGATTCCATTTTCTCCATCATTAAGTTTCCCAAATGTTTTCCGCGATAGTTTGGCAAGATACAAACCCGTTCCACTTTTGCAATGCCTGGTTCAGGTTCACGTATACGCCCTGCCCCGATGGGTAATTCGCGATCATACGCAACGAAGTGTACCGCAGTTTGATCAAAATCATCTAATTCTAAATGTACAGGTACGCCTTGTTCAGCAACAAATACTTGCTGACGAACAAGAAACGCATCGTTCTTTTCATTATCTGTTTCAACACGCTTTGCTGTTATCAATTAATTTCCAGCCCCAGTCAATCGGAATGTTTCATAAACTGTCCAAGAGCCATCTTCTAATTGATAAAGTAAGTGTAAACGGTCGATGATTTCCTCGTGATCGACACCGATCATTTTTAATTGACCGTAAATATCGTCATGTTCGCCAGACGTCAATTTTTGAGCAATCGTGATATGTGGAACGAAAGCATATTCCGCATCTTTACCAATTTCTTCTGTGTGAAGATCTTCATGAAGTTTTAATAATTCTTCAGTAGGAGCAACTTTAAAATAAATAGCATTAGTTACAGGTGAAAATGAGCTTAATCCTTTTGCATGAAGCTTGAAAGGTTTATGACGTTTCACAATTTCGCCAATTTCACTTGCTAATTTCTCGATTTCAGTGTCATCTGCTTCAAAAACACCTTTAACCGTCATGTGAGGAGTAATGAGAGCATAATGTGGATCATAACGTTTGCGGTAGGAATTAGCCAAATCTTGTAGTTTTTTTGATGGGAATGCAACGACTCCATATTTCATCATAAAAACCTCCTTCTTAGTTGTGTGTAGGTACATACATTGATTATAGCAAAGTAAATGGATAAAAATTAAATTTAAAGTGTTAAAAAGTGAAAAATTCAGATATCAGTATATGAAAAGGCACAAGTTTGTCCGACAATATGTACTCACTGTGTGATTCTATACAATTATAGACTGAAATTCATTTTGATTGCACGTTTTAAATCCGGTTGCCAATGCTTCCAAGTATGGTCTCCTACAAATTCGTCATAGAACACGGAAAACCCTTTTTCTTTCATTAAAGAATTCAACTCACGGTTTGGTTTCAAAAAATTTTCAACTTTGCCAGTCGTTGTTTTCACCTCATCTTCTCGGGTCCCGATGATGTGATAAACCGAGAATGAATGCGGAGTTCGGATGTTTTTAACTTTAGATAAAACATCGTCATTAACCATAGGGGAATGTAAAATAACTTTCCCGAAAATATTTGGATATTTGACCGCCGCGAGTAAGGAAACTGTTGCGGCTAATGAATCACCAACAAGTGCTCGACCCATTCCAATTTGATAAGTTGGGTACTTTTCATCTAAATAAGGAACAAGCTCATGGGCAAGGAAACGTAAGTACGCATCATGTTGCTCGCCTGAAGGATGGTATTTTTTCCGGCGATCTTCCACACTTTTATATGGAACACCTACAATAATCATGTTTTCAATTTCTTTGTTTTCAAGTAGTTCATCAGCGACACGTGGAATTCTACCTAGTTGGAAGTAATCTTTTCCATCTGAAGCGATTAACACTGTATATTTATAAAGTGGTGAAAAATTTGCTGGTATATAAATCAGCAGTTGCATATCTTCTTGTAAGGCGTCACTAAATAGCGTGACGTCTTGAACTGTACCTTTTGACATCGGACAGAACCTCCTCTGAATCTTGCTACAGAAATTGTACCATAATGCAGAAGGAAGGTATAATGATGAATAACGACACTGAATGGAGCTGGGGATCATGGATAGAAATCAAGGACGTATTCACTCAAAACAAGTATATGATGCCACAAAAGCAGCACTAGAACGACGTGGCGTCACGATTGAAGAAGTGGCGAAAATTGTATTTGAAATGCAAATTGCATACAACGTTGGATTAACGCTAGAGCACTGTATTGAGTCAGTCGAAAGTGTTTTGAAGAAAAGGGAAATGCAACATGCGATTTTAGTTGGAATTGAACTAGACGAATTAGCTGAAAAGAAAATGTTATCAGCTCCACTGCAACAAATTGTGGAATCTGATGAAGGTTTATTTGGGGTAGATGAAACGATTGCACTAGGATCAGTCTTTACATACGGTAGCATTGCAGTCACAACTTTTGGACACCTAGACAAAAATAAAATAGGCATCATAAAAAAATTAGATACAAAAATAGGGAATGGCGTTCATACGTTTTTGGATGATTTAGTTGCAAGTATTGCAGCTTCAGCTTCATCACGTATTGCACACCGTACCCGTGACTTAGAAGAACAAAATGAAACTTTTGCTGATATTGAACCAGAAGAGACAGCACCTGAGACGAATATCGAAGGAACAACCACTTGACGTCTGTATCGTGAAAAGTTCAAAAGATTCCAATGGCGTATCACACCATTGGAATCTTTTTTATTATGTATAAAGGCTAAGACCATTTGCCCATCCTAGTGTATAGAAATAACTTTTTCCTTAAATGTCTATGGACAACCCTTCAGTGAATAAACTGTATCAGTTAAGGAATTCGTTAAACAAGGAGGAAAACAATTGGAAGATCGTCTTATTGAAACGTTAGGTCATTATTTTGTCTATCATAAAATCAGAGAACGCTATGGGTTGACCTTCGAACAGTTCGTTGATAAATGGCAACGCGGGGTTTGGGAAGCGTAATTATGGCTACATA
>Ga0209013_10002546_pt1 | contig 16493 bp, 16 predicted proteins | sample Cruoilmetagenom2_FD_187291 | JGI IMG/M metagenome (GOLD analysis project Ga0209013, IMG submission 187291) | Oil polluted marine microbial communities from Coal Oil Point, Santa Barbara, California, USA - Sample 2 (SPAdes) (version 2) | ecosystem: Environmental > Aquatic > Marine > Oil seeps ...
CGGGCCCGGCGCGACGTGGCTTTCCGAGGGCGGGTGGGCGGGGGGTGGGGGCGGGAAATTGACCGACCGGGGAGATGGGTGACAGGAGTTCGAGGGCGTCCCCCCGCTCGAATGTAGCCCGCCGGCGCGCCAAAGGCGCGCAGCGTTGGAGGTCGATGTCTCCGACGAGAGCTTGCTCTCGGAGGAGACTTCGGCGGAGAACGCGTGGCCGCGGGCCCTGCCCGCGGCCGGCGGGCTCCGGTCAGTCGCCGCTGAGGGCGTTGCGGAGGGCGAGGAAGGCTTTGCGGCGGTGGGAGATGAGGTTCTTCTCGTCGTCGGTCATCTCGCCGAATGTGCGGCCGTCGCCGTCGTCGGGGATGAAGACGCTGTCCCAACCAAATCCACCCCCCTCGCGAGGCTCGGTCGCGATCGTTCCACGAGCAATTCCCTCGCCAAAAACCTCAGCACTGCCGTCGGTGGCGCACACAAGACAACGAGCTCTCGCCCCGGAATCGGCAAAGCACTGGGCAATCCGGCAGATACCGACCGCACCGACGCTTTCCAGCAACCACCTCACCAGCGGTCCGGGAAAACCTCCAAGCCCGTCGAGCTCCAAAGCCGTGTCCTCGACCACAACCGGCCGCCCCAATTGCCGCCGCGCTCTTGCCGCCTTGTCACGCACCACCTCGACGAGATCGAGGGACTGTATTTCGGTCAGGTCGAGCTCGCGGTGATCCAGCTTGCAACCGAGAACCGCCTCCGCTTCTCGGAGCTTGCCGAGGTTGGATGTCACGAAGACGCAATCGTCGAACATCATGCCGTGACCGGCCCCGAGTCGGCGAGCTCCTCCAGGGCAACACGAAAGATTTTGATCTCGCGACTCAGCCCCTTGAGCTGCACGGCGCCGAGAGGTTCCGTCGGAAAGAGATCCGCCACCGCCGCATGGGTGGTCTCGCCGAGGACGATCGAGCCAGGTTTGGCGACGTGCTCCTCGAGACGCGCGGTCACGTTGACGGTGTTGCCGAGGACCGTGTAGTCGACGCGGCTCGCTGAACCGATGTCGCCGACAACCACCGGTCCCGAGTTGACGGCGATGCGGACCTCGATCCGATCAAGGCCCTCGGCCTCGCGCTCGGCGTTCCATTCCTCGAGCGCGTGCATCATCTCGAGGGCGGAGCGCACAGCCCGCTCGGCGTGGTCCTCCTGCGGCAGGGGAGCGCCGAAGAACGCCATGACGGCGTCCCCGATGAACTTGTCGAGGGTCCCCCCATACTTGAAGATGACATCGGCCGCGAGCGAAAAGAACTGATTGAGAAAAGCGGCCACCTCCTCCGGTGGCAGACTCTCGCACCGCGCAGTGAAGCCGACGATGTCGGCAAAGAGAATCGAGGTCTCACTCAAGGTGACCGACGCCCGATCGGCGCCCGAGTCCGACAGCACGGCCTCGATGACTGCCGGCGAGTGGTAGCGCTCGAGACGGTCGCGCGCCATGCGTTCGCGACGGATTCGTTCGTTCAGAAGTGCCCGCTCGATCGCCACCGCAGCGTAGTTGGAGAGGGCAGTCAGGAGATCGAGATCGGCGGCCGAAAAGGAGCCCACATGGAGCGGCGAGTCGACGTAAATCACACCGATCACGCGCTGACGATGCCACAGCGGCGCGCACATCGCCGACCGAATTTGGTGAATGCGGACACTGCGGCCGGCCTCGAATCGCTGGTCGGACTGGGCATCGTGGGTGAGTATCGCCACCTGCTGCTGAGACACCATGTCGAGAATGGTCCGTGAGATGGGAACCTCCGTCTCGCCGCCATCATCCGTATCCCGCGCTCGATTCAACTCGAGCTTGGGATTTCCCTCGTTGTCAAAAAGAACGATGAAACCGCGATCGACGAGGAGCTGGTCAAAGACCAGGTCCATCACTTTTTCCAGTACCGGTTCGAGCTCCTCGACCTGGATCAAGACCTTGGCAACCTGGGCGAGGATTTCGAAGACGCGCTCGCGGGCGCCGATCTCTTTCGAAATCTCCTGGGGCCGCCCTTCCAGACCGTAATCCTGATTGAACTCCGACAGAGGTCGCAAATAGGTCGCCGACGACAACCCCAATGCCGCGGTGTCCATGCTTTCTATCGAAAGCTCGAAACTGCCGATCCCGAGACGGCCGCCGGCGCTGAGATCCCCTGATTCCACAAAGGACCCATCGACTCTGATCCCGTTGGTCGACCCGAGATCGATGATTCGGAAGATCCCCTCTGCGTCCTTGACCCTGGCGTGATGTCGGGAGACCGAGAAGTCCCGGAGAACGACGTCGTTGTCGCTCGACCGGCCGAGGGTCAGCCCATCTCGCACCCGAACCCGGTGAGCGACACCTCCATCTTCGAAGATCAACTCCAGCATTTTCAATCATTGTACCGCCGCCGAGCCCTTTTCAACGGTCGGACCCGAGTGTCGATTGCGGTTTCCGGACGGCCCATGCGAGGATGGGCGCGATGACGCATCGAGTGAAGCTGGTCGTGGCCTATCTCGGCACGGATTTTCACGGCTGGCAGCGGCAATCGGCCGAGCGCACCGTGCAGGGCGAGCTGGAACGGGCCTTCAGAAAGCTGACGGGTGAGCCGGCGACAGTTGTCGGCGCCGGGCGCACCGACGCCGGGGTTCACGCTGCCGCGCAGGTGGCGCATGTCGATCTTTCAGCGATCATTCCCCCCGAGGGCCTCATCCGCGGTCTGAACTCGATCCTCGACCCCGCCATACAAGTTCGTTCCGCGCGGATGGCGAACCCTGGCTTCCACGCCCGCAAGGGCGCCCGCGGCAAGTTCTACACCTACCGCGCACGATGGGGTGCGGCGCCCTTGCCGTGGAACGGACTCCGTTCGGCGCGGGTCAGGACGATCGAGAGAAGCACCCGGCTCGCAGCCGCCGTCCAGCTCCTGATCGGCAAACACGACTGGGCCTCATTCACCGTTCCCGACCCCGAAAGCAAGTCCACCATTCGAGATATTTTCGACGTACGGCTACAGCCTCGCCGCCAGGGCATTGATCTCGAGTTCGTCGGCAGCGGGTTTCTGCGCTACCAGGTGAGGCGGATGGTCGGCGCTCTGCTCGAGATCGGTCGCGGTCGGTGGGCGGTGGAGGATCTCCGCACTTTGATCGAGGATCCCCAACCTGGCGCTCCGATTCAGACCGCCCCCGCCTCGGGTCTCACCCTCGAGCGCGTCTACTATCGCCGCTCTCCGCTGTGGTAGACTTTCCAATCCAGGTGTTATGGTGATGCAACCTCTTGATGAGATCGCCAAGCCCGGCACCCGCGAACGCGAGATCGTAGAGCTCATCGATCCAGAACGACTGCCGCGTCACGTCGCCATCATCATGGACGGCAACGGTCGTTGGGCGATGGCTCGCAACCTCCCGCGCGTCGAGGGTCATCGTGCCGGCATTCGTTCGGTCCGCGAGACCGTCGAGACGGCTGCCCGTCTCGGTTTCGACGTCATCACGCTATACGCCTTTTCCACTGAAAACTGGAAACGGCCGAGGTATGAGGTGTCCACACTCATGGCCTTACTCAAGGAGTACATCAACCGCGAGCTGGAAAACCTGCGCGCCAACAACCTCCGCTTCCGGCCTATCGGACGTATCGACCAGCTCGAGCCTTCGGTGCAACGCGAGCTCCAGCGCGCAGTCGATGGCACAGCCGAGTGCACCGGCACCTTGGTTCAGATCGCCCTCAACTACTCCGGACGACAGGAGCTCACGGACCTCGTCCGCGGCGCCGTCGCAGACGCGGCGACCGGCGAGCTCGCCGCGAAGACGATTGACGAAAATTGGGTCTCCAGCCACTTGGCCACCGGCGGAGAACCCGATCCGGATCTACTCATCCGAACCTCCGGCGAGCAGCGGATTTCCAACTTCCTCCTGTGGCAGATGGCCTATGCCGAGATTTACTTCTGTCCGGTACTGTGGCCGGATTTCACCACGATCGACCTCCTGCAGGCTGTGCTCGATTTCCAACGTCGGGATCGTCGGTTCGGTGGTCTCGCTCCGAGCGGCGGTGTTTTCACCCCGCCCGGCAAGACCCGGGCAGAGTAACGGCGGAGCGGCGGTAGATGATGCACGCTAAGAGAGAATTGGTCGCTCTGGCAGCGATCCCTGCCCTGGCCGCAACCATCATCTGGGGGCCCCCGTGGGCGCTCCTCATGATTCTCGGAGCGGCCGCAGTCCTCGCGTGCGATGAGCTTCTGAAGATGGCGCGCAGTGCCGGACTCGACGCCTCTCGCTGGTTGCCGCTGGTTTTGACGGGCGCGCTACTGGCGGCTTCCTGGATGTGGAACCTGCCGGGGCTCGCCGTTTCGTCGGTCGCCACCCTCCTCATCCTGGCGACGGTTCGGCTCGGGCATCATTCTTCTCCTGCCGGGAGTCTCGGCGCGGTGGCTGCGGAGAGCTTCGCTGTACTGTATCTCGGCGCCACCGCGGCCTGTCTCGGGTGGTTGCGTCTTTGGCCCGCCGAACCGGAGGGGATGCGACTCGTGATTTTTTTCCTCGCCTGCATCTGGGTCGGGGACTCCGGCGCCTACTATGTGGGACGCACGTTCGGCAGCCATCCGATGTCACCGAGAATCAGCCCCAATAAGACGATCGAGGGGCTCGCCGGAGGCGTCGTCACAACCTATGCGGCTGCGGCTCTGGCGGCGAATATTCTCGTCCTCGGCCTGAAGCCGATCCATATCGTGGCTTTGGCGACAATTCTCGCCGTCGGGGCGCCGCTGGGCGATTTGGTGGAGTCACAGTTCAAACGAGACAGCGGGGTCAAAGACTCGTCAGAACTCCTGCCCGGCCACGGCGGCCTCCTCGATCGTACCGACAGCCTTTTTTTCTCGGCGCCGTTGTTTCTCGGGTATCTGGCAGCTATCGGGTTGGTGTGATGGAGAATCCTGCGGACCGATCCACCCTTTTCGCCGGGAAAAGGAAATACGCCGTCACCGAGCTTGGTTCGGAGAATAGATGCTGACACTAGCTGCTTTCATATTTGTCATTGGAGTGTTGATCACGATCCACGAGGCGGGTCATTTTGCGATGGCTCGTCTGCTTGGCGCGCCGGTTGAGGTTTTCTCGGTTGGATTCGGGAAACGACTCTGGGGTTTTGAACGGGGCGGCACCGACTACCGCATATCTCTGATCCCGCTCGGCGGCTATGTACGTATTCCAGGCCTCGGGCCGGACGAATCCGACGTCATCAGTGACAGCCAGGTTCAGGCCGAGCTTCTCCCGCGCTGGAAACGCGCCCTCATCCTGCTCGCCGGGCCGCTCACTAACATCATCGCCGCGATGGGTTTCGTGGCTCTCGCATTCATGATGGGCGTGGAGACCCCCGCCTACCTTGGAGAGCCGCCCGTGGTGGGATGGGTCGAACCGGGTTCGGCGGCGGAAATCGCCGGAATCCGCGCCGGCGATACGGTGCGCGCCGTTGCCGGCAAACCAATGGCGGCCTGGAGGGATCTCGAGGTCGCGCTTCTCACCGCCGGCAAGGGCCCGCTGACCTTGAGTGTCAACCGGAGCGGCGTGACCAGTGAGATGCCCATCACCCTCGATCGAGACCATGTCTACGGCTTCGGGGTGTCGGGGATTGAACCACGCATCGAACCGGTGATTGAACCATCCCCCGGGGGCCCCGCCGAGGGGGCGGGCATCCGGGCCGGCGATCGCATTCTCAGCGTCAACGGCCACGAGGTCAAACAGTACTATGACCTCCCGCGCCTCATCGAACCGCTTCCTAAAACCGAGATCACGATCGAGGTTCTGCGCGACGGTGAGTCTCGGCTCTTCACCCTCGTGACCAGGGATGAGCGCGGCAAGGGGAAGATCGGAGTCGGTCCGGTCATTCCAACGACAATCCAAAAGCTCTCCCCGGTGGCGGCGGTTCGCTCGGCCACACTCGAGTGCCAGCGCATGACTCTCCAGACCTTTCGGGTCATCGGGCAGCTGCTGACCGGCAAGACGTCGATCCGTCAGATGTCGGGGCCCGTGGGGATCGCCCAGATCTCCGGCGATGCAGCACGCAGCGGGATCCAGACCCTGATCATGTTCATGGGCGTCATCTCGCTCCAGCTCGGAATATTCAACCTCCTGCCCATACCTATCCTCGATGGCGGCCACCTCGCGATCCTGGCCTTCGAGTCCATGATCCGGCGCGATCTCCCGCTCAAGGTCAAGGAGCGTATCCTCGAGGTCGGTTTCTACCTGCTGATTCTGCTGATGTTGATCGTGACCTTCAACGATATCGTGGTTCACCTGCCCGAGCCGGTGCGCCAGTTCTTTTCCCGCGGCTGATCATCATGCTAAGGTTTGCGCCGATGGCACGTCGTCTGCTCGCAGCCTTCGTTTTTCTCGCCTGTGCCGGGGTGGTGTTCTGGTTCGCCCTGGTCCATACCGTCCACAGGGGAACGCTCGCAGTGCCCAACCTCGGCAAAAAGACTCTCGAGGAAGCGAATCGGCAGGTGCACGATCTCGGTTTGGAGTTGATAGTGGAGGAGCCTGGGGTGTTTTCGACATCGGCAAAACCGGGAACTGTCGCCGACCAGGAACCGCCGCCCGGATTTCACGTCAAGGCCGGATCCAGAGTGACGGTCCACATCAGCCTCGGTGGAGAAACAATCACCGTCCCGGATGTCCGCGGGGCTACGCTCAAGACGGCGCAGCGCGAAATCGAGCAGGCCGGGCTCACCCCGGGGGTTCGAGCCCGCGTCGAGGGACAGGGCGTCGCCGACCGGGTGATTGCCAGCGGCCCACCGGTCGGCGAAAATGTCGCTCCGATGGTCCCGGTCGACCTGTTGGTCAACAGCGCCCCCCGTCGCCAACAGTGGGTCATGCCATCACTGGTCACACGACCCCTGACACACGTCGAAAAACTTTGCAGAAACAACCGTTTGCGTCTCGGCCGGGCGCGCGAGGTTGCCTATCCCGGATTGCCGGCTGGTGTTGTGCTTCGCCAGTACCCGCCGGCGGGTTCACCCGTCGCGCCCTCAGAGATCATCACCGTGTGGGTGAGCCGATGAAGGTCCGACTGGCGCCGTCGCTGCTGTCGGCTGATTTTTCGCATCTCGCCGAAGAGGTTGCGGATGTGGAGGAGGCCGGCGCTGACCTTCTCCATCTCGACATCATGGATGCCCACTTCGTACCCAATCTCACCTTTGGCCCACCCATTGTGCGGTCGCTAAGCCCGCACTGCGACATTCCGCTGGACGCCCACCTGATGGTCGCCGATCCGGATCTTCTCTTAGACGAGCTCGCGACGGCGAAGGTGGCGCGAATTGCGGTCCACGTCGAGGCCTGTCATCACCTCCAGCGAACCCTCGGCCGAATCCGCGACGCTGGTGCTGAGGCCGGGGTTGCCATAAATCCCGCCACCTCGCTGTGTTTGCTCGAGGATTGCTTGCCGTGGACGGATTTCGTACTCGTCATGTCGGTCAACCCCGGATTCGGCGGCCAGGATTTCATCCCGGAAATCCTCGACAAGATCCGACGGCTGCGGCAGATGGGCGGAATGCAGACGATGGACATCGCAGTCGACGGCGGAGTCTGCGCCGAAAATGCCGCCGCCCTGGTCGCTGCCGGCGCAACGACCCTGATCGCGGGGTCGGCGATTTTCGGCGCCAAAGACCGAGCACGCGCGGTTCGAGATCTCCGCACCGCGGCTCACGCAGGGATGGTCCAATGACCGTAACACAACGATGCGGGCGCCTGTTTGTCGTTGCTCTAATCGTCCTCGCAGGCTGTTCGAGCGGCCAGAAAAAACAGGATCAGATTCTGGACGAGCTGGCAAACCTTGACAAGGAAACCATCTTTAAACAGGCTGAGGAGCTGTACTCGGAGAAGGAATATCAAAAGGCGCGCGACCTTTTCGCATTCGTCTACGACAGCTTCCCAAATGATCCACTCGGTCACAAGGCCGCCTTGCGCGTCGCCGACACATACTCCGTCAAGAACGATGTGACGAGCCTCACAGAAGCCCGGCTCCGTTACCGCGATTTTGCCAACCGTTACCCCAATGATCCGGACCGTGATTACGCCTTGCTCATGGTTGGTCACACGTACTCGGCCCGCAAGCTGCGGCCGGATCGTGATCTGAGCGATATTCAGCAGGCATTGGGGGCATATCAACAGTTGGTCAACCTGTATCCGAACTCGCGATATATGTCGGAAGCACAGGATAGGATGAATGATCTCAATGAGTTGCTCGCCAAGCACGAGTGGCTTGTTGCGCAATTTTATATTCGAAATAAACGGTACCTGGGCGCCTTGTGGCGACTCGAATATATTCGGGAAAACTATCCGAATTTCTCTCAGATCGATACCGTCAACGAAAAGATTTCGGAGATGGAATCGGCACTTGAAGAGCGCGAAGCCGCATGGAAAAAACACCTCGAAGAATTGAAAAAAGCGTCCGAGGATTGACGGATGACCTGCCCATAGGTTAACCTCAGATAGTGGTTTATCTATTGGGGAGAGGGGTTATGAACGTCAAATTCCGGATCGCCATTCTCGCCATTTTCCTTCCCATGGTGGTTGCAGCGCAGTCGGTTGCACCGCCTCCGCAGCCGCTACATCTCGTCGACAATCACTGGACGCCCTATGACCCGCCGACAGACTTTCCCGAAGGAGCGATGGTCCACACCATCGTCAAAGGCGACACCCTGTGGGATTTGGCGGCCCACTATCTCGGAGACCCCTTCCTGTGGCCTCAAATTTGGGAGCGCAACCCCTATATCAAGGATTCGCACTGGATCTACCCCGGCGACCCCCTGGTGATTGACGTCGCGGTCCAGGAGGCGCCGGTCGCTGAAATCGAGGTGCCGGTGGAGGAGACCGTGGTCTCCGAGTACGGCGAAGATCTCGGAGGGTCCGAAGGGGAGATGCCCCATCAACTGGGCAGCTCGGCCGATGTCTACTGTTTCGCCACGCTCGTGAACGACGAGAGCATCTTTCCATTCACGGTATCCTCCGCAGAGTCGATGTTGACGCAGAGCCAGTTCAGCGAAGGTGACATCGTGTATCTCGACGGCGGCGTGGCGCAGGGGGTGCAGGCCGGTGACCGGTTCGTCATCAACCACCGCTTGCACAAGCTCGGACATCCGGTGTCGAACTCCTATCTCGGCGTCGTCTACCAACAGGTCGGACAGCTCAAGGTGCTGTGCGCTCAGGAGAACACCTCGATTGCTGAGATCACGTTCGCTTGCGATCCGATCGTCATCGGCGACGTGCTCGAACCGTTCACACCGATTCCGGTGCCTCTCGTCGTCGACCCCGACCGCACCGACCGCTGCGACGAACCAAACGGCAAGCCGCTTGGCTACATCACGTATGACCGGGACGACCAGATCGACATTGGCACCAATTGGATGGTCTTCATCGACCTCGGGGCGGCCGACGGCGTCTATCCGGGAACCTTCGCGACCGTTTTCCGCCCCAACCCCGTCAAGGGCATGCCGCGGCTCGTATTGGGTGAGCTTGGCGTCCTCAGGGTCGACGAGCATTACTCCACCGCAGTGGTGACCTACACGTGGCAGGCTCTCTCAGTTGGGGATCGCGTCGAAATCAAGTAGGCCCGGAAGCGCATCGACTGATACTTGTGATATCTGATGCTGCCCGATTGGGTGTTTGATTCGGTTGACCATCGGTTCATGGCCGAGGCCTTGGCCGAGGCCGAGGTCGCCATGGACCGCGGCGAGGTTCCGGTCGGCGCAATCGTGGTCCAAGGCGCCGAAATCATCTCCCGCGCGGGCAATCGGAGAACCCAATCAGCCGACCCATCGGCGCACGCGGAGATCCTCGCTCTGGGTGGCGCCGGCCATCAGCTGGGAGATTGGCGGCTCGAGGGGTGCACGATGTACGTGACCCTGGAACCATGCCCGATGTGTGCGGCAGCCTGCCGCCAGGCGCGGCTCGAGCTCTTGGTATGGGGGGCGGACGACCCACAACAAGGCGCTTGCGGCTCGGTCCTCGATCTCGCCGCCGATCCCCGTCTCGGAGCCGTGTTGGCTCACCGCGGCGGCCTCGAGGCCGAGCGGAGCAAAGAACTCCTGAAACGCTTCTTTGCCAAACAACGGCAATCGTCGTAGAATACGATGCCCGCTTGCGGAGAGGTGCCGGAGTGGTCGATCGGGGCGGTCTCGAAAACCGCTGACCTTTCACGAGGTCCAAGGGTTCGAATCCCTTCCTCTCCGCCACAATCTTTGAAATGCAGGTTAATGGAGAGGTGTCCGAGAGGCCGAAGGAGCACGCTTGGAAAGCGTGTGTGGGGGCAACTCCACCGCGGGTTCGAATCCCGCCCTCTCCGCCAGTGCCTCGATCGAGCCCGGCATGGAGTTCGGGCCCTGTGCATTGTCGTCCTTCGAACCGTGTCAGACCCGGAAGGGAGCAGCACTAAGGAGGAACACGACGAGTGCCGCAGGTTGCCTGGGCTCCATGGCGGGCTCGTAATGATTTCAATGGCGGGGTCCGCGCGGCGCGGTCCCCGCCGTTGAAATCAAATAGAGAGAAAATCGAGGATTGCATTTGCGGCGGCTTCAGCGCCGTTCGCCGTTTCGGGGCGCTTCCGAGGTACGGCGAGAAGAGGCTCTATCTGCTGGAGCCAGCTGCCGCGTCGGAATGCGCTCTCTTCGATCTCCATCGCGGTCATGTGCTGTTGGACGAAGCTCGCGAGAACCGGTGATTCCGGGAAGTTGGGTCGTGCTACGTAGGCGAAGGCGGTGCCTGTGTGGTAGGCCTCGGCGACGGTGCTGTAGCCTAGCTTTCCGACCACGAGGTCGGAGGCCGCCACTAAGTCCGGGTGATAGAACTCGCCGTGAAAGGGCAACACGAGCAGACGACCCCGGCGGCGGGCCGTTCGCCCGCCTCCGGGCACCACGATCCATACTCTATCCTGATGCTCGAGTTCGCCAAGCTGCCCATAATCCCAGCCCGCGCCTCCCATGCTCAGAAGGACCAATGAGTCGTCCGCCGGTACCTCCAGGCGTCGGCGAACCTCGCTTCTGGGGGTGCGGGACGCCCGCGCAATGGGCGGCACGGTGATGCCTTCGGCTCCGGGCTCGCATACCGGCGTCGCCTGGATCCGGAGGTTGGCGCGCGCGAATGCCACCGCCATCGCCCGGCCGTGCCTGAGGAGGCTGGGTGGAGCATCTGGGTAATTGGCGTAGATCCAATCCCAGGTGAAGTTTTCAACCAGCACGGAAGGCAGGTCAAGGTGATCCGCAACCATGAGTCCGAGCGGTGATATGTCCGAAATCACGAGCTTGCAGCCGACCTGCCTCAATCGCCTGCCAAGAGCTTCGATCATCGATGAATCCCTCAATGGCGAGTCGTCGAGACGATTGACCGTTGCCTCGAGGTTCTCGATCAGCGCAGAATCCTGAACCAAACCGACATCACTCCCAAGGCGGTGATAAGTAAAGCATCGCGGAAGGGACTCGGAAAAAAACCACCGCGGCACCTCGGTGAAGAGATCAAAACGCATCGCCGGCCGCCGACGTACAAGCCCTTCCATCACCGCGCAGCTACGTGCGGCGTGGCCGAAACCGTGCGGCGAGACGAAGTAGGCGATACGTCCCATGCCTCGCCAGTGTACGTGGTAGGATTCCATCCATGAACAGGATCATCATATTTGTCGTGGCGGTGTCGCTTGCGGCAGCCGGCGCCATGGCGCAGAGTGCGTCGGCCCGGGCCTGGCAGCAGCGGCTCGAGGTCGAAATCCCGCTCCCGATACCGATGGTCGAGCTGGACTCGATCAACCCATTCACCACCGATATCGATGAACCGCCGGTCGTGCTCGGATCGACCTCGCCACGCAAGGTAACCGTGAAAGGGATCGCAACCGTTGCTGCATTTGTCGATGCCAAGGGCGAGTGCTTGGGGGCCGTCCCCTTGGAACTGCCGATGCCGGGTCTCACATCGGCCCTGGTTCAGGAGCTCACCGGCAGTCGTTTTGAGGCCGCCACCGCCGGCAACGCCCCTCAGCCGTCGTGGGTGGTGGTGGAGATCGCCATGGCGGGCAAGATCAAGGAGGCGGCGGTCGTGGACCAGGTTCTGGAGATGCCGGATCCGAAAATTCCTCCCGTACCGACCACGCCCGTCGCGATGACGCCGCCCGGCAACCTCCGCAATCTCAAGGCCACCCCCCATGACCAGTTGAGTATTCTCGCCGCGCCTCGCCGCATTCGAATCCACGCCCCCGGTCGCGAGGATGAGATCCACGTGCGGGCGCTGGTTCACATCACCGAGGAAGGGCGCTGTGATCGCTATGTACCGCTCGACCTCTATGACGGCCTCAACCGTTGGGTGTCGGCGCTCCTCGCCACCTGGAGAGTGCAACCTGCTACCGTCGATGGTGTCGCAAAGGCGACCTGGGTGGTGTACTCGGCGCGGGTGCAGATGAAGCTCTCCGGGCTCGACTCGACCAACTCACAAGTCGTTCGCGACCGCGAGTACTCCCCAAATCAGTAGCTAGCCCGCTCCCATCCAGAAACTCTGGTGGGAACTGCGAAGTTCTCGATTCAGAAACGAGCGATTTTTGTGCAAGTTCTAGGAAGACAAGGATTTTCGCGGAGGCGTACTCGAGTACGCCGCACAAGGGAATCCGCAGTCTGACGACGAAATTGCCAAAAAGCGCCGTTTCTGGACGAGAACTAGCCCGCACTTCTCACCAGCTCGCAGCTGCGATCCGCGATTCGCCGAAATAGGCGCGTTAACCCTTCCGTCGGATGATCTTCCGCCGGTTTCCGTGACGCACGGTCACGCGTTCGGAATCGAGCCACTCGAGAGCCGGAATCGCGAGCTTTCGGGTCAGACCGAACCTCATCTTGAAATCGCCGATTCCGAAGTCGTCAACCTCCCAGTCTCGAACTCGCTGAGCCATCTCGTCGAGCACCGTGCGATGTATCAGGTACTTCCCTTCGAGCCGGACGAGACGGCGGCGCTGGAGGAGATATTTGCAAATACTCTCCACAGCCGCGGGTTTGACCTCCAGCCGTCGAGCAGCGTCAGCGGCCGATGAAGCGTCGAATCCATCCTCCCAATACAGGGCCTCGACCTTTCGAGTCAACTCCATCCCGGCCTTCGTCATGTGACCGTCGGACCCCGGTGGTATGACCCGCCCCTCCGAGAGCTCGAGAACCCCACGACCACGGAGCTCCTCGAGGTAGACGTCCACAAGCGGCAGGGCATTCCGCGGCAGCAACTTCCCTGCAAAATCTCGAGCCGGAATCCCGGCTGAAACCTCCTCACCCGCGAGGCGGCGTCGCAGCTCCCCGGCTGCATCCCGCGCCAGCCCGTCGAGAGCGGAAGAGGCCACAAAGGTCGGCGGCTGGGTCGCAAGAGCCAACACCGTTCCGTCCTCCAGAAGATAACCGATGGGCGCTTCCACCGCACTGTCGAAGACGCCGAGCCTACCGGAAATCGCGGGCAGAGACAGCCCCGAAAGCCCCTCACGCTCGATCCAGCTCGCCACCAGCTGTGGCCAATCACCGGGCCGGACATCCGGGAGGTGGTCGAGCTCCGCACTGTCCCGCCGGCGCCAACGCCGTAGTCGGGCATCGAGCACCTTGCCGCCGGCGAAGGTGTTGACCGGCGAGGGCCGGCGTAGCACGAGTCGATCACCCGGGAAGAGGAGCATCGGCTCGCGAAGGGAGATCTGAGCAACGGCGCGCGCGCCGGGGCGCAAAGGTCGAACGGCGAGCCGGTTGATGCGGGCCGGAACCCTCGCCGCCAATGCGTGGACCTCGACCTCGTCTCCCTCATCCAGCGGACCGGGCGCCGATGCGAGGAGCTCGAGATCCACCGTGACCATCCGCGTTGGAGTCCACGGACCCGGGGTCAGCACTTGGTCGCCGCGGGCGAGCTCCTCGCGCGCCGGCCCGACAAGGTTGATCGCTACCCGTTCTCCGGCTTCGACAGTTTGCCGCTCGGCGCCGTGGACGTGCAGTCGGCGCACTCGTGCGCCGGCGCCCTGGGGGTAGATCGTGATCTCCGACCCAACCTCGAGCGCACCCCACAGAGAGGTCCCGGTGATGATGGTGCCGGCGCCGGTGAGGCTGAACACGCGATCGACCGGCTCCCGGAACGGGCGTCCCACGATCTGGCGTGGGCGCACATTCCCGGCCTGTGCGAGCAGCGCGTTTCGCAGCTCGGCCATACCCGTTCCGGTTTTCGCCGACACCAGCACCACCGGCGCCTCGGCAAACGTGGTTGGCGCGAGAAAATCTTGAACTTCCTCGGTGACGAGATCGGCAAGCTCGTCATCCACGAGATCGGCCTTGGTCAGCGCGACTGCGCCACCAGCCACCCCCATCAACCGAATCACTTCAAGGTGCTCGCGGGTCTGCGGCATGACGCCCTCGTCCGCCGCGACCACGAGGAGGGCAAGGTCGATGCCCGACGCACCGGCAATCATCGTGTGGACCAGGCGCTCATGCCCGGGCACGTCAACGAAGTGCAGTTGGAGATCGTCAGCCTCGAGCTGGGCGAAGCCGAGATCGATGGTGATTCCGCGTTCGCGCTCCTCGGGCAACCGATCACAGTCAGTTCCGGTCAGCGCCTTGACCAGGCTCGTCTTGCCGTGATCGATGTGACCCGCCGTGCCCCACACAATATGCCGCATGGGGTCATGGTACACGGTCTGGCGGCATCTCCGACAGACCTTTCGATGGGTACCTGAGATCCCAAGCTTGGAGTCGTCGGAAGATCCGGTAAGCTCTCATCGTGGTGACTGCTCCGCTCGAGATAGAGCTCAAGATTCCGGTCGAAGAACTCACCTTCGTACGGGAAGGCCTCACTAGGGGGTCAGCGGAGGCCGTGCACCCCATGGCGCGCGAGGTCAACCTGCTGCTGGACACCGAGGATCGGCGTCTCGAGCGTGCCGGTAGCATCCTCCGCCTTCGTCGCTACGGGGCACATCACATCCTCACGTTCAAGGGGCCGGCGGTATATCACGGCGCCATCAAGGAGCGTCCCGAACGCGAGATCGAGATCGAGGACGTTGAACGGATGAGGGACATCCTCAGCGACATCGGCCTGCGCCAGGTCGCGGCCTACGAGAAGGACCGTGAGATGTGGCTGATCGATGAAATTTCGGTGGTCCTCGACCACACACCCATGGGTGACTTCGTCGAGGTCGAGGGACCGCGGGAGCGACTGCAGGGCGTGGCTCGATCGTTGGGGCTCGACCCTTCGACCGCAGTCAAGGGCTCGTATCTCAGCTTGTGGCGTAAGCACCGATTGCGCCATCCGAAGCACAACATCCCGGTCGACATGGCGTTTGAGAAATGATGAAGGTCGCCATGGTGCTTGCCGCCGGCCGCGGTCAGCGGATGCAGCCCCTGTCGTCGATCGTCCCAAAGCCCGCTCTGGCTTTGCCGGACGGGCCGGTGATCGCTTCGTCCATGCATCTCGCCGCGCAGGCCGGCGTGGATCGCATCGTGGTCAACACCTGCCACATTGCCGAGAAAATGGCTGCAGCGGTGGCCGAGGTCGCCATCGACGGTATTGAGATCGTGCTCTCTCCCGAGGCCGAGTTGATGGGTACGGCCGGCGGTCTCGCGCTGGCTCGTGAGCGAGGCCTGCTCGGAGAGGACGGCCCGGTGCTCGTTCTCAACGGCGACGGCGTCGTCGGTCTCGATCTCGATGTTCTCGCCGAACGTCACCGCGGAGCAGAAGACTCGGTAACGCTCGCCCTCCTCCCTCATCTCGACCCCGGTCGATGGTCGCGAGTCGTCCTCGACGGAGATGGCCGGGTTGCGGGCATTCACGCTCCCGGCCGCCCCGAAACCTCAGAAGTTCCTTTTCTTTACCCGGGCGTGATGGCCGTATCCCGGGCGGCCGTCGATTCGATGCCGATGGCACCCGGAAACATTCCAGAAATCCTCTGGAACCCGGCGCGCACAGCGTGCCGGCTCGGCGGGGTCGTGGTCGCAGGCCACTGGCGAGAGGTGGGAACGCCCACGGACTATCTCGCCGTCATGACCCAACGGTTGGCGGGAACCACGGTTGCCCACCCCACTGCGTCCGTCGACAGCTCGGCATTGATCGTCGCGAGCTTTGTCGGCCGCGACGTGACCATCGAAGGCGACGCCGAGGTCGTGGCGTCGATTCTCGACGAGGGCGTGGTGATACGAGGGGGGGCGCGCGTCGAACGCTCCGTGCTCATGGGGGGAGTCGAAGTCCGAGCCGACGAAACCGTCACCAACGAGGTGCGCGCGAAGCCTCCTGCGCACGGCGGATAGACCCCGTTGATTTCGAATTTCCAATTCACCCTGAGGATAGTTTTGAGTTTTTAGTTTTGAGTTTTGAGTTCCCACCCCTCGGAAAGACGCGGTGGGCGAATCCCAACGCGGCTTTCCGAGGGCGGGCGGATTAACCCGGTCTTCTCACCGGGTTAGCCCGCTTATCTCACCGGGTTTCGTAGCGAGGGCGGCGAAGCGCAAGTATCCGCTGGGTTTGTTGTGAATTGGGCGACGCAGTCGTAGTAGCGCTAC
>Ga0209013_10002547_pt1 | contig 16489 bp, 16 predicted proteins | sample Cruoilmetagenom2_FD_187291 | JGI IMG/M metagenome (GOLD analysis project Ga0209013, IMG submission 187291) | Oil polluted marine microbial communities from Coal Oil Point, Santa Barbara, California, USA - Sample 2 (SPAdes) (version 2) | ecosystem: Environmental > Aquatic > Marine > Oil seeps ...
GAGATCCGAGTCGATGAGATACGGGCCCGTAGCTCAGTTGGTTAGAGCAGGCGACTCATAATCGCTTGGCCGCAGGTTCGAGTCCTGCCGGGCCCACGGATAGAGTTCATGAACGCCAAGGGCTGCGCTGTCTCGACTCTGTCTTTCTTCACGGTACCACTCCCAATCGGTTGCACAGCGGTTGCAGCAACGCCGTCCTTTCGGAGTCCGTTGGTGCGGCTGTCTACGCTCACCAGATGGTCGAGTGGCTGACATCGTCTGGGATGTTCAACGATCCGTGCGGTCTATGCCGTGTGCTTCGTCTCGACCACGATGACGAGTTGATGGGTCACGGGTGGCGTGCGTCGGCGTCGGAGACGATCACCGACCAGGAGTTCCAGGCTCGGATCAGGACGCTCGAACGGGAGCGTCGTGGGGAGTACGCCGCCCCGTTGCCACCGCCAGCTGAGAGACGGCGAATCCGTGAAGCGGCAGGGTGGACTCAGCAAGAGGTCGCTGACGAGCTTTGCGTGTCCCGACACACGGTGGCGAAATTCGAGCGACGCGCGGGGTGGCTCAACGGGCGGCGTCTCCAAGGGCGTGAACCGTCGGGAGATGTGCGGGCATCGTACTCCGAATTGTTGAAGCGTCTCGTCGAGGACGATTCGTAGTTCACCAGGTGTGCGCACGGTCCAAGAAGCGTCGTCTACTTCTCTGCTTGATTGCGGCGCTGCTCTGCTCTGCGTTCCCGTTGGTAGGTCCTGTGGTATTCGGTGCGGGTGCGGGACCGCTTCCGTTCGTACTGGCGTTCGCTACAGCGGTTCCCCAGGCAGTAGCGCTGGTTGGACCGCTTCGGTATGAACGTTGTGGTGCAGTAGAGACACGGCTTCGGCGGCAGTCCGTGGTCGAGTCCGTCTAGCAGCTCGAACCATCCCCGTGCCCACAGGTCGGCGGGTCGCTCGAAGATGGTACGTGTCGATGGATCGCGGTCGAGTTCGACGCGGAACTCTTCCATCCGCCATCCCAATTCAAGGACCCGAGTGATCGCATCGTCAAGGTCCGTGGCATCGATAGCGGCGGAATATGCGTGGCGGAGAGAAGACTGGTGTTGGGCCACGGCCCGAATCGTCTCGCCGTCTGACCATGCGTTGTCCACGGCCTCGTCGGACGGCATGTTGCCGGTCGCGTCCAGGCCTTCGGTGATCTGCGTCCATGCAGCGAGCGGTGCCTCGTACGCCCAGTCGAGGAACTCGTAGATACCGACGACGGCGACGAAATCGTGAAAGCTGTCGGGTTCGCCAGGTACGAGGCGGAACAGCCAGGGGTGGATCGGATCGAGCAGATATTCGTCAGGTACGGGCGAGATCGATTCGGCGTCTGTGATCTTGTATCCGATGCGGTAGGGCTGGATCAGACGGTTACTCGGTGTCCATGTGTTCGGTGGGTGGTTCCTTGCGGGAACTCGCTTCGTTGTGGCCATCATGACTCCTGTCAACCGGATGAATAACCAGGTTAACACAGGTTGACACCTGTGACATATTGTTCGCAGGCAGCGAAGGAGAACACTCATGGACGACGTGCTCACTCCGGACGAGGTTGCGGACATCTTGAAGATCCCGAAGTCGACGCTCTACTCGTGGCGACACCACCGTTCCGGTCCGAAAGCGGTTCGCGTGGGCCGTCACCTGCGGTACCGCCGACAGGACCTCGAGGCGTACTTAGACGGCCTGGAAGAACGCGGTTCCACCGCGGGAAGGGTGATAACGGCACCAGAGCGATGAGTTGAGGAAGGTGGAAGCCGAAGCTGACAAGACGTTCGTGAGGACGGCACTCGTGCCGGTCATCGCAGATCGGGACGGAACCCGTGGATCAACAAGAAGGAGAAATCACAATGACTAACAGAGACTTGAAATCGGAGTGGGCGCCGTACGCGGACGGTGTAGGCGGCGACAGGAGCGAAGATGAGAGCAGGAACCAGTCGGGGGGTATGCGGGATCGTAGGCATCCGTTCTCGAACCCGAGCGGCATGATCCTCGTTACTGACGCGTCACACATCCCGGACACGCTCGTCACACACCTGCTGGCTCCGGACACCGACGGCCGAGTCGGCGCGATCCTCACCGACCGCGAGTTCACATGGTATCCGCCGTATACGAACGACCGCGAGTTGGAACTGATGTTCAACAACTCGACGGTCAAGGAGCCATGCGCCTTCTGCGGTTCCTACTTCCGAACGGAGCATTTGCAGGTCTCCTGGGAGGGCCGAGCCGTATGTGACAAGTGCATGCCCGTCGAGATGCGGAAGCTGCGTGACATCGGATATGACTGGGCGAAGGAGTTCTCTATTGAGGCAGAGGCGGATGCCGCGGGATACCTTGATGTCCTGGCTGACTTCGCCGATCGGCTCTCACAGAAGGAGTGATCGTGACCACCTATGCGCTGCGAAGGAGCCAACTCGTTCGAACCGAGTTCGCGCGCAGGCATGGTTGCACTATCGATGAGCGCCCGGCGGACGGGTGCGTGTGAGGGAGGCGAGGATCGGTTCAATCGCACAGTCATTGGACGAAGCCCGGCGTGTGAGGCCGGGCTTCGTCCCTCGAACGCCATGGAGCATCGGAAAGATCGAGAACTACATGCCAAATAGCACCAACAACGACGGAGCGACGCAACCGATTCAGGGTTCTGCGAATACTGCGAATACTGCGACGTGGGAACCACCGATTCCTCTTCGCGGCTTCGACCCTCCTCCGTTTCCGTCCGAGACTCTGTCACCTTGGATGCGCGATTTCGTTGAGGCCGAAGCCGTCGCCACCCAGACTCCGCCCGATCTCGCAGGGAGTCTCGCACTCGCTGCCGTAGCGGCAGCCGTAGCTCGACGGATCGCGGTCCAGCTCGACCCCAAATGGAAGGAACCGCTGAACATCTACACGGTGTGTGTGCTGCCGTCGGGAGCCAGGAAATCCGCGGTGTTCCGAGACGTAGTGAATCCGATCGAGGAGGTCGAGGAGATCGCCGTCGAAGCGGCACGGAATCGAGTCGCGGTAGCGAAAGAAGAGCAGGAGCAGTTGAAGCGGGAACTCCGTGATGCAAGGAAACAGATGACGGCTGGCGATGGCGATGCCGAAGCGACCTATGACCTTGCGGCGAGACTCGCGGCACACGACATACCCGAACCGCCCCGGCTCATCGTTGATGACGTGACCTCCGAGCAGTTGGAAGTACTTCTGGAACGCCACGGCGGACGGATGGCCGTATTCGCTGCCGAAGGGGATGTGTTTGATCTCATAGCGGGTCGCTACTCGAAGTCCGGTATGCCCAATATGGGGGTGTTCCTGAAGGCACACGCCGGGGACACGATCCGGGTCGACAGAGTCGGGCGAACGGCCGTGATGGTCCGCGACCCCGCCCTGACGATGGGGCTTGCTGTTCAGCCGATCGTGATCGATGGTCTGGCTGCTCGAAAGGAGTTCCGTGGCCGGGGGCTGACACCGCGGTTCCTGTACTCCCTGCCTGAGTCGAACATCGGACGTAGGGAGATCAATCCTCCGTCAATGACACATCAGGTCCGTGCCGGGTACGAGGCGAACCTCACCGCTCTCTTCGATGGCGACGCATCGAGTGGCGGCGATGGAGTTGAAACTCCTCGTGTCCTGACGCTCGATGGTGCGGCGAAGATGGTGCTTGACGGATTCCGGGCCGAGATCGAACCGAAGCTCGGCCCGGCTGGTGACCTGTCCGACATGGCCGAGTGGGGCAGCAAGCTGCCTGGTGCCGTTGCTCGTATCGCCGGTCTGCTCCACATCGCCGACCACTCCACCGATCCCGCTTCATGGACCACACCGGTCTCGACAGACGTGATGATGCGGGCGATCATGCTGGGCCGCTACTTCGTTCCGCACGCACGAGCAGCGTTCGCCCTCATGGGTGCAGACCCCGCTATGGCCGACGCTGTGTACATCCTCGACTGGCTGGTGTCGCGAGAGATGACCTCCATTTCGAAACGGGACCTGTTCGATGCGACGAAGGGTCGGTTCAAACGAGTCAAGAACCTCGATGCCGGTCTGGTGATCCTCGCCGAGCACGACTACATCAGGCAGAGGGCGCAACCGCATCGGTCAGGACCTGGGAGGAAGCCAAGTCCAGAGTTCGATGTGAACCCATTTGCGTGGTCGCAGAATTCGCACAATCCGCAGAATCGATGAACACTCGGAAGTGGCCGCCAGGTACCCGCCATACGCTGGTCATCGGTGAGTCCCCTTGAGGACCGAGACATCCGACTCGGGAGGAATCATGACCAAAATCGCCCCGCCCAAACGTTCACCGATCCAACCCCAACGACACCTCGCGCCGCACCTCGCCGACGCCATCCGTGCAGCGAAGGAAGCGATGGGACTGAGTTGGCGTGAACTCGCCGTGAAGACGGGTATCAGCCGCGCCCATTTGAATCACCTGAGCCTCGGGAGAAGGGTGCCGTCGCATCGGACGACCGAGGTACTCGTCGCCGAACTCGACCTCGACGAGGCCGTTGCCGAGGAACTCAGGGCGGCATCTGTGTCGACGTGGCCTCACAACATCGAGGACGGACGGTAGGTCGTCCTCCACGAGGTCCGAGCCGACCCCATGGAAGACATAGCCCTCTCGGTGAGTTCGGCACTTCGACTACGGGGAAGACCGGCACCAGGTTGCTGGGTCGTTGCGCGGCCACCGCAGGCGGGTGACGCTCGGCGGCGCGGATGGGCGATCATCGATGCCGCGTCGCTGGAAGCGCGGAGAGACCGGACTGCATGTTGCGGTCCGGTCTCTCTCCGATCGTTTTTGGCAGCCGCTCCAGAGCGCCGCCAGGTTTGTTGTCTAGCCTTTCCAGCCGTCGGGGTACGTGACAAGACGGAACAGGTTCTGTGCTCGGTGGCCACGCTCGTCTTCGTCGCTACCGAGCGAGTTCACCGATACGAGCATGAATTCCCCAAGGTTGCCCTCACAGAGTCCGATTTGTCCTGGGTTCAATCCCGCGGGGACACCTGTGTAGGACTTGGTGTTGTACCGAACGATGTAGTCGCCGTCGAGGTACTCGCCGTCAGGGGTCGGACCCCAGAAGCCTGGTTCGTCGCCGTTCCGGTCGTCGGCGTACGGATAAGGAGCGTCATGGTTGTTGTCGTCGAAGTGGCACAACCACACCTTCTTCGGTCCATCCTCCCCGTTTGCGATGGCAGGCAGAGCGGCCACCATCACCGCGAGCAGCGACATCACGAACAACAGGACTATCGAGCGGCGAATTTGCATGGTTCCGTCCTTTCGTGATCTCGCCCCGACTGAGTACCGGAGTTCCCCAAGACCACACTCACATGTATGTCGGCGGTACCAGCCCACAGTTGAGAGGAACATGGGGTGGGTGAGCCGTCGGCGACGTGGGCGATGAGCGGTTCGACACGAACGACTATGGATGGCCGGTCCCAGGAGTTGATCCGCTCAGGAGCAGGTGATGAACGTTGATGCTCGACCGTCGGACGAGTCGATGTGGATTTCCAGTTCGTTGCCAGGTATGAACGTGTCGAGACTTCCACCGGAGAACGTCTCACGATGAGACACAGTCGCGCCTGGGCCGACGGTGGGCAGCGGCCACCAGTCGGGGTCGAGGAACGAGTGACCCATCGGACCGCCGGGGAACAGGGCGACCTGGTACAACTCGACGGCGGTGCTCCCAGTGTTGCGAATCGTGAACGTCATGTCGATGCCGCCGGTAGAGCACGTCGCTGCGCTGTCGGTCGCATCCAGCACGGATACGGGCGGGGCCGTCGTCGTGGTTGACGGGGCCACGGCGGTGCACGAGTTGTGCGGGTTCGGGCCTTCCACGTACACGAATTCGTAGGCGCTCGTTTGGGGGCGCGCCCCGACGGAGACGAGACCGGGACCGATCCAGTCCAAGCCGAGATTGGCTGCGGTTTGTCGCCACGTCACGGTCGCGCCGGGTTCGACGGTTGGGGTCCAGTCGGTGCCATACCCGAATGGTTCACCACCGCCCTGGATGAACAGAACCATCTCGACGATGGTGACCGGCCTACCCCCGGCGTTGCGGAACGTTGCTTCGATGAAGTCCGGGCAAGCGATCACCGTTCCTGCCACGAGTCGCCCAGGTGCCAGCGTCGACGTGGTCGCTGGCCGAGTTGACGTAGTCGTTGCCAGTGTCGTCGTTGTTGTTGCTTTCGATGATGTGGTGGCACCTCGCGTCGAGGTCGTCACCCCGCCCGTCGATGAGTTCGAAGGAGCGCTCGCTGCCACGTCGCTCGTCTGGGCCGCCGGTGGTGCATCCGATAGGGCACTCGGGCCGCCTGCGAGTTCATACGCCGCAGCACAGGATCGGGTGTAGTCCATCGGACTATCGGTGCGCCACGTGGCCCAGTCGGCATCGTGCACCCCGCTCTGGTGCCACTCGACTCCATACTTCTCCGCCAGTTCGAGATGTCGCCGAGCGATGGCCAACTCGGCTCGGAGTCTCGATCCGGTGTCCAATGACGGGTCTATGGAACCGACCTCGTCATTCATGAGCGCATCGAGTTGAACGACCGATGGATTCGTCGGTGGAATCTCCAATCCAAGCTGAGCCGCCCGACCAACGACCTGCCATCGTTGCTCGTCGCACCAGATCGTCGCAGCATCGCTCAGGGTCGGGATCGTCGTTGAGGTCGAAGACGTATCGGGTGATGATGCAGGGTCTTCGCTACCGGAACACGCCACGGCTATCAGGGCAACAAGTACGCCGACCACGAACCACGTCACCGGTCGTTTCATCGGGCTCTTGTGTCCCGCTCTCATCGTCACCCCCGCTCGTCGCTGTGACCATGATGACGGCATTGGGAGCGAAGGGGGAGAGTCGTTGGACCCCGAACCAGTCGTGACCTGACGGCGAGTCGCTGCGATGCTCCGAGTTCATCCTACGGCGTGGCGAAGCGGGGGATATGGGCGAACGGCAGTTCGAAACGAACGGTTGGTTCCCCCTGTTCGGATGTTGGTTGGCCTGCGCTCCGCTTTTCGTTTGTCGGCGTATGAGCAGTTCACCGTGGGGGTCATCCGCTTGGGACGCGAAGAAGGGGCTTCGCCGATTCGAGGATCGGCTCCACCCCTAGCTTCGTTGAAAAGGAAGTCTGTTCGGCGTGTTGGCCGCCCACACTCCGCTCTTCGTTTGTCGGCACAAGGAAGGATTATCGATGCTTCCGAGTACAGCAAACCAGGGTATGCTATATATCTGCATAGCGACGGAGAGTGGTCGATGGTGCGAATTGCGGGCTATTTACGGGTTTCCAGCGATGAACAAGCCGCATCCGGTGCGGGTCGTGACGCCCAAAGGGAGCGCATCGTCGAAGAGGCAGAGCGTCGAGGATGGACGGTGGCGTGGTTCGTCGACGACGGCTACTCCGGCGCGTCAAAGGACCGCCCCGCGCTCCAGGAGGCACTCCAGGGCCTCCAGGATGGCACCTACGAAATGCTCGTGTCGGCGAAGCTCGACCGTCTCTCCCGCTCTGTGGTCCACCTTGGCTCGCTTCTCGAACAGGCCGAGAAGGAAGGCTGGGCGCTCGTCCTGCTCGACTTCGATGTCGATACTTCGAAGCCGACGGGCCGCTTGGTCGCTCACGTCTTGGCCGCCGTCGCTGAGTTCGAACGTCAACGCATTCGGGAACGTACGAAAGAAGCACTAGCCCAGGTGAAAGCGCAAGGCACACGGTTGGGTCGACCGCGGCAACTCCCCGACGACATCGTCACGCGCGTCGAGTTCAACCGGAACGCTGGGTGGACCCTTGCCCGCATCGCCGACGATCTGAACGGTGACGGCGTACCGACAGCGCAAGGTGGACGACAGTGGTGGCCGTCCACCGTCTCGTCGGTTCTGCGGTCTGGTGAACTCGATCGCCTAGCGACCACTGTGTGAACTCAACCTGCCAGGTGACGCTCCGCGCGAAACGTCCATCGGTTCTTCCGAATCCCGCGCCGGCAGTTCAACGATCCCTGCCAGTTCGGTCGACCCATCAAGGCGGTGTGGTTTGTCGTAGAACCCCGACGTTGCCGACCAATACGGGTAGGGGGTCTCGGAGCGGGGTGCGACGACCGCCATCGGCACGGGTGCCAGCGGCGGGCGCTGAGACGGCGGCACATGATGGCGTGTCCCAGGCGGTGCTACTCGGGAGCGCTCGGACCGGAGGTGGGCAGGTTGACACGGAACCCCGCGCAGAAAATGCGAGACCGGTTCGGCTGGCGTCGGGCGTCGCCCTCTCACGGGACGGAACAAGAATTGGGGGAAGGCCGCAGAGCGACGGGTTATGTCTCGGCGATCCTCAGGTCAACGTTGCAGGTGAGCCACTGGACTGGGAAGCCGCCGATGGTCGAGAAGTCGTCAGGGCTGGCGGGCAATCACATCGGCCAGGTGCTGGAACTCTTCGGAGATCTGTCCGCTGTCGAGAGACTGCACCGCCTGTTCGATGGTCGCGCTATTGACCTCGATTCCGTGCTCACGTTTGAGCCACGCCTTCTCGTTGAGGTTCCCGATCGATCGAGATTGCAGGTACGCCTCGCCAAGAGCTTCCCAAGACATGGTTTCATCGTCGGTGAAGCATTCAATCGGGAGGTACTTCTCGATGCCTGGTCGCGTGAACCCGAACAGGTCGATTCGTGACGCATACTGGGCTGTGTCAGCGGACCGGAGCGTCCTGAACGCGAAGTCAGCAACAGTCCGGTCCTCTCCTGTCGCCGATCCTCCTTGTTCGCGTTGGCGGATCGCAGCGCCGAAGACGCTCAGAGCAGCCTGCCGACTCGTGCTGATCAAACCGCGTGCATCGATCCACGCCTTGGAAAGCGCGTCAGGATCCGTGATGTGGTCGACGACTACAACGATGCGGGCGGTCGTGTATCGGAGCAGGATCTCAGCGTCGAGCAACGTGGAGAGACGATGCGTTCCGCGCATCGGAACGACGAGGGCGCGGTGTCGTTCAAGTATGGATTCGAGGATGCTCTCGATAACGATGCGGTCGTGATCTCCTTCGACGAGGACGAACGTTCGAACTAGTTGCAGGAGATCAGTTGCGCTGATGGAGAGATCGGAGGCGATCGCGGCGAGATCGCTCCGCACAGGGGGAGGCATTGGGATCGCAATAGATCTGCCATCGTGGTCGTCACTGCGTTGAATGTGGAGCAGTTGGGAGTCCGCGGTGGCTAGCAGTTCTGGCGAGTGGGTGGCAACGATCGCTGGTATGTTGGCTTCCTTGGTGAGTCGCGGGAGGTTCTCAGCTATCAGCGCTACGGCGGAACGGTGGAGGCCGCGTTCGGGTTCGTCGATGACGATCACTCCTTCCGACGCCAGAGCGACCGTGGTCGCGAAGTCGAGGGCTATGGTGACCCATCGCTGTTGCGCCTCTGAGAGGTCCTCAATCGGAACCCAGTGGAGTGTCTCGCGATCAAGTGCCTCCCATGCGAACCACGTACCGGAGAGCCAGTCGGCGACCGGTGTTGGCCGTAATTGCAGTACTGGGGCGTCGGGGAGGGTCGCCTCCAAGAAGCTGTTCGCACGTTCAGCGATCGCGTGTATTCGAACTCCGATCTCAGCTTCCAGTCGGGCCAGTTCGTCGTCTCGGAATCGGTCAAAGATTGCATCGGTGACACTGGGTGGTGCGGCGTCTCGGGCGACTTCCGATCTGGTAAGACTCTCCTTCATCTCCTGATGGATGCGACCAACCGGAGCGGCGGAAGGCATGCCCGCTACGAACGGCAGTTCCAGATGCGTGGCAGTGCCGCAGTGGAAGAGTGGAACCGGTATGGCGGCGGGGGTTACTGCGGGATCGAACTCTCTGCGGACGGCATTGGGGGCGAATCGACCGAAGTCCCCGAGTTGGGACCTGAGGCCCTGCACAACCATCATGGCCGTTTCGCTCAGCGCGCCAGAAATCGCGGGGTCGCCCTCACCGAGTATTCGCGGATCGGAGAGATCGGCGAGGGCGTGCGCGGCACGTTCGAGCGATCCGTCATCGTCGTCTGCGTCTCGCAGATCCTCCCGAATGATCGCCTCAACGAACTCGCTCAATCGTTCATCGTCCTCGATGTCGTGTCCGAACCATGCGGCGACGAACACGCGGGCCTTCTCGATCTGAGATGTGGAATCCCAATACCGGATCAGATCATCGATTCGCCGAGCCTCGCTAATGGCATGTGACAGGTCCGGCGCGTTTTCATCGTGCACGGCAGACACGTAGATCTTCCACTCAGGGTGTGTAGCGCCGACTGGTTCGAGAGACACCGTCCGACCCGCGGCGATCTGGTTGGCAAGACGTGTCTGCGCCGTGGTGGCATCTGGCAGTCCATCTGGGCCGGATGCGCCGTGCGCCAAGGCCGCGTTCAGGACCTGGGAGAACGGCGGCGGCACGTAGTAGCCGGTAACGGGATTGACGAACGGCGAACTGCGGTCACCGACAAGGATCTCGTGACGCTCTATCTCGTCCAGGAGAGTGAAGGGATCGCCGGAGAGCAGCGGCGGCACGAGTGGGTCGATGTGAGTGGCGATCTCACGAGCGATACGGTCTGAGAGGCTCATCTCTTCGTACTCGATGAGCCAGTCGTCGACGGGGTCGCTATCCGCTGGATCTGGGCCGTCTTCGACAGTGACGTGAACCACTGCACGACCCGTGGCTGGTCGGAATCCTGTGAGGGCCGCTCTGATGCCGTCAAGAGCGTACGTCTTGCCCGCCCCGTTCTGACCATATAGGACCGTGAGGCCATCGTGGTAGGGGATGTGTACCGAGAAGATGGGACCAGCATCGAGAATGCTGAGACCGATGATTCTCGCAATGTCTTCACTGGCCATGTCGTTCTCCGCTCATCCCAGCCTTCCCATATTCGCAGAGCGTACCCGTCAAGGTGGGAACCATCATCGGCAGGTAGCGGAGATCGTCGTGTGAGAGCGAAGTTCCTCTGTGGTGGCCGTTACTCAACTCGATCGGGAGCAGTACGACGTGTCCGACAAGGACGGCTTGGTGTACGAACCCCAAGGCCGAGTCAGGTTGACCGGTATCGGGTGACACAAATCCACGTTCTGCGACGTGATGGTTCTATCCGAATCGTGAGGACGGGTCGTCGGTCTGGACGAGCGCCCGCGTCAGGCTCTGGTACGGCGGCGCACCACGGTGTGTCACGGGTGGTGCCCTTGGACGTGCTCGGATTGGAGGGTGGAAGGAAGTTGGCAAACCACGCGCAGAAATTGCCAGGGGGCTTCGGCTGGGCGTGGGCGTCGCCGAGTCGCGGGATAGGAGAAGATCGTAGGGAAGGCCGCTGAGCAGCATCACGGTGGGCCAGGGGGGGGTGGTGGCGCTGGCAGGGGGTTCTCGGTCAGGGTTGCGTGACGTTCCGTCGCGCTACATGGTCACTTGGGGTTGTCGGTTCGGAGGGCCATTGACGGATGGGTCACCAAGTGTAGGTTTGGAAGGGCTTCGGGGGACTGTCCTTCCTCGATGCCGAGATAGAAGGCGATCTGGATTGGGGGCAATCATGCGTAGGGGACTGTGGATTCTGTTGGTTGTGCTGCTCGTGGGAGCGGTACTGGTCGACACACCGCTTCGGGCTGACGCGACGGACGGTGTATCGGACGACGGCCCCGAGTACGCCATCGTTCACTACTACCGCGACGACGGCGATTACGGCGACCACACGACGGGCGACTACAACGACTTCTGGGGTCTCCATCTCTGGGGCGACATCGACGAGACGATCGAGTGGACAGCCCCGAAGCCGTTCCTCGGTGAGGACGAGTACGGACGCTTCGCGTGGGTGAAACTGAACCCCGAGGCTTCCAACGTCGAGTTCATCGTCCATCGCGGCGACACGAAGGACGGCACCAACGACGACCGGTCCTTCGACCCAAGTCTGAACCCGGAAGTCTGGTTACGACAGGACGACGAAACCATCTACACATCCCAGGCAGAGGCCCAGGGATACGTCACCGTTCGATACCACCGTGAAGATGGCGACTACGGCGATCCGACATCTCCTGACTACAACGACTTCTGGGGCCTGCACCTGTGGGGTGATGCCATCGACCCATCCGAGGGCACCGGATGGACCACTCCGAAGGAACCATCCGGCATCGATGACTACGGAGCGTTCTGGAACATACTGGTTGCAGACGCTTCACAGTCGGTGAACTTCATCATCCATCGCGGCGACAATAAGGACCCCGGGCCTGATCAGGGTTTCATGCCGCTGGATTCGGCGACCGTCTGGATCCAATCGGGAGACGAGACGATCTTCCCACAGCGGGGCGCCGCAGAAGGCGTCGTCACGATTCACTACCACCGACCCGCTGGCGACTACGGCGATCCGACATCTCCTGACTACAACGACTTCTGGGGCGTCCACACATGGGGAGGTGCGAACGATCCGGGTTGGACGACACCACGCACGCCGGTCGGCGTCGACGTTTTCGGCGTCGTGTTCGAAGTGCCCCTGTTCGAGGACGCGATCAACATCAGCTATATCCTCCACCGTGGAGATACGAAGGACCCAGGCCCCGATCAGATCCTTAACTTCGAAGAGTGGGGATACGAGGTTTGGCAGCTACAGGGAGCCGACTCCGAGGCCCCCTACATCCTCCCGATAACCGTCGCGGCCTTCAACACCGCGCCGGTCGCTGACGTGAATGGCCCCTACATGGGGAATGAGGGATCGTCGGTGACGTTTGACGCCACTGGATCAACGGACCGCGACGGTGATGCCTTGGCGTTCAACTGGACGTTCGGTGACTCCGAAGGTGCCGCCAACGCCGGTCCGACGCCATCGTACGTGTATGTCGATAATGGGCTTTACACGGTGTGTGTCGAGGTCTCCGATGGACTGTTATCGGATACTGCGTGTACGACTGCGGCTGTCGCGAATGTCGCGCCAACGGTCGAACTAATCTCAGTGTCAGTCGACGTGGTCGCGGCCAGCGGGACGGTGGATGTCACCGCGGATTTCACCGACCCTGGGATTCTGGACACACATGTGGCGGTCTGGGAGTGGGGTGATGGTTCCACGTCTGGTGGTGACGTGGTCGAGGTCGATGGAGACGGAACGGCCACCGGAAACCACGTCTACGCCGACATCGGCGTCTACACGGTGACCCTGACGGTTACCGACAAGGACGGTGGGTCGGGCGCGTCGGTGTACGAGTTCGTGGCCGTGTACGACCCGTCGGCAGGATTTGTCACAGGGGGCGGGTGGATTGATTCGCCCGCAGGTGCCTACACAGCCGATCCGTCGATGACGGGAAAGGCCACTTTCGGGTTCATCTCGAAGTACAAGAAGGGAGCCGTCGTCCCGACCGGGAACACCGATTTCCAGTTCACGGCAGGCGACCTGGACTTCGGATCGTCGAGCTACCAATGGCTCGTCGTCACCGGAAGCAGCTATGCCAAGTTCAAGGGCGTGGGCACGATCAACGACGAAGGTACGTACAAGTTCCAGGTCTGGGCCGGGGACGACGAACCGGACACATTCCGTATCAAGATCTGGACCGAAGACGAGTTCGACGTGGAGACCGTGATCTACGACAACGGCTCCGATCAAGTCATCGGCGCAGGGAACATCGTCATCCACACCAAGAAGAAGTAGCGCCGACCAACCGAACCAGTGAAGGGCAGGTTCACATACCTGCCCTTCACTCATGTTCCGGGTCCAATCCCGTTCCTGTCACCCCCACTCCGTACCGTCCCCACCATGTCATGCACGACCACCCCCGACCCACTCCGAGACCTGCTTGCCACCGTCGCTGCTCACCCAGGCGTCCCCGTCGACCAACTCGACCCGGCGCAGTACAAGGTGGCCGTCGCACACGGATGGGTGTACGAGTATCGGGGTCGCGTCGGACTGACGGGGGCTGGGGCGTGGCACGCTGGGATGAGAGGGCGAGGTGGGTTGCTGCCTTGCCGGGCGAGCGGATGGCGGACACTTCAGCGGTCGAGTTCTTGGGGCGAGATGAACGCCATGACACCATTGGAACCGGGACTTGAATGCCTCAGGGATGGCGGTTCCTCGGCCGATGCACTCCTTGATTAGGGTCGTGGTCGTAGTGGGCGAGTCGATCCGACGTGCGGCATGTGATTCGCCACGGGACATCAGGATTGGACACGGGATTGAGAGGGGGCGGAGATGACGAATGAGAGTGGCTCGCCGGGTGGCTGGTGGGCACAGAGTCCGTTCTGGCAAAAGGTCGTCATCATCCTGATTGGGGCCGCTGCCGGGTTGATCGCCCTGTGGATGGTTCTCAACGTCTTTGCCAGTGGCGATGAGGAGGCGGCGAGTGCGACGACAGCGCCGGGGGTCTCCTCGACCAGTAGTACGCAACCTGCGAGCACTACAACATTCCCCTCGACCACGACCACACCGTCCACCACGTCAACGACGACCACCACGAGCACGACTACCACTACGACTCTCCCCACCTTTGCCCCGATCGTTGTCGAGGGAAGCGGCAACGATGTCGTAGACATCGAGAAGCCTGAGGATGCGGCGATCGTTGTGGTCACGGGGAACTCGGCTGGGAGGTACTTCGGGGTCACGGCGTACGACGGCAGCAATGAACGCATCGGCAATCTGGTCAATACGACGGACCCGTACGAAGGCACGAGACCCTTGGATTGGTTGGATGGTGAGTGGACGGCCCGGTTCGAGGTCGAAGCAGAGGGAGCTTGGGAGATCAGAATCCTCCCACTCTCTGAGGCTCGAACAGCATCAGCGCCTGGGATTATCTCAGGCAATGGCGACGATGTGTTCGTGGTCGTCGACGGAGTCTTCGATACAGCTCTGGTAACCGGCAACCCCGAAGGGCGCTACTTCGGCGTTACGGCGTATGGCTCGTCGGGAAGGGACAACCTGGTCAACACAACCGATCCGTTCGATGGTCGAGTGATCGTCCCGACGGGGGCCATCGCCTTTGAAGTGGAAGGCTCGTCGTCGGGCGACTGGTCGATCACCTTCGAGTAGCTGGAGGTGGACGGCCGTCGTTGCCCATTCGACTTGCAGCGGTCACGGACGCACGACGAACCCTTATAGCGACTCGTCCGGTTCGACGGGGAAGACATCCACGGACCGGACCCGTGCCGACCGTGGCCCCTCCCTCAGGAACTCGACGAACTGATCCAGCACCGACTCATGACCTTGCGCCCATGTCTTGACCGATCCGTTCGGCGTGTTCTGTACCCAGCCCACCAGGCCGAGTTCGTGGGCCACATGGATGACGGCGTAGCGGTAGCCGACGCCCTGAACACGGCCAGTGATCGTCGCCGAGATCGCCTTCTGGTCCGTCATGGTCCCATCGTTGCAGATCGGTGAGTACGCCGAGCCTTCAGGTCGCCTGGGGGTGCATAGGTGCCGCTATGGGCGGTCTGTTGTGAAATCGAATCCGACGAAACCACCTTCCAGGAATCATGAAGTGGTGAGATGATGAAAGATGATTCGAAGAGGAGAAGGAGGCATGAAGAGACGAACAGTTCTCTGGGCCGCGTTGCTCGCCCTGACATTGATGGCCTGCGACGATGGCAGCGTCAACACAACGGTGATCGAGTCATCAGTGCCGACAATCGAGACGACGATTGAAATCGCCTCGATAGGCGACTCGGTGCGCGGCGAAGAGATTGCGATGATCCAACGTGGCAGCCCCGGCGGCGTCCTCGAATCTGCGTGCGTGCGTTGTCACACATTCGACGCGGACGAGATGGCACCTTGGGAGAAAGGCACAGGCAAGGGCATAGCTCCTCGTCTTGAAGGCATTGGCCTGGTCGCTGGCGAGCGGGCGGTGGGACTTTCGGCTGAGGAGTATCTCCGGCAGTCGATCACCGACCCTCAGGTCCACATCGCAGGTGATCCATCAACGAACATGCCGACCGGATTGAAGTACCTGCTTACGGAAGAAGACGTTAACGACGTGGTTGCGTTCCTCCTGACGCTGCAGTAGCCCCGCCGAACCCTGTAAGCCGTGGGCGCGTATCCGGCACTACCGACGGCTGACAACGGGTGCATAGGTGCCTCGATATGGGCGGTGCGGCTACCCGATCTGTTGGAGAACCCAGGCGAGGCCATCGACGATTGCCTGCGGATCGTCCCAGTGCACGGCGTGGCTCGACTCGGGCAAGGTCACATGTTGTGAGTTCGTCGAGATGGCGGCGAGTTCTACATGTGAAGCATGCCACTCATCGGGGACTTCCCCCTGGCCATGGGTAATGACGTACACCGGGAGATCACCCACATCGGCGGTAGCGGCGGTCTGTTGGATGCTGGCCGATGGATCGAGCCACTCCGGGGCGATGCCCGGCGGAGGAGCGCCCGGATTGAACTCCTTAATGATGCCTGGCGTGGTCGCATCGACGAACACAAGTCCCGCAACATCGTCGGCGCTGCGATCCGTTGCTACTCGCAGGTTGAAGCCAGCGATTGAATGTCCGACGAGAACGACCGGTGTGGCAACACCAAGCGTGCTCCAAAGAGATTGCAGGTCATCGACCTG
>Ga0209013_10002548_pt1 | contig 16479 bp, 16 predicted proteins | sample Cruoilmetagenom2_FD_187291 | JGI IMG/M metagenome (GOLD analysis project Ga0209013, IMG submission 187291) | Oil polluted marine microbial communities from Coal Oil Point, Santa Barbara, California, USA - Sample 2 (SPAdes) (version 2) | ecosystem: Environmental > Aquatic > Marine > Oil seeps ...
TATTCTCGTACTAAATCAGTATTACATTCAGGGCATTTTTTTTCATAACAAGGTTTTCCTGCCTGATGTTCTTCTTTATATCCACAAGAGGGACAGACACAATTTCCTCCCGCGCTCATTCCCCTGGATCGGCGTCCCCTCCCTTGACCCTGTCCTGATCTGCGGCCAAGCCCTCTTCCCTGTCCAAAATTTCCTCTGTTATTTTCTTCTGCCATGATTGAAATCCTCCCTTTTATACTTAATTTGATTTGTACCGTTTAATAAGCTGATTTATCCGATTTTTAATGCTTTCCAGGAACTCGATCCATTCCTTTAATCTGGTCTGGCCTGCATCAAGAATTCTATACATACGTCGTTTAGGGCCTTTACTGTCATCATCCCAATAGGATTCAATTAATCCCAATTCCTCCATTTCACGTAAATCCCGGTAAATAATGCTCGAATCCAATTGTTGTGGTTCAAATCCGAAAACGGATAATTGATCATACAACTCATATCCATGGTTCTCTTTTTCAGCCAACATTAACAGCAAACTGGGGCGCAGGATCAAACGCATTCCTCGCCTTCGACGTTTCCGGCAAGGACCAGGATCACCTCTTCGACCTCCAGACATAAACTCCTCCCTCTGTCATTTTATTATTACAGCAAGGGAAGTATAGCCCTCTATGTGCGGATTGTCAATAGATGGAATTACTATAGAAATGTTACACTATTCGAAAATCTACTATTTCGATGTAGGTAAAGTTGGCATCTCGGGACCAGGTGTTCCCACCACAGATCCCAGCGCGGACAACACAGCGGTGCGATCATCCCAGGGGTATTCTGTTTCACCAAAACACATTGATTTTTCATGGCCTTTTCCGCATACCATCACCACATCTCCCGGCTGCGCCAGATCCAGAGCGAATCTAATCGCCCCACCTCTATCTGGCACTCGCCAGAAATCTTCCCCCTCCACTCCCCCTTTATCCAGCATGCCCTGTGCCATTTCTGTCAAGATTCCATCCAGAGATTCTGTGCGGGGGTCTTCCGCAGTCAGAACCGTCAGGTCTGCCATCTCCGCGGACACTTCTGCCATCAAACGTCTTTTTTCTTTATCCCGCAAACCTGCTGAACCGAACACAGCGATCACTCGACCATCGGATAACTCTTTTACCGCAGATAAGGCAACTTTGAGCGCATTGGGGGTGTGAGCAAAATCGACCAAAACCAGGTAATCCTGTCCGCGATCTATCCTTTCCATCCGGCCTGGAATTCCGGGAAGATCACTGATGCCCTGCTGGATGGATTCCCAGCTCAATCCCAATCCAGCTGAACAGGCTCCCACCGCTGCCAGGCAGTTAGAAACGTTATATTCCCCTAACAAAGCAGTCTTAATAGGAATCCTGGTATCGTTAGTGGTGAGGTCAAAATTGATCCCATCGATCCTATTTTGGATGTTTTCAGCCTTAAAATCCACGCCGTCTTTCATACCGTATTCAAATGCATCCAATCCCTGCTGGGTGATGATATCTTTTAATGCAGGAAAGGAAAGGTCGTCTGCGTTCAAGACTGCGACCTTGTTCACTGGTACTGATTTAGCAGCAGAGTTGCCAACCAGGCGGAACAGTTCCGCTTTGGCCTCCAGGTAACCCTGGAAATTTCCGTGATAATCGAGATGTTCATGAGTGATATTGGTCACTACTCCGATATCGAATTCACATGCTTCAACCCGCTTCTGGGCCAGGCCGTGGGAGGTCGCTTCCAGGACAACATGAGTGATACCGGCCTTCACCATCTCAGCCAGGTAGCGCTGCACATCCATCGCTTCCGGTGTAGTGACATGAAATCCGGTATCCAGTATCCGGTCACCAATCACCGCATTCACCGTGGAGATCAATCCCGCATTCAATCCTGCAGCAAGAAGGATATGATGAATCAAATTGACCGTAGTGGTCTTCCCGTCTGTGCCCGTTACCCCGATCACAGCCAGCTGGCGGGCAGGAAAACCATACCAGGCAGCGGCCAGATGGGCCAGGACTTCCCTGGTATCACCAGCCAGTAAATAAGGGATCGAGTAATCACGGGCGGGATCAGATCCAACCAACGCAGCAGCGCCTTTTGAGATCGCGTCAGGAATATATTCATGGCCGTCCACCCGGGTGCCTTTGATTGCCAGGTAAAGATCACCTGGTTTGACATTCCGAGAGTCAATCTTTATTCCAGCAACCTGAACTGACTGCTCGGGCAGAGAATTTAGAAGGGGGATTTCCTGAAACAGCTCTTTCAGTTCCCGCTTATCAATCACCACAAAAAGCTCCTCATATCGTCGGTCCTGATGAGAAAAACGCCCGGATCAAGTATCCAGGCGTTTTTATTGTACACTAGAAAATCGCAGTTAAATCAACTGAACAACGAGCGCATCCCAGAGAGCTGGGCAGATACAGAATGATCATACATCTTATCATCGATGCGAATGGTCAAACCGCCCAACAAGTCTGGATCAACCGCAAAGGCGATTTCTGGTTCTCCAGCTGTTCTCTTCAAGATTTCTTTTTCTATGACCTGTTTTTCTTTATCAGTCAGTGGTAAGGCACTGGTAATAACCGCTGACTTCCCCTCAAATTTTTCACCTTCCAGGACGACAACCTTTCCGGCTTTAACACTGGAAAAGAATTCGTCAACCAGGGCTTTCTGGCGTTTTTCATCCAGGGTTTCACCAATCAACTTCTGGGTTGCAGCAATCGCCAGGATCGCCACCTGATCGCGGACACCTTTAAGCACATGGACTTCTTCTTTTTTGGCATCCTCCTGGGCTTTTTGAATGATCTTTTTGGCTTCTTCTGAGGCTTCGGCCTTTATGGATTCAACCCGGTCCTGGGACTGGGCCACAATCTTTTCAGCTTCTTTTTTGGCTTCAGCCAGAACGGCTTCCCGCTCTTTACCAATATCTTCCCGTACTTTAGCGGCAGCCTCAGTATCTTCCACCTGTTTTTCCAGCATGGCCCGGCGTTCGTCCAGGCGCTTTTTGGCAGGCTTCCAAAGAAGAACGGTCATCAGACCAAACAATACCAGGAAATTTACTATCTGGGAAATCAAAAACGGGCCATTGATTCCCATGGCTCCTAATGCATCGCCCACAGTAACCTCCTTAGTGCACTACCAGGGGTGTAACAGGCACGAACTTAATTGCCAGCGCTACAACCAGGGCATAAATTGCAATTGCTTCAGCAAATGCAATGGCCAGGATCATATTTGTAAGAACATCGCCTGAGGCTTCAGGATTCCTTCCTACTGCCTCCATGGCTTTGGCAGCCAACAAACCGATTCCGATTCCAGGACCCAGAGATCCCAATCCGATGGCAATGGCTGCGGCTATTTGAGTTGCGGCTTCATACGACATGCAATTTTCTCCTTTAGAAATATACCTTAATAACTAATGATGCTGTGTTGCCATCTGATAAAAGATCAATGACAGTATTGAAAAGATCAACGCCTGAATGGCGCCAACGAATAATTCCAGTGCCATAAATACATCTACGACCAGGAAGGCGGTCAGGAAGCTGATGACCATCAAGAGCACTTCCCCGGCAAAAACGTTACCAAACAACCGGAAGCCAAAGGAGAGCACCTTGATAAATTCTCCCATCAACTCCAGAATGCCGGCAAATCCATTGGAAAAGGAAAGGATAGGTGCCAGCGCGCCGCTATCAGGATCAGCGCTGAAGTTAAAGAACTTCTTGAGATATTTCCTTCCCTGGAATTTAAATCCGTAATACTGAGCCGAAATCTGGGTGATTATTGCCAATCCAATAGTTGTGCTCAGGTCCGCAGTTGGCGATCTGAACAGTGGGATAAGCGTTTCAACACCATTATGCTCTCCCCAAACGCCGATCGATCCCATCCCTGGCAGCAAACCAGACCAGTTTGAAAACAGGATAAAGAAGAAAAATGAACCGATCATGGGGAAGAAAAGTCCAGCGTTCTCATTACCAACCGTGGTTTCGACAAAAGAAAAGACACCTTCATAAACCACGTCGAGGGCAATAAGCAAACCGCTTTGGTTGCCTGTCTTTTCCTCTTTCTTAACCGCACGGGAGTAAGAAAAAGCGATGATGATCAAAAATAATGATGTGAATAGGGCAGTCGGAAGCGTATTGGGAATGCCGTGTTCAAAACCCGGAATCGGTAGATGCACAGGTAATAGTTCTGCAGCCAGACTGATTGCGGGAAGTTCTTTACCCGGCATCACCAGGCCGTAGCCAACCAGGGCCAGAGCCGCAATACCAATCACAAGCTTAACTAAACAACCACTGCCTTTTTTCTTTTCCTGTTCCATACGGATTTAATCTTCCTTTTGTCTGTCTGCTAGATGTTTTTTAACCGTCGTTTGAACCCAGCGATAAACAATGTAAACGCCGCCGCCAAAACCAGCCATAGCGAGCAAAACAGAAAATAAGATTACTGTATTAAATTGACGATCCAGCAATAATCCAACAACAAATCCTAATATGACCGGGAAAGCGATAAACAAACCAGCCTGCCCCGCTACAGACAGCACCCAGATTCGGTCCTGCCATTTTGAATCCTGGTTGGTCTGTTCTTCACCTTTGTTCAATTATGACTCCTGATGGAAAACCTGCACTTGTTTTATTTTACTCACAAGCTAAAAAGCTGTCAACCAGAGTGGTTTTCCAGGTTTAATTTTTGTTGTTAAACCTTCCTAAACTTCCTCAAGGTAGTTCAGGAAAGGACCAATTTCAACGAGGTCTGCACAAAATGGATAAAAGGCTGAGCCAATATGCCCATTAGCAAAGTGAAAACACATGCCAGGACCAGAACAACTGATAGCGATCCCGGGACCTGGATCGCTTCTCTAGCTGGTTCATCCAGCGGCTGGAAGAACATGTAGCGGATCACATTCAGGTAGTAAAAACCAGCTACGACGCTGTTGATTATCGCAACCAGCGCCAGGAAATAATATTCCGCGCGCAGGGCCGAACCAAAAACCAGAAGTTTTCCAATAAAGCCACCGGTGCCGGGAATGCCGATCAGGGATAGTAAAAACACCGCCATGGTTCCGGCCAATAACGGAGAGCGCTTGATCAATCCCGCATAGTCTTCAATTTGATTTGAACCGGTTTTATGCTCGATGGCAGTGACTACAGCAAAAGCGCCCAAATTAGCCACCAGGTAGACCAAAAGGTAGACCAGAATGCCGGTAAGACCGTCAAATACAGTCCCTAAGACGCCGCTTCCCCAGGATACTAGTCCAATCAGGATATAGCCAGAATGGGCGATCCCTGAGTAAGCTAACATACGCTTGATATTCTTCTGGCTGATAGCAACCAGGTTGCCCAGGGTCATACTGATAATTGATAATCCTGTGATCAGGGCTACCCAATTCATCTGGAACTCCGGCAGCGCAGTTATCATCACTCGGATCAATATCGCAAAACCAGCCCCGATCGAACCCACTGCCAGGAAGGCAGTTACCGGGGTTGGTGCGCCTTCATAGGCATCGGGAGACCATTGATGGAATGGAGCCGTAGCAGTTTTAAAACCGAAACCGACCAGCATCAAAACAATAGCGGGAAACACAACCCAATTCAGGGATGGATCGATACCAACCAGGCCCCGGGCGATCTCTATCAGATTAGTTGAAGCGGTAACACCATATAAAAGGGACATACCATAGAGCATCATGGCAGATGCCAGGGATCCATACAGGAAGTATTTGATGCCTGCTTCGCTGCTTTTCGGGTCATGCCGGAAGAAACCAGTCAGAATGTAGGATGAAATACTCAACAGCTCAAAAGCGATGAAGATCATCACCAGGTCAGAGGAGAGAGCCAGGAGTGAAATAGCAAAACTGACTAATAGGATAAAACTGTAAAACTCTCCCTGATATGGGGATTTGTCCTTCATATAAGCCATGGACAGCAGTATGATGAGGACTGCTACCAGGGATGCAAAAATCTGGAAAAATCGGGAAAAAGAATCCATGGCGATCATACCGCCCAGGACTATGCCCTCTTCAAAATCCATCCATCCATACTGGTAAATGGAAATTCCCAGTGAAATGACTGCTCCCGAAAGCGCAAGGTACGGCAGCCATTGCTTGTCTTTGGAACCCATCAGATCGATCCCGAATACCAGCACAACGCTCAGGAAGAGGACCAGCTGCGGGAGTAGAAATAAGAAAATTTGCACGGTTATTGCCTCTCTTTCTTTCGCGTTTAGAAGTTGTTGAGCAAGACTGTCGAAACAGCGTTCAATAAACGAGTGATCAGGGAGGGATATAAACCAACCAAAACCATCAGAATGACCAGGGGCCACATGGTGACTTTTTCAAAGGTCGCCATGTCAGTGATTTTTGCGTTATGGGTGGCAGCATCCCATTTTTCCTGGTCAAACTCACCCAGGAAGACATGCTGGATAACTTTCCAAAGGATATAAGCAGCGGTGAAAACGAGCCCAAGTATGCCGATCATGGCAAAGGTGGGAATAACTGCGAAGGTTCCCCTGAATACAAAGAGTTCGCTCCAGAAGCCTGCCAGACCAGGAAGGCCCAGGGAAGCAAAACCGGTCACCATCATAATGCCGTAATAATAAGGCATCTTCACGCCCAATCCGCCGAAGTCCTTGATCTGGCGGGTATGGGCCCGATCGTAGATCATGCCGACCAGGAAAAACAACCCACCCGTGATGATACCGTGGGTGAAGAGCTGCAAAGAAGCGCCGTTCAAAGCTATAATGGCACTGGTTGGATCTGCCCCCGGTGCGTGTAAGCTGGCAGCCGCTGCACTGACGCCAAGGGTGACATATCCCATGTGACTAACAGAGGAGTATGCAATCAGCCTCTTCAGGTCCCACTGGGCCATACAGACAAGGGCACCATAGACAATGCTGATCACCGCCAGGATGGGGATGATGGGCACTTCATAGGAGTAATAAGCAAACTGCTCCGGGAACATCGGCAAAACGATGCGGATCAAACCGTAAGCACCCAGTTTAAGCAAAACACCAGCAAGGATGACACTGCCCGTGGTGGGCGCTTCCGTGTGTGCGTCAGGGAGCCAGGTGTGGAAGGGGAAGATCGGTACTTTGATCGCGAAGGCGATGAAAAACGCCCAGAAAGCCACAGCTGCGTATGTTAAATTATTTGCAAAAGGTTGAGCAGCGGCCGCTTTAAGGATATCAAATGTACCGGTATTCAGGTAAACAGCAATGATTGCCAGCAGCATGGCCATACTTCCTGTCAGTGTGTAGAGGAAGAACTTGATGGATGCGTAGATCCTTCGTTTTCCACCCCAGACACCGATCAGCAAGTACATAGGCACCAGGCCTATTTCCCAGAACACGTAGAAGAAAACGAAATCCAGGGAAACAAACACGCCGGTCATACCAACCTGGAGCAGCAGGAACAGAAAATAATATTCCTTGACCCGGTCCTTAACAGTATAGATCGAGTAATATAAACACAGGGTGGATAAGAGAGCGGTCAAAACCAGCATCACGGCGCTGAGGCCGTCCACGCCCATGCGGTAGTAAACATCGAGGGCCGGGATCCAGGAGTATTCTTCCCTGAACTGCATCGTTCCCGGATCAGCCTGGACCACGTAGTATACATACAGGGCCAATGCCAGGGGTATCAAACTCAGAATAGTGGAAGCCCACCGGATCAGGTTTTCTTTTGATTTCGGGATGATCAAAACAATCAGGGAAATCAATAATGGGACAAAAGTGATTGCACTTAAAACTGGAAAATTCATCATATTCTCCTCGAAATTCGATTTGGTCTAGTAGACCAGGTAAATGCCTATAATCGCCAGCATGGATATTAATAGAATCAACAAGTAGTTCTGAACTTTGCCAGTCTGGATTGGGCGGAAGACATTCTCGCCGATCCATCCTGTGACATCAGCGATGCCGTTCACAATGCCGTCAACTACCTTCAGGTCAGTAATGCCGCCCAGTTCTGACAATTTCACACTTGAAAGACCGGTAAAGTTAACCAGGCCATCAATAGCCTTATCGTCAAATTTATTGAAGATATTGGAAATACCGCGGGTGACCGCGCCAACCCCGTTAACAATCGGGTTAATCACCCAGTTGTAATCAAAGTTATAGAATATATCCGCTAACTTGATAGAACCATTAATAAATATCGCTTTGTAGATCTCATCAAAGTAAAAACGCTTTTGCATGGCTTTATAGAGCCACCCCAGACGAACTTTTTCCATCCCTTTCTGCAGCGGATCCATCTGGCCAGCCTCGAGCGGCTTACGGCCGTAAACCAGCCAGCCTAATCCCAGGCCGCCAACCGCCAATCCGGATGATAATAACATCACCGGAATACTCAGAGGAGTGGGGTCATATTCATGACCTACAAAGGCATGGAACCAGTTGTTGCCTTGTCCCACGATCTCTTCCGGAATCCCAACCCACCCCAGCGTGATGGCAAAGAAAGCCAGCATGATCAGCGGTAAGGTCATGGTATTGGGTGTTTCATGAGCATGTTCAGCATGATCGCTGCGCGGTTTACCCAGGAAAGTGAGGGAGATCTGACGAGCCGTATAAAAAGCTGTCAGGAAGGCGGCAATGGTCAGCAAGAGCCAAACGAAAAATGGCCAGGATGCAGTGCCATAATGCATGAATTCTTCCCAGGCATGGGCCAGGATCTCATCCTTGCTCCAAAAACCTGCCGTAATGAGCGGGAAGCCCGAAAGCGCTAACCCGCCGGCCAGGAAAGTCCAGAATGTTTTGGGCATTTTCTTCCGCAGTCCACCCAGCTGCATCATATCCTGTGTGTGGTGGGTGCCAATAATTACCGAACCAGATCCCATAAATAGCAATGCTTTGAAGAATGCATGGGTAATCAGGTGGAATGTGGCGGCCACGTAGGCGCCAATGCCCAGGGCCGCGATCATGTAGCCCAACTGGCTGATAGTAGAAAACGCCAGCACCCCTTTTATGTCGTTCTGGGAGAGGGCGATAATGGATGCGAATATCGCTGTAAAAGCTCCAATAAATGCGATCAAACCCATGGTTGGGTTATGTTGTTCCAGCTCTACAACAATGTTCAAGAGTGGGAAGATTCTGGCAACCAGGAAAACGCCCGCGGAAACCATGGTCGCTGCATGGATCAGGGCGCTGACTGGTGTGGGACCTTCCATTGCGTCCGGCAGCCAAACATGCAGTGGAAACTGGGCTGATTTACCAACAGCACCGCCAAAGATCAGTAGTGCGATGGCAGAAGCGGCCGACCAGCCGCCGAAGATCGGCAGGGCCGGGGTCTCTGCCAGATGAGCCAAAAATTCATGGTTGAATAAAGTATCTGCGTAGCTGAGTGTGCCAGCCTGGGAATACAGATAAATGATACCCAGCACCAGGAAGATGTCACCGATCTTGGTTACCAGGAAGGCCTTCAACCCTGCCTGGCGGGGAGTGATCTTGTTTGGATCGGCATAGTTCTTCTCGAACCAGAATCCTATCAACAGATAAGAACACAAACCCATGATCTCCCAGGACATGAATAGGGTCAGCAAGTTCTCAGAGATCACCAGACCCAGCATGCCTGTCGCAAACAAAGCGATGTAGCCAAAAAAGCGGGAATAATGGGGGTCAACTTCGTCAGTGCCGTAGCCCATGTACCCCACCGAGTAGATAAAGATCATCAAACACACAAAAGGCACCATGAAGAGCGCAATTGCCATCAATGGATCAATCCAGTAACCAATATCAAAAGTTGTAGTGCCGGTCTCAAACCATGGTATAGATTTATGGATAGGATGTTCACCAAGGTGAGGAGTCGCTATAGCGCTGAAAACTACTCCCCAACCCACCAGCCAGGACAGAACCATTGAACCGATGCTTAAACTGTGGCTGAGTTTTTTATTCCCCTGGGTGAACAGGATAATGATCAAAAAAGCCAGGAAAGGGAAAACTGGAATGATCCAGGTTATGTTGAAGAAGAATTCTTTCATCTATTTCCTCTTTTTATTCTTTCAATAAATCGATCTCTTCTACAACCACAGTATCGCGGTTGCGGTAGATCGCTATCACTAAGGCCAAACCCACCGCAACTTCCGCAGCTGCCACGGTGAAAACAAATAAAGCGAATATCTGTCCAGTCATTTTGACCGGATCGATGTAGCGCCAAAAAGCCACCAGGTTGATATTGACTGCATTTAACATCAGCTCGATGCCCATTAAAATTCCGATCGCATTGCGGCGTGATAAAACGCCATACAATCCAATACTGAATAAGGCCGCTGCAAGAACTAAAAACCAGCTAAGAGGAATACTCATTCTGCACTCCTTGACTCTTGATCTTTCTCCCGACCGATCAGGATCGATCCAACCAGGGCAGCTAACAGCAAAACGGATGCAATCTCAAAGGGAACCACATAGGTGCTTAGTAATTCTTCGCCCATGAGAGTGATTGGTTCTTTAGGGACAGCAGCCTCGATTACCGGCCAATTGGCATTGTATACCAGCCAGCCCAGGACACCAAAAAGAAGCAGGGCTCCCAGGGCAGCCCAGATCCACTGCTGGTTGCGCTCTTCCATATCCTTGCTCATCAACCTGCGGGTCAACATGATCGCAAAGATGATCAGAATGGCAATGGCGCCGATATAGATCAGAACCTGGATCACTGCAATAAAGGGCGCCTCCAGGAGTACGTAAACACTGGCAACACCCACAAAAGCAAGCACCAGGAAATAGGCGCTGTGGAGAATATTTTTATTGGTCACGACAGCAATTGCACCACCAAGAGTCACCAGGCTGATTGCCGCGAATACTAGTACTGGTACCATAGAATTATCCTTTAATCGCCTACTTGCTTTCCGTGCCAGGCGGGACAGCAACAGGCCTGTTAGCCGGGAAGGTTTCCCGTTCTACTTCCGGACTGGCTTTACCGGCCAGGAAAAGTGAAACCAACAGGATGAAGATATTCAACCCGAACATGATCCCGACATAGATCCACCGGGCAACACTAAACTCCAACATAACCCGGTCAGCAATAGCTACCGCAACCAGGTTAATAAAAGAAACTGGAATAAGGAATTTCCAGTTCAAATTAAGCATTGCGTCGATTCGAATACGGGGCAGAGAGAGCCGGATCCAGGAGATTACCAAATAAACCACGAAGGTTTTAAAATGAAAATAGATAAAGCCCAGGATCGGCCATTGAACAGCCAGAGGGCCGCCCCATCCACCCAGGAAGAAGATCGTTATCAAAGCGCCTACTGTATATTGATGGAGGAACTCGGCAACGTAAAACATACCAAATTTCATCCCGGAATACTCGGTATGATAGCCAGCCACCAATTCTGATTCCGCTTCCAATAAGTCGAAAGGCGCCTTGCCGATCTCAGCCATAGAGGAGATCAAGAAAACCAAGGCTGCCAGGGGAGCCACTATCAGGTTCCACCAGGGCTGCTGAGCCGAGATAATATCCGATAATTTCATTGAATGGGCCAGCAGTACCGGAACCAGCAACGAAACCACCATGGGAATCTCATAAGAGATCAACATGGCTACGGAACGGGATGCACCCAACAGGGAATAGCGGTTGTTGGATGACCAGCCTGCCATCAGAATGGCCAGGATGCCAAAAGCACCTACAGCGACGATATACAGAACACCGACATGAATATCCGCTCCAAGAACGTTTACTGCGAATGGGAATACAGCCCAGATCGCCAGGACAGATGCTATTGCCAGCACGGGCGCTACATTATAAAAACCTTTCTCAGCGCCTTCCGGCGTTATGTATTCTTTTGTAAAGATCTTGATAATATCGGCGAAAGATTGGAAAATTCCAAAAGGTCCAGCCCGGTTTGGGCCAAATCGATCCTGGATACGTCCTGCTAGTTTCCTTTCAACCCAGATCAGGGCAATCACGATCGCAAAACAGATAATAACTACCAGGACACTCCCAATGGCTTGGAGGATGAAGAGGGATAATTCTTGAGATGCGCCCCACCCCAGCATCAGCTTCTCAAGCCAGTTTTCAATCAGGTTAATCAAATCAGCCATGAATATCTCCTGCAAATACCTGGCGTTCTATTAGTACCAGGCCAGCACACCTTTGCGAATCGCGTAAATCAGGCCTGCAAATAGAATAGCGATAAATACCACACCTTCAAAAACAGCATATAAGGGAAGTTTCCCCACGGAAACCGCCCAGGGGAAAAGGAAAACCGTTTCAATATCAAAGATCAGGAAGATCAGGGCATAGATATAATATTGGGATTTCAACTGAACCCGTATATTGCCCTTGGTTTCAATGCCGCACTCGTAAACTTCTTCTTTACGTTTACTGGATTTTTTAGGGGAGATCAAGGCTGGAAAACCAACTGCTACGATAGGGACTGCTATTGCTACAACCAAAAAAATTGCGATATACGCCCAATAAGAAAGCATGTCTTCTCCTTACACAAAAACTGTTCATGAATTCACAAATAATTCATAACATCAACTGCAAATTTTACCATAGAACAGATAGGATTTTCTATTATAGACATCCTATTTTGAGAGGATTTACTTATTTACGGCATGCGGTTTTTTTATTGGTATCCCCGGCGATTTTCGATCGATCAAATATAAGGAAGATACCGGTCAGCGAATAACCCGGGGGTACCTCCCGTATGCCAGAACAACACTCTTTCTTCTTTCTTAAAAAACCCTTTCCTGATCAGATCGATCAATCCAGCGCCCGCTCTACCCGTATAAACTGGATCTAGCAAGATGCCTTCATTTTCAGCAAATAAGTGGATGGCCTCCCGGTCCTTTTCATTCATGATCCCGTATCCATCACCAGTATAATCATCGTTTACGAGTATGTCTTCTATGGTTAAATTTGTTTTCGTCCCAGTCCGAATTTGATATTGTTCAATGATGGAATATACATTATTCTGCAAGTTTGTAGCTGGTTCATCCACGCTGATTCCTAATAATTTTGGAGTTAGATCTTTTCCAATGCCAATGGCTAATCCTGCCTGAGTACCGCCAGATGACGAGGCCAGGACTATCCAATCCACCATATTACAATTCAATTGCTTATACAATTCAGCATAGGCCTGATAATAGGCATAAGCACCTACTTCATTAGATCCTCCATATGGGATCAGGTAGGGTTTTTTTCCAGACTCAAGAGCATCATCATAAGCCTGCTGAAGGTCCTTGTCCCGGTTGGACTTGTCTGTCCAGATGATCTTCGCTCCCAGGAGCCGGTCCAGGAAAAGGTTTGCAGAAGCTTGTTCAGGTTCCGGCCCAACCAGCACAAGGGTGCAGTCCAGCCCACAGCGAGCAGCGGCGGCAGCTGTTTGGCGGCAGTGATTGGATTGGGCAGCTCCGGTGGACAGAACCAGATCAGCGCCCTCTTCAATAGCCGCTGCCATCAAATATTCCAGCTTGCGGGTTTTATTTCCTCCAAAAGCCAAACCAGTCTGGTCGTCCCTTTTTATCAACAATTCTGGCCCATCCAAGAGCTTGGTTAATCGAGGTAGTTTTTCTATAGATGTTGGCAAATGGGCAAAACTCAATTTTGGGAACATTCCCCCACCTCTCTTTCTATCAACTAATTTGGTTCTTCTGTACTGATCTTTCTGGTCTGACGATTGCCAAACCAGCGCATGACATTTAACAATCTGGGAACCCAGCGGGTATATAAACAATAGAAAAATGGTTTGGCGGGATAATCCCAGGCTCCCATAGTCCTAGCCAGCTCTCCTCCATAACCGCGCTTGAAACGATAGACGCCCCACATTGAATCAGATTCATCAAAGACATCCGGCGCTCCCCACATATCATAAACAGTGCAGCCCTGGGATTTTGCCCAGCGCATTGCTTCCCATTGAATCAGATGAGGGGCCATTTTTTCGCTGTGCTCCGGCAGGGACATGCCGTGTAAATACCAAGCGCGATCAGCAAAGCGAAAGATCACCGCTCCTGCTACTGGCAGGCCTTCATATTCCGCTATCAAGGGTTGGGCGATCGGATCTTGTTCGGACAGTGGCTCATTTCCCAGGAAGGTCCGCCACAGGCCCAGGTAATAATCTTCACCCCTGATCGTAAAATCTCCCCGGACAGATGTATTGGCATACATTTGGTATAGATCCGCCAGGTCATTCCCATCCCCCTGGCGGATTGTGATGCCTTTGCGGCTCGAGAGCCGGATATTGTAGCGGGTTTTGGATTTCATCCTGGATAGGATCTGATCCTCGTCTTCCAACAAATCAACCAGCACCGTATTGCGGAATTGGATCTGATCCGTCGAAAACAGCCAGCCGCGCTGTCCAAGTTCTTCCAGGAAATCAATACCCATCGGATCCTCAAAGGATCCTTCTTCTCCCGGTACCCCCCTGCCAAGCTCCAGGTCAGGATCGATCTTCAATTGAATTGCGTTCGCTTTCTTTGCAAAAACCTCCAGATCCAGTAGGATCTGCTCTCTATAGGATCGGTTCGTCCAATCTTCCAATAATGGACCCTTGGGAGTATACATCACCGACAACCCAGGCAAGACCTTGCGCTCCAGGACCAAAGCCGCGGCTGCCGGTTTTAGGACTTCGAATTCTCCTGATTTGGATGCGATCAAATCCAGCCCATCACCATCAGATATCCAGGCTAAATAATGCGCCATCCAGCCAGAATGTCTTTTGACTTCTGCCCATTGGGAGGTTTGCAGTAAATGGGGATTTTCAAAACTGCTGATGATATGATTCCAGGAATATTGTGCCATCTATTCTCTTATCCTGCTTTAACCCTGGTCCGAAGAGTGTAAATAAAATATAAGGCCGGCTGATAAACCTTGTCCCAGGGTCCACAAACCCTTTTCAGCTCACCACCAAATCCGCGTTTAAAACGATAGACTCCCCATAAGCCATCACTTCGATCTGTGAAATTCTTTTCCAGGTTTTCCGCATTCTCGTCCGGTACTCCCCAGAGATCATAACTCAGGCAGCCCTGCTCTTTGGCCCAGCGCAAGGCTTCCCACTGTACAAGGTAGGTAGGCATTCGATCGCGGTGCTGATTTGAGGAAGCGCCGTAAAAATACCAGCTCCGATCGCCCCTGATGAATACCATAATACTGGCTAATGGAAGACCCTCAAATTCAGCCAGGAATAACTGACATTCACCAATTTTCTGGAATAGGTCAAAAGCTTTCCGATAATATTCTTTGGTATGGATGCCAAAGGCAGCCCTATCAGAAGTCCTTTCCAACAAGCCATAAAAGGGTTCCACATCATCCAGTTTTCTGATAGTGATACCCTTTTTCTCAGCCAAGCGGATATTATAGCGAGTCTTGGATTTCATGCGCGCCAGGATCTCTTCTTCACTGCCCTCCAAGTTGATCAGGATAGTTCGAGGAGGCTGAATGCTGTGGGAACTGAGTTTATATCCATCGGGTGGTGAACAATCCGCCGAACCATCCTCATGCCAGCAATCTGGTTCAATCTTCAGGAAAACAGCTTTTTTCTGGCGGCAAAGGTCATCCAGATCGTTCTGAAATCCCGTCCAATCCGGATGTCCAAAAACCTCTCCCCCAGAAGAGATCGGACCGCGCGGAAGATAAGCCACCTGGTATCCCAGGGGAATTTTCTGAAATAATATCTGGGCACCCAATTTACCGTGAACAACCCAACAGCTCTCCCATCCAAACTGGGATTTCAGTTCACCCCAGGCCGGGCTTTGCAGCACATGAGACTGCGGACAATCCTTGATAAATTCATTCCATTGCTGGAGGGATATAGTGGGCATAATCTTTGACTTCGATCCAATTGAATAGTTGAATTAACCCGATTTAGTATCCTCTCATCCAGGCAGCTGTTTCATCCAGCCCATCGACAATGCTTGTGATAGGTGCAAAACCGAGTATTTCCCGGGCTTTCCCAGGATCACCCAGAGAACGATATATATCCCCTGCTCTGACTTCTCGGAAATCTGGTTCTATTTTTCGGTTATAGATAGTTGATAACTTCTCGAGCAGATCCAATAAGTTGATCTCTTTCCCTGAACAGATATTGAATACCAGGCCAGGTGCTTTAACTGACTCTGCAGCCAACAAATTGGCCTTGACCACATCAGAAATATATACAAAATCGCGGGTTTGCAGTCCATCGCCGAATATCACAGGGGTTTCCTCTTCATCCAGGGTTTTTATGAATATAGGAATCACAGCCGCATAATCCGAAGCCGGATTCTGGCGGGGGCCAAAGACATTAAAATATCTCAACGCGACTACATCCAGTCCCAGCTGCCTGGTAAATAACCGGGCATAGATCTCATTGATCGACTTTGACGCCGCATAAGGAGATAAAGGATCCAGTTCTTCATCTTCTGAAAGAGGTACAGCTTCATTCTCTCCATAGACGGCCGCGCTGGAAGCCAACACAACCCGCTTGACACCAGCAGCTTTGGCTGCTGCCAGTAATTTTCCTGTCCCATTAACATTGATATCAAAACAGGATTCGGGGTCTTCCATAGATT
>Ga0209013_10002549_pt1 | contig 16474 bp, 13 predicted proteins | sample Cruoilmetagenom2_FD_187291 | JGI IMG/M metagenome (GOLD analysis project Ga0209013, IMG submission 187291) | Oil polluted marine microbial communities from Coal Oil Point, Santa Barbara, California, USA - Sample 2 (SPAdes) (version 2) | ecosystem: Environmental > Aquatic > Marine > Oil seeps ...
TGAATCATCACTATGGAAAATAGCGCTGCAAAAATCGATGTGCGGTAAAACATAACTCATACCTCTTTGTCAGGGGAACCATCAGGCGGCAGGGGAGTGAAGCCTGTTGTTATTCTGATCTACATGTCAATACGTGATGGAAGGGAGAAAGTTCAACATTCCCATCACCGTATTCCTTATAATAGGCCCTAATGGAAAAGAAGTCAATCATCCCGGGGATTATTTTAAATCGGCGGGTGAATTGAGGTTTTTCAGGATGCCGGGATCTTCCACATCCACTTCATACGGTTTCAGGCCGCATTGCTCCAGGGCATCCCGCAGCAATAAGGTTGGTGATAGAGCCAGAAGCGCCCGGGCCGACGCCGTATCGACCAGGATGGGATGTCCCCGTCTTTCATTATACACGGGTTGTACCCAGGTTTTTTCAGGCTTCCGGGCCAGCGCGTCGATCATAGCCCTTATGGTGGTTTCAGAAACGCCGGGATGGTCCACCGGAAAGATGACCGCCCCTTCCAGGGCTTGGTTTTCGCTCAGGAGCGCCTTCAAGCCGTCCCGGACACTTGAAAACATTCCCCTGCCCGGATCCCGGTTGATGGCTGCCCGGGCACCCTGCGCAAGAGAAAGCCCGGTGATCTCCGGCATGCCTGCCGCAGTCACGACCCATACGGAATCGCACCCGCCATCCCGGCAGGCCGATGCAACCATGGCAAGAAAGGATTTACTCCCTATGGTCAGGAGTGCCTTGGGCTGCCCTCCCATGCGCCGCCCTTTTCCTGCAGCCAGTATAATCGCTCCTACCATCCGGTGATGTCCTTGCCTCCCCGGCGTTCGGCTATGAGTTCCGCAACGATCGCGAGGGCGATCTCTTCCGGGGTGACCGCGCCGAGGTTCAGCCCTACCGGCGTATGCACCTTCGCTAACTGATCCCGGCTGAATCCCTGCGCTGTAAGCTCCCGGATTAATTGCTCCCCCTTGCGGCGACTGCCGATCATTCCGAGATAACGCAGTTGCTCCGGAAGCTCCAGAACCTGTCTTACAATATCTATATCAAGGGCATGCTGGTGGGTCATGATGACCAGGTAGGTATGGCTGTCCATGTGAAGGGATTTCAGGGTGGTTTCGGGCCCGGCAAGCAGAAGGTTCCGGGCCGAGGGAAAGCGTTGTTCCGTCAGCCATTCCCCGCGGCTGTCGCAGACGGTCACATCGAAACCGGCAAGCGCCGCCATGGCGCAGAGGGCTTTTCCCACATGACCGGCACCAAAAATGATCAGCCTGGGCGCAGTGGACTGGATGGGTTCCAGGAAAACGTTCATATTTCCCCCGCAGCCCATGCCCAGATCTTCGGCCAGCTGTGCGTGGAACATCTCCGGCTCTCCTCCGGATGCCAGGAGTTCACGCGCCCGGTCCACGGCTGCTTTTTCTATGGCGCCGCCGCCGATGCTGCCGTGCTGCCCCTCCCGGGTGACCAGCATTTTTGCGCCGGGCTTGCGGGGCGTGCTCCCCTCCGTCTCAATAACGGTGATAAGAACCGCAGGCTGCCGCGCTTGCAGCGCATCCAGGAGATGGCTGATGACGGCTTCATCCGGCTGCTCTGATTTTCCCTTCGAATCATTCATCGTTACAACCTATATTGCAAGTGATTGTCCGGTCAGAGATCCCTCTGAGCGGACAATCACGTGCATCCCTTTTCGCTAGCGCTTTTGTTTCCTCAGTTCTTCGGTTTCTTTGCGCTTCACTTCGAAGCTGTCCGGGTCGAGGACGATGCCGTATTCGTCTCTTGCCCTTTCAATGCGGATGATGCCGTTCTTTACTTCCTGCGCGACCTTTGACGGGTCTCTGAGACGGGGGTCTCCATATCCGCCTCCGCCGCCGGCCTGTTGAAAGAGCACGGTTCCAGCGGGCACGTTTTCGACCAGGTCTTTGGTGGTGGTCCTGTACACTTTTCCGTCCGGATAGTGGAGCTCGATCTTATTCAGGGTGCTGTTTTTTCCGCCAAACAGGCCGAAGGCCGGCTCCTCGTCCCCGTCTCCGAAGGTGACGACCCTGGTGTTTTCCCCGCCGATTTTGAACCTGGTTTCGACCCCGAGGCCGCCCCTGTGGTGTCCGGCGCCCGCTGAATCGGTCCAGTATTCGTGCTGTAACAGCAGGTGGGGCGTCTGCTGCTCGAACATTTCATAATCCTGGTCCAGCACGCCCCCGGACGCATCGATCATGCCGATGTGGTCATAGCCATCTACGCCGTCCGTGGCGCCGGAGCCGCCTTTGAGCCCCAGAAAACCGATATCCACGTAATTATCATTTTTCCTCGTGTCGTACCCGCTCGTCAGACAGCATAACAGCTGGTTCCATCCGGCTGTGACCCTCCCGGGAATGGCCCGGGACAGCGCCCGGATGATGGCATCTGCGTTCGGAGGGCATAGATGATTGCCGAAAGTGGTTGCAGCGGGGTATCTGGCATTCAGAATCGTGCCTTCCGGAATGACAATGTTTACCGGCCTCACCATCCCGTCGTTATGGGGCATATCCGGGTTGACCATCTGCAGGAATGTCAGAAGCGTGGCGCTTGCAGAGGAGGTGTATGTCCCGTTGACAAACCCGTTTGTCTGGGGATCGGTGTCCGAGTAATCAAAAGTGATTTCCTCGTCTTTCACTGTGATTTTGACCCTGATCTGATACCTGGACCCCGGTGTCCTTCCGTCATAATACACCGTGGCCTCTCCGCGGTATTCGCCGTTCGGGATGGTCTGTATTTCCGCCCGCATCATTTTTTCGGTGGAATCAAAGAGATACGCTTTATGGGATTCGAACACTTCGAGCCCGTATTTTTCGAGCAGTTTCAATATTTCTCTCTCCCCCACGACACAGGCGCCGATCTGGGCCCGCATGTCCGCGGCGACGATGTCGAACCGTATGTTTGCGAAGATGAGGTCCCACACATCCTTTCTCAACTTGCCCCGTTCGTAAACCTTTACGGGCGGTATCCGCAGGGCTTCCTGCCACACCTCGGTAGCCCTGGGATTGTAGCCTCCGGGCACGGCGCCGCCGATATCCGCCTGATGCCCCTTTGCGGCGGACCATGCGATGAGTTTATCTTTGAAAAATATGGGTTTATAGACAGCCACATCATTGTTCTGGTTGCCCATGGAGAAGACATCGTTGTGGAAGATGACATCGCCCGGATGAATGTCGTCTCCGAAGTAGCGGATGATATACTCGCAAACAGGGCCGAGGGAAAAGGAGAGGATGGGCAGGTTTTCCGTCTGCTCCAGCATCTTGCCTTTCCCGTCGTATAATCCGGTCACGAAATCTTTTGCTTCGCACAGAATGGGGGACCGGGTCGTCTTGGTCAGGACGATGCTCATCTCCCCGGTGATAGACTTGAAACGCCGCTGCAGCACGGAAACCAGAATTTTATCGATCTTCATTTTTATCCCCGCACGCCTATATTCTTTTTGATCTCTGCTTCCCTTGTTTTTAAATACATCGTATAACTGCCGTACCTGTCGCACAGCACGTTATATTCCGGAGTGACGAAAGTCGTTGTATTCACCTGTTCGATAATGGCCGGCCCTTCCACTCTGTTTCCAAAGGCCAGTTTGTGCCCGTCATACACCGGAACGTCCTCAAAGGCCTTTTTCAGGGGGAGATAGACCCCGCGGTTTCTTTTGAAAGCCTTTGACGGATCTTCACCGTCACAGGATTCCTCCATGAATTCGGGTTTGTCCGTCTTCCCGATACTGGAGAGGCGGAGGTTGATGAGTTCAATGGGGGTGCCTTCTTCTTCCAGGGAGTATCCGAAGAGCCGGTTGTGCTCGGGATGGAACCTGCCGGCGATGGCTTCGAGATCGCCGCGCTCCAGTTCGTCCTCCGTGACGATGACATTGACCTCGTGGTACTGCTTTACATACCGCATGTCCATGGAAAAAACATGCCGGACCGCGTCTTCGGAAATCCCTTCCGACCGGAGAATCTTTGCGGCGCCTTCCGCCATTTCATGGAACAGGGACCTGAATTTTTTGGCATCCAGCTCATTCAGACGGGTCGTGTAAGTTTTTACGAAGTTATGCTTCAGATCGGACATGAGCATGCCCGCGGCGCAGAAGATGGACGATTCCTTGGGGATGATCATGACCGGGATCTCGAGCTCCAGGGCAATCATGCAGGCGTGCACCGGTCCCGCGCCACCGGCGGCTACCAGGGGGAATTCTCTTGGATCGTGCCCGCGCTTCACGCTTACTTCCCGCACCCCGGACGCCATGTTGACATTGATGACATTGTACATGCCGGCAGCCGCTTCAGTGACATCCATGCCGAGCGGCCCGGCGATCTTTTCTTTTACCGCCTGTACCGCCCGGTCATAGTCGAGGGGGATTTTCCCCCCCGCAAAGAAATCCCTGTCCAGATAACCCAGGATGAGATCCGCATCCGTACAGGTGGGAAGCGCTCCGCCCAGGCCGTAACAGGCGGGCCCCGGTTTCGATCCGGCGCTCTCAGGACCCATTCTCAGAAGGCCGCCTTCATCCACCCGGCCGATGCTGCCGCCCCCGGCGCCGATGGTCACAATCCCCAGCATGGGGAGCGCGATTCTGAGCCTGTTGATTTCTCCCTCGGTCGTCACCAGCGGGGTTTTATCCTTGATGAGGGCTGCGTCAAAGCTCGTGCCCCCCATATCGATGGTAATGCAGTCGTCATATCCCTGGATCGCAGTGTAGGCGATGCCTGCTACGGGTCCGGCTGCAGGCCCTGACAGAAGGGTGACTGCGGCGTTATCCCTGGCGATCTCCGGTGAGACCACACCCCCGTTCGATTGCATGATGAGGAGAATGCCTTCAAACCCCGTGTCTTCAAGCTTTTTAATCAGACTGGTCAGATAGCTTCTGAGAATGGGGCCCACATAGGCGTTCAAAACCGTGGTCGACACCCGGTCATAAAACCGGATGCTTGGCAGGAATGTGGAAGAGATGGTCATGTACGCATCTGGAAACGCCTCCCGGATCATGTCTGCCGCAAGCGCTTCGTGCTCGGGATTGGCAAATGAATTCATAAAACAGATGGCAATCGCCTCGACACCCTCTTTTTCAAACAGCCCCGCCGCTTCCAGAACATCCGGTTTTTTGAGTGGTGTGACCACGTCCCCCCGGAAGTCCAGCCGCTCCTCAACAGGGTGTCTCAGGTGCCGGGGCACCAGGGGTTCCACATTGGTATAGCGGTTGTTGTACTGCTCCTCCCGTATGCCCCGCCGCATCTCGAGAGCATCTCTTACCCCTTTTGTGGTCAGAAGCCCGGTTGTGGCGCCCCTCCGGGTCAGTACCGCGTTTGTGGTCACGGTGGTGCCGTGCACAATGGTTGTGATCTGCCTGATGAAATCTTTCAGAGGAAGGTTTTGCGCCAGGGCCATTTCGGCAAGGCCGTTCATCAGTCCTTCGGAGGGGTCGTCCGGTGTGGACAGGACTTTATAGATCTTCGAGGTTCCATCGGCGGAGGTGAGTAAAAAGTCGGTGAAGGTGCCTCCAACGTCGATGCCGATTTTGTATTGCATGATGATCGTGTCTTTATTTAAAGTCCGATCGGTTCTTTGAATTTGCCGAAAACTTCCTTGAAAACCCCGGTGATCTCTCCCAGGGTGGCATAGCACTTCACCGCTTTCAGAATATGGGGCATGACATTCTCATCCGTCTGTGCCGTCTGTTTCAGGGCAAGCAGGGCATCGCCCACTTCCTTTTCGTTTCTTGACGCCTTTATTTCCCCGAGCCTTTTTTTCTGTTCTTCAACCACCCCGGGATTGAAAGGGTGAAACTCGATCTGCGGCGTTTCCTCTTCCATCACATACTTGTTCACGCCCACTTTCACGAACTCTCCGGATTGTATTTTTTTCTCTTTCATATAGGCCTGGCGGCTGACCTCCTTCTGGATGTAACCATCCTCCACGGCTTTTACCATGCCGCCGTATTTTTCCACCTCTTCCATGCACGCCACGATCCTTTTCTCCATCTCGCGGGTTAACCACTCGATGTAGTAGGAACCACCCAGAGGATCGACCGTATCTGTGAGCCCCATCTCGTCCGCCAGGATCTGCATGGTTCTCAGGCTGATCAGGGCGGCCTTCTTTGAAGGGATGGTATACGCTTCGTCATAGGAGCAGAGGGCCATGGTCTGGGTCCCGGAGAGGGCGGAGATCAGCGCGTAATACGCGCCCCGCACGATATTGTTTTCGGGCTGCTGGATGGTGAGGCCCCCGCCTCCGCCCCCGGCGATCATCCGCAGGATCATGGAGCGGGGATTTTGAGCCCCGAACCGTTCCCGGATGACTTTAGCCCAGAGCCGCCTTCCGGCTCTGAATTTCGCCACCTGCTCCCACAGGTTCCCGAAAATGTCGAAATTGAAGGCGATCCGGCCTGCAAACCGGTCAATGGGAATGCCGCGGTCGAGCACTTCCCGGATATAGGTCGCCGCGATTTCAAAGGCATAGGCGATTTCCTGGACCGGGGTGGCGCCGGACTCCCTGATATGATAGCCGCACACGCTGAAGGGGTTGAACCTGGGCACACGGTCGGAACAGAACGCAACCATGTCGCCGATAAGGCGGATGGACGGCTTGATCGGGAAAATCCAGGTTCCCCTCCCGATATATTCCTTCAGAATATCGTTCTGCGTGGTCCCTCTCACATTTTTCCAGGGAATGCCCTGTTTCTCGGCCACGGCAAGATACATGGCCAGCATGACGGAGGCCACAGGGTTGATGGTCAGGGAGGTGCTGATTTTTTCGATGGGGATATCCGTAAAAGCCTCTTCCATATCCCTGAGCGTATCGATGGCCATGCCGACTCTGCCCACCTCTTCCTCGGCAAAGGGATCATCAGAATCGAGGCCGAGCTGGGTCGGCAGGTCAAAGGCCACGTTGAGCGCCGTCTGTCCCTGCTGCAGAAGCCATTTGAACCGCTGGTTCGTCTCGGGCGCTGTGCCGAATCCCGAGTACTGGCGCATGGTCCAGGGGCGTTTTCGATACATGAAGGGGTGGATTCCCCTTGTGAAGGGAAATTCTCCGGGCCGGCCGATCTCTTCCCCGTATGGAATATCCCGGACGTCATCCGGGCCGTAAACAGGCTTTACCGTGATCCCGGATTCAAGCACAACCTCTTTGAACTCGTCTGAAGCAGGTTTTTTCATATCACTCTTCGACCTTCTTCTTTATAAAGGAAACAATGTCATCGAGCCGGGCGCCCACCGGGAAAACTTCCGTGACGCCGTAGCCTTTGAGCGCTTCCATGTCCTTCTGCGGAATATTTCCGCCCACCAGAACCATCGTGTCCGTGAGGCCCTCCGCTTCCAGCCGCCCCATGAGCTTCTCGCTCAGGGGGAGGTGGGCGCCGGAATATATGGAAAGCCCGATAACATCCACGTTTTCTTCCAGGGCGGTCCTGACGATTTCGTCGATGGTTCTGTGAAGGCCGGTATAGATCACTTCCATGCCGGCGTCTTTGAGGGCGTAGGCTACCACCTTTGCGCCCGTGTCATGCCCGTCGAGCCCCGGCTTTGCGATCATGACGCGAATTCTTTTTCCGCTCTGCATTCCGTTTTTGTCCATATTCCAGACCCCCTGAAACGTCCGGCATCATGTCCCGGATTCACACGGCATTCTCAGATGTCTTCAATATTTGCCGTCTATGATCTCGGTGAGGATCCCGTGGGTTGCGGCGGGATGAATGAAGGCAAAATTCCGGTTGTATTCGGCAAAAAATCTCGGCTCCCGGTCAATGAGCCTGACGTTGTTTTTCTTGAGCTGTTCCAGGGATTCCCCGCATTTATCCACGTTGTAGCTTATGAGCATCACCCCTTCGCCGGCTCTTTTGAGAAATTTCGCCACTTCCCCGGTGCCGTCCAGGTCTTCCATCAGTTCTATGGCCGTCGGTCCCACCATGAAACCGGTGACCCTGATTTTTTCCGGCTCATCCACATAGCGGTAAGCCACGTCCCATCCAAAGGCGTTAATATAATCCTGTTCGGCCTGTTTCACGTCGTTCACGGCAATACAGATATGGTCCACGTAATTCATTTTTATTTTTTCGGCCATGTGACTCCCTCCTTTTTCAAAAAATGTCCGTTGAACCGGACGGGACCCCGGGACTATATCTTCGAGAAGAACGGAATATTATCGGTCTCGGGCGCTCCGGGAGGGAGTTTATAAAGAATGGCACCCTCCACCGGGCACGCCTCGAAGCATTCTCCGCACTGCTGGCACAGGTCCAGCACAATCGCCGCCTTGCCCCTGTGCAAACCGATGATGTCCGGAGGGCAGGCCCTGGCGCAGGCCCCGCAGCCGGTGCAGCGGAATGCGTCGATCCATGGATACAATCCCAGATAGCTTGAGCCCGAGTGGGGATACACACTCATTTTTGTTCCCGGTATGTGGGGACGGGCGCTCGGAATTTTGTTTAAATGCATTTTATTTTCTCCTTTTTCCGCATAAAAGGTTTATCTCCTGTACTCCGCATCAGAATCGCATGGCCAGGCGATAGCCGTCCTGGATGGCGTCGATGCCGCGCCTCACCCAGAGGCAGTCGCCGATCATGGAGGTATCTTCTTTCAAAGAGCCATAGCCCAGTTCCCGGTTGGGAACCAGGGTGGCCAGAATCACCGTATCCGCGGGCACGGCCTGGCCCTTGAACGCCTTCTTTTCTTTTGTTTTCCTGTCCACCAGCACCCAGTCGGCGATCACGCTGTCGTCTTTGATTTCTCTGGCCTTGCCGAAGGTGAGCTGTTTCACCCCGGCCTGTTTCAATCTGAGGCGGTACCGCCAGATATAGGAGGGATTCACATCCCAGCCGAAACGCGGGGGTGCATCGATGATGGCTATGCTGAAATCCTTGATGCCTTCCTTTTCCATGGCGTCGATCACAAAAAGGGTGAGGGATATGGCTGCGCCTGATCCGCCGAGGATAACCACGTTCTTTCCCGGTTTGACTTTCCCGGTGAATACGTCGAACATGCTGACCACGTGCGGCTTGTCCGCACCGGGAATATCAGGGACTTCGGGTACGGCGCCCGTGGCGATCACCAGGGAATCCGGTTTTTCCTTTTCCAGGAGCTCTCTGGTGACGGGCGTGTTGAGGACAAATTTTACTCCGAACTTATCGCACTGGGCTTTTATGTTGTCCACCCACCGCATGAACTCTTCGTCGTCCCAGTATTTTTGAGACCCTTCACCCCAGGGGTTCCTCGAAGCATAATACCACTGCCCGCCGATATAGCCGGTCTTTTCATATACCGTCACATCATGCTTTTTTTCACCGGCAACGCGCGCTGCCTGGAGCCCTGCAATGCCGGCGCCCGCGATGATGATCTTTCTTTTGTTCTCCGCTTCAGGGAAGCCGTAGTAGCCCCATTCGCGTTCCCCCTCATGGCTGCAGGAGGGGCGCACCGTGCAGGTGACCGCCGCATCGCGGAACAGCCGGGCCAGGCAGACCTGGCAGGCGATGCAGGGGATTATGTCCTCCTGTTTGTCCCACATGATTTTATTCGGGAGCGCGGGATCTGCGATCATGGGGCGGCATGCCTCCCAGATGTCCAGCTTGCCCCCGGCGATCGCTTTTTCAGGAATCTCGGGCACGAAGAGCCGGTAGGCCATGCTGACAGGGATTTTTATGGCTTTTTTTGTCCGTTCCGCCACATAAAGCCATTTACCCATGGGAATGTCCCTGGAAATAACCGAACCCAGGGACTCCTGCCAGCCCACCGTGACGCTGATGTAATCACAGCCGGCCGCCTCGGCGATTTTAATGGACCGGAGGCTCTCTTCCTCTGTATTTCCGCCCACATCATCCAGTAACTCCCAGGCGCAGAGGCGTATGCCGATGGCCACGTCGAAGCCCACTTCTTTGCGGATTCCCTCGATGATTTTTCTGGGGAAGGTGCATCGGTCATCGATTTCGCCGCCATAGTCGTCGGTTCGCTTATTGGTATATTTCGAGACGAAGTTTGAGATCAGGTAGCCCACGATACCGGAGATTTCGATAATATCGTGTCCGGCTTCCACCGCCCTCCGGGCGCCGTCGATATGCTCCCGGATGCATTCTTCTATCTGTTCGGCCGTCATCTCCCGCTGCGGACGGAAACGGCGCAGCCTCTGGGGCGTTGCGGAAGGTCCCACGGTATAGGGGAGGTTTATACCGCCGACGCGCCCGCAGTGCATCAACTGCAGGCAGGCCACGGCATCCCCCTGGTGAATCACGTCGGCCATCTTTTTGAGCCCCGGGATGAACTTGTCATCCCAGATGCCCATCATGCCTACGTATCCCTGGCCTTCCCCCCTCGGATCCGTGTAAGCGCCCTGGGTCGTGACGATGCCCGAGCCGCCGCGGGCATGGGCCTCGATGTAGGCGAGTTCCTTTTCAGAGACAAACCCGTCACTGTAGTTGTAATTTGTCTCCGTAGAGGCATACTTGATACGGTTTTTCGCCCACACCTTCCCGATCTGAATGGGACTGAAAATATGGGGATATTTTTTTTCTCCGGGTAACATCTATCCCTCCTTAAAGTTGAAGCGTGGTAATAAATATCCATGAGTCAGAAGCCGGGAAAACAGGGGAGGAAAACGGGGAAAATCGCTGTCCCTATTTTCCCTGGCAAAACTGTATATTAAAAACGGGTAATTTGCAAGACATGGAATTTTGTCCCTTCCTTCGGCAATTACCGCTATTCGTTATTTCCTGAATCCACCGTCAAGGGTGGATTCAGGTGTCTTGACAGTGCTGGTTTCATAAGCTAAAGTCTAAGAAAAATAGGGGGACGTCCATTTGTAAATCAGTAACTTCTTCTAATCTTTGAAAGGATTTTCTTTTAGTTATGGTTTTACTCCTTACTTTCCGAAAATCATGGATTCCTGCATAAGTTACTGATTTACAAATGGACGTCCCCCTATTTTTCCTTTTTGAAAAAGTAAACCGGTCCATGGATGAGGAGGGGGTATTTTGAAACCTAGAGTTGTACTCAGTGTTGAGCAGGCCCTGACCATGACCTATGCGACCCTGCGCTTCGCGCACCTGGGCTGGCGGGTCATCCGGGTGGAGCCGACCCCGGTTCCGGGACGGCAGTCCAGGGGCGATCCCAACCGTTACATCGGACGGCCGGTGGCCGGAGAGGACCGGTGCAGTTATTTCGTGGCGCCCAACCTCGGCAAGGAGGCTATTGCCATCGACCTGAAGCAGCCGGAAGGGCGGAATCTCCTGCAGCGGCTGGTGAAGGATCTGGAGGTGGATGTCTTCTGCACGAACACCATGCCGGCTCGCCACAAACAACTCGGCTTTGATTACGACACACTCCGAAGGGAACGGGAGGGATTGATCTGGTGCAGCATCTCCGCCATGGGACTGGCCTATCCCCATGTCCCCGGATATGATCCGGTCCTGCAGGCGCTTTGCGGCTACATGGATATCACGGGCCACCCTGACGGCCCTCCGCTGCAGAGCGGCGTCCCCCTGGTAGATCTCAAGGCAGGTGATGAGGCCTTTGTGCAGATCATCCTGGCGCTGATGGAACGGGGGGAAACAGGCAATGGAAAGCAGATTGACATTTCCATGGCCCGGGTGGCCGTTTCCTGGCTGCAGACGTTTCTTCCCATGCTGGATATGGGGAGCGCTCCGGCGGAATTGAAGCGGTCGGGGAACGAGCACCGCCAGTTTATTCCGGTCAACGCATATCAAACCAATGACGGCTTCATCTACATGGCCATCGGCAGCGATGCCCAGTGGAACCGCATAACCGGTGAACCCATGTTCAGTTCACTGGACCAGGAACGATTCGCCACAAATGAAGGGCGCAGGAAGGACAGGGTGGAACTGCATGCCGCCATTGAAACCATCACAAAGCAGTACCCCTCCGTTAAAATTTCCGAGGTCCTGGTCAGCGCCGCCATACCTCATTCCCCGATTACGCCCATAGAAGAAGTTCCGAACCTGCCTTTTGTGGCGGAAACCGCCCTGAAAACCACCACCCCGGACGGCCGCTCCGTGCGCCTGCCGCCTCCTGCCGTAAAGACGGATCATCTTGAAAAAATAGACGGCATGCTTCCCTTTGCACCGGCATATGGTGAACACACCGATGCCATCCTGTCAGAGGTGGGACTCTCCCAATCGGATATCGCCGCGCTCAGAGAGGGGGGCGTGGTGGCATGAGACGCTTTGAATATTTCAGGCCGCACACACTGGATGAGGCTTTTGCATTACAGGGAAAGTTTCCGGACTCACGGTTTATTGCCGGGGGGACGGACCTCGTTGTCCAGATAAAGAACCGCGAGCTGCAGCCTTCAGCGCTGATTTCCCTCCGGTCCATTCCCGGGCTCTCCGGTGTGGCAGGGGATGGTGTGACCCGCATCGGGGCGCTGACGACCATTACGGGCTTGATGAACCATCCGGCGCTGCAACGCAACTTTCCGGTCCTGATGGATGCGGCCCGGAATCTGGCCTGCGTGCAGATCCGCAATGTCGCCACCATCGGGGGAAACCTGTGCAGGTGCTCGCCCTGTGCGGACACGGCCCCTCCGCTGCTTGTGCTGGATGCAAAAGTCCGGTTCCGGAATGCAGGAGAAGACCGGGAGATCCCGATCCATGATTTTTTCATGGGACCCGGCGAGACATGCCTCGCCCCGAATGAAATCCTCACGGAAATTTTACTGGAGGCTCCCGCGGAAAACGCGCGGATGCTGTTTCTGAAGAAAGGCCGGGTAAAAATGGATCTCGCCATTGCGAGCGTTGCGGTGCTTCTGGAAATGGACGGAGAAAGGTGCCGCAAAGCCCGCATTGCAGCGGGTTCCGTGGCGCCGGTACCGATGCGGCTGCCCGATGTGGAGGCGCTGCTCGAAAGTGCCAGGGTCACCCGGGAGCTGCTGGATGAAATCCGGCATCTGGCTGCTGAGAGCGTGTCCCCCATCGACGATATCCGAAGCACAGGGGCATACCGCTCGGAGATCGTCGGCGTGTTTGTAAAGCGCGCCATAGAACAACTCATGGGATGGAGCCCGGTATGAAGAGGGACGTTTCATTTGTTCTGAACGGCCTGGAAGTCACGGTCGCCGTGGACGGGCACGATCGGCTGATCGACGTGCTGCGCGGGCCCCTCGGGCATATCGGCACCAAGGAAGGGTGCGGGGAAGGGGAGTGCGGGGCCTGCACGGTGCTGATCGACGGGCTGGCCGTCAACGCGTGCCTGTATCCGGCCATGGAGGTCGAGGGAAAACAGGTGGCCACCATCGAGGGGCTCCGGGATGAAGAAAACAGGCTCTCCGTGCTCCAGCAGGCCTTTGTGGATCGGGGGGCCATCCAGTGCGGCTTCTGCACGCCGGGCATGATCATGTCGGCCAAAGCCCTGCTTGATGCAAACCCGGTTCCCACAGAGGAGGAGATTCGCGATGCCCTGCTGGGGAACCTGTGCCGCTGCACCGGTTATGTCCAGATCATCGAAGCGGTGAAAGAGGCGGCGATTCGTCTGAAGGATGGATCATGAAGAAGTTCCATCACATTGGAAAAGAAATGCCCCGTCCCGAAAGCCGGGACAAGGCCTTGGGGAAAGCCCATTATCTCCATGACATCGAGCGTCCGGGTATGCTTTACGGAAAGATCAGGTTCAGCGACCATCCCCATGCGCGGATTAAGCATATCGACATCTCGAAGGCCGAGCGGCTTCCCGGTGTGAAAGCGGTGATTACCGCGCAGAATACCCCGGAGATCCGGATCGGCTTCCTCCGGGACAACTTTGCCCTGAAACCGGATAAGGTGCGCCAGTACCGGGACGAAATCGCCGGGGTTGCCGCCATTGATCCGGATATTGCAGCCGAAGCGGTGGAGCTGATCGACGTGGCGTACGAACCCCTGCCGGGCGTGTTTGGCCCGGAAGATGCCATGAAAGAAGGTGCGCCCCTTGTGCACGAGACAGATCCGCAGGGCCGGCCCAGGACCGGCAACCTGCTTGCGCTGCGGTTCCATCACGCATCGGGCGACCCGGAAGCCGGCAGGCGTGCGGCTGCATTCGTTGTTGAAGGCGAATTTTCTACCCCCCGCATCCAGCAGAGCTGCATGGGAACAGCAGGATGCATCGCCGAATTCGACGGGAACCACAACCTGACCATCCGGACCAAGACCCAGATCCCTTTTCTGGCCCAGCGCGATTTCAACCGCGCCCTCTCCGATATGGGGCTGCGCGGAAAGAACACGCGGGTGATTGTGCCAACCCTCGGCGGAGCCTTTGGAAGCGGGCTCGACACCCACGCATATGAATACATCGCCATACTGCTGGCCTTCAGAACCGGCCAGCCGGTGAAGATTCTGTACACCCGGGACGAGGAATTCGCCTATCTATCTCCCAGGCAGTCATGCCGTATCAGAATCAGCCAGGGCTGCGACCGGACAGGCAGGCTTACCTTCCGGCATGTGGACGTTCTGCAGGATAATGGGGCCTACACCTCCTGGGGAGCCACGTACCCGTCGGTCATGATGATGCCGGCCACGTCCCTTTACCGCGTTCCCAGCGTCTACTTCGATGCGAAACTGGTGTACACCAACAACACCTACTGCCAGGCCATGCGCGGTTACGGAAACCCGGAGCTCAACTGGGCGCTGGAGAACAACATGGACGAGCTGGCAGAAGCAGCGGGCATCGATCCTTATGATTTCCGAAGGATCAACTGCAACGAGCCGGGTGAAACAACGCCCATGGGGCTCAGAATCAGCACCTGCGGGCTCAAAGAATGCCTGGAGAGCGTGGCCGGGAAGCTGGACTGGAAAAATCAGCGCAAAAAGGGAAAGCGGAGGGGTGTGGGCATGGCGTCCCTGATCCATGTGGGGGGCGGGGGACGCATCTATCGATCCGATGGCAGCGGCATGATTTTAAAACTGGATGACTTCGGCAACGTGAATGTGTACCACGGAGGGGTGGAAATGGGGCAGGGATTGCACTCTGTCCTGACCCTAGCGGTTGCGGAGGCGCTGGGGGTGCGTCCGGAGAAAGTGTACATCAACCCGGTGGACACCGGCACATGTCCCTGGGATGTGGGAACCCACGCGAGCCGCGGGGCATTCATGGCCTGCCACGGAGCGATCCTTGCAGCCAATAAGCTGCGGGATCAAATCTTCGCCTTTGCCGGGGAGCTTTTTCCCCGCGAGATAGAGAAGAATATTAAAAAGCTTCAAAAGAAAGACCCGGACTTCAAGCCCCCGGATTTCGATGTCCGGGAAGCGGCAAAGCCCGAGCGCTTCGAACTGCGTGACGGGATTCTTTTCCTCAAGGACGCCCCGGCGGAACCGTGGCTGCAACTGGAACTGGGCAGATTGCTCCGGTCTATCCATTTCCGCAACCAGGGCCAGATGCTGACCACCGAAGCCTTTTACGATCCGCCCAATGAGCTGCCTGATTTTGAAAAGGGCTATGGCAACATGTCCGCCACTTACGCCTATGGAACCCAGGGCGCGGAAGTGGAAGTGGACACGGAAACGGGTGAAGTTAAAATTCTGCAGATGGTGGCTGCCCACGATGTAGGCAAAGTGCTGAATCCGCCCGCCCTCAAGGGACAGATCTACGGCGCCCTGGCACAGGGCGTCGGGTATGCCCTTTATGAAGAGGTCCTATCTCAGGAGGGCCGCATCATGAATCCGAACTTCAGAGACTACAAAATCCCCCGCTTCCATGAGATGGGCTTTCCCATCGAACTGGATTTTATCGAGACGAACGACGCATTCGGCCCCTTCGGCGCCAAAGGCGTGGGAGAACCGGGCCTGGTACCCACCGCACCGGCCATATCCAACGCCATCTATAACGCCATCGGCGTAAGAATCCGCGACCTTCCCATCACCCCGGAAAAAATCCTCGCCGCCCTGAAAAACAAATAAAAACCGGGGCCAAACACCATTGGGCTATTTCCGGTACATCAGGATCTCATTGCAATAGAAGGGGCCCTTCCATAGCATAACATCCTGTAATATTTTGAATTGCCCCGTCCATATGATAGAATAAAAAAAGGCTAATACTTCAATTTTTCTGAGAATGAAACAGCCTCTTCGGGTAATAGCCGGCGGAAACCGGCATTTCATTGATTGAGCAAGCCATCAATTAAATAATGGGGGGGGAATCAAACCATGAAATTTATCAAAGCCGGACTCGGTATCACTCTTTTTTCAATCCTTGCTTTTCTTATGGCCCATTCTTTTCCGCTTCCAGAAGCAGAATATCAACGCCCAATGCAGACGGCTCACTCAGCAGTTCACGCGATATCTCCCGATGCGGAACAGATGGAAGCGGGCCTGGCGGCCCTCGAGGAAAAACGTGCCAGACTCGATAGCGAAGGCCCGAAATCTTTTGATAAGCCAAGGGAAGCCGCGGAATTTTATTTAAAACAGCGGCTCGCTCCGGGTCAAAGCGAGATTCCGATAGAGCACCTGCGGGCCGAGTTAAAAAAAATCGAAGCGCGTGAGGCGGCTCAGCGCATCAA
>Ga0209013_10002550_pt1 | contig 16474 bp, 16 predicted proteins | sample Cruoilmetagenom2_FD_187291 | JGI IMG/M metagenome (GOLD analysis project Ga0209013, IMG submission 187291) | Oil polluted marine microbial communities from Coal Oil Point, Santa Barbara, California, USA - Sample 2 (SPAdes) (version 2) | ecosystem: Environmental > Aquatic > Marine > Oil seeps ...
CGCGTTATGTCCAGGATATGTTTGCCCGCATCGCGCCACGTTACGACCTGATGAATCGCCTGATGACCTTCGGACAAGACACCAGGTGGCGTAAAGAGGTCATTCGCCGCGCCAAACTGCCGCCAGGTGCTCGATTGCTTGACCTGGGCGCGGGTACGGGTGACCTGGCGCTCGAATCCTTGAAACAGTGCCCGGATTGCACATCGTTGGGCGCTGACTTTACGATCGAGATGATGCGCGTGGGGAGAGACCGGCTTAAACATCAGGGGCAGCATTTTCCCGGATTGAGCTGGGTCGCTGCTGACGCAGGATGCCTGCCTTTCCCGGATGGCCTGTTCGATGCGGTTGTTTCCGGTTTCCTGGTACGCAATTTGACAGATGTGCCAGTGAGTTTAAACGAGCAATATCGCGTGATCAAGCCGGGCGGAAGGATGGTGATCCTGGATACGACGCCGCCTCCCAGCGGCCCTCTTTCGCCCATGATCCAGTTCCATCTACATACGATAATTCCCGCTCTGGGCGGGGTGTTGGCGGGTAGTCCGGACGCGTACGAGTACCTGCCTGATTCAACGGAGATGTTCCTGGAGCCGGAGCAATTGGCCGTCAGAATGCTCTCGGCGGGTTTTCGTAACGTCAGCTACCGGCGCCTGATGTTCGGGACGGTTGCCATTCATTGGGGGCAGAAATAATGGTTGAAACGGATCGATCGGTGGGTGATCGTAACCCCCGGGAACAACAGCATAGACTGGTTGTCGGCATAAGCGGGGCTTCCGGTGTGATTCTCGGAATCCGATTGCTGGAAGTGTTGCGCCCAATGGTGATTGAGACCCATCTGGTGGTCTCACCCGCTGCACATAAGACCATAAAAACCGAGACGGATTGGCAGATAAAGGATGTATTGGCTCTGGCGGACGTCTCTTATGCGCACAACGATATAGCGGCAGCTATTGCTTCGGGTTCCTACGCTGCTTTAGGAATGGTGGTGATCCCCTGCTCGATCAAGACCTTATCGGCGGTCGCCAATTCTTACTCTTCGGATTTGCTAACTCGGGCTGCGGATGTAACTTTAAAAGAAGGGCGAAAACTGGTGCTTGTCGTGCGTGAGACCCCATTACACCCGGGACACATCCGGCTGATGAATCTGGCAAGTGAAACGGGAGCAGTTATTTACCCTCCCGTACCGGCGTTTTACGCCCGGCCTCAGGGTATCGATGACGTGGTGGACAATATTGTCGGACGAGTTTTGAATAGATTAGGAATTGAGAATGAGCTTTACCTTAAATGGAAAGCGTAAGGAAGAATGGAACCCACTTTGAACGCCGGGAGTGAAGAACGCGATCTTGATAAGGCCGCCCTGTGTGGCGAGCCGTCTTATGTATGGCGGGCCGGACAGGAACGACGTTTAAGAATGCTCCTGGAGGCTGCCAGTGAGAGAATACAAGGGCAGGTGCTTGAAAATGGCTGTGGGATTGGAATGTATGTCGAGCATCTGGCACCCTATGCCGGGAAAGTGATCGGATTAGAATATGACTTCGATAGGGCGCGGCAGGCTCAGCAGACGGCATCGGAACTCGAGCGTGCACAGATCGTTTGTGCCGCAGGAGAAGGCCTGCCTTTCCCCGATGATACCTTCGATGTGATGTTGAGCCACGAAGTGCTGGAACATGTGCAGGATGATCGGATGGCTGTGCGGGAGATGGTGCGTTCCCTGCGACCGGGAGGATGTTTGATCCTCTTTGTTCCAAATCGCGGCTATCCGTTTGAAACGCACGGTATCTATTGGCGTGGGAAGTACCACTTTGGTAACATACCGCTGGTCAACTATCTCCCCCGTTCACTGCGAGATCGACTGGCTCCGCACGTACGCGTCTACACCCGACGGGACCTGGAGTGGTTGTTCGTGGGGCTGCCGGTCCGTTTTGAAGTACGAACGGTTATTTTTGGCGCCTACGACAACTTGATCGCACGCTGGCCGGCAGCAGGGAAGGTGCTGCGTTCTATTTTGCAGCGGTTGGAAAAGACGCCCTTGAACGCGCTGGGGTTGTCACATTATTGGGTGGTTGAGAAGGTGAAGAGTTAATCTTGCCGGGGCTCGCGAAAATCATATATCCCATCCTGGATCCCCCAGTAACTCGAGCACGATCCGCAGATCAACGAATCGGTGTGCTGTTCCAGGGGGAAATTGCCGCATTTGGGACAACGGAACATTTCTCCTGGTGGGGCAGTGGGTGATTCCCCCACAGCTCGGGAACGCACGAAAACACTCGGTGAGAGCTGCCACCAGTCCCCCGTCAACTGCGCCAGCGAGTCCATGCTTACGAGCAATTTATCAGGAATGATACGTTTAAATAGGTTCGTGCGGAAGTGGGAAACCGTCAGCTGGCGTTCTATCTGGAAGTCATTCTTATTCAGCCAGGATCGTATGGCTTTGGGGTGAAAGTTGAAATTAAGCTCCACAAACTCCACCGGTTCCGTGGTGAAAGGGCTCCAGGACTGGCGACCAAGCGCATAACGTAAGATCGCCTTTGCATTGTGCTTGTTGGCGTATTCGAGGATAAATATGCCCCCAGGCTGCAGCACCTCTCGTATCTGGTGAATGGTCTGGGGTGCATCTGCCATGTGGTGAATCGTGCGGATCATCGTAACTGTATCAAATAATCCGGGGACGAAAGGCAGGCGATAGATATCGGCTGCTACATAAATATAACGAGCACTTCTCCCGAGGAATTCTTGGGCCTGGATAAGTTGTGTTTCCGAATAATCCAGGAGCACGATCCGTTCAAATCCCTGGTAGCGTTGTGTGTTTCTCCCAGCTCCGGCACCGGTCTCCAGGAGCAGTTGACCGCCTGCTGGAAGCAGACGTTTTAAGGCAATTGCCTCCGCCTGGTCTTCGTATTCACGTCCTCCCTCATCCCAGAAGGTGGTTTGATAATCAGAACCTTCGTAGTCGCATATTGGTGGTTGATCTGAAGGCGATTGGTGGGTCATGCTGCTACTGTGACAGCTTCCGTCTCTAAATCTCGCTTCGTGCCGTTGTATCCGCGACCGAAGCCGCGATAATAAAAGCCCAGAGTCTTCAACTTGTCTGGATCGTATATATTGCGTCCGTCGAGGATTATTGGCTGTCGCAGCAGGCCGTGGATCTTTTCGAGGTCAAGCTGTTTGAACTCATTCCACTCGGTAATCACCATCAGTGCATCACAACCCTCTGCCAGCAGATAGGGATCGGGCGTCATCTGGACCTCAGGCAGGATGCCGCTGGCTACTTGCATGGCAACAGGGTCGTAGGCGCGCACGTCGGCGCCTTGTCGGATTAATTCCCTGGCGATATCTACGGATGGAGCTTCGCGCATATCGTCGGTATTGGGTTTGAAAGAAAGGCCCAGTAATCCAATCGTTTTTCCGTTCAGACCTCCGACCATCTCACTCATTCGATTAACAGCGACCGGCCGGCGGTCGTCGTTAATAGCCATGACCGCGTGCAGCAGTTGGGGGTGGCGGCCTTTCTCATCCGCCATATAGGCCAGCGCTTTTACATCTTTCGGGAAGCAAGAGCCTCCGTAACCCAGTCCCGCATCCAGGAAGTGTGGTCCAATACGTTCGTCGTAACCCATGCCTACAGCTACTTCTTTGATATCCGCGCCCAACTCCTCACAAATGTTGGCAATCTCATTAATAAAGGAAATTTTTGTTGCCAGGAAGGCATTAGATGCATATTTGATCATCTCAGCCGTTCGTAAATCCGTGATTACGATGGGTGCGCGCAATGGAAGGTGCAGTCGGGCGACTTTCTCAGCCGCTTCTCGATCCAATGAGCCTAGAACTGATCGGTGGGGCTGCATAAAATCACTGATTGCGGATCCTTCTCTTAGAAACTCCGGGCAGGACACCACACTGAAAGGGATCGGCTCGATCTGGTTTGTTCTGATAATATCAGCAACCCAGTCACCGGTACCCACCGGCACGGTGGATTTGTTTACGATGATGAGTGGACCGTTCATATTGCTGGCGATCGACTTCGCTGCAGCGGCAAGGTGGCGTAAATCGGCCTCGCCATCGACACCGGATGGTGTACCGACGGCAATGAAAGCAAATTCCGCTCCCTCTAAGCTTTCTGTCAAAGAAGTTGTAAAGGATAAACGTCCATATACTACATTTCGCTCCACCAACTCCTTCAAGCCTGGCTCATAAATCGGCATTAGCCCGTTTTTTAGTCCTTCAATTTTTTCCTCGGCGATATCGATGGCAGTAACTTGATTTCCCAGGTCGGCAAAACAGGCCGCAGTTACAAGACCAACATATCCAACGCCGACTACACAGATTTGCTTCATTTGGTTAGCCTCCAATTATTTGCACTACCTCTGCATCTCCTCTTCAACCTATTTTCTCAATCAAAAACATCTCAGGTAGATAGTTCCTAACCAGTTAAATTCTTGTACAATGAGCAAGAAAATGCAAAGTATATTACTTTGTGGTTCCGGTTTATCCGGGTTAGGTAGACGAAAAATTGCCAGACAACTGGCGGTTTTCGATGGAAAGAAAATGGTTGTTTTTGGGCGTTTCTGCGAGATAGTGAAAACATAGTCTGAATACCATTAGCGTGAGTAGAGACAGAATAAAGCGTACAGATGCTGTTTTGAGCGCATTCTGCTGCCCAAAGGGGCATGAATCCCGGTCACGCGCCGCCAATCTTACCATAAACTACATAAAACTACTAAAAAAGAGCGTTTTTAGAGATATTAGTCATAATAATTTGATAACCGTCATCTTTAAGTAATGACCAATGTCACTTGTGAATTGGTGAAAAACTGTCTAAAATATAGGTAATAAATATTGTCCGAAAGACCTTAAAAGGAGATTTATCCATGCAAATTACACGACAGGCTGATTACGCGGTGCGAGCCGTGGTTTATTTATCCGAAATCGGAGAAGGTGAGCGTGCTGCCACCAGCCGCATTGCCGAAGAACAAAAAATCCCACCATCGTTTCTAGCGAAAATTGTGTCACAGTTATCTGTGGCCGGTTTGCTGCAAACCTCACGCGGGGCGAGGGGCGGGGTATCCCTGGCTCGCAAGCCTGAAGATATTTCATTGTTAGAAGTCGTCGAAGCGATCGATGGCCCGATCCTGCTCAACGAATGTGTAGCAGATGGTGGTATATGTGTGTTTGGCGATACCTGCCAGATGCGGCCGGTTTGGTGCGAAGCGCAGAGCGAGCTGGTTGCGCGATTAGGGAATACATCGTTTGACACCGTGGCGAACGGCAACGGCTCGAATGGTTCTGTGTCCTGAAGTTTTAGTACATAATTTGGTGGGAGACCACCACACCCTTTAAATAAATCTCTTGGTGGGGTGAGATTCTACCGATCTGCTCGAATTGCGGGGCATGCCAGCATGCCCCGTTTTCGATTCTTGCCTTATAATCAGGCTCGGAGGCTTGATTCAACTCCACGGAGGTGGTTATGTCTGGCACACGTTTAGTTCGTGCTCCGCGAGGCACGCAGCTTTCCTGTAAATCGTGGCTCACTGAAGCCGTATTTCGCATGATACAAAATAATCTGGATCCGGAAGTAGCCGAGCGCCCTCAGGACCTGGTGGTATACGGGGGTCGCGGGCAGGCTGCGCGCAGTTGGGAAGCGTTCGATGCCATCCTGGAGACTTTACTGACTCTAGAAGATGATGAAACGCTGCTGGTGCAGTCCGGTAAGCCGGTAGCCGTGTTTAAATCCCATCCTGATGCGCCGCGGGTCTTAATCGCCAATTCAAACCTGGTCCCGCATTGGGCGAAACAGGATTATTTCGACCGACTGGCTGCAGAGGGGTTGATTATGTTCGGCCAGATGACGGCTGGCTCCTGGATCTATATCGGTACCCAGGGGATCCTGCAGGGCACATACGAGACGCTTGGGTCGCTGGCCAAGCAGCGTGGATGGTCTTCACTGAAGGGTAAATTTGTGCTCACTGCGGGATTGGGGGGCATGGGTGGTGCTCAACCGCTGGCGATAACGATGAACGGGGGAGTGGGATTGATCGTTGAAGTCGACCCGGAAAGAGCCCAACGCCGGTATGAGATCGGCTACGTGGACGTGGTTGTGGATACATTGGAAGAAGCCATGACTCTGGTGGAGGAAGCGGTTGAGCAAGAAATACCCAAGTCGATCGGGATGATCGGAAATGCGGCAGATATTTATCCGGAAATGGTGATCCGTGGAGTAATCCCCGACGTGGTCACGGATCAGACCCCGGCTCACGACGTGATGATGTACATACCCTCTGGCTTGAGCGTGGTCGCAGCACAGGAACTGCGCCGTAACGACCACGAAGAGTACGACAGACGTGCGATGCAATCAATGGCTCGTCATGTGGAGGCCATGTTGGCCTTTAAGAATGCCGGTGCGGAAGTCTTTGATTATGGTAATAACCTGCGCCAACGTGCCTACGATTATGGAGTCGAGGGGGCCTTCGATTTTCCAGGATTTGTGCCGGCCTATGTGAGACCTTTGTTCTGTGAGGGAAAGGGTCCATTCCGCTGGGTTGCACTTTCTGGGGATGAGGAAGACATATACCGCACCGACCAAGTTGTGATGCAGCTCTTCCCGGAAGACGACCACTTAAAACGCTGGTTGACCCTGGCTCGAGAGAAGATTCCTTTCCAGGGACTTCCCGCACGCATTTGCTGGCTGGGTTATGGAGAACGAGTAAAGGCGGGGCTCGCGTTTAACGAGATGGTCGCCAAAGGTGATCTAAAAGCCCCCATCGTGATCGGGCGCGATCACCTGGATGCCGGTTCAGTGGCCTCGCCCAACCGTGAAACAGAAAGCATGCTGGACGGCAGTGATGCAATTAGTGATTGGGCGATCCTCAATGCGCTTATCAACGCCGTGGGTGGTGCCACGTGGGTGTCGTTCCATCACGGCGGCGGTGTGGGGATAGGCTTCAGCCAGCACGCCGGGCAGGTGATTGTTGCCGATGGTACACCAGAAGCTGCCCGCAGATTGGAGCGTGTCCTGACCACGGATCCTGGCCTGGGTATTGTTCGTCACGCGGACGCCGGCTACGAACAGGCGATCGAGGCTGCCAGGCGTCATGGGATCAATATGCCCATGTTGAAGTGATCTCCAAGTGTCTCTGTGTCTTCGTGTGAGGTACCAAATTCTCACACAAAGACACAAAGGCACAAAGACACCAAGAAGCACAAAGAAAAAATATTAAAAACTTGGTGTTTCTTCGTAAGTAGTGGCTTAGTGGTGAGATAATGACTCGTGAACCGAATACCAAATTTCCAGAGGGTGGAAAAAAGAAAATAGTATTCACATGATTGAATTTCTATCTCAGTCATTGTGTCTAACTACAAGTATTACACAATGATCTGTAGTAGTTTTGTTAGCCGACAGTTCAGCTGTCGGCTGATCTTTTCAACGAACTGAATTGTCAACTTTCTCTCCCATCCGCGGTAAAATTGTGCCTATGTTTAAATCTCCTCTCATCGGACTGATCCTGGCTCTGGCTGCCATCGCGGTGTTTACGTTACTCGGACCGGAAGAAAAGACATTGGGTACCAACGTGCGGGTCGTGTACCTGCACGGCGCGTGGGTGTGGGCCGCGCTGGTGGTTTTCCTTCTCGCCGCTCTCGCTGGACTGGTTGGGCTGCTGACCCGGCGCGAATCGCTGCACTTATGGTCGCGTGCTCTTGGCCGAACCGGATTGGTGTTCTGGATCACTTACCTTCCTCTATCGTTGTGGTCGATGCAGGCAAACTGGAACGGATTGTTCCTGGCAGAACCTCGCTGGCGATTTGCGGCAATATTCGCTTTGGGAGGTCTGGTGCTGCAGGTTGGATTGGCGCTCATGGAAAATCCAGCCTGGGCATCGGCAGCAAACCTGGCGTACTGGCTTGCTCTGGTGTTCGCCCTGAGCAACACCGAAGAAGTGATGCACCCGGGCTCGCCTATCTTCAGTTCAGATGCTCTTCGCATTCAGGTCTATTTTATTGGTTTAGGATTATTGGTGCTGGTGGCTGCCTGGCAGGTGGCGCGCTGGTGGCATCAATTTGACAGAACACGAATTAAAGTAGAAAACCGTTGAAGCGCTCCATTTCCTTGCAGCTGGCTGCATTTGTCGTCATTCGCATCGTGCTGAATACCATGATCCGCATGGTCTATCCTTACTCAAACGCATTTGCCAGCGGATTGAATATCGATATTAAGACGCTCTCCTTGGGGGTGACACTGCGTTCCATTGCGGGCGCCTTTGGTCCTTTTCTGGCTTTCTTCGCTGATAACCGCGGTCGAAAATTCGGCATGCTGTTTGGTTTGTCTCTATTTACCGTAGGGACAGGCTTGATGGCGTTATGGCCGACCTATCCCATTTTTATCCTGACATTGATCTTGACTCTGCTGGGCAACCTTGTGTTCATCCCGGCCATGCAGGCTTACCTGGGCGATCGAGTACCCTATCGACGGCGTGGTCGGGCAATGGCGATATCGGAGTTAGGCTGGTCGTTAAGTTTTATTATTGGCGTCCCGTTGGTGGGCCTGTTAATCTCGCGCGCCGGGTGGCAGGCCCCCTTCCCGGTATTAACCGTGCTGGGTATCTTGAGTATTGCCGTGTTGCTGATCATGCTGCCCAAGGACGTCAGCTCGCAGGCGGGCACGAATTCCCTGCTGCACAATATGCGGCAGGTATTTACATATGCACCCGCCGTGGCCGGTTTGCTGATGGGTGCCTCAATGAGCGCTGCTAACGAGCTAGTCAACCTGACATTCGGTGTTTGGATGGAAGATACTTTCGCGGTCAGCATCGCTGCGCTGGCTGTGGCTTCACTGGTGATCGGTCTGTCCGAACTGGGTGGTGAAGGACTGGTTGGTCTGTTCGCCGATGACCTGGGTAAAGCTCGCGCTGTGGGCATTGGTCTGGCACTCAATTCCTTAGCTGCTTTAGCTCTGCCATTAATCGGTCAAAGCCTGACGGGAGGATTAGTGGGCCTGTTTCTCTTTTATTTCACCTTTGAGTTTACGATTGTCAGCGGTATCCCTTTAATGACGGAAGTGCTGCCATCGGCACGGGCAACTTTGATGGCAACCTGGATTGCCAGTATTTCACTCGGGCGCGCGTTGGGAGCGTTTCTCGCGCCCTGGCTGTATACTGCAAAATTTACTTCTGGGATGACATTGATCGTTGCCGCGACAGTTGGTTTTAATATTCTGGCTTACCTGGCGCTGCGAAGGGTCAAAATAAACCGCCTCAATGAACAAGCAGCCGGGGAGGTGCAAAAAAACGAGAGCGGCTGATGCTATTCACCCTTCACTAATCAGGAAGTTCCGTATTTATTGTATAATCTCCTCCGCCATGAAAAATTGGGTAAAGCTGTTTCAGCGCAGGTTCATGTTTTGGGCATTGATTGGCTCGATATCCGCCGCTCTGTTGGCTGTTGGATTATCATCTCCGGTCCAGGCAGGCTCAGGTCTTGCCGCGCCGGTTATGCAGGTGCCAATCTACACACCCACGCCTCTCCCGGATGGGCGCATCATTTATATTGTTAAATTAGACGATAGTCTCTTGAGCATCTCTTTAATCACCGGGGTATCCGTGGATGAGCTGCGCGGAATGAACAACCTGACCAGCGATATCATTTTCGTCGGCCAGGAACTGCTGCTTGGTTTTGGCGGACCTGCTGAAATATTGATCACTCCCGGACCAACACCGACGCCCACAGCTGTTTTACCATCTCCAACGCCTGAATCGGGGACAGGCAACCTGTGCATCCTTCTCTTTAATGATCTCAACGGCGATTCGCTGCGGCAAGAAGAAGAACCATCTCTTGCCGGCGGTGCGATAAGTATCAATAATCGTGCGGCGTCCGTCTCCCATACGGTCGATACCGAGGCTGGTTTTGACCCCTACTGTTTCGATGGCTTAGCCGAAGGTAAGTACACGATCAGTGTTGCCGTACCTGTGGGATTTAACCCCACCACGAATACAAACTATGAGGTCGAGTTGAACGCCGGCGACGAAACATACGTCGACTTTGGCGCACAGGCGAATTCCGAGACCCTGGCCGAGGCGCCGATCCTGCCGCAAGAAGGGGAGAAATCGCCCATCCTGGGGATCATCGGTGGGTTGATCCTGCTGTCAGGTATTGGACTGGCACTCTTTGCAGGAAGGTTGTTGAAGGGGAGATAACATAGAACTATCGGGTTGTCTGCTCCCCTTCATTTTTTGTCCAAAATCCGGGCTTTTTCCTCTACGCGTTTAAGGAATCGGTTTATATCGATGACCGCCCGCGTGTGCTGTCCGCTGAAGATTAACTCCTGAGAATCCCAGGCCTGGACGGAGAAGGTCACACGCCGTCCATCGATGTCGTGTATCTGGCTGCGTAAGCGCACTCGCATCCCCATAGGGGTTGGAGCCAGGTGCTGGACATCCACGGAAATCCCAACGCTGGAAGTACCTTGCGGCAGGCGTTCTTCAAGCAAACGGTGCGAGATTACCTCCAGGGTCGTGATCAGCACCGGAGTAGCCAGCACTGGGAGAGAACCACTGCCCACCATCAGGGCGGATTGCTCCTCACCGGTCACGAAGGTTTCCTCCTCCGCTATGCCTGATTGAATGTCATTATATTCGGGATGCATAAGGTCTCCTCTATTCTCACGCCACGCACCACCACACGCTGCCTTCCTGCAGACCGAGATTGGTGAGGTGTTGGCGGATGAGCGGTCTTGCGCGGCGAGTACCAACTGCAGAAAGTAACGCAGGATTCCTGTATCTGTCCCACTGGGGGGGAAGTTCATCAGGAGATAAGATGGGCAGGCCGCGCTTTGTGCGGCCGATTTTAGCGGGGTCAACATCAATAAACGCTGCCAAGGGGACACCCTCACGCACGAGATGTTTGCTGATACGGCGTCCGGTCATACCTGCGCCCCAAATGAATACCGCGTCCCTGTCCGCGAGTGGACCGATGCTCAGATAATGTGCCTTTGCGCGCAGGAAGTTCTCGAGTGAATACCGGTTATCGGTACGCGTCAGGCGCGCCGGGTCCTCACGCCACAACAAGAGCACTTCAGGCAGTTTGGCGAAGCGCACTCCGGACAGGTACATCCGCAGCCACAAATCGTAGTCCTCTGCCCAGCCATGATCCCGGTAGCCTCCTGCATCAAGCAAGATTTCACGGCGCAGTGTCACACTCGGATGAGGCAGCGGGCTTTCGATGAATATCTCGCGGTGTATGTCGGCGTCGCTGAGCAATCCGTTCAGCCAGTTTATATATACCTGGAAGCCCTGCCGGACATGCTCTGCCGGGAAAGCCTCTACACGGCAGCTGACGACCCCAATATCGGGATTCTTTTCAAGGTAGGTCACCTGGCGGGCCAGCCTTTGTGGGTGCGCCAGGTCGTCGCTGTCCATGCGGGCGATGAATGAGGCGCGGCAGGCTTTCAAACCGCTGTTCAAGGCCTGCACGATGCCCCCGTGTGGGGTGGTGATTATTTGAAAACGATTGTCCCTGACCGCGTACTGCTCTAGAATCTGGGGGGTTGCGTCGGTCGATCCGTCATTGACGGTCACGAGTTCGAAATCGGACAGCGTCTGGGATATCAGACTGTCCAGAGCTTCTGCTAACGTCTCGGCAGCGTTGTAACAAGGTAATAGGACGGATACGACCGGCATAAGGGATCTCGCTTACTGATCGTTGCAGAAGTTACTATTGACGTTTACCAAAGTTGGTGAAGGTTGAGCCGAGCATGACGAAAACATTCCAACAAAATATCGGGGCGCCGTTCTGCTATTTGGACTCGAGTAAGGTTTTTGGGTTGCCGTGTCATTCCACTGTCTTTCCCGATTTTCGTCTACGTCAATAAACGTCTCTTGCGTTGTTTGATCGCTGATTGGGTTTAGCCTTCAAAACAAGGATCAGAAGATATTGTATGCTGATTGTACCTGAATTAATTTGTTAGTATATTAGCGATGAAAAGTTTGCACAAATAACAAGAAACTCTCACACAAAGACGCAAAGTCACAAAGATATTTATTGTTTTTCTTGGCGGTCTTAGCGCCTTTGCGTGAGGCTAAACCTTTGTTTGGTTCCGGCTTGTTAGCGAAGCGACCTTGTCCGGGTTAGGAGGAATACGAAACCAGAAGATTGGTTCGGGTTATCAAGCTCTGTGGAGAGTTTGCTGGTCAGCGGGAGTAAGCCGGCCCACACCGGCTTACTCCTCCAGGGTCACTCACTCACGGGCAGGTAAAGATCGAAGTTCACTCCTTCGTGGGCTTCCTGTGTCTCAACGAAATGTCCCTCAGGCGTGATGAATACGCTGGGATTGAGGACCTCTTCCAAGCATTGATAGAAGTTGGATGGTTTCGTGTACGGGCTGTCCTCGTGCCAGTTCACAAGCTGCCTCCACACGCTGCCGATGCTGCTGAGTCCCTCGCACCTGGCGACAGCATAACTCCCCCCTGGGAAATCAATAATTTTAATATCATCCACACCTTCAACGTCAGGCCCCACCGTGATCCATTGCTCGTATCCGTAATTCGGGCTGCCCGGGGATGGATTCGGATTGTTGAATCCGAAGAAGCGGTAAGATTCGAGCTCCTCCAGCCTGCCCTGTGACTTAATAAAAGTTACGATCTTATTCCATGCCGCGGATTCTGGACTGGGACCAAAGCCCAAGGCAGTGGCAACGCGCATGGGATCTAATTTTACAATTCTTACTTCCAGGTCATTCATTTGCTTATCTCCTTAAGATATATACTGGTTCGCTTTCGAGGTTATTCGGGTACCCGTGAACATCATACAACAGGATACCTGACACCCATTGTCAGGTATTTTTGGTAGAATATATAAAACAGGCTGGTTAGCTGGTTGGCTGGATGGTTGTGTCCCTTGAAAAATGTGGCGAGGGCGACGAGCTTGAATTTTCCAGTGATTATGGGAATTAATAATTTTTCCCTAAAGGAATCCGGGTATTCTGCTTAATCGGTAGGGTTAGGGAGAATTGACCACCTACAGAACGCTCGGGGTTGGTGATTTTAAGGAGTATCTTCATGCGCGCGGACAGGCTGCTTTCGATATTGATGATCTTACAAATACGCGGCAGGGCGACCGCCCAGGAACTGGCTGACGAGCTCGAAGTTTCCGAGCGAACGATTTACCGCGACATGGTGGCGTTGAGCACTGCTGGAGTGCCGGTCTATACCGAGCGTGGCCCAGGCGGCGGCTGTGCATTGGTCGACAGCTACCGCACTACCTTGACAGGGTTAAAAGAGGACGAAGTGCATGCGCTGTTTATGCTCAGCATACCAACACCTCTGGCCGAATTGGGGGTCAGCCAGGAGCTGAAAGCCGCCTTGCTGAAATTGTCTGCATCTTTACCGTCTTCACGGCGGCAGGATGTGGGCCGCGTCAGGCAGCGCGTGCACCTGGATTGGCAGGGCTGGTTCCAGGAGGAAGAGCCGCGGCCTTATTTACAGACCATCCACCAGGCCGTGTGGCGGGATAAGAAGCTTTCGATCGTTTATAGACTGGCGTTTGATACTCGGGTTGAGCGGGTGGTTGATCCCTACGGACTGGTCGCCAAGGCGAGCACATGGTACCTGGTCTATCACAGGGACGCACACCTGCGCGTGCTGCGTGTCTCGCAGATTTTAGATGCGCACGTACTGGCGCAGGGATTTAATCGCCCAGATGGTTTCGACCTGCTCGAGTTTTGGGAAGGATGGTGTAAAGATTATGAGGCTAACCGCCCGTCCTATCCTGTTACACTGCGTGTGGCCTCTGATCTTGTGCCGTTCTTACCACGTATTTTTGGAGACTACGCACGAGACAGGTCCGAACAGATGCAGCCCGATAAATTTGGGCGCATCACACTCAGATTGCAGTTCGAAACATTGGAAGCTGCGCGCGGGCAGATACTTGGCTTAGGGAAGGCGGTCGAAGTGCTGGAGCCGCTGGCATTACGTTACAGTGTGTTCGACTTTGCTGAACAGGTCGTAAATTTGTATTCCACGTGAACATCTTGGCTGCAGCAGGTTTCTAGAGCGGGGAGCGATAATCGCTGATTATTCACAAAGAATTCATGAATCGATGTGCCCTGTGAGGAGTGGTGAAACAGTTGGTGGTTTAGTCGGAATACCATTCCGACCAACATGTAATTCAATAGTGAAAATTGGTGCCACAAGCGGCGCTGCAGGCTGAATTTCATGACATTAGTTTTTTTGCACCATGATATTCAACACTCCCCCCTGGGGTTTGATGAGTTATATTTTTCAGAATGGGTTAAAATAAACGACGGGTGCTGATTCCCCTACCGATCGATCAGTGGGAGTGCAGTACACGGTCACACTAATTTTGACTGGCAGCAGCGCCACTTGCGGGTGTGCTAACAACTGTACTGCGTACGTTGGCTGCCAGGCTGGAACCGTCAAATCCTGTATGGCAGAGCAGCCATTTTTCTACCCGGATCGTTAAACATTTAGTACGGAAAAGGAGTACCTCATGCCTGTGTTTCTCAGTCAATCGTCGCAAATGCTATCGATTGTCTTCGGCCCTACGCTTCAGGAGGTTGACAAATGGGGCGCACTTCCCTGGTATGCCTGGCTGCTGATTTTTGTGGTGGTTGTACTGTTCCTGTGGTGGAGGCTGTGGCGCGCGGCGAAGCAGTTTGATGAAGAAGTCCGTGAATTTGAATCCCAAACAGCGGAGCATGGACAGGATGAGCCGGAGTATGAAAAACTGCCTGAAGAAGACAGTGGGGAGCAATCTGAAGTGGAACAGTCCCCGGCTGCTGGCACAGCGGACGACCTGACGAAGATTGAGGGTATTGGCCCGAAGATCAGTTCTCTGCTGGCAGAAGCCGGCATTACCACCTACACCCAGCTTGCCGACACGCAGACCGGCCGCCTGGATGAGATTTTGGGCGCCGCTGGGCTGCACATGGTAAACGAGTCTACCTGGCCGGAGCAGGCAAGACTGGCTGCGGGTGGGAAGTGGGAAGAGCTCGTGGAGCTGCAGGAAGAGCTCTAGGGCGGGCGTTAAGCATAACCCCCCGGAGAATTCCAGAAAGGGTATCCTTGGAACTGATAACCGAACGCCTGGTGCTGCGAGAATATATAAAGGACGACTGGCAGGCGGTTTTGGATTACCAGTCGACCCCCCAATATCAACGCTATTATCCCTGGGCCGAACCGAGCCCGCAGAGCGTGCGGTCTTTTATTGGGGAGTTCATCGACTGGCAGAACGATCAGCCACGCCACAATTATCAGCTTGCTGTGCTGCTGAAAGGTGGTGGACAGCTGATCGGCAGCTGTGGTGTGCGGAGAGGAAAACCGCATTCATGGGAGGCAGAACTGGGCTATGAACTGGCTCCCGCGTACTGGGGGAAGGGGTTCGCCACCGAAGCAGCCAACGTTATGTTGACGTTCGCATTTCAACGCTTGCAGCTTCACCGTGTGTTGTCCACCTGCATTGCTGAAAATCTGGTCTCGCTGCGGGTTTTGGAAAAGATTGGCATGCGCCGGGAAGGCTGCCTGCGGGAGAACGTTTGGATGGAAGGTCGCTGGTGGGACTCGCTCGTGTATGGATTGCTGGTGTATGAATGGGATGCGTTGGATAGACACGTTTTGGAAGTGTACGAGTAGTCTGTCACTGAGAAGATGAGGAACTAATAATGTGAATTCCATCTTCTTTATTTTCCACCCTCTGGAATTTGTATTCGGTTCATGATGCATTATCTTAACACTAAGACACAAAGTCACCAAGAAACACTAAGTTATTTTTTTTCTTCGTGCACCTTCGTGTCTTTGTGCCTTGGAGACTTGGTGGAAAAAAACTACTATGTCACCAGGAAACGAAGAAACAACAAACATAAAGCGTAGTCGAAGTGGCATTGGAGAACCTCCACCTGTGTTTGGAAGATTCCTTGTTTCCCATCATAACTTCAATCAAAATCAGATTGACTGAGTACGAACTTAAGCAATAAGACTCATGTGCAGGAGTATAAAAAAAATTACACAGACCAGGGAACCCGCCAACGGATGAAGAATTGATGGGCGCCGCGCTTCAGTATGTACGCAAGATCAGCGGCAGCCGAGAGCGTTCCATGGGGAATGAGGGGGCTTTTACTCGAGCGGTAGAAGAAATTAACCAGTCGACGCGTACCCTGCTAAACGATTTGATCGTTAGATAAGGGCAGTCAACGCACCTTACTTAAAATTGGGTGACATTCCCTGCGCTCAACCGTTATAAATAGTAAGTTTTCGATCAGACGCGACCGGCCATCATTTGGGAAGCAGAGCCAAAAAAATATTTTAATTACGATTATCAGGACTAAGAAATGATTAAGTCATGCAGGTTGTGTCTTGAAAAAAAACCGACTCAGGGTATAATTATTAATAAGGAATGAAGGCTGACAAATCGTCGACCACATTTATGGTTTGTTTTCAACAGTTTGTAAACCTGTCTGCTCACAGGAAATATTCGG
>Ga0209013_10002551_pt1 | contig 16472 bp, 14 predicted proteins | sample Cruoilmetagenom2_FD_187291 | JGI IMG/M metagenome (GOLD analysis project Ga0209013, IMG submission 187291) | Oil polluted marine microbial communities from Coal Oil Point, Santa Barbara, California, USA - Sample 2 (SPAdes) (version 2) | ecosystem: Environmental > Aquatic > Marine > Oil seeps ...
ATATCATTATTTTAATGATGGAAACTCCCCGGTATTTTTTAAACACTATAAGGAGTACTTTGGCACGCTGCATACGGTTGTCTATTCTCCAGTAGATTTAAGCTTGATCATTGGAGTGGGTGAGAATTGTAAACCGGTGATGTTGTCACTTAAAGAGTATATGGTGGGGACATTAATTCTTCCTGAAACCATCAAAGGGATAATTAATCAATACGAATAAATTGCATCTGCTAAAAAGAGCCCAATTCAACTGCGAATTGGGCTCTACGTGTTTCTCACTTGATTTTGTTAACTCATCATGCTGGTGTGTTTTTTCAATACGGTAATTTTGCCGTTGTCGGTCGTCAGCTGGACCGTATGAGAGCCGCTCCCGAAAGTCGTGCGGGAATTTTTCTCGCCGAACACATCAATTCTTCCATGGCTGACTTTTGTGCGGATGGTTACATCTGTTGGATCACTTTCCGTTTCAATCGTGATGCTTCCGTTGTCCGTTTTGAAATTGATATCACGGTCAAGGCTCGATGTCAGGAGGGTGATGCGTCCATTATCCGTTTTGCCGACAATGCTGCCGTTCACATATTCCATGACGATCCGTCCATTGTCCGTTTCCGTAATTACCTGATGGGCGTCGACATGACGCATTTCAATCCTGCCGTTGTCCGTCTCGGCGGACAGTTTGTCAGCCTGCACTTTATCGATTTCGATGCGTCCGTTATCCGTTTCTACGTCCAGGAGCGTCGCCGCGATTTCCTTCAGTCCAATGCTGCCGTTATCGGAAGTGGCCTGCACCATTTTCCCAAGAAGTTTCTCCGCACGAATGCTGCCATTGTCCGTTTTCATCTGGATGGCTGCATACAATTTTTTTGGAAGTGCCACGTTTACCTTCACGCCTTTAAAGAGACTGAAGAAGTTCAGGAACGTGAATTTCGGTGCTTTTAACTGGATGTGCAACGTATCTCCGATGACTTCCGCGGTCAAAATCAGTTTATCCGTGGGATTCACGAGCTCGACCGTCGTTTCGTCCGTGTCGGAAGGATAGACGTTCAAGGCACCGAATTTGATGTTCATGGCTACTTTGGTGAAGCTGTTGTCCGTGACTTTGATAAATTTACTGTCCGTTGCCACTGTTACCGGTACGTTGCTGGAGGAAAGCAGTTCTTCGGCAATCTCTCTTGGCGAACCGAGAGAAGCTGCGATTTCGCTATCGGATTTCCCGTCCTCACGACCATTGGTGAAATACTCTTTAATGTCCTGGAAAATATCGTTTCTTTCTTCGGATGGAAGTTGCGCTAAAGCCAGTTCAAGTTCATGCAGGAATTGTTGTTCAGTCATTTTTTGCACTCTCCTCAATTAATGTATTGACGCCGTTTGCAAAGCTTTTCCATTCACTCAGCTGTTCCTGTAAATACGTTCTTCCGAGGTCGGTCAGTTTGTAATACTTGCGCGACGGACCTTCCGTGGACTCCTGTAAATAAGTCGTGAAGTAACCTTCCTTCGTCAGGCGTCGCAACAATGGATAGACAGATCCCTCTGAAATCGAAATCTGATCCGAAATCTTCTGCACAAGCTCATATCCATACCGATCTTGTTTATCCAGCAAAACAAGCACACACAGGTTAAGAACGCCTTTCTTGAATTGAATGTTCATCTTCTTCGCTCCTTCCGCTACTATTCAATAAACAGTACCTTTGATAGCAATATAACATACACTAGTATCCTATGCAAGGTACTGTGAAAAGATTATTATGATTTGTGGGAGTGTGACTTTTTGCTTGGTTATAACGCAACTTTTTAATGCTTATAATAAGTAGTAGGGGGGCTGATCTTGAAGAATTATCAAATGCTTGCAGATACGGTCATCATATCGAACAAGAACAAGCTGGTGCATGCCGGTGATGAGCTGAAACTTATCGGGACTGGAAGAAGTGCGTTCGTGTTCAGAATCAAGGCAACGAATCAAGTAATAAAAGTCTTCTACCCCCAATTTGTTCACGTCGCGAAGGAAGAAGCGGATATCTATCAAGTGCTGCAGGGCATCTCCTTTTTCCCGACCGTATATGATTCAGGTCCAAATTACATTGTGATGGATTTCATTGAAGGATCCACACTTTTCGAGTGCTTGACACAGGGGAAGTCCGTGACGTCCGCTCACATAAAAGAAATTGATTATGCGCTTTCATTGGCTACTGAAAGGGGATTGAACCCATCAGATATCCACTTGCGCAATATTTTAATCACCCCCACTGGCGACATCAAGATGATTGATGTGGCGCGTTTCAGACAGAAAAAAGACTGTACACAATGGCGTGATTTGAAAAGGGCTTACCGGCGACATTATCTCAAACCATATTTCCCGAAGAAAATACCCGCTCCATTATTGAATGCTCTTGCATTTCTCTATAAAAAAGAACTGATTCCCACTTATTGAAAAGACCGATCACATGATTCGGTCTTTTTTCTATGGAATAAATCGTAAAATCCATTTAATTAGACGTTTTGAGGTCCCGTAATTATAAAAATATCATCAAACTATAATTAATTATCAGAAATTTCACGATATAATGGAGGTATTGATAAAAGGGGGATGGCTGATCATGAATACAAAATTGTCTGAACGAGTAGTCCAATATAGAGGAACGGAATTAAATACGAAAGGGTGGCAGCAAGAAGCCGCTCTTCGCATGCTTAACAACAATCTTCACCCGGACGTTGCTGAGCATCCAGAGGACCTTGTGGTGTACGGCGGAATTGGGAAAGCGGCACGCAACTGGCAAAGCTATGACGCAATCGTGCGTTCATTGAAAGAGCTTGAGAATGACGAGACATTGCTCGTGCAGTCCGGAAAACCGGTGGCGATTTTCAAGACGCACCTGGATGCACCGCGTGTCTTGATCGCCAACTCGAATATCGTACCTGCATATGCGAACTGGGATACGTTCCATGAGCTCGATAAAAAAGGCTTGATGATGTATGGACAAATGACAGCAGGAAGCTGGATTTACATCGGTTCGCAAGGAATCGTGCAAGGGACGTATGAGACGTTCGCAGAGCTTGCGAAACAGCACTTCGGCGAGTCATTGAAAGGCACCATCACATTGACTGCCGGACTTGGCGGTATGGGCGGGGCTCAGCCTTTAGCTGTCACGATGGCTGGTGGCGTATGCATCGGCATCGAAGTGGACGAAACGCGTATCGACCGCCGTATCGAGACACGTTATACCGATGTGAAGACGGATTCATTGGATGAAGCGATTCGCCTGGCGCAGGAAGCGAAAGCGGAAGGCAAGGCGTTATCAATCGGCTTGCTTGGAAACGCTTCAGACATCTTGCCGGAAATGATTGCACGCGGATTCATCCCGGATGTATTGACGGACCAGACGTCTGCCCATGACCCGTTGAACGGCTACATTCCATCAAAAATGTCCTTGGAAGACGCTGCGAAACTGCGCTCGGAAAATCCGGTCGAGTACGTGAAACTGTCAAAAGCGTCGATGGCGAAGCACGTATCGGCGATGGTCGAGATGATGGACAAAGGCGCCATCACGTTTGACTACGGAAACAACATTCGCCAAGTAGCAAAAGACGAAGGTGTCGAGCGTGCATTCGATTTCCCTGGATTCGTGCCAGCTTACATTCGCCCACAGTTCTGCGAAGGAAAAGGACCGTTCCGCTGGGTAGCTTTATCGGGAGACCCGGAAGATATCCGCAAGACGGATGAAGTGATCTTGCGTGAATTCAGCTACAACACACATTTATGCAACTGGATAAAGATGGCTCAGGAGAAAATTCAGTTCCAGGGACTGCCTTCACGTATTTGCTGGTTGGGTTACGGCGAACGTGCACGATTCGGGAAAATCATCAATGATATGGTCGCAAGCGGCGAGTTGAGCGCACCGATCGTCATCGGTCGTGACCACCTGGATTCAGGGTCAGTGGCTTCACCGAACCGTGAAACTGAATCGATGAAAGATGGCTCGGACGTAGTTGCGGACTGGCCGATTCTGAACGCGATGGTCAATGCGGTCGGCGGGGCGACTTGGGTATCTGTCCATCACGGAGGCGGTGTGGGCATGGGATACTCCATCCATGCTGGAATGGTCATCTTGGCGGATGGCACGAAAGAAGCCGAAGCTCGTCTGGAGCGCGTTTTGACAACGGATCCGGGAATGGGCATCGTGCGTCACGTTGACGCAGGATACGATTTGGCAATCGACACAGCACGCGAAAAAGGCGTCAACATCCCGATGTTAAAGGAGTCTGAAGCATGAGACCTCTTTGGATAAAACACGCATCACAGCTTGTAACCGTTGCTGGTGAAAATGGTCCTAGGCTTCGAGAAGGAATGTCCGACCTCGGCTTGATCGAAGACGGCAGCTTATGGATTGAAAACGGGGTAGTCGTGGCAGTTGGGCCGACTTCGGAACTTGAAGCGAAGTTTGGAAATCGCGCAAATGAAGCTGAAATCGTGGACGCCACTGGCCGTTTAGTGACGCCTGGGCTCGTGGACCCGCACACGCATGTTGCCTATGGGGGCAGCCGTGAACGCGAATTCGAAATGCGTCTTGAAGGTGCCACTTACATGGATATCATGAACGCTGGCGGCGGAATCCATGCGACGACACGCATGACCCGCGAAGCAACGGAAGACGAACTGGTGGCGCAAACAACGCGCCGCCTCGACTCGTTCCTAGCACATGGTGTGACGACGGTTGAAGGGAAAAGCGGCTACGGCCTTGACATTGAGACGGAACTGAAACAACTGCGTGCCATGAAACGCCTGAATGACTCGCATCCGATTGATCTGGTTCCTACTTTTATGGGCGGGCATGCGGTACCGCAAACATATAAAGGTAGAGAAGACGAATATATTGATGTATTGGTGAACGAAATGCTGCCGCGCATAGCCGAAGAAAAATTAGCTGTATTCAATGATGTGTTCTGTGAGGTGGGGGTGTTCACACCAGAACAATCCGAACGCATCCTGGAAGCGGGCAAGAAACACGGACTGATTCCGAAAATTCATGCCGATGAAATTGAATCCTATGGTGGTGCTGAACTGGCTGCGAAAGTGGGCGCGATTTCGGCGGAGCATTTATTGAAGGCTTCCGATGAAGGAATCCGCTTGATGGCGGAAGCTGGCGTCATTGCTTGCCTGCTTCCTGCCACTGCCTTGTATTTGCGTGAGGAAGCGGCGAAAGGACGTGCAATGGTGGACGCAGGAGTTGCCGTGGCGATTTCGACGGACTGCAATCCTGGTTCATCGCCGACGACATCCATGCCGCTCGTCATGAACCTGGCGTGCATTTCCATGCGTCTCACACCTGCTGAAGCATTGGTTGCGGCAACGATGAACGCCGCTTGCGCAATCGGCATGCAGGACCGGGTAGGGTCACTGGAATCAGGTAAACAGGGCGATGTCGTTCTGTGGAATGTTTCGAATTACCAGGAACTGCAATATCTGTTCGGCGTGAACCACGTGGGCTCGGTATGGAAAAAAGGCGTACAGGTGGTGGGCTAGATGAAACATTTACAACCACCCGAATGGTCATGGCGTGATGCTTCCGGTGATTTCGTGCATCAGTGGGTGAAACCGCTTGGGGAAGGTTCGGTGGATATGGTGCTTTATGGAGCACCGATTTCGCGTTCGTCCATCAGCGTTTCAGGAGCTTCGTTGTATCCAATGGAATTCCGCAAAATGTGGAAAGGGTTCTCGACATATAACCTGGATGCCGATCTGGATTTATCTGGCTATGCCGTTCGTGATGCCGGGGATGTTGCCATGCACACCACGGATATCTTGCTTTCGCATAAACGCATTGAAGAAACGACGCGTGAATTGGTAAGCAATTTTGAAAGTGCGACGACATGCCTGATTGGCGGCGATCATTCCGTTACAGCGTGCGCCGTTCGCGGGGTAAAGAGTGCATTTCCTTCAGAGCGAATCGGCATTTTGCAGTTGGACACACATTTAGACGTGAGGGACCCAGCAGAATTGGGACCTGCGAATGGTACACCGATTCGCCAGTTGATCGATGGCAGCACGGTGCGCGGAGAAGATGTGGTGAATATAGGCTTGCACGGATACTTCAACGCGGCGCCATTGGTCGCTTATGCGAAAGAGCATGGCATTCGCATGGTGACCCTCCGTAAAGCACGTGAGCTAGGGGTGGCTCAGTGCGTGGCAGAGGAATTGACGAAGTTAGCCGCACGGGTGGACCGGGTGTATGTCACCATCGATATGGACGTGTTGGATATCGCGGTAGCACCGGGTGTTCCCGCTTCCACACCTGGAGGCATGAGTGCGGAAGAGTTGTTTACGAGTTTGCTAGAAATTGGCCAGCATCAAGCCGTCCGCCATATTGACTTTGTTTGCTTGGATCCATCACGGGACGCGGCAACGAATGCCACCGTCAAAACAGGGGTTTATGCGTGGTTGGAGTTTATTACGGGGAGAGTTCTATCACAAAGGGGGAATTAATGTGCAACAAGTGGGGGAAAGTTCAAGTTTAAAAGTGGAATCTAAAGCACCAATGTGGAAGTTTTTCATTTATAGTTTTATAGGCGCGTTCATGTTTTTCGTGCCAGTCACGATCGGTGAGAAAAACTCGATCATGCTCGATCACATCGTTTCATGGATTCAGGCAAATGCAACAAGTGTATTGCCGTATTATGCGTTGGCACTTATTTTAGCAGGAGCGGCATACCCATTCATTTCGGGAACTTGGAAAAAGTCGAAAGTGGATATGGTGTTTTCATTTTTTAAAGTCATTGGGCTTTTTGTAGGTGTCATGATTGTGTTCGGTTTTGGACCGGTGTGGTTATTTGATCCTGATATGGGGCCATTCTTGTTCAATAAGTTAGTTATTTCCGTGGGATTATTAGTTCCGATTGGGGCAGTATTTTTAGCATTATTGGTCGGATACGGATTACTGGAGTTTATTGGGGTGCTGATGCAACCTATCATGCGTCCAATCTGGAAAACGCCAGGCCGCTCAGCAATCGATGCAGTAGCTTCTTTTGTTGGTTCATATTCTTTAGGATTATTGATCACGAACCGTGTTTATAAAGAAGGAAAATACTCTGCACGTGAAGCTGCTATTATCGCAACAGGGTTCTCGACTGTATCTGCAACATTTATGGTCATCGTTGCCAAAACACTTGGATTGATGGACATGTGGAATATGTATTTCTGGGTAACTTTGACCGTGACATTTATCGTAACGGCAATTACTACACGTATATGGCCATTGAATCGAATCAAAGATGATTATTATGAAGGCAGTGAGCCGCAGCCGGAAGTGAAACCGGAAGGCAGCCGTTTTGCTGCAGCCTGGAAAGAAGCACAAGAAACGGTTACTAACGCACCGGGTGTAGTCGCCAACATCCGTGAGAACTTAAAAGATGGATTGTTGATGGCGATGGCCATACTACCTTCAATCTTATCAATTGGCTTGCTTGGATTAGTATTGGCGGAATTCACACCGATCTTTGACTGGATCGGCTACATTTTCTATCCGTTCACGTATGCATTGCAGCTTCCTGAACCGATGCTCGTTGCCAAAGCCAGCGCACTTGGGATTGCTGAAATGTTCTTGCCGGCATTGCTTGTGGTGAAATCGGGCATGATCGTGAAATTCGTTATCGCGGTTGTCTCTGTATCGTCCATCATTTTCTTCTCGGCAGTTGTGCCGTGTATCGTCGCTACGGAAATCCCGATTTCCATTCCGAAGTTGCTCGTCATCTGGATTCAACGCGTCATCTTAACACTGATCATTGTCACACCAATTGCTTTTTTATTGTTCTAAACGAAGTGCCATCCTTGTATTTCTGGGATGGCATTTTTTCGATTCGGATATGCTGTTAAAGCATATATTAGTGGGAAATGAATCACCTATGGAGCCATTTTACCTTCCACTGCACATCTCTTTTCTAACCGGAACCCCCTCCCACCAAGAAATTTCCACATCTCAAATCACATTATTTGCACACAAACCCATGCCCTTATATAATAAAGTCAAAGTTAGTCAAAGTCAGGTTTAAGTAAAACAATTCAATTCCTGACTCGCACTCTGACCTACTCGATCAGGAGGTGATGGTATGCGGAATATATCGGATATTATTGAAGGGTATTTGAAGAAAGTTATCGAATTAGATGATAAAGGGCATGTTGAAATAAAGCGCAGTGAGATTGCTGAGCAGTTTCAGTGCGTGCCTTCGCAGATTAATTATGTGATTAATACGCGCTTTACGGCGGACCGTGGCTACCTCGTGGAAAGTAAGCGGGGGGGCGGGGGGTACATTCGGATTGTTCGCGTACGTGCTCACTCGAAGGTGGAATTGATTGAAGGAATCTTGGAAAGCCTTGAGCATGGAGCTTCTCAAACCATGACGGAAGATATCGTGTTCCGACTGATTGATGAAGAAGTGGTATCGAAGCGCGAAGCGAAGATGATGCTCGCAGCCCTTGATCGCAATACGCTTAATCTTCCATTGCCGCATCGCGATGAGTTGCGTTCGCGCATTCTGATGGCGATGCTCGTAACACTTAAATACGAACAGTTAAAGTGAGGTGAGCGCGAAATGATTTGTGAGAATTGTAAACAACGCCCGGCGAAAGTGACCGTCACGCAAATACAGGACGGGAACCAGGTGCAGCGCCATTATTGTGAAAATTGTGCCCAGAATTTCCATCCGTTCCATCTGGATTTTCAGCAAGATCCGCTTTCGCTCCATCAATTATTATCCAATTGGTTCGGGGTTCCCGAAAGCGCTCAAGTACAGCCGCAACAAAAACCGCAGCCGAAGATTCCGCCATGCAGTTCATGTGGATGGACATTCCGCCAGTTTTTAAATGAAGGAAAGTTTGGCTGTGCGGAATGCTATGACAGCTTCCGTGAACAATTGCCTAGTGTCTTCAAGAAATTGCATAACGGCAATGTGAAGCACGTTGGCAAAGCACCAGGCAAGTACGGACATACATTGGAGCTGAAAAAACAAATCGAGGCGATTCGTACGTCCATGCAGTCCGCCATTAAAATTGAAAACTTCGAAGAGGCGGCCAAGCTACGTGATGAGGCCCGCGCACTAGAGGAACAACTTCAGAGCGGAGGTGAAAACCGCCATGACAATTGATCGTTTTTTCAATAACTCCGTCACCAGCTGGATGGCTGATGAGGGGGAGCATGCGGATATCGTGATGAGTACGCGTATACGCCTTGCCCGGAACTTGACGGGCTACCGTTTCCCGCTTTCTTTTTCAGAAAATGAAGCATTGCAAGTGGATCAAGCTGTTTCAGCGGTTTTACTTGATGCCGAAGCGGAACTTGAGTCGACCTTTTCGTATATAGATATAAAAGAGCTTTCTTCGCTGAACCGCCAAGTTTTGGTGGAGAAGCATTTGATCAGTCCAAAGCTTGCCCAGTCGGAAGTGACAGGCTCCGTATTGCTGTCCGATGACGAAGCGGTTAGCGTGATGGTCAATGAAGAAGACCACATTCGCATACAATGTATTTTTCCCGGTTTGCAATTGCGGGGGGCATGGAAGCTTGCGAACAGCATCGATGATGTGCTCGAAGAAGAATTGCCGTATGCATTCGATGAACAGTTCGGTTATTTGACCAGCTGCCCGACGAATACGGGCACCGGCCTTCGCGCATCCGTCATGATGCACTTGCCGACACTGACGATGACTAACCAGATGAATCGCCTGGTCACCACGATCACAAGACTCGGAATGGTCGTCCGTGGCATTTATGGTGAAGGCAGCGAGGCGCTCGGCAACGTCTATCAGATCTCGAACCAGACGACACTCGGCAAGTCCGAAGAAGATATTTTGACGGACCTGCAAAGCATCACTGAACAAATCATTCAAAAAGAACGTGAAGCAAGAAAAGCCCTGTTGAATACAAGACCCAATGTACTGGAAGACCGCTTGAACCGGTCTCTAGGGGTTCTGACATTCGCCCGAATACTTTCAACTGAGGAAGCGGGTCGCTGTCTGTCCGATGTTCGCCTTGGGATTGACCTTGGGCTGATCAAAGGAGTCGACGTATCGATTTTGAATGAGTGCATGATTTTCATGCAGCCGGGCTTTTTGCAGAAATATGCAGGCATGTCCCTAAAGCCCGAAGAGCGAGATGTGTTTCGCGCCAAGCTCTTTAGGGAACGTTTGCAAATAGACAATAATTTAAACGATGAAGGAGAGAGAACCTCATGATGTTTAATCGATTTACACAACGCGCACAAAAAGTACTCCAATTAGCTCAAGAAGAAGCCATTCGCATGAAACACGAGTCTATTGGAACTGAACATATATTATTGGGGTTGATTCGCGAAGGTGGCGGGATTGCCGCGAAAGCACTTGAAGCGATTGAAGTGAGCCCACAAGTCATCGAAGAAGGAATTGAAGAACTTGTAGGAATGGGAACCGGTGATGTGGAACCAATCGTGCACTACACACCGCGCGCGAAAAAAGTCATCGAACTATCGGTCGACGAATCGCGTAAACTGGGCCATTCCTATATCGGCACCGAGCATTTATTGCTGGCCTTGATTCGTGAAGGCGAAGGCGTGGCAGCTCGTGTACTTAACAATGCGGGTGTAAGTTTGAATAAAGCACGCCAGCAAGTATTGCAGCTCCTGGGCAGCAACGACCACGTTCAGGCGAACGGCGGAGCGAGCGCAGCAGCGAACACGCCGACACTGGATGGCTTGGCACGCGATTTAACACAAATCGCACGTGAAGGACATCTAGATCCGGTCATCGGACGCAGCAAGGAAATCACGCGTGTGATCGAAGTTCTGTCCCGTCGCACGAAAAACAACCCAGTCCTGATCGGGGAACCGGGTGTTGGTAAAACAGCGATAGCTGAAGGATTGGCACAACAAATCGTATCTAATGAAGTACCTGAAATCCTGCGCGACAAACGCGTCATGACGTTGGATATGGGAACGGTCGTGGCGGGTACGAAATACCGTGGTGAGTTTGAAGACCGCCTGAAAAAAGTGATGGACGAAATCCGACAAGCGGGCAACGTCATCCTGTTCATCGACGAACTTCATACATTAATCGGTGCCGGTGGTGCTGAAGGTGCAATCGATGCATCGAATATCCTGAAACCATCACTAGCGCGAGGCGAACTTCAATGTATTGGTGCGACAACGCTTGATGAGTACCGCAAATACATCGAAAAGGATGCCGCTCTGGAACGTCGATTCCAACCAATTCAAGTGAACGAACCATCTGTTGAAGAATCAATCCAGATCATTTACGGACTTCGCGATCGTTACGAAGCGCATCACCGTGTGAAAATCACGGATGAAGCCATCGTGGCAGCAGCAAAAATGTCCGACCGTTACATTTCGGACCGTTTCCTGCCGGATAAAGCGATTGACTTGATTGACGAAGCGGGATCGAAAGTTCGTCTTCGTTCATATACAACACCGCCGAACCTGAAAGAGCTTGAAACGCGCCTTGAAGCGATCCGCTCAGAGAAAAATGCGGCCGTCCAAAGCCAGGAATTCGAAAAAGCGGCATCTTTCCGTGACACGGAACAAAAGCTGAAAGATGAGCTTGAGAAAACGAAAAAGTCCTGGAAAGAAGAACAAGGCAAGGCTGAGTCTGAAGTGAAAGTGGAAGACATTGCGGCTGTCGTGTCGATGTGGACTGGAATTCCTGTTTCGAAACTCGCGCAAACAGAGTCTGATAAGTTATTGAAACTTGAAGATACCTTGCATAAGCGTGTCATTGGGCAAGCTGAAGCAGTGACCGCCATTTCCAGAGCCGTCCGCCGTGCCCGTGCCGGGTTGAAAGATCCAAAACGCCCGATCGGTTCATTTATCTTCCTTGGGCCAACAGGTGTCGGTAAAACCGAACTTGCCCGTGCCTTGGCGGAAAGCATGTTTGGCGATGAAGATGCGATGATTCGCGTCGACATGTCCGAGTACATGGAGAAACACTCGACTTCACGTCTGGTCGGTTCACCTCCTGGATACGTAGGTTACGAAGAAGGCGGCCAGTTGACGGAAAAAGTGCGTCGCAAACCGTACTCTGTCATTCTGCTTGATGAAATCGAAAAAGCGCATCCCGATGTTTTCAATATTCTATTGCAAGTATTGGAAGATGGCCGCTTGACGGATTCCAAAGGACGTCTTGTCGATTTCCGCAATACCGTTGTCATCATGACTTCGAACGTGGGAGCCGAAGCGTTGAAGAAAAACAAATATGTGGGCTTCAACCTGCAAGACGGCGAACAGAAGTACAAGGACATGAAAGGAAGAATGCTCGAAGAGTTGAAAAAAGCCTTCCGTCCAGAGTTCCTGAACCGTGTCGATGAAATGATCGTGTTCCATTCATTGGAGAAAGAACACCTGAAAGAAATCGTCACGTTGATGACAGCTCAATTGACAAAACGTTTGCAAGAGCAGGATATCGAGCTTGAATTGACTGAAGGCGCACAGGAGAAAATCGCCAAAGAAGGATACGATCCTGAATATGGTGCGCGTCCACTCCGCCGTGCCCTGCAGAAACATGTGGAAGACCGCTTGTCTGAAGAGCTATTAAAGGGTACAGTTCTAACAGGACACAATATTGTCTTTGACGTTGAAAACGATGAATTCGTGGTCCGCACGAAAGAAGTTCAAGCGGTAACTGAGTAAAAAATGAATGGGGCATTCCGGCCGTCTGTGCGGAATGCCCCTTTTTAAATAATGTCTAGCTGCAAGCGCCAGCTCACACCTAAGCTTCAGAAACTCATACGGAAACAGGTTTCCGATTCGTTTCTTCCAGCGCCGGCGTTGAGCTAGATGGCGCTTTCCGCTTTTCTATACATAGGAGGAACAAATCAAGTATGGCTAAACGTAAAACGAAATTCATGTGTAACTCTTGCGGGTATGAATCTGCTAAATGGATGGGAAGATGCCCGGGTTGTGGCGAATGGAACACGATGGTCGAGGAAGTGGAAGTGGTCGTAAAAGGACCTCGTCGCACGTTCCAACATTCCGAGAAGATCGCCCAGAAAGCGACGCCGATTACTGCCATCGAAACGGTCGAGGAACCACGCGTGCTGACCGACCTATCCGAATTGAACCGTGTGCTCGGAGGGGGCATTGTGCCAGGTTCCCTCGTGTTGATCGGGGGGGACCCGGGAATCGGGAAATCAACATTGCTCCTTCAAGTGTCGTCGCTGCTTGCCAATAAAGGGCAGCGCGTATTGTACATGTCGGGTGAGGAATCAATCCGCCAGACGAAACTGCGTGCGGAGCGGCTGGGTGTCGCATCGCCTGAGCTATATATCTATTCCGAAACGAATCTGGAGTTAGTGAATGAAGCGATCGATCAGGTCGAGCCGAAATTCGTCATCATCGACTCGATTCAGACCGTCCATCACCCGGAAGTGACATCAGCACCGGGGAGCGTCTCGCAGGTCCGTGAATGTACGGCCGAATTGATGCGCATTGCGAAAACCAAGAACATCGCGATTTTCCTTGTGGGGCACGTGACGAAGGAAGGCCAGATTGCGGGACCGCGTCTGCTTGAGCATATGGTGGATACCGTTCTTTACTTTGAAGGTGAACGCCATCATACGTACCGTATTTTGCGTTCACAAAAAAATCGTTTCGGCTCGACGAACGAGATCGCGATCTTTGAAATGCTACAGGGTGGCTTGAAGGAAGTGTTGAATCCTTCCGAACTGTTTTTGCAGGAACGCTCGCAAGGTGCAGCGGGATCGACCGTCGTGGCTTCAATGGAAGGAACCCGTCCGATCTTGGTTGAGATCCAGGCGTTAATCACGCCGACTAGCTTCAACTACCCGAAACGAATGGCGAGCGGGATTGATCAAAACCGCATTTCCTTGTTGATGGCTGTGTTGGAAAAACGAGTGGGCATGCTGCTGCAAACCCAGGATGCCTACATTAAAGTTGCGGGTGGTGTGAAACTGGATGAGCCGGCGATCGACTTAGCCGTTTTGACGACCATTGTCTCCAGTTTCCGTGACGTGGCGGCGAGTGCCCATGATTGCTTTATCGGTGAAGTTGGATTGACCGGGGAAGTACGCAGGGTATCCCGTATCGAGCAACGCGTGCAGGAGGCTGCGAAACTTGGCTTCAAGCGGGCAATCATCCCGGCTTCGAATATCGGTGGATGGGATTTCCCGCATGGCATCCAGGTCATCGGCGTGGAAAATGTAAATGACGCATTGAAAATAGCTTTCCCTAACGCTTAGCATCACGGGGGCAATATATATAGAGAGACGCCCCGGAATAAGTTTCGTGGTTGTTTCTTTATATTTAGTGTGCTTTTTGTGGGAATTTCTGGGTGAATCCGATTAAATTGGTGTTTATGCCGATTAAAGGTGGCGCGATGCCGATTAAACCGGGAACATATCCGAATAAACAGTGCGCAATGCCGATTAAATCAACAAACTTGCCGATTTAACAATTCAAGACTCCAGAAACTTTCCATATCCCGTTCTCTTCTTAAAGGTGTTTCTAATTGAAAACGTGTATAATTAAAAACAGGAGGTGGGCTTGTGTTAAAGTGGATTATTCGCATTGCATTTATCTTGATCGGCGGAACGCTCGGGTTACTATTATTACCGCAATTATATGAACTTATTAATTTATCCTCGAACCCGTGGCTGAACAATCCCTACGTGTCTGTTCTCGTAGGTGCCGTTCTATTATTTGTCCTTTCTTTGTTGATGACCGATTATTTGATTGAATTTTTGAGCTGGATGGAAGAACGGTTGCTCAATGCGCCAATTGGAGATCTATTGTTCGGGACACTCGGTCTCATAGTCGGATTGAGCGTAGCATTCCTTTTAGGTTTTTCGGTGGATGCGATTGAACTCCCGGTCATCAATTCCGTGTTGCCCGTACTTTTGACGATCATTTTAGGTTATCTTGGATTTCAGGTGGGCTTTAAAAAGCGCGAGGAAATCACGCAGATGTTCAGCGCTGGAAAAGCGACCGCGCATAAGAAGAAGTTTGATGAATCGAATCCGCAAGCGTTGCAGCAGTCATCTTACAAACTGCTCGATACGAGTGTGATCATCGATGGCCGAATTTCGGATATCTCGGCAGCGGGATTCATTGAAGGTGTGCTCGTTGTTCCTCAGTTTGTTTTGACTGAACTCCAGCATATCGCCGATTCTTCTGATACATTGAAGCGTACCCGTGGGAGACGCGGTCTTGATATTTTGAAGCGACTTCAAAAAGAACGCGCTTCCGCCGTGCTGATTACGGAAGAAGATTTTGATGATGTGCAGGAAGTTGATTTGAAACTGATGAAATTGGCGAAGAAAATGGACGGCATGGTTGTGACGAACGATTTCAACTTGAACAAAGTATGTGAGTTGCACCAAGTACCCGTTCTCAACATCAATGACCTTGCCAATGCTGTAAAACCTGTTGTCATTCCAGGTGAGGAAATGCATATCGTGGTCATCAAGGACGGAAAAGAACAAAATCAAGGCGTCGCGTATTTGGATGATGGAACGATGATCGTTGTGGAAGATGGCAAGTCTTACATCGGCCAGGCAATTAACGTAATTGTGACAAGTGTTCTCCAAACGTCAGCGGGACGCATGATTTTCGCGAAAACAAAATAGGTTCTAACATAAAGTGAAAAGGCAAGACGCCCCATGTCTTGCCCTTTTCCATGAGTAGAGGTGGACGCAACAATGGAATATATCGTGGTATTGCCTGCTGCGGGAAGCGGAAAACGCATGAACGCCGGGCACAATAAACTGTTCCTTACTTTACGGGACAAGCCCATTTTGGTTCATACCCTTGAAGTATTTGAACAGGACTCGAACTGTACAGGTATCTGGCTCGCCGTGAAACCGGAAGAGCGGGAGACCATTCAGGAAATGCTGAGAACGTTCAACATCACGAAAGTCAAAGGGCTCCCCGCAGGTGGGGACGAACGGCAGCATAGTGTATATGCCTGTATCCAGGCGGCTGGCAGTGAATCGGAACTCATCCTTGTTCATGATGCGGCGAGACCGTTCATTGAACCGACCGTTATAACCGAATTAGTTGAAACGGCGAAGAAAACGGGTGCTGCGATTGCGGGCGTGAAAGCCAAAGACACGATGAAACGCGTACTCAATGGCATCATCGAGGAAACGGTGGACCGTGAACAACTATGGATGATCCAGACGCCGCAAGCCTTCCAGACAAGCATCTTGCTCCAGGCCGAGCGACAGGCGGAGCGGGACGGATTCCTCGGGACTGATGAATCCATGCTGGTTGAACGACTTGGCGTGAACGTGCATGTAGTGGAAAGCACATACGATAATGTGAAAATGACGACACAGGAAGATCTGGTGATTGGTGAAGCCATCTTACAAAAACGATCTGGAGGGAATAGAGATGTTTAGAGTTGGACAAGGATTTGATGTACATGAATTTGCGAAAGACAGACCGCTTATTATTGGGGGGGTCACGATCCCGTATGAAAAAGGTTT
>Ga0209013_10002552_pt1 | contig 16468 bp, 12 predicted proteins | sample Cruoilmetagenom2_FD_187291 | JGI IMG/M metagenome (GOLD analysis project Ga0209013, IMG submission 187291) | Oil polluted marine microbial communities from Coal Oil Point, Santa Barbara, California, USA - Sample 2 (SPAdes) (version 2) | ecosystem: Environmental > Aquatic > Marine > Oil seeps ...
GAGGAATAAGACGTGTCCAAGGAAAAATTTGAACGTACGAAACCGCATGTGAACGTAGGAACGATCGGTCATGTGGATCACGGTAAGACAACGCTGACGGCAGCACTGACGACAGTACTGGCGAAAGCGCACGGTGGTGAAGTCAAAGGCTACGACCAGATTGACAATGCCCCGGAAGAACGCGAACGTGGCATCACGATTGCAACCGCCCACGTTGAATATGAAACCGACGCGCGCCACTACGCGCATGTCGATTGCCCGGGACACGCGGATTACGTCAAGAACATGATTACCGGTGCCGCCCAGATGGACGGTGCAATCCTGGTAGTGTCCGCCGCAGACGGCCCGATGCCCCAGACCCGTGAGCACATTCTGCTGTCACGTCAGGTAGGCGTCCCGTACATCGTTGTATACATGAACAAGGCCGACATGGTCGACGACGACGAACTGCTGGAACTGGTAGAGATGGAAGTGCGTGAGCTGCTGGACAGCTACGAATTCCCGGGTGACGACACCCCGATCATTATCGGTTCCGCGCTGAAGGCGCTGGAAGGCGATGAGTCCGATATCGGTGAGCCTTCTATCATGAAGCTGGCCGACGCACTGGATTCCTACATACCGGAACCGGAACGCGAGGTCGACAAGCCCTTCCTGATGCCGATTGAGGACGTATTCTCAATCTCCGGTCGCGGTACTGTTGTTACCGGCCGTATCGAAAGCGGTGTGGTGAAGGTGGGTGAAGAAATCGAGATCGTCGGCATCAAAGATACCGAGAAAACGACCGTGACCGGCGTGGAAATGTTCCGCAAGCTGCTGGATCAGGGTCAGGCGGGCGACAACGTGGGTGTACTGCTGCGCGGTACCAAGCGTGAAGAGGTCGAGCGTGGTCAGGTGCTGTCGCACCCGGGCGCGATTACCCCGCACACCAAGTTTGAAGCAGAAGTGTATGTACTGAGCAAGGAAGAAGGAGGGCGTCATACGCCATTCTTCAACGGCTACCGTCCGCAGTTTTACTTCCGTACCACGGACATAACGGGTGCGGTGGATCTGCCGGAAGGTATTGAGATGGTGATGCCGGGTGACAACGTGAAATTCACGGTGAGCCTGATAGCACCGATCGCAATGGACGAAGGGCTGCGTTTTGCGGTGCGAGAAGGTGGACGCACAGTGGGCGCGGGTGTTGTTTCAAAGATTATCGAATAAATCACAGAATTGATGTGCTGAGCCCGCGCGGTCTTTGCCGTGCGGGTTTTGGCGTCTGTGAGAAAGGGTTTTCAATAGTCCCGAAAGGGTAGTTTAGGCCAGTAGCTCAATTGGCAGAGCGGCGGTCTCCAAAACCGCAGGTTGGGGGTTCGATTCCCTCCTGGCCTGCCAGATTTTTCGGCAGGATGTAATGGACTGGTTAGACAGGTTAAAACTGATACTTGCTGTCGTGATTGCGGCAGGCGGCATAGCGGCATACTACGTACTGGCTGATGCATCAGATCTGGTACGAGTACTTGTGGTCGTGGCCGCAACTATCGTGGCGCTGGGCGTTGCATTGTGGAGCCAGCCCGGTCAAAAGGCATGGGGGTTTATCCGTGCGGCTGACCGTGAGGTGCGCAAGGTTGTCTGGCCGACACGGCGGGAAACAGTCCAAACGACACTGATCGTTGTCGTGATGGTGGTCATCGTAGGCATAGCATTATGGCTGGTTGACATGGGCCTGGTGGCAGCACTGACAGCATTGACGGGTTGAGGAGAGCGGTAGTGTCGAAGAAATGGTATGTCGTTCAGGCGTTTTCGGGTTTTGAGAAGCGTGTGTCGACTTCACTGCAAGAGCATATAGAGCGTGCCGGACTGGAAGATCAGTTCGGTCAGATACTGGTGCCAACGGAAGATGTCGTCGAATTGGGGCGTGGTGGTAAAAAGCGCACGACCGAACGCAAGTTCTTCCCGGGCTATGTACTTGTAGAAATGGAAATGAACGATGAAACCTGGCACCTGGTCAAGGCAGTGCCGAAAGTGTCTGGGTTTATCGGTGGTCAGGGCAGTGATCCGACACCAATTACCCAGGCCGAAGTAGACTCGATTGTCGGGCGCATGGAAGACAGCGTTGAAAAGCCCAAGCCGAAGTTCTCCTTTGTGGCGGGTGAAATGGTGCGTGTTATCGATGGTCCGTTCGCGGATTTCAATGGCACGGTCGAGGACGTCAATTACGAAAAGAACAAGATGCGTGTGGCGGTGTCCATTTTTGGTCGCTTCACACCGGTAGAACTGGATTTCAGTCAGGTCGAGAAGAGCTGATACACGATTTTTGAATCGACTGCCACCGTGGCAGTCATTACACGGGGAGCCGCAGGGCGTTCGAACCCGATACGGAGTAAACCATGGCTAAGAAAATAGAAGCCTATATCAAATTGCAGGTACCGGCCGGTAAGGCCAATCCCAGCCCACCTGTTGGTCCGGCGCTGGGCCAGCATGGCCTGAATATCATGGAATTCTGCAAGGCATTCAATGCAGAAACCCAGGGTATGGAGCCGGGCATGCCTGTTCCGGTCATCATTACCGTATTCAACGACAAGACCTTTAGCTTCATCAAGAAGACGCCACCGGCATCGATTCTGTTGAAAAAAGCAGCGGGCATCCAGAGTGGTTCAGCAACACCGCATACCGATAAGGTTGGCAAGGTGTCACGCGCACAACTGGAAGAAATTGCCACTGCCAAGATGGTCGATCTGAATGCCAATGATATGGATGCGGCGGTCAAGATTATCGCTGGCAGCGCCCGCAGTATGGGCATCGAAACAGAGGGAGCATAAACATGGCTAAAGTAACGAAACGCCGCCAGGCGATCGAGGAAAAGCTGCCCGCTGGCATCAATCACTCTCTCGAAGATGCACTCAAGGTACTCAAAGAGTGTGCAACGGCAAAGTTTGATGAATCCGTTGATATAGCTATCAATCTGGGTATCGATGCGCGCAAGTCGGATCAGAATGTACGCGGTGCAACTGTCATGCCGCGTGGCACAGGCAAGACCGTACGCATCGCCGTATTCGCCGATGGTGACCAGGCAGAAGCCGCCACAGCCGCAGGTGCGGACGTAGTCGGAATGGACGATCTGGCCGAAAGCATGAAGAAAGGCGACCTTAACTATGATGTTGTGATTGCGGCCCCGGATGCAATGCGCGTAGTCGGTGCCCTCGGTCCGGTGCTCGGGCCACGCGGTCTGATGCCTAACCCCAAGGTAGGCACTGTTGCTGCTGATGTCGCTGCGGCGGTCAATAACGCCAAAGCTGGCCAGGTGCAGTTCAGAAACGACAAGGCAGGCATTATCCACTGCTCAGTGGGCAAGGCTTCATTTGATGCAGATGCACTGATAGAAAATATCAACAGTTTGATGGATGCACTGAACAAGGCGAAGCCGTCTTCGGCTAAAGGGCAGTACATCAAACGAGTTTCGGTATCCACCACTATGGGGCCGGGGATTAATATAGACAGGTCAACCGTTTCAGCGGCTGCCTGAGTAAGAAACAGGTGCATGCTCGCGCATGTGCCGGGCTTCGAGTCATCGTTGTATGACCTGGAGTTAAAGGGCCACTGCCAGATCGAAAGGTCAGCAGTGGATTGTCAAAGACCGTAGGTGTTTGATGGTGGCGTTCAGGAAGTTTCTGGGCAAAACCGGAAAACTTAATTGCCTGCGTAGATGGTATACCCGAAGTCAGGATCTCCTGCGACGGATGCCATAAAACTGGAGGTTGTGCTCATATGAGTCTCAACATCGATGAGAAAAAGGCCGTAGTGGCTGAAGTCACGGACGTAATGTCCGGGGCCCAGGCTGCCATTCTGGCTGAGTATCGAGGCTTGACTGTCACCCAGATGACCGATTTGCGCAAGAATGCGCGTGAATCCGGTGTGTATCTGCGCGTTGTCAAGAACACGCTCGCGAGGCGTGCAGCCGATGGTTCTTCCTTCGAGTGCCTGCAGGAGCATATGGTCGGTCCGCTGGCCTATGCCATTGCCGAAGATCCGGCAGCCTGCGCCAAGGTGCTGAAAAACTTCGCCAAGGACAATGAATGCTTCACCATCAAGGTGGGCGCAATGTCTGGCAAGTTGCTCTCAGAGGAAGAAATCACCGCACTGTCGAAACTGCCTGGCCGTGATGAGTTGCTGGCAATGCTGATGGGTACCATGAAGGCACCCGTACAGAAATTTGTCGCTACGCTCAACGAAGTGCCGAGTAAGTTCGTACGGACCCTCGCTGCTGTTCGTGACAGCAAGCAAGACGCTTAACATTATTACTGAACTAAATCAGGAGATTTAACAATGGCTCTTACTAAACAAGAAATTATTGATGCAATTGCCGAAATGTCTGTTCTGGACCTGTCCGAGCTGATTGGCGAAATGGAAGATAAATTTGGCGTATCTGCTGCTGCAGCCGCCGTTGCCGCAGCCCCGGCTGCTGGCGGTGGCGATGCAGGTGGTGCTGCCGAAGAGAAAACCGAGTTTGATGTGGTCCTTGCCAGCTTCGGCGACAAGAAGGTTGGTGTAATTAAAGCTGTTCGCGCAGCCACAGGCCTTGGTCTGAAGGAAGCGAAGGAACTGGTTGAATCTGCACCTGCTGCTGTCAAGGAAGGTATTGAGAAGGCCGAAGCTGAAGAACTCAAGAAACAGCTTGAAGAAGCCGGCGCTACTGTCGAACTCAAGTAACCGATTGCTCATCCTAAGGGATGAGCAGCACAGCAGGCTGGTGGCGAAAGCCACCGGCCTTTAGCTGTTTGTCAGAAGCGTAAGCGCTGACTCAAGATTTAACCTCACACGCAACGAGGATACAGATGGCCTACTCCTTTGCCGAAAAGAAACGAATTCGCAACAGCTTCAGCAAGCGTCCGAGCATACTCGAGACACCTGATCTGCTGACAACCCAGAAGCAATCTTACCGACGCCTGCTGCAAGCTGCCGCAGACCCGGAAAAACGTCTGGATGAAGGGTTGCAGGCTGCGTTCCAGTCTGTATTCCCCATTGTCAGCTACAACGGAGAAGTCGAACTGCAGTTCGTTAAATACCGCCTCGGTACTCCTGTCTTTGACGTCAAGGAGTGTCAGCAGCGTGGCCAGATCTATGCTGCACCACTGCGTGTGACATTACGGCTGGTTATGTTCGATAAGGAAGGCAAAAAGGCCTCCAGCAAAAAAATTCGTGAAGTACGCGAACAGGAAGTCTATCTGGGTGAAATCCCGTTGATGACTGACAATGGTTCCTTCGTCATAAACGGTACTGAACGTGTCGTCGTATCTCAGTTGCATCGTTCACCCGGAGTGTTCTTTGATGACGACAAGGGCAAGACACACTCTTCAGGCAAACTGTTATTTTCAGCACGCGTGATTCCTTACCGTGGTTCATGGCTCGACCTGGAGTTTGATCCGAAAGATCTTGTGTATGTGCGTATAGATCGTCGTCGCAAGCTGCCAGCAACCATTTTGTTGCGCGCACTGGGCTACACCAACCAGGAAATTCTGGAAATCTTCTTCGACACCGATACATTCAAGCTCACGGCCAAGGATACGCGCATGACACTCGTGCCTGATCGCCTGCGTGGTCAGGAACTGAGCTTTGATATCAAGACGCCTAAAGGTGATGTCATCGTAGAAGCAGATCGCCGCATCACAGCTCGTCACATTCGTGAGATGGAAAAGGCCCGTTTCAAATCACTGCCTGTACCGCGCGATTTCCTCGTTGGACGCACATTGGCAAATGATTTTATCGATACAGAAACAGGCGAGGTCCTGTTCGAAGCCAATGCAGTATTGACAGAAGAAACTGTTGAAACACTGTTTGAAAAGGGCGCCAAGACTATTGAAACCCTGTATACGAATGACCTTGATTGTGGCGCCTTCATTTCTCATACCATGCGCATTGATGCGTCACGCACGCAGCTGGAAGGTCAGGTAGAAATCTACAAGATGATGCGTCCCGGTGAGCCTCCGACAAAGGATGCTGCACAGAACTTGTTTGAAAACCTGTTTTTCAATCCAGACCGTTACGACCTGTCTGCAGTTGGCAGGATGAAATTTAATCGACGTCTGGAGCGGGAATCTGACGTAGGCGAAGGGATTCTCAGTAAAGATGACATCGTCAAGGTCATGTCTACCCTGGTCGATCTGAAGAATGGCAAGGGCAAGACAGACGATATCGACAACCTCGGCAACCGCCGCATCCGTTCGGTGGGTGAACTGGTCGAGAATCAGTTCCGTATTGGCCTGGTTCGTGTAGAACGTGCTGTCAAGGATCGTCTGACCCTGGCGGAATCAGAAGGCCTGACACCCCAGGACCTGATCAATGCCAAGCCTGTATCTGCGGTGGTTAAAGAGTTCTTTGGTTCCAGTCAATTATCCCAGTTCATGGATCAGACCAATCCATTGTCTGAAGTGACTCACAAACGCCGCGTCTCTGCACTCGGCCCAGGTGGTCTGACCCGTGAGCGTGCTGGCTTCGAAGTGCGCGATGTACATCCAACTCACTATGGTCGCGTCTGTCCTATTGAAACTCCGGAAGGCCCGAATATCGGTCTGATCAATTCACTGGCGGTATATGCACGGACGAATCATTACGGCTTCCTCGAGACGCCGTACCGTAAAGTGGCTAACGGTAAGGTCAGCGATGAGATCGTATATTTGTCTGCCATCGAGGAAGGCAACTTCGTCATTGCTCAGGCTAATGCCAATACGGACAAGAACGGCAAGTTCACCGATGAGCTGATTTCATGCCGACACCGTAATGAATTTACCCTTGCGACTCCCGCTGATGTCAGCTACATCGACGTTGCACCGTCCCAGATAGTCTCGGTAGCCGCATCTCTGATCCCATTCCTTGAACACGATGACGCCAATCGCGCACTGATGGGGTCGAACATGCAGCGTCAGGCTGTACCGGTACTGCGCAGCGAGAAGCCTTTTGTAGGTACTGGCATCGAGCGTACAGTAGCTATTGACTCTGGTGTTACCGTTGTTGCACGACGCGGTGGACTTGTCGATTCTGTAGACTCGGCCCGCATCGTTGTGCGCGTAAACGATAATGAAGCTTCATCGGGCGATTCAGGTGTTGATATTTACAACCTGGTCAAGTATTCGCGTTCCAACCAGAACACTACGATCAATCAACGGCCGCTGGTAAAGATCGGTGATGCCATTGCAGCAGGCGATGTGCTTGCAGATGGCCCGTCAACAGATCTGGGTGAACTGGCACTTGGCCGCAATATCATGATCGCATTCATGCCGTGGAACGGTTACAACTTCGAGGATTCCATTCTGATCTCGGAACGGATCGTTGAGACTGATACCTTTACCAGCATACACATCGAAGAACGCACCTGTGTCGCACGTGACATCAAACTGGGTTCAGAAGAAGTGACACGTGACATCCCGAATGTCGGTGAAGCAGCGCTGTCCAAGCTGGATGAGTCGGGCATCGTTTACATCGGTGCTGAAGTAAGCCCAGGTGATATCCTGGTCGGTAAGGTCACTCCCAAGGGAGAGACCCAGCTGACTCCGGAAGAAAAGCTCCTGCGTGCAATCTTCGGTGAGAAGGCCTCTGACGTAAAAGACACGTCATTGCGCATGCCATCAGGCATGTTTGGCACGGTCATCGATGTCCAGGTGTTCACCCGCGATGGTGTAGAGAAAGACCTGCGTGCTCAGTCCATCGAGAACGAACAGATCACCAGCGTTAAGAAAGACCTCGGTGATCAGTGGCGCATTGTTGAAGAAGATGCGTATGACCGTATTGCCAAGCTGCTTTCAGGCCGCGTTGCGGAAGGTGGCCCTGAAGGACTTAAGTCCGGCAGCAAGGTCAGCAAGACATACCTGGATGAACTGCCACGCGACAAGTGGTTTGAAGTGCGTCTGCGTAATGAAGAGACTAATCAGAGCCTCGAGCAGATTCGAGTTCAGCTTGACCAGCAGAAAAAGCATTTCGATGATTTGCTGGAAGAAAAGATGGGCAAGATCACTGCTGGTGATGACCTGGCTCCGGGTGTGCTCAAGATGGTCAAGGTGTTTGTCGCCGTCAAGCGTCGCCTGCAGCCTGGAGACAAGATGGCCGGACGCCATGGCAACAAGGGTGTAATTTCACGCATTGTTGCGGTTGAAGATATGCCTTACATGGAGGATGGTACCCCTGTCGATATCGTACTCAACCCACTCGGTGTGCCATCACGAATGAATGTCGGCCAGGTGCTGGAAATGCATCTGGGCTGGGCAGCGAAGGGTTTGGGCAACAAGATCAGCGCCATGATGCGCAAGCAGGCTAAAGTGTCTCAGTTGCGCACCTTCCTGGGCAAGATCTACAACAGCAGCGGCAAGCAGGAAGACATCAAATCACTGAGTGATGATGAAGTCATGGAGTTGGCGCATAACCTTTCCGATGGTGTCCCGATGGCCACTCCCGTGTTCGATGGTGCCGCCGAGGAAGAGATCAAGCAGATGCTGACGCTTGCTGACCTGCCAACTTCCGGCCAGACCCAGTTGATCGATGGACGTACCGGCGAGCCCTTTGATCGCAAGACTACTGTTGGTTACATGTACATCCTCAAACTGAATCATCTGGTGGATGACAAGATGCATGCCCGTTCAACCGGGCCTTACAGTCTTGTTACACAGCAGCCGCTGGGTGGTAAGGCGCAGTTTGGTGGCCAGCGGTTTGGTGAAATGGAAGTGTGGGCGCTGGAGGCATACGGCGCATCCTATACGCTCCAGGAGATGCTGACTGTTAAATCCGATGACGTCGGCGGTCGTTCTAAAATGTATGAAAACATCGTCAAGGGTAATCATCACATGGAAGCCGGAATGCCAGAGTCGTTTAATGTTCTGATGAAAGAAATCAGAGCACTGGCACTGGATATGGAACTTATCCATCACTAAGGCACATCCCGGCAACATTATTTCCGATGATCATGTAGTCATCGAGGAGAAAGGACATTGAGAGACTTATTCAACCTTTTCAATCAGGCAGAGAAAAAAGAAGACTTTGATGCCATTCGTATTGGCCTGGCATCGCCGGAGAAGATCCGCTCCTGGTCGTATGGCGAAGTCAAAAAACCGGAAACTATCAATTACCGGACATTCAAGCCTGAGCGTGATGGTCTGTTCTGCGCCAAATTGTTTGGCCCGGTCAGTGATTATGAATGCCTGTGTGGCAAGTACAAGCGCCTCAAGCACCGCGGTGTTGTATGCGAGAAGTGCGGTGTAGAAGTGACCCACTCGAAAGTACGCCGCGAACGCATGGGTCATATAGACCTGGCCACACCAGTTGCCCACATCTGGTTCCTGAAATCTCTGCCATCACGCATGGGCCTGATCCTGGATATGACTGTTCGTGATATTGAGCGCATCCTCTATTTCGAGGGCTATGTTGTCGTCGACAGCGGTTTGACGCCGCTGGAAGAGCGCACCTTGCTGACTGAAGATCAGTATATTGAGGCGCTGGAAGAATATGGCGATGAATTCGAGGCAGGGATGGGTGCTGAAGCTGTCCGTATTTTGCTGCGCAATCTGGATCTCCCGGAGATTGCTACCCAACTCCGTGCAGATCTGGATGAAACCAACGCTGTCACCAAGATTAAAAAACTGGCCAAGCGCCTTAAAGTAATCGAGGCTTTCATTAGTTCCGAGAATAAACCGGAATGGATGATTATCGATATTCTGCCAGTCCTTCCGCCAGATCTGCGCCCGCTGGTGCCGTTGGATGGTGGCCGATTCGCTACCTCTGACCTGAACGACTTGTATCGTCGTGTCATCAATCGCAACAACCGCCTGAAGCGTTTGCTGGAACTGAATGCGCCAGACATCATCGTACGCAACGAAAAACGCATGCTGCAGGAAGCCGTCGATGCACTGCTGGACAATGGACGCCGCGGCAAGGCCATTACCGGCGCCAACAAACGCCAGCTGAAATCGCTGGCTGATATGATTAAAGGCAAGCAGGGCCGCTTCCGTCAGAACCTGCTCGGCAAGCGCGTCGATTATTCCGGCCGTTCAGTCATCGTTGTTGGCCCGACACTCAAGCTGCACCAGTGTGGTCTACCAAAGAAAATGGCACTGGAGCTGTTTAAGCCCTTCATTTTCAGCAAGCTGGAATTGCGTGGTCTTGCCACGACGATCAAGCAGGCCAAGAAAATGGTAGAGCAGGAGAGCGCAGAAGTCTGGGACATCCTCGAAGAAGTTATTCGTGAACATCCTGTCATGCTGAACCGTGCACCAACATTGCATCGCCTTGGCATCCAGGCTTTTGAGCCAACCCTTGTTGAAGGCAAGGCAATCCAGCTGCACCCGCTGGTCTGTGCACCCTATAACGCTGACTTTGATGGTGACCAGATGGCCGTACACGTGCCATTGTCTATCGAAGCCCAGCTGGAAGCGCGCACCCTGATGATGTCGACTAACAATGTACTGTCTCCTGCCAATGGCGAGCCTGTCATCGTGCCGTCACAGGACATCGTGCTGGGTCTTTATTTCATGACTCGCGAAGATGTCAGTGCCACGGGTTGTGGCAGCTACTTCTCAGATGTCGCAGAAGCTCGCCGAGCCTATGAATCAGGCAAGGTCAGTCTGCATGCTCTTGCTAAAGTGCGTATCGATGAGACACGCACCGATGAAGAAGGCAATCAGGAACCCATTACGACCATCTACGACACCACCGTGGGGCGCGCCCTGCTGTCAGAGATACTGCCGTCAGCCGTTCCATTTTCGGCCATCAACCAGGCCATGAAAAAGAAGGCCATATCGCAGGTTATCGACCTCAGCTATCGTGAAGCAGGCCTCAAGGACACTGTGATTTTTGCCGATAACCTGATGTACACCGGATTTTCCATGGCGGCCAGATCCGGCATTTCGATTGGCGTTGATGACATGGTCATCCCTGTCAAAAAAGCTGCAATTCTTGAGGAAGCAGAAGCCGAAGTCATCAACATCCAGCAGCAGTTCAATGATGGCCTGGTTACTAACGGCGAGCGCTATAACAAGGTGGTCGATATCTGGACTCACACCAGTGAGCAAGTCGCCAATTCCATGATGGACGAGCTGGGCACGGATATTGCGATAGACCCAGACGGTAACAAAATCGAGCAGGATTCCTTCAATTCAATCTACATGATGGCCGACTCCGGCGCGCGTGGTTCACATGCGCAGATTCGTCAGCTGGCGGGCATGCGCGGACTGATGGCCAAACCGGATGGTTCGATCATTGAGACACCCATTACCGCTAATTTCCGTGAAGGCCTGAATGTACTGCAGTACTTCATTTCCACGCACGGTGCACGCAAGGGGCTGGCTGATACAGCATTGAAAACGGCCAACTCCGGTTACCTGACACGTCGCCTGGTAGATGTTTGCCAGGACCTGGTCGTCACCGAGGATGATTGCGGTACCAGCGCAGGCGTCAGCAAGGAAACACTGGTGCAGGGTGGTGAAATTGTATTGCCACTGGCGGATCGTGTTCTGGGCCGTGTCGTGGTTGGAGATATTCCTAACCCGGAAGATGGCTCAGTGTTGATTTCAAGGAACAAGATGATCGACGAGAAGGACGTCAAACTCCTTGAAGAGCATTTTATCGATGAGATCATCGTCCGATCCCCCGTAACATGTGAAACCCGCTTCGGTATTTGTACCAGTTGTTATGGCCGTGACCTCGGCCGGGGTCATCTGGTCACAAAAGGTGAAGCGGTGGGCGTTATTGCGGCCCAGAGTATTGGTGAACCCGGCACTCAGTTGACCATGCGTACCTTCCATATTGGTGGTGCAGCAACAGGCATGGCCGCGGTGAGCAACGTTGAACTGAAAAATACCGGCAAGGTGATGCTGAGCAACATCAAATTTGTCGAAAACACCAAGGGCAACTACGTCACGATTTCACGATCGGGCGAAATGGTCATTCAGGACAAGCGTGGCGCAAACCGTGAGAAGCACAAGATACCTTACGGTGCAGAAATCCTGGTCAAGGACGGTGACGCAGTGGAATCCGGCCAGATTGTCGCGAATTGGGACCCTCATACACATCCTATCGTTAGTGAAGTTAAGGGTAAGGCCAGTTTTATCGACATGGTCGAAGATGTGACCTATAGCAAACAGTCGGATGATATTACCGGCCTGACCCGCTATGTCATATCGGATCAGGGCCAGCGATCAGCAGCATCCAGTGACCTGAAACCTGCAATTATGCTGGTTGACAGCAAGGGTGAGCCGATGGTGTTCCCTGGCACGGAAATTGTTGCGAAGTACGACTTGCCCGGCGGTGCCATACTGATGCTAGATGATGGCGGTAAAGTGATGGTCGGTGACATTCTGGCAAGAATTCCGCATGAAGGGTCTACAACCCGCGATATTACTGGTGGTTTGCCCCGCGTGGCAGAATTGTTTGAAGCGCGCAAGCCGAAAGAGAACGCTATCATGGCAGAAGTCAGTGGTATCGTTTCGTTTGGCAAGGAAACCAAGGGTAAACAGCGCCTGGTGCTTACAGATCCGGAAGGTGAAAACCATGAGTTCCTGATCGCCAAGGGCCGCCCTCTGTCTGTAGTTGAAGGTGAAACGGTAGAGAAAGGCGAGGTGATTGTTGAAGGACCGCCGTTGGCTGCTGACATTCTGCGCCTGAGAGGCGTTGCTACCCTGCTCGAGTACATTGTTGAGGAAGTGCAGGACGTTTACCGTCTGCAGGGTGTGAAGATCGATGACAAACATATTGAAGTCATCGTTCGCCAGATGCTGCGCAAGGTCACCGTGAATGAGCCCGGCGATACCCTGTTCCTTCCGGGAGAACAGCTGGAACGTTCGACTCTGCTTGAGAAGAATGACGAAGTAGAGTCCCAGGGTAAAATCCCCGCGACTTATACCAGAGATCTGCTGGGAATCACCAAGGCATCTCTGACTACAGAATCGTTCATCTCGGCGGCTTCTTTCCAGGAAACCACGCGTGTGCTGACAGAAGCCGCTATCAACGGCAAGGTTGATTCACTGCGAGGGCTGAAAGAAAATGTCATCGTCGGCCGTCTGATACCTGCTGGAACGGGCCTGGCCCATCACCAGGAGCGCCATCGTCGCAAACAACGCGAATCTGTTGAAGCTGAAGCACTTAAGCAGTTTGTTGATACAGATACCTCTGATGAGTCTGATGTTTCAGAGGGTGACGAGGCTGCTTTGTCCGCATAAACAATACGATAGAAACCAGCGACTGGGAGTAACTATCGATTGCTTCCAGATTCGCTGCGAATACCCCCGGAATCGGGTTGACAGTCGGCACTGATGTGCCTAAAATCCCCGCTCTTTTCGCAGGCCGGAAGATCCATCCGGCCTGCGTCTCGTTTTGGGTTAAGGAAAAAGTGAATGCCAACGATTAATCAGCTCGTCCGCAAACCGCGTCAGAGCCAGAAAAAGAAGTCTAATGTCCCCGCGCTGATGGCCTGTCCGCAGCGTCGAGGAGTGTGTACGCGTGTTTACACGACTACACCGAAAAAACCTAACTCGGCGCTTCGTAAAGTGGCTCGTGTACGTCTCACGAACGGTTTTGAAGTCAGCAGCTATATCGGCGGTGAAGGGCATAACCTCCAGGAGCACTCGGTTGTGCTGATCAGAGGCGGTCGTGTCAAGGATTTGCCGGGTGTGCGCTATCACGTTGTACGTGGATCTCTGGATACGGCCGGCGTCGGTGATCGTCGCAAGGGTCGATCCAAATATGGCGCCAAACGGCCCAAGTCTTAATTGAATTAACAGGTCTCACAATGCCAAGAAGAAGAGAAGTTCCGAAACGCCATATTCTGCCTGACCCGAAATTCGGGAGCGAGACTTTGGCCAAATTCGTCAACATTCTGATGCTGGACGGCAAGAAGTCGACAGCAGAAAAAATCACCTACGGCGCGCTCGACCTGATCGCTGAGCGGACCAATGATGATCCGCTGGAAGTATTTGAAAGCGCTCTTGATAATGTTCGTCCCACGGTCGAAGTCAAAAGCCGTCGTGTCGGCGGTGCTACCTATCAGGTGCCTGTGGAAGTTCGCCCAAATAGACGTACGGCTCTAGCCATGCGCTGGCTGGTAGAGGCCTCTCGCAAACGCGGCGAGAAGTCCATGGGTGTAAGGCTGGCAGGCGAGTTGATCGATGCAGCAGGAAATCGCGGCACAGCAGTCAAGAAGCGTGAAGACACGCACCGTATGGCAGAGGCGAATAAGGCCTTTGCACATTACCGTTACTAATTTAAACGTCTAGTTTTTTAAGGAAGCATAGAAAGTGGCTCGCAAGACTCCAATCGAAAGGTATCGCAATATCGGCATCATGGCTCACATTGATGCCGGCAAGACGACGACCACCGAACGTGTACTGTTCTACACCGGCATCTCGCACAAGATTGGCGAAGTGCATGACGGCGCTGCCACCATGGACTGGATGGAACAGGAGCAGGAGCGTGGCATTACGATCACCTCTGCGGCGACCACATGCTTCTGGAGCGGCATGCGCAAAGAGAAGGATCAGCACCGCATTAACATAATCGACACCCCGGGCCATGTTGACTTCACTATTGAAGTGGAGCGTTCGCTGCGAGTGCTGGATGGCGCCTGTGCCGTATTCTGCGCAGTGGGTGGTGTCGAGCCGCAGTCAGAGACCGTCTGGCGGCAGGCAGATAAATACCAGGTTCCACGTATGGCGTTCGTCAACAAGATGGACCGTGCTGGAGCCGACTTCCTGCGTGTTGTGGGCCAACTACGGGATCGTCTTGGTGCAAATGCAGTACCCATGCAGTTGCCCATCGGTGCTGAAGACAATTTTGAAGGTATTGTCGACCTGGTGCGCATGAAGGCGATTTACTGGGAAGAAGAGAACATGGGCGCCAACTTCGAGGAACGTGATATTCCCGAAGACATGCTGGCGCAGTGTCAGGAATACCATGATGCTCTGGTGGAATCAGCTGCGGAAGCCACTGAAGAATTGATGGACAAGTATCTTGAAGAAGAGGAGTTGTCCGTTGAAGATATATTCGAAGGTCTGAGATTGCAGACCCTTGCCAATGAGGTGGTCTGCGTGTTTTGTGGATCCGCTTTTAAAAACAAGGGCGTACAGTCGATGCTTGATGGCATCGTTGACCTTATGCCTTCTCCTCTTGATGTGCCTGCGATCAAAGGTGTTCTGGACGACAAGGACGAAACAGAAGCAGATCGCCCGGCTGATGACAAGGCGCCTTTTGCTGCACTGGCATTTAAGATTGCGACTGATCCGTTTGTCGGTCAGTTGGTATTCTTCCGTGTTTATTCAGGCGTACTGAAGTCAGGAGATACCGTTTACAACCCGGTAAAACACAAGAAAGAACGTATTGGCAGAATTCTGCAGATGCATGCCAACTCTCGAGAAGAGATTAAGGAAGTGCTTGCCGGTGACATCGCTGCAGCTGTTGGCATTAAAGACATCACGACGGGTGATACGCTGTGTGATCCGAACAACATTATTACTCTGGAACGTATGGAGTTCCCTGATCCTGTTATCTCTCAGGCGGTTGAGCCCAAGACAAAGACGGATCAGGAGAAAATGGGTCTGGCACTTTCCAAGCTGGCTCAGGAAGATCCATCGTTCCGCGTGCAGACTGACGAGGAATCAGGTCAGACCATTATTTCCGGCATGGGTGAATTGCACCTGGAAATCATTATTGACCGCATGATGCGTGAATTCAGCGTTGAGGCTAATGTTGGCAAACCACAGGTTGCTTATCGCGAAACAATCAAGAAAACCGTTGAACACCAGCATAAATATGCCAAGCAGTCCGGTGGTCGAGGCCAGTACGGTCATGTCTATCTGCGTCTGATGCCGCAGGAACCAGGCAGCGAATTCGAGTTCCTTGATGAAATCAAGGGTGGTTCAGTGCCGCGCGAATTTATTCCTGCTGTAAAGAAGGGCGTGATAGACACAATGGAGTCTGGCGTAATGGCGGGCTACCCTGTAGTAGATGTTGATGTTGCCCTGTACGACGGTTCATACCACGAAGTCGATTCCTCTGAATTCGCCTTCAAAGCGGCGGCATCAATGTGTTTCAAGGAAGCCTTCAGGCTGGCATCACCGATTCTGCTTGAGCCGATCATGTCTGTAGAGATCGTGACACCGGAAGAATATATGGGCAGCGTCAATGGCGATGTGTCCTCACGCCGCGGCATGATCCAGTCTATGGAGGACGGTCCTTCAGGCAAGATTATCCGCTGTGAGGTTCCACTTTCAGAGATGTTTGGGTATGCGACATCGTTGCGCTCAGCAACGCAGGGTCGTGCAACCTATTCGATGGAATTCGAAAAATATGCACCGGCGCCGAATAGCGTGGCTGAAGCTGTAATAAAGAGTAAATCTTAAGAATAACTGACTATACGTACGAGGAATAAGACGTGTCCAAGGAAAAATTTGAACGTACGAAACCGCATGTGAACGTAGGAACGATCGGTCATGTGGATCACGGTAAGACAACGCTGACG
>Ga0209013_10002553_pt1 | contig 16460 bp, 9 predicted proteins | sample Cruoilmetagenom2_FD_187291 | JGI IMG/M metagenome (GOLD analysis project Ga0209013, IMG submission 187291) | Oil polluted marine microbial communities from Coal Oil Point, Santa Barbara, California, USA - Sample 2 (SPAdes) (version 2) | ecosystem: Environmental > Aquatic > Marine > Oil seeps ...
GAGCTCGGCATCCGCGCCCGCGTCGCCCTCTACTTCCCACACATGAAGGCGCGGGTGCTGCTCGAGGAGTTGGAGGGCATCCCGCTGCTCACCTTCACCAGCACCCCCGGGGCTCCCTTCCCCCTCTTTCTCAAGCGCCTCCAGGACCTAGGGGTGTCAGCGCTGGGCATCGCGGTGACCGCGCCCCTGGTGCCGCTGGTCGCACTCGCGATCAAGCTCGGCTCGCGCGGACCGGTTCTCTTCTCGCAACAGCGCTGCGGTCTCAACGGACGCCGTTTCACCCTCTACAAGTTCCGCACTATGTACGAGGGCGCCGACCGACGGCTCGAGGAAGTGGTTCACCTCAACGAGGTCGCGGGGCCCGCGTTCAAGGCCCGCCGCGATCCGCGGGTGACAGCGGTCGGACGGTGGCTGCGGCGCTTCTCCCTCGACGAGCTGCCGCAACTGGTCAACGTCCTCAAGGGAGACATGTCCCTGATCGGACCCCGGCCGCCCCTGCCCGAGGAGGTTGCCCGCTACGAACGCTGGCAACGGCGGCGGCTATCGATGAAGCCGGGTCTGACCGGGCTTTGGCAAGTCTCTGGCCGGGCCGGGCTCGACGACTTCAGCCACTGGACCACCATCGACCTCGCCTACATCGATCAGTGGTCGCTGTGGCTCGACCTCAAAATCCTGCTCAAGACTATTCCGGCGGTGCTATCCACCCGAGGTGCGGCGTAACTGGCCAGTTTTGAGTTTTTAATTTTGAGTTTTTAGTTCTGGAACTCAGTGCTGGATGCTCGATGCAGGTTGTAGGTCGCAGGTCGCACCGAAATTGTTGATTGGACTCCCGCGATGTCAAGCCTTTTCTGCAACTTTCGTGAGTATTTAAAAAAACTTGAAGCCTGTGAGACCTGAGACCTGAGACCTGAAACCTGAGTATCGAGAATCGAGTAACCAGTATCGAGTATCCAGTATCCTAGTTTTCCTCGAAGGCCTCGAGCCTCTTCGGGTGCATGAACAGGGCCGGTTCCCAGGGGCCTCGCACGGACGTCTTGATCTTGGTGACGCGCACGTGTCCGCTCTCCCGGCGGTTCACCGAAATCCCGTCGAGGAGAAACCACGACGCCACCTGCGCCCCTTCCACGTCCTGGTACTTCAGGATGCGGTAGCGGATTCCCTCGTTTTCGACCTTGCGAAATTCCGCCGAGGGTACGAATTCCACGGCCAGGATCGAGGCGTCGTCCCTGGCCACGATCAGATGCCACGTCGTGTTCAGTACCGGCGAGGTGAAGAACCCCTTAGTGAAGGGAAGCGACAGCACCCAGGCGTCACGGCCCTCCCAGGTCGTTTCCTCCACCCCGGTGACCTGAACGCCGTCCATCTTCAGGCTAAAGGGGAGTAGCAATGGAAACAGCCTCTGATTGAGAGTTCCGTTGGCCATATACGGGGTCTGTCTTCGCTCGTCGAGCTTGCCGCCCTTGGTCGCCCACGCCCCGTTTCCGAAGCGCCCGAGGACAACGCCTCCCGGCATCTCGAGCCGGAGATTCTTCAGATTGGTGGTGTCGGCGTATGCGGTATACGCCCTCTTGCTCTGGGTGCCGTCGCTCATGGTCTCTTCCTCCTCGACCTCGAGCTCGATCACGCCGAGCTTCGCGAAGGCCTCGCCCCCCGCCGCAGCGATCATCCGGTCGACGATCTCCTGCGGCTCGGGGGTCGCCGCCACGGCAACGGCCGGGGCGGTGAGAACGAAGGTAAGGAGCAAAGAAGAAGCACGCTGGATCATCGAAAAACTCCTCGGGACCAGTGCCGCCTTGGCACCTTCGGTCGAACGTCGGGCATTATAAACCGGATCTGGCGCAGCCGGAATCAAAGAGTTCCTGCTCCGCCGGATTCAGGTCTCAGGTCTCAGGTCTCACAGGTTTCAGGTCTCAGGTTTCAGGTCACAGGTGTCATTGAAAAATCCACGAAAGGTGAAGAAAAGGCTTGACATCGCAGAGATCCAATCGATGATCTCGGTGCGACCTGCGACCTGCGACCTGCGACCTGCGACCTGCGACCTGGGACCTGGGACCTGGGACCTGCGACGTAGCGCCTCCCGCGAGAAAAACTACGGGGGCGGAAACCGCCCCCGTGATTGTCTGAACCAATTTGCGCTATTACCGGCTCGAGCCGTAAACCGCCCTTTGCGCCGGGTTGAAGATCGAATCCTGGGTCCGGTTGTCCGTCTCGGTGGCGTAGGCGGCCACCGCTCCACCGCCGACAACTTCCACCCGGACCGAGCCGGCCATGGTCACGTCCCGCAGACCCAGCCTCCTGAAGATGTCGAACTGCTCGAGCACCCCCGGGGCGATCAGCATCGTCAGCGGGTCGGCCGCCTCGACGCCGTCAAGGTCATAAAGCGTGATGCGCACCTCGGACCAACCATCCGGATCGGTGTTGAGCAGTCCGAGGTTGGTACGGAATCCCACATCCTTGTTCTCGGAGTTCGAGACCCCGGGAATGTAGCCGATCTCTCCTGGAAGTAGGAGCTGCCGGCTGCCGAAAACCGGGAGACCGAGTCCGTAGGTGCCGCCGGAGGGATCGAGGTTGTAGGTGCGAGCGGCGATTTGCGGCGCCGGGCCACCGTCCTTACCGGTCAGCACCAGGTAGCCGAGCGATTCCTCACCTCCAAGCAGGTCACCGACAATGTCGAGGTTCTGCTGGACTGAGCCGGCAGTCATGAGCGGCCACTCGAAGCCGTAGCGATCTTGCGGGCTGTCGCCGACCACGTACTCTACCTCGCCGGCGAGCCAGTCCTCGGTCGGGTTGAGCATCCACAGATCGGTGCGCCACACCGAGTCGTTGACGCCGAAGATGTGGGCGGCGCCCGCAACCCAGATCGTGTTTTCGTTCTGGAACGAGGACAGGTTGAGGACCGAGTCGCCGGTCGTGTTGTCGGTAACCGTCCCCAGGGCCTCCACATCGGCGCCCCCGGTGTCCACGCGGACGGAGAAGAGCGACAGGGTGCCCCCAACACCCACCCACTCGAGGACGTTGTTCAACTGCAGGGCGCTCTGCCCAAACACCCAAACACCCCTGGCCGCCAACGGTGTGCCCGCGCGATCGACCGCAGTGAGATGGACCCAGGCATCCTCCTCCTGGAAGTTGACCAGGCGGATGTTGGCCCTGTAGTTCTTGTTGTGGGTCAGACCGGTGACGTCGAGGAACTGGCTGCCCACGGCCTTCACCGGAAGGGCGGGCATGAAGAGACCGAGGGTACCGTACGGCGTGTCGTTGAAAGTGCGCGAGGCCGAGAGAACCTTGCATCCGCTGTCGCTGAAGGACTCGATCCTCACCGAGCCCGTGAGCTCCTCATCCTCCAGGTCCGGGATCGCCTCGATGATGTCGGCGAAGACCCGGGTCTCGTCCACATCCAGCGTGAACTCGCGGTACTTCAGACCACCGCCGGAATTGTTGGAGCCCTCAGGCTGATACTCGATGCGTACGTCCAGAGACTCTCCGCAGGGGTTGTGGAAGCGGAAGTCAGACTCCCAGGATGTGTCATTCACGCCTTTGAGCTTGACCGCCGCCCCAACAAAGAAGTCGTTCACGACGGCCTGCTGTACTTCGAGGGACCGGGTCCTGGAGTCGGATCCGGCGCAGTTGGAGGCGTCCAGTTCGACAATGTAGACCCCGGGTTCCTTGAATGCGTAGCTGAAATGTTGATGCGAGCTGGATGTCACAAGCTCGCCGTCGAGGGTGATGGTCCACAGCCACTCGGTCGGCGCGGTGTTGCCGGGGACTTTGTCCTGATTCACCCTGTGGCTCCGGCCCTCCGCCCTGATGTACCCGGTCCTCGAGCTGCCGAGGTTCTCCGCCACGGTATAACCCACCGTGCCCGGCCCGACGCCGCTCACCGGGCTGATTGTCAGCCAGTCGTAGCTTTCGGTGGCTGACCACGCACACTCGGCCGTGGTGTTGACCGAAAATGAACCGGTGCCACCCACGGCCGGGAAGTCGGCCGAGAGAGGACTGAGAACGTAGCTGCAACCGTCACCACCGCCGTCGTCTTCGCAGGTACCGGTGCTCGCCACGGTGGCGGTGTGGGGGCCGGCGCTGAAGGTTCCACTGGCCGTCTCGACCGTCAGGGTCACGGTCTTGGGGCCGTCGGAGGAGTAGGTGAAGGTGTAGGCGGTGCAATTGTTCCAGAGATCGGGGACGCACTCCCGGACGGCCCCACCGCCGTCGCACGCCGCGTCACCGAAGTCCCAGGTGGCCTTCTGGACATCGTCCGTGAGACCGCCAATCTTGAACAGGACACCCTGGCCGATCTCCGGATCCAGCGGTAACCAGCTGAAGTCCACGGCCAAGGTCGCTTTGACCTCAGCGAGCGCCTTGCTCGAGGTGTCGGTAAAGAACACGGGTTCACCGGTGAATGCCTTGTCCGTGCTCATGGTGAACGAGGCGTCGGGCCGCCCGTCGAGGTAGCAGCACTCGCCGGTGGTTCCCACCGTCGGACCCTTGGTCTGCGACCGCCCGTCCTCGAGCACCATGGTGATGGACTTCTCCCCCGGAGTCGTGAAGGTCCACTCTATCTCGTTGCAGAACCCCGCGGGAATGCCGACCCCTTGACAGTCGATGAACCCAACATTGCCATAGCAGTCGGGCTCACCGAAGTTCCAGCTCGCGATCTCGAGGATCGGGTTGACGCTGAAGCTCACGGTCTCGCCGATATCGGGAAAGATGGGAGACATGCCGAAGTCCGCGGCCACCCACGGCGCGTCCTGAGTGACGAGGAAGGTGCGGCCGGCGATACGCATGCCGTCGGCCCGGCTGCGGCCGTCATTTGGGGCCACCTTGTAGTAGACCTTACCGTCCCCGGTGTGGACGGTGCCGTTGGTGATGGTGACCCAGGAGGCAAAGCCGCTGACCGTCCAGGCGCAACTCGACTGGGTGTTGACGGTGACCGAACTGGTGCCCCCGGCGGGCCCGAAGTGCCTCGAGGTGGGGCTGATGGTGTAGGTGCATTCACCGCCGCCGCCGCCGCAGTCTCCGGTGGAGGCAACGAAGACGCTCTTCTCGACGGGGCCGTCCACGGGAAAGGTGTTGCCGTCGATCTGCACAGACAACGTCACGTCCTTGGTGCCGCCGGAGGAAAACTTGAAGGAGTAGCCCTTGCAGTCGTCCCAGATCGTCGGAATGCAGGTGCGCGAGGCGCCGCCGCCGTCGCAGCCGTTGTTGTCGAAGTTCCAGACCGCCTTGTCGAGCTCGACGCCGTCCGGCAGGCCCTGGATTCTAAAGCTGACGGACTCGCCGATCTCGGGCGTGGAGGGCGACCAGGTGAAGTCGGGCTGGATGGCGCCGTTGCCGACACGGACCGTATCGGAGGCAACGGACACGTCGTCGGGGTCGGGAAGGGTGTTGGTAAGCGTGAGGGTGATGGTGTAGGTAGTGTCGGGCAGGAGGGTGCTCTCCGGAATCGTGCACACCTCGGTGGCGGGGCAGGTCCAGCCGCCGGGCGGGGCGGGCGCGATCTGCCAGTCCCAGAGCAAGGAGGCGCCGGGCGCCCAGTTGGAAATCGAGCCGTCAAGGGTGATCACCTGGGTGTCGAGCGGCGCCGCCGGCGTGATCGAGAAGTCGGCCGCCACCGAGGTGACGCTGAGGTTGGCGGTGGCGGTTGCCACGTACTGCCCGCCGCCCACGATCGTGTGCAGGTATTCGACCGACAGCACGAAGGTCCAGTCGCCGCTCGCGTCGAGCGTGACCGACTTGGTGGCACCCCACAGGGTGCTGGGCGTGCCCGAGGGGTCCGTGATCGTCCACTTGTAGGTGACGGGAGTCCCCTCCGCGGTGGCGGTCAAGGTGATGGTGTCGCCCTGGATGGGCGCCGCCGGGGTGATCGTGAAGCTCGCGTCAGGCGCACGATCAATGCCGATCATTTGGCTGTCGAACACCACATCCGGGGGCGGATCGACGTTGTCCACCTGAACGTGGGCATAGAAATCCTGGCCGTAGGCCACATCCTGAGGCACGGCGTAGACAAAAAAGTGGGGGTTGTCGGGCTCCGGCGGAGGGGGATAGCCGCCGACAACCTGGCCGTCGGGCGAGGCGCCCTCCGTCACCCACAGCGCCCACTGGTCGTAGGTGCCCATCGACACGTCGGCTACCGTGACCTCGTCACCCGGAAACACCATCGTCGGGCTCACCGTGACATCAGCTATCGCCTCCACCGGCCCGAGACAGGCGCTGAGGTCGAAGACCTCGTGGACGGTGTAGCGACTCAGGTAGAGGGCCGAGCCGTCCGGCGCCATCGCCGCGGCCATCGGCAGGTGGCAGTTGAAGTCGTTGTGCGGCAGCGCAGGATCCGTCCAGTACTCGGTATCGAAGATCTGAGGTCCGGAGTCGGGGCTCACGAGGTAAGTCCTCGTGGTGTACTGGTCAGCGGTATTGGCCGTCCAGAGCACGGCGGGGCTGCCCGGGCTCGGCGAGCGCAGCGTCACCTGGCGAACCTCTCTCCCAGAAAGCGTCCAGCCGGGGATCTGGAACGGGTGAGCCGGATCGCTGAGATCCCAGAACGTGACGGTATCGTCGAGGTGATAAGCAGATGCCGCGATCAGGTTGTTGGAGTCGATCGAAAGCCCGTCGAAGCGATAACGAAATCCGGTCGGGGTGTCGGTGTAGTCGAGGGTCAGCGCGGCGCCGCTGCCCACGAGCTCGAACACATAGATCTGGCCGTCCGGTTCCGCGAAGTACCCATAGTCGCTCCCACCCGCGTGCAGGGTCTCCCCCTTCCTCACGTGGAGCGGATTGCCGTCGGCCTCCACGCACTCGAGGAAATTGAGATCGTCCACCCCGTTGAGGGCATAGAGGGCTGAGTAGCTGCCGCAATCGTCGGTCAGCTCGGCGGCGATCAGGTACTGCTGTGTCCCCTTTTTGAAGACGACTCCACCGAGGTTTCGGTCCGTAACCCACTCATAGGTCTTCCATTGGTAACTCGGGAAGGTAGGCGTGCCCGCAGTGCCCATATCGAAGATCACGGTGCGCTTGGTCTGGCGGGACATCACTCCAAAGCGGCAGCCGTCGCAGACGTCAAAGTCCATGAGATCGTAGTCGGAGTCGCCGCGGGTGCCGAACTTGAATTTTGAGAGGTCGACGCGGTCGGGGTGGGTGGGATCGCCCGTGATATTGAAGAGCTCGAGCTCGTTCCCCCGGTTGAGGATCAGGAAATCACCTCCGCTCCAGGTGAGGGTGTCAACGTCGAACGCGCGGTCGCGACTGGGGGAGGAGACGCAGCTATCCGATGTGTCGAGGAGCACATCCGTCCACACCGGGCAGTAGCCCTGGGCCGCCGCGGAGGGCGCCCAAACGGCCGCGGAAAGCGCGAGCACGCCACAGACGGCGCCGCGCGAGAAAAAACTCGGAATCCGGGAGCGAACCATGCTCACCTCCACTCTGAAAGGTATCCCAGGAACGCCTGTGATGTCAATCGCAGAAGGCGTCCTAGAGTCAATTTTTTCAACAGTTTAAGTTTTCTGCGACAGGGCGTGACCGCCGTCACCCGCAGGGCGGCGATCATCGCCGCGCTGCGGCATGATAATGCAATGGCCCACCTACGTCAATCCCCTTTTTCAATGCCGCTCTCCGGGCCGACACTGGCCCGGAGAGCGGCATTGAAAAAGGAGGCGGCCCGCGAAGGCCGCCTCTGATTTTGATTCGTGAGAATCACTTGGTTATTTAGTGGGTTCCCCTCCGGGGCAACCCATTGGTATTGCTCAGTACTTGTCGAGACCAAGCTGGGGCAGGATCTCGTTGGAGTCGCAGTTCCAGTTGGCCATCACAGCACCGCTCTTGCCCGCGGAGTAATTGCCGAAGCCGATTTTGGTGCCCATCCAGGTTTGGTACTGGTCATAGAAATCCGGGTCCGGGTCCGCGCCGGCGACCAGAGCATCGGTGTTCGACCGCGGCCACACGAAGAGCAGCCAGCCGAAGGCGGCGTCGTCGTCCCCGACGATGAAGAACTGGTTGACAGCCACTTCCTGGGTCTCCAGGGGCAGCAGGTTCGGTACCGGAATCGGATCGTCGCCCTCTTCACCGGACCACGGCGGGTCGTCGCCGGGGCCAACGAAGTTGACGTTCTCGGCCTCATCCCAGGCGTAATAGGTGTAGGGGATGCAGGCGCTCGCGTAGAGATCCGCCGGACCAGGATCTGCGATAGAACCGTCGTTGAGGTCCTGGACGATCGCATCTAACGTGCCGCCCTTCCAGGCGCGGATCCAGGTATCGACGCCGGAAGCCGGCGCGTACCCGTAACGGAAGGCCCAGGCGGTCGGCAGCGGTTCGCGGTTCTCAAGGCTGGACGCTCCACCATGGTACCTGTAGTAGAAGGAGGTCGGATCGCCAGTGCTGGGAATCGTGGTCGACCCGAGGAATTCCGACGCCTCGAGATGCACCGCGTTATCCGTCTCGGAGTAGTTGTTCGCCGAGTTCACCCAGATTTGGTCGCCAACGAGCACGTTGTCCATCGCGACATCGTTGGTCCAGTAGCTGACCTCGGTGTCCGGCAGTTTCTTGTTGCAGTTTATTACGACGTCAGCGGTGATGTACATCCACACCGGGCCGGAGTCGCGGGTGATGAACCAGGACTCGTTGTTATCCGCGTCGAGAATGGTGACCTCGGTGCCGGTGCAGTCCTCATACCACTTGAGGGCGGTCTGGCTGGCCTTGAGGTAAGTTTCAAGGGTGCTCAGGAAGCTGGGTCCGATGGTGATGTCGTAGTTGTTCGGCGAGGAATCCCAGAAGTCCGGGTCGCAGTCGAGATACTCTCCAGGAGGTCCGACCACGCCACCGTCCCAGGTCGGCTCGGGATCCGGCAGGTTGTTCGCGCCGAAGTCATAGCTGGCCAGCTCGTTGAAGTCCGAGACCGGGCCGTCATCCCACGGGCTGTCACCCTCGTTGTCAATCTCCCAGATGGTGTCGCCGGTCAGCGGTCCGGGCAGGCGGCCGTCACGGAGGATGTCGCGGATGCTCATGGTCACGACGTCGTATCCCGTGAGGATCACGTTGAAGTCGAGGATTGCGACCGAGTAGTCTGTCCAGATGGTGATGTGGACAATCTGCGCCTCGTTGGAGACGTTGGTGATCGCGAACAGGGTGTTGTCGCCGGCATCGCCAGCCTCATAGTCATACTGCACGAACGGGAACAGCAGGCTCGCCGCCGGTACCACGTCCGTCGAACACAGGTTTGCATAAGCGGTGCTGCCGAGGCCCAATGCCAAGACCCCCACCAGCGCCATAGTCAGAAACCTCTTCATGCTCAGCTCCTTCCTTTTCCTATCTTCAAATCGAATGAACTTCCGGCCCGGAGGACCGGCCTACGACACGTTCTGCGTTCTCTAAGCTCCGCATCACCTCCTGTAAATGATTTTGTACTAACAACTTTGTCCTTGAATATGTCATCGCAGCATAAAACATAACACCACAGGCTCGACGGTGTCAAGGCCTCGGCGCCCTGACTCGATACCGTCCGATGATCCCACCCTGGTCGCAACAAGTCAAGCCACCGGGCTTCATCGGCAGGTTTGATGTGATAAATGTCGCAATCTCAAGCCCGGATCCGCCGCCAGGGCGACCGGCTCGGAGTCATCGGCGGCTCACCCGGCAGAACGCGTGAGCCAGACGTGGATGCCTCCCTCCGCCCCTCCCTTCGGCACAGAGCCCGCTACGATGTCCTGGTAGCCGTCGCCGTCGAGGTCGAGGAGGCGGATGTCGAAGACCATACCGGTGTCGGCGAGCTCGGGCGCCTCCTCCTTGACGAACTCGCCGTTCTCACCCTGCAGGTAGACCTCGAGACCGCCTCCCTTGCGTCCGGCGACTACGTCCGTGAGGCCGTCGCCGTCAAGGTCGCCCGCAGCGAGGCGGAAGAAGACGTTACCGCGCTTCTCGTCCCAGACCAGGGGCTGGCCTGCCGCGAAGTCCTCACCGTCCGGGGGGATCAGCTGGTAGCGAATGAGGCCGTTGCGCGCCTCGGTCGAGCCGGACACCGCCTTGAATTGGACAAAGGTCGAGAAGACTTCGTTCCCCACCGGTTCAGCGCTGTAGTGGTAGGCGGCACTGAGAACGCCGCGGTGGTCGGCCGGCGCCCAGCCGTCACTGCCGCGGTTGAGGTAGGCCAGGCGTCGCCGGTTGACGGCGTTCGAGGACAGAACCAGGTCCGGCCGGCCGTCGGCATCGAGGTCCGCGGACCGGATGACGTCGGCGATCAGGTTGCGGGGAAGGCCCTCGTTCTCGATTTTCCACGACTTGCCCTGGTTGACGAGCACCCAGACGGCGGCAGCGCCCTCGATGGGAGAGTTCGTGGTCAGATCGTAATCGAGCTCGGACACGAAGGCGAGGTCGGGCCGGCCGTCGCCGCTGAAGTCGGCCGCGGTCACCGCCCGCGTGGAGATCCGCGGGTCGGGCGACGGCAGGCGCCGGAACTCCTGAAAGCCGCCCTTGCCGTCTCCATAGAGCAGGTACTGCGCCTTGAAGTGAATGGCGATGACCAGGTCCTGGTGGCCGTCTCCGTTGAAATCCTCCACCGCGACCCCGCCGTAGTCGAAGGGGAGCTTGACCGGCCACTTCGCCTCCCGGTAGAAACGAAATCCCCCGGCTCCGTCGCCGAGGAAGATCGAGGGGCGGGGCGGGATGGACATGCGCTGGGGCGGAAAAACGAGGTCGGGGTGGCCGTCCTCGTTCATGTCCGCCACGGCGAAGCCCATCTGCCACTTGCCGACGTCGGGCAGATCCTGGCCGGTGGGCTCGAAGCGGAGGCTGTTCATGAACGGCGGCGGAACCTGCTCGGCCTTGAAGTCGAGAAAATACAGGGCGCCCGGCGTTTGCGCCGCCTCGGCCCGCGTGATCATCAGCGCCTCCTGCGCCTCCCGCCGGGCCCAGACCTTGTAAAGGGGCGACTCCGGGTCATCCGGAGGCAGGCCCTTCAGCCACACCGTGTCCCCCTCGACGCGCACGATCTCCATCTTGATGGGGGCAGCGACGTGGGGATAGGCGTACTTGTCGTCGATGAAAATCACAGCCTCTTTCGAATAGGGTTTGGGAGTCAGCACATCGGCCACGATCTCCTCCCAGGTCAGGGTTTTTCTGTTCGCCGAACCCGCTTCTTGCTCGGATTTCTGGGCGCCGGGCGCCCTTTCGTCGGCGACCTGCGACGCCTTCTCGGGCGGCGTCTGCTGGGCCCAGCCCACAGCTGCCGTCATTCCGACTGCCAGCAGCCCTGTGAATACTCGATTACGACTCATCCTTTAACCTCCGGTTGATCAATCACTGAAATTATTCCGCGCCGTGCACCAGGACGCCTGGAACCACGCTGACGGGCCAGTGCGAGGGCACAGTCACCGTCGGAATCCTAGCAAGATAGATGCCAAGCTCCCCACGTTGGTCTTTTGATATGCGCATTTCTCCGGCCCCTGGGACCCTGCTGATGCCAGCCCGCATATCTCCGGGCGGGTGACTCGGGTCACACTGGCTGGAATCGACCCCGAATGTCCTTGACCCGGTTGCTGTAACCACATATTATAAGTAGCGAACGGCAGAGTTGTGCCCACTCGCCGAAGCGGGATGGTACTACTATCGAGAGGGAACGGCAATCGGAATGTCCCAGAAAGCCCAACTGACCTCGCCCCAGGTAGCCGCCATCGGCGGCAGACTGCGTCGGCTGCGCAAGGAGCGGCACCTGACGCAGGCCGAGCTGGCGCGCCAGATTGGCATCCAGCAGTCCGATCTGTCCCGGATGGAGAAGGGCGAGTACCGGGTCTCCCTCGACAATCTCTTCAAGATCCTAGCGGTCTTCGATCTCGAGCTGGGCGAGTTCTTCGGCGACCAGACGGAGCGCCCGGCGGCGGCGCCCCTCAGTCAGCAGGACATGCAGATCTTGCATCTGCTACGTGAGCTCAGCCCCGATGCGCGGGTCGAGATTCAGGAGTTCCTCGAGTTCAAGCTGCGGCGGGAGCGCACCGAACGCCGCGCCGCCGATGCGCGCCGCGCGAGCGAGGCTGAGTCATGAGAGCGCGTTTCGACGAGCTGCTGCGGCGCGCCGAGGAGATCTTTGCCGCGGGTGACATCCATGCGGCGATCGACCTCGCCGTCGAGGCGGAGAAGCTCGCCGCCGGCGACGGCGGGACGGATCTTGCCGATCACGCCTTCTGCAACCGCTGTGCGTTCCTGATCGAGCTCGACCGGGGACACGAGCAGATCCCGAAGCTCAAGCAGATCCTGCTGCGCAGCGGCGACGCTATGAACCGCTGGCGGGCCGCCTACTACACATCGGTGGCCTACGATCACGACAACGAGCTCGACAAGGCGTCGTCGTACGCCCAACGCGCGCGGGAGCTTGCAGCGGTCTGCGCCGAACCCGCTCCACTGGCGGCCAGCGCCAACCTGGTTGCCACCCTCGCCCTCCGCTCCTCAGAGTTCGAGACGGCGGAGGAGACCTACCGCGAGGCCGCCGAGCACTACCGAAATCTCGACGGCTACCACCGGATCATGGCCGCACAGGTCAAGGACAACCTCGGCTACGTCCTGATGTGCCTCGACCGGCTGGCCGACGGCCTCGTTCTGTGCGAGGAGGCCCGCGACGCCCTCGAAACCCTGGATGCGAACCACTATCTCCACCAGACGCTTCAGGATCTCTGCTATGGATACCTGCTCGCGGAGCAGCTCGAACGAGCGAAGGTCTGCGGCGAGCGAGCGCTCGACCTGGCGGTCGACGCGGACGATGCGCTGGTGGTCAAGAACAGCCTGTTTCTTCTGAGCGAAATCGCGGTGAGACGCGGCGACACCTTCGGTGCGCGCCGGTACCTGCACGATCTCACCGCGTACTACCCGGAGGCCGGGGTCAGCGAGGAGATCATCGACGTCTTCCTCGCCACCGACCTGACCACCGTGGTGAACTTGAGGGGGTAGAGATGAGGGGAGCTCGAGCCGCGCTCGTTGTTGTTCTCCTGCTCGGCGTCGCCGGCATTGCCGCCGCCGGGCAGATGACGCTGACCAGGTCCGGTGACCTCCACCGCGTCGCCCAGGTCGACGGCGCGCTGATGGTGACCAGCGTTTTTGCGGACGGCACCGTCGACGAGGTCATGGTCCCCCAGTCCGCGGCCGCGGTCCCAAGCTCCCTGCAGGTGGGAGTGGATGAGGCCTCCGGCACCCTCTACGTGCTCTGGCAGAGAAAAACCGGGATGAACGCGAAGCTGCGTTTCGCGGCCTTCGTCGACGGCACCTGGTTCGGGCCCACGGTCATCGCCGGCGGCGACGGAACTGCCGCTTTCAACCCGCAGATGTTGCTGCACCGGGCGAAGACAACGATCACCGAGCCGGCGGTGGAGGGTGAAGATCCCGTTGTTACCGAGCTTGCCACCACTTTCGTGCTCCTCGCCTGGTGGAGCCAGACGTCCGAGGAAGATCCCGGGGTCGCCCGCTATGCGTCGGTTCCCATCGGCGAGGACGGCCTGCCCAGGTTCGAGGACATGGGTTCGGAGATTCTCAGCGATCTACTCCCCTATGGCTACGCATGCTTCGACCTCGCGGCCACTGACAACCTCAAACACCCCAAGCTCTTCCTCGATCCGCAGAGTGGCAATCCCTATGTCTTTGCGACCGACCTCGACTACTGTGTATTCCATATTCTCGAGCTCAGGCCGGAGGTCGAGGTGATCGACGACGGGTTTAACAAGCGTCGGCGCCATGTGGTTGTCCTTCGCAGCGGTCCGAGGATCGCGTTACGTAAGAGCTTGCCGCTCTCTACTGCGAAGCTCGAGGTCGGCAGCGGGCTCCGTTTGATCATGCACTGGGACCGGGACAGCGAGGAGAAAGCTCTTCTCCAGTACCTCGAGCTCGACGCCGAGGGAGTCTCGGAGACCAAAACCCTCACCCTCGGGGAGCACCTCAACCACGAACAGGCGGTAGAACTCATCCGAGGCCTCACCCGCTGACCGCAGCGCCAAACACGATCCCCCTACGGCCCACCCACGCGGTGGGCCGTTTTCTTGCCTACCGTTGTCGGTTAAGGGCTGAGGAGGTTAAGGGGTTGAGAGTTTTGAGTTTTGAGTTTCCGGCCTGGCGAGGCGCTCCTGGCTTCGAGGCGCTGTTCTCTCATCGCCCTCCCCGAGAGACCCCCCCTCCAACGATATTTGGGACCCCACGCGACGATTGATTTCACGCGTCACTACCCAAAATCGTTGGAGACCTCCGGTCGGCGCGCCCAGGCGTGGGCAACACACACCAAATCCCCCGGCCGCCTCCCCGCGCCGATAATTCCGAATTCCGAATTCCTAATTCTCCGCAACGACCTGCTGCAGCAGCCCCTCCAGCGCGTCGGCATAACCCTGCCAGCTCAATCGCTGCCGGCCTTCCAGAGCGCCCGCCATCAGCTCTGCCAGTCGTTCCCGATCCAGCTCCTGGAGGGCACGGGCCAGCTCGTCGGCCGAGCCAGGGGGCACGATCACGCCGTCCACTCCGTGCCGGACCACCTCCGGAACGCCCCCGACGGCCGTGCTCAGCACCGGCACCCCGGCCCCCAGGGCGAGGGGCGCCACCGCGGATTGCGAGCCCGCGCGGTAGGGCAGGACGACCACATCGGCGGCTGCCAGCAAACGCGGCACCTCCGGCTCCGGCACCCATTCGAGATCGAGGCGTACGCGATCCTCGAGACCAAGCTCACGAACCTGGGCCTCCAGTGTGGCTCCGAGATTCCCCCACGGTTCACCCGCAACCACCAGGTACCAATCGTCGTCACTGCTGAGCCGCGCCATCGCATTCAGGAGCAGGTCCACGCCCTTGTAGGGCCGGATCAGCCCCAGGAAGAGCGCCATTCGACGACTCCCAGTCAGACCCAGACCGGCCCGGGCTTCGGCTGCCGGAGGCAGGGCCTCGAGCTCAGGCGGCGGCAAGGGGTGGAACGCCACCGGCGTCCCCGGATAGGCAACCTCGAGTCCGCGGGCCAGGGACCGGGCGTGAGTGAAAAGGCCCTGGCAGCGACCGAGTACAATTCTGGCCGCCAGACGCTGCAGGCGGTGGGCGTCGTGGTCGGCGGGGTTGTGGACCACCGCCACAGTCGGCGGCCGCCTGCCCTTGAGAAGAAAGCGCCACCACCCCGCCCAGGCCCACGTCCAATAGGGGATTACCCAGGCGTCGGCCGCGAGCGCCAGCGCCTTGCGCCGGCTTCCGGGCCAGGAGAGCGGCGCGAGGGGATCCAAGATCTCCACCGCATTCTCGAGCCGCGGACAGGCGTCAGGGTCGCGGTCATCCCTCCCCGGGTAAAGCCAGGAATGGTATTGGCGGCGGGGGGTCAGGAAATGCAGACGGTGGCCTCTGGCCTGCAGGCTGCGCACCAGCTCGGTTGTGGTTCGCGCAATGCCACCGCGGAAAGGGTGACCCGGTCCGAAGACGATCAGCTCCATAGCGGCGCTACCGGGTGGGGGGGTGGGTGGCCTTGCGGAACCGCTCCTCGAGGCGGATCCGCACCGGATCCGGAACCAGGCCGGCGACATCTCCACCCAGCGCCACCACCTCTCGCACCAGCCGTGAGGAGAGGTAGAGATACTCCTCTTTGGGAGTGAGAAAGACCGTCTCCACGTCCGGGTAGAGACGACGGTTCATGAGCGCCATTTGGAACTCGTACTCGAAATCGGAGACCGCCCGCATCCCACGGATGATGATGGTGGCCTCGATCTCCTTGAGGAAGTTCACCAGCAACCCGGAGAAGGAGCGGACCTCCACCGCCGGGTTTTCGTGGTAGAGCTCGTGGACCATCTCAGCCCTTTCGCCGGGGCTGAAGAGGGCATCCTTGCCCACGTTCTGGAGGATCCCCACCACCACCTGCGGGAAAATCCGCGTGGCGCGCTCGACGATCGCCACATGACCCACGTGGAATGGGTCGAAGGAACCCGGGTACACGGCAAGTGGTGCGTGTGGTTCAACCACGGGGTGATTGTAGCAGGAGGCACACACCACACTAGTTTTGAGTTTTTAGTTTTGAGTTTTTAGTTCAGGGCGCGCGGGTGCGACCGGGAACTTTGGGGCGAGTTACCCGCGCTTGGGCGCGCTGACCGGATGTGCCGTCTCTGACGATTTTGAGAGCACCGCGTTTTAATCTCAGTGAAATGCCGGGTCTCAAATATCGTCAGAGGGGGCTCTCTCGGGGAGCGCGATGACAGAAGGTCGCGTCACCTACCAGTAGCGCAAATCCGGAGCTTCTGAACGCGCGATGATCGGACGCGAAGAAGAATTCGGAATTCGGAATTCGGAATTGTCGGCGCGCAGCCCAATCGGGTAGCTTGAGCCATTTGCCCGCGTTTGCGTGCGTTACGGGCGACCTGCGGGCGCCGTGACCCACCACCGTGAGCGGGTCGCCCGGGAGCTTGTCCGAGTTTTAGCCCGCATATCTCACCGGGTTTCGTAGCGAGGCCGGCGAGGTGCTGTGCCCAGTGGTGTTTTCGATCCGAGGGGCG
>Ga0209013_10002554_pt1 | contig 16458 bp, 21 predicted proteins | sample Cruoilmetagenom2_FD_187291 | JGI IMG/M metagenome (GOLD analysis project Ga0209013, IMG submission 187291) | Oil polluted marine microbial communities from Coal Oil Point, Santa Barbara, California, USA - Sample 2 (SPAdes) (version 2) | ecosystem: Environmental > Aquatic > Marine > Oil seeps ...
TGCGCCAGCCACGGTTTCTTTCAGCATCTCAACATTACTGATACCGGCAATGGTTGAAAAACCAGGATCAGCCGTGGGAATAGAGCCGTCAACCACCACCAGATACTTGCCGTAATTGTCATTCATGGCCTGTTCTCTGGCATGTTCTGCTGCATCACCTGATGCCGCCTGCAAGGTATGATGATAGTCGAGAGAGATGTGATCAAAAATCAGTCCTTCAACCGTTGGACTATGTGAGCGAGTCAGGGATTCAGTACAGCCGGTACACTCCTGAAAGGAAAGCCATATGACTGAAGGCCGTCTGGCTGATTCAAGTGCTGCTGCAACGGTAGCAAACATAGCCGGGGGTAATGCCATCAGCGAAGTCAGAGCCGAACAATATTTTAAAAAACCTCGACGGCTAACTCCCTGCTGCTGCAGCATTTCATAAAGCGTTTGTTTTTTCATCATCCCGATCCTTATTGACTTTTGCCAGCTCAAGGCAGTTTATTGGCTCAAGGCTGTTGCAGCCGTTCAAGACTGCTCTTAATATCTTCCTTTTGTGAAAAAATCATTTCTGGTAAATAGGTAATTTCGATTAATTTACCAATAATTTCATCTTCCTGATTGTAGTGACTTACGATCCAGACACCGCTGTATTGTGTTTCATAAAACGTACTTTTACCCAGAGCATTCATCTCAACACTGATTTCACCTCTGCCGAGATATTCTTCCAGTTTTTGTTCTTCCCCCGGAGACCATGGCATGGCACGCAAATCAATACAATGAGTTTTCTTTTTCTCCACAAGCTGCCCCAGAGAAAATTCAATCTCAGCAACAACGCTGTTTAAATTACCACTGATAAACTCAGGCTCTTCAACCTGAATTTTTATATCTGACAAAGCTTCAGAATTCACCGTCTATATTCCTGCTTTTGTTTCAATGGTTGGGTATGTGAATAAAAAGTATCACTTTTATTTGCCTGCTCAGTAAAGATACCCCATTGAGAAAGTAATTGCTCCACTTGCAAAGCAGCACTGGGTAAGACATCCTGAACGGCCTGACTCAGATTACTTCCCCAGTCAATGCAATCAGGTTGAATTCCGACCAATGCTCTCTTTTCCGGCAGTTGTTCAGTCAGTCGGCTCATATCAAAGAGATCCATCAGTGACACCTCATGAACACTTTTTCCCGGCTGGGAGAGGAAATTGTCCATTGCCTGTGCCTGCAGACAATAAACGGTACCGGGTGATTGTTTTAAATTGACTGCATCCAATACAATCAATTCTTTATCAGAACGAATATTTGTAAGTAAATCAAAGCTTAAAGTACCGCCATCTATCATCTCAATGTCATAGCGGGTCTCCCAGTCAGGATGCTGAGATTTGATGTAGTCAAGCAGATGAATACCAATACCTTCATCTCTTAGCAGAGTATTGCCAATACCCAGAAGAACAGCCATATAAAACCCCTCAAAACAAGATTATTGAGATACATAGATTTATACACCCTATGTTTATAAGATAGTTTTTTCAGTGAAATACTCAAGTGTTTTTCACTGTTTTTCACTGTTCTACTGATCCAGCTCAATTATTATAGGATTTTTTATTTCTATTTGGCCTATAATTAAACATGGAACAGAAAAAGGAGCGTTTATGTGTCTTGGCATTCCAATGAAAGTTATTGAAATCAACCAGTTTATGGCACGCTGTGAAGCCAAGGGCATCGAACGTGATGTGAGCCTGTTTATGCTGCAGGATGATCCTGCTGAAGTAGGCGATTATGTCGTAGTACATATTGGCTATGCCATCCAGAAAATGTCCGAAACAGAGGCCATAACTGCCTGGCAAGTTTATGATGAGATGCTCTCTCTTGAAGATCAAGAGCTGGAAGTTCAAGTGCTGGACGATCAGGAAAATGCATGAACTAGCCATTTGCCAAAGTATCATTGAACAAGTAAAAAATATTGCCGCTGAAAATAACGCTCAGGCTGTCACTAAAATTATTGTCCAGATTGGTCCGCTTTCTGGTGTCGAAGCACCTTTATTACAACATGCTTTCCCCATTGCCAGTGCCGGTACTATTGCCAAAAATGCACAATTAGAAACGCAGCTATTACCCATAAAAGTACGTTGTAATCTCTGCGGCAATGAAAATGAAGCCGTTATCAATAAATTGCTTTGCAGTGCCTGTGGAGCCTGGCAAACGAGCTTATTAAGTGGTGATGAAATGTTATTGTCATCCATAGAACTTGAAACAGAGGATCTGGAAAAAGAGGAGGAAAAGTCCCATGTGTGATACCTGTGGTTGTAATGTCACTGAGGCAAATCGCAATCTGATTGAAGCGGGCGGAAAACACGCTAAAACTGACAGTGGAAACGAAGCAATTGAAGTCTTACACAATCTGCTGCATGAAAATAATCATCGTGCAGCACATAATCGCGAACATTTTGATAAGCATCAGGTATTGGCCATTAACCTGATGTCATCACCCGGATCCGGTAAAACAGCTTTGCTTGAAGCTACAATTGATGCTTTAGCCGGCAGTGATTTATCTATAGCGGTGATTGAAGGTGATCTGGAAACAGAAAATGATGCTCAGCGAATACGGGATAAAAACATACCGGCCATACAAATCACTACCGGCAGTGCCTGTCATCTGGATGCCTATATGGTTCATGATGCCCTGCACGAGCTTGCACTGGATGGTCTGGACATTGTGTTTATAGAAAATGTGGGTAATCTGGTCTGCCCTGCCAGCTTTGATCTGGGACATCATTTAAATGTTACCCTGCTTTCTGTGACTGAAGGCGATGATAAACCGGCCAAATATCCCGTCATGTTCAGAGCTTCTAATTTAAACTTGCTCACCAAGGCGGATTTACTGAGCGTACTGGATGATTTCAGTATTAGTGAAGCGGAGAAAAATATTCGCAATCTTGCCAACCCGGCACCTGTCTTCCAACTATCCGCACGTAAAAATCAGGGCATGGAGCAGTGGATTGACTGGCTGAAACAGCAGCTTAAACATTATCGGGAACATCTGTCTCAGGGTGAAACCGTTTTACCTGATATTCAGCGTGAGGGACAAAAGTTACATGCTGCCGGCTAAATCCTGGTTAAAAAAAGTCAATGCACTGATGGCATCTGCTCAAGCTCAAAAAAAGTTTGATTCCAGACCCATAAAAATAATGAATGTCTGCGGCGGCCATGAACGTTCAATCACCATGGCAGGTATTCGTAATGCCCTGCACCCTCAAATTGAATTGATCCCGGGCCCCGGCTGCCCTGTCTGCATCTGCCCTGAAGAAGATATCTATCAAGCCATTCAGCTGGCATTACATGAAGATATTATTCTACTTGCCTTTGGCGATATGCTCAGAGTACCGGTAAATACAGGCAAAAAATCCATCCGGACTTTACAGCAGGCAAAGGCTTCAGGAGCTGATGTACGCCCCATTGCGTCACCCATTGAAGCACGGCAGATTGCCCTGGATAATCCTGAAACGCAAATTGTTTTTTTTGCCGCAGGCTTTGAAACAACAACGGCTCCGGTAGCCGGATTAATTGCCGAAGGACTCCCGGATAATTTATTATTTCTGCTTTCCGGGCGCCTGACATGGCCAGCCGTTGCCATGTTACTGGATTCCGGTGCCCCCGGATTTGATGCTCTGGTTGCTCCCGGCCACGTAGCAACCGTAATGGGTGCCAGGGAGTGGGAGTTTGTTATTAAAAAACATCATTTACCTGCTGCAGTAGCCGGTTTTAATCCAGAAAGTTTACTGGCAGCATTTTATTCTGTCATACGGCAAAAGTTAGAAGATCGATTATTTCTTGATAATTGCTATCCTCAGCTAGTTAAAAACAATGGCAATTTATCTGCACAGGCTCAGCTTGAAAAAACCATGAATATTGTTGATGCCAATTGGCGTGGTATTGGTATTATTCCTGAATCAGGCTTTGAGTTAAAAGCGGATTATAATAAGCACAATGCCCGACTGATATTTCCTGATTATGACCAGCAGGCAAGGCGTCATATTGGAGAAATGCCTTTGGGCTGCGATTGTGCTAATGTGGTATTGGGTAAAAAATACCCCAACCAGTGCAAACTCTATGGTACAGCCTGCACCCCGCAGGAACCCATTGGTCCCTGCATGGTTTCTGATGAAGGTGCCTGCCGAATCTGGTGGGCTCATGGCGTACGGGACAGGGAGTGAGATCAGACAACTGTCTGGTGTATCAAAAAGATCCAGAAATGAAAAATACTAAGGAGCATCTAGAATGAAGCTTGGAATTATAATCTACTCAAACAATCCGGAAACTGTGTGGAATGCATTCCGCTTAGGTGTTTTTTCTTTAAAGAAATCTGATACCGTAAAGGTATTTCTACTGGCCAAAGGTGTTGAGAGTGAGTCCTTAGACACGAAAAAATTCAAGGTCAGCTATGAAATGAACCTGTTTATTAAGTCGGGAGGAGAAATACTGGCCTGTGGAACATGTCTTAAAATCAGGCAATGCGAAGGTTCTGAAATGTGTCCAATGTCCACAATGGAAGATTTATACAAAATCATTAGTGAGTCTGACAAGGTAGTGACATTTTAGGTCTAACAAACATGAAAGAAATAATAATAGCTTTGGCTCTTGTCCTTATTTCATTATCCTGCTTCGCAGAAACAGCGCAAAACACCCACATTGATTCAAAAACTGGCGCTAAAACCTGGAATATTTTTGAGCATGGTGTTTATTTTTCTCTCACTCAAATTTTACCACAACAAGGCCAGGCATTTTATGTCAATCGGGGTTTTACTCTAAAGCAAATAGAGACCTATATCTCATCCTGTGTTTATATGACTGTCTTGAGAAATGATAATGCGCCGGGCGTCATTCACTTTATTAGTAATAACTGGTCAGTTTTAACTGATGGGAAACAACATTCACTCGTAGCAGTGGACAAATGGCTACAACGTTTAACAACAGAAAGCACAAAAAAATCAGCTTTAGTCGCCTTTCGCTGGGCACAGTTTCCACCTGAACAGGAATATGAACCTGGAGGAGACTGGAATCAAGGGATGTTGTCAATTGGTTTACCATCCGACAGTCAATTTGATATTACTGCTCGCTGGGATGTCGATGGTAAAGAGTCTGAAACAACGTTACGGGGTGTACAGTGTGCTAAATAAAAAATCAATTTCAATATTTATGACATTAATGTTTATTGTTTTATTAACATCAAGAACCAATCTGGCGGATAGTACACCCCCTTTGACTCATAAGCTGACTGCTATCGATAAAGTCGTACCAGCACCGAATCTACGCCTGCAGAATATGGATGAAGAATTTATCGATATTAAGGAATTAAAAGGCAAGGTTGTTGTTATCAATTTTTGGGCCACATGGTGTCCACCTTGTCGTCGTGAAATGGGTTCACTGGAAAGATTATACCAGGCCACCAAAGATACAAATGTAGAAGTTATCGCCGTTAATATCGGTGAAGATGTAGATACTGTTTTCTCTTTCATCGGTACAGTTGAACCGTCACCCAACTTTCAGTTTATTTTTGATCCTGAAGCTTCCTCTATGACAAACTGGAAAGTTCGAGGTTTACCTACCACCTTCATCATCAATCCAAATGGCGAAATCGTATACAGGGCTGTTGGCGGGCGCGAATTCGACCACCCTGATATTCAGAAGAAAGTGACCCATTTAGCCGGGCAGTAATAATTTTACTGCCTCCCTGTGTTTCTTTACACATTATTAAATTGCATAATAGACTCCTTGAAAAATAACATCAAAATCAACTTTTTTTGAGCTGTTTTTATAAGCTATTGAATTGACTTATAAAACTCTAACGGAAAGAATATATGAATAAATTTGCTGAAAATGTTAAAGATTATTACGGTAAGGTATTACAATCCTCAGGTGATTTAAAGACCGATGCCTGTTGTACCGACACGGATATGCCTGATCATCTGAAACAGGCTATGAGCAAGATTCATGCAGAAGTGTCTTCCCGCTATTACGGCTGTGGTTTGGTGCGTCCTCAACAGCTTGAAGGTATGCGCATTCTGGATTTAGGCAGTGGTTCAGGCCGTGATTGTTATATTCTTTCTCAGCTGGTCGGTGCAGAGGGTTTTGTCCTTGGCGTGGATATGACTGATGAGCAGTTAGACGTTGCCAATAAGTACATTGACTATCATACTGAGACATTTGGCTATACCACGCCTAATGTGGCTTTTAAAAAAGGTTATATTGAAAAACTGGATGAATTAGATCTGGAAGATAACAGTTTTGATATTATCATCTCCAATTGTGTTATCAATCTGTCACCTGATAAAGAAGCTGTTCTGAGAGAAGCCTATCGAGTACTCAAGCCCGGCGGGGAGCTGTATTTTTCTGATGTTTATAGTGATCGCCGTGTCCCTGAACAGCTGATAAATAACCCTGTTTTGCACGGTGAATGCCTGAGTGGAGCTCTGTATTGGAATGATTTTCAAAATCTGGCAAAAAAATGCGGCTTCCTTGATCCCAGACTGGTTGAGGACCGCCCCTTAACCATTGATAATAGTGAAATTGAAAATTTAATTGGCCATATCAATTTTTATTCAGCCACATACCGCCTGTTCAAACTTGAAGCACTGGAACCAGCCTGTGAAGATTATGGTCAGTCAGTGCTTTATAAGGGTACAATTGCTCATCATAAAGAACTATTTACTCTGGATAAACATCATGCAATTGAAAAAGGACGTTTTTTCCCGGTTTGCGGCAATACCTGGAGAATGTTACAGGAAACCCGTTTTCAGCAGCATTTTGAATTCTATGGTGATATGAGTAGACATTTTGGTATTTTTGCAGACTGTGGAACAGCCCTGCCTTTTGATACATCATCTGCATCCGGCAGTGCTGAAAAAAGCAGCGCGGGCAGTTGCTGCTGACGTAAGCTAACTGGTTCACAAATAAATTGTGCTTGTTATGCAATTTATAAAAATTAAGCTATGATGAAGGTAATCACTCATTTATCAGGCTTATGATTAGTTATATGTTTTCACGGTTTTTTTCCCTCAAATGCAAAGCCTATGGCTTGACAGACGTAGGCCGCGCCAGAGATCACAATGAAGATAATATACGTCTGAATCAGGATAACAGCCTGTTCATCGTCGCCGACGGCATGGGTGGACATCAGGCCGGTGAAGTTGCCAGTCAACTTGCCTCAGACACCATTGAAAATGCTTTAATCAACCATCATAGTAATAACCCCAAAGACGATGTCGAATTTTCTGAAATAACTGCCATCAATGAGGCTATTGAAAAAACCAACCAGAAAATTAATCAAAACAATATCGATCGCGGTTTAATTGACGGCAAGGGTATGGGAACCACTATCGTAGGCTGCTGGTATTTACCAGAGAAAAAAATGGCAATTATTTTTCATGTCGGAGATAGTCGAGCCTATAGCTATAACAAAAAGACGCTCACCCAGATTACCAAGGATCATTCATTATTGCAGCTTTGGAAAGATGATTGTTTTGACGGTGATAAACCAAAAGCTAATGTCTTAACAAAAGCATTAGGACCTTATGCTGATGTAGCCCCTGATGTTTCCCTGCATCCGATAAAAAGAGGGCAAAAAATACTTCTCTGTTCTGATGGACTCAGTACGATGCAAAGTGACGAACAGATCCTTAACACAATAACTAAATATAAACACACCCCACAGGTAATTCCTGAACAATTGATTATCGAAGCAAATCTTGCCGGTGGTGAAGATAACATTTCTGCTGTTCTGATTGATTTTACCTAATCAGATGTCTTATGTGAGAAAATACAATCTCGATGCACAATTTGCCACAACAGAACGTTGCGATATTAATGAATTAGTCAATCATTCTACTGATAGAGACTGTTCAATAGCGCGGGCACGAGTCGCTCCTGGTGTAACGACACAGTTACATGCAGTCAAAAAAACGATTGAGCGATATGTGATCCTTGAAGGGGAAGGCATGGTATTTATTGATACCATGCCTCCTGAACGAGTCGGATATTTAGATATTGTCTCAATTCCTGAAGGGGTTGCCCAAAAAATACACAATTGCGGCAAAAGTGACCTGATATTTTTATGTATTTGTACACCACGCTTTAAACAAAAAAACTATCAAAATCTTGACTCGGACTCTCTTTAGTCTTCATTATGTTATGGAAGATTTAATTTTTTCCAGTAGTACATCTGGTTTGACTGGTTTTTCAATGAAGCCAGTCACCGGCATGAAATCACTACTGATGTCATTTTCAGTAAAACTAAAACCTAAATTACTCAATTGATTAACTGCACTCAAAATAAGTACCGGGGTGTTTTTTAATGATTCCTGTTGCGCAATTTCTCTGGCCGCTTTAAAACCAGCCTGTGCATCTTCAGGAAATACAATATCTAATAAAATTAGATCCGGGTTTTCTGACTCAATATCAACAATCAGGTTTTCTGTATCCGTTTTTGAAACTACTTCATAATCATTAGCTTCCAGAATCAGGCTAATGCTGTCAATCATATCCTGGTCATCATCAATTATCATTACCTTACTCATAGACCCCCCTTTTTTAAAAGAACAGTTACTATTGTACCTTGTTCAAGTTTACTTTTAATCTGAACCTCTGCCCCAAGAATCTGACTGCAGAGTTTAACTATTGACAAACCTAAACCTGTTCCGCCTTCATAAAATTCAACGGCATTATTAGCTCGGAAATGTTCTTCAAATACATTATTAATGTTTTTTTCATCAATACCAATACCCTGGTCTTCAATGCTAACGCAGAGTTTATCTTTTTTCTCACTTAAAACTATATCTATAACACCCTTAGGATGTGAATAATTAATCGCATTAGTAAGTATATTACTAAAAATCAGCTGCAAGTTTTCTTCATTCGCCACAATACGAGCTTCCGTATTATGTAGCTGGTTTTTTAAGTTTATTGTAATTTGTTTTTCCTGTGACAAAGCCCGGTACTGTGTTATAAATTTCTCTAAAAACAAAGTTAGATTCATCGCATAAAATTGTTCATCTGAAACCACATAGGATTTCAGGTTACCCAATTTGATAATATCAGTGATATTATTTAATAAATAATCACAACGCTTACCTATTCGAGTAATTATTTTTAGTACCTTGTCATTCACATCTCCAGCATAACCGGCATTTAAAGCATAGACATAACTTTTTATTGCCGCCAGAGGTGCTTTAAGCTCATGTGTGCTACGTAGTGTTGCATGAGTTTTTTCTTCATCAAGCCGCAGCATATTCTGATAACTGCTTTCCAGTTCAAGTTCATTTTTTATTAAGCGATTGGTGATACTACATAACAAATACCAGCAAAAGACGACACCGGAAGTGAGAATAAAAAGATAGCCCAAAAGAATAGCGGGTTCAGATAAAACTAAAGACTTAAATGATGTATCAAAAATAGTTATTATTGGAATAATATGAAAATATTCAAGAATTAACGGCATGATGACCATAAGCATCCCAAACAAAGTGATCATAAGACTCTGTCTGGGCGTAAAAAACAATGTCGATAAGATACTATTTGGAATTATCATTAAGATAATCGGTGTTTCAATACTCCCCAGAGCATATACAACCAATGTTAATGCCAGATAGTCAGTCATAATCTGTAAAAAAAGATAGCGCCGCAACTCATGTGTGCCAAGACATTTATCATAGCTATAGCGAAGTTGATAGTGATAAAAAAGATTACAGGCAAATAAGAAAACATTAGCTGCAATTAAATACTCATAATGCAGATTTATTTTCAAACCATTGAGCATTAAATAAACACAGAGTATAAGTAATGAACTGATACTAATATAATACCAGCGTATTTTTACCGACCAATCCAGGCGTTTTACCAGTTCTTTAACATGGATATCCTGAACACAATGGATAATATCTTCTGGTAACACGATTAACTCACCTCTTAAAAAAGCTTCCTAAGTCAGGATAACTTGTTTTTTAACTTTTCTAATTGTGTCAATAATGACTTTTCATACTCTGTTTTATTAGCGACTAAAAATGGACTTATTTCATTTTTAACCTCGAGTTGCATCGGCTGTATTGCAAAGAAAAAAACTGCCTGCTTAAAACCCAGCGTTTCTGCAAGCGCCAAAGCATCTGAAAAGCCAAAGCTATGAGTTGAAATTATATCTGTCTGCTGTGCCAACTGACATTCTGATTGCTCAAACCATCTAAATTCACCACCTTTCAGCCCCATATCAGCACAATCAACAATGACAATAGGTGTTTTTATTTCCAGCAGCTCTGCCGTAATGGAAAGTGCATCTTTGTTTTTCCAGAACCGGACATCAATATCATCAGATAATTTATCTTGTATTGTTTCCAGAAGGTATAAACCGATACCATCATCAGCAACATTCTGGTTGCCAATAGCGACAAGAGTAATAAGTGTCTTAGACAAACTTCACATCCAGCATATGAACCGAACAGGAAATACAAGGATCATAAGCTCGTAATAACATTTCCATATGAGAGGCCAGTTCATCTTTATCCATGACCGGTAACATTTGCGGCACAAATCCCTTCATGTCCTGTTCAATATTATTGATATTCTGACTCGTTGGTATCACCGCATCCGCATGATTACAGATCCCTTTTTCATCAAAACCATATTCATGAAATAAAATACCGCGAGGTACTTCAATCGCACTGCAGCCAATTCCTGAGCGGCTGGTATAATTGATATCTTCTTTTTGTAAATCATTTTCAAGCAGCTGTTTCAGTGTGTCAATGCAATGATGAGTACAGTGAATAATCTCAACCATTTGCGCCAGATTATTTTTATACGGGTTGTAACAAGGTACTTTTAAGTCCAGTGTATTGGCAACTTCCTGTGCTTGCGGGTAGAGTTGTGTAAAATTATTGTTCACTCTGGCTAACGCACCTACCATATAAGAATCTCTATTCCAGCGTGACCATTTTGATGTAGAGTGTGCCACTGTAAATTCATTGGTTACCTGTCGATAAGCCGATTCAGGCAGCGTTTTTTTTGTATCTGAACTGTAGATTTCACCTTCATACAAGGCATATTCATCAGGATGTTTCAGACTCACATATTCTGTTTCCCGTTCATAATCAGGCCAGCTGAACTTCTCTATAAAATCAACCATCTGATCCAGATCACTTAACGACTCATGTAAGCGTTCCAATAAAGCATATAATTGACTTTTCTCAGGAAGTTTTCGCCATCCAATCAGTGTCGGCATCATTGGATGTAAAGCCCTGCCGCCAAGAACAGTGGTAAAATCATTAGCCAGTTTTTTTAACTTTAATGCTTTTTTTATTAGTTCAGGATGTGAACTGGCTAATGGCAAAATACTTTTTACTCCGACATAATCCGGTATGGCCAGAAAATACAGATGCAAAGCATGACTCTGTAAAAACTGGGATTCGTTTAATAAACTTCTTAATAAACGAGTTTGCGGGCTGATGCTTAAGCTAAGAGCATTTTCTACCGCCTTGATGGCTGCCAGTTGATGCCCGACACAACAGATCCCGCAAATTCGGCTGACAGTTTGCGGCACGTCATGAGGCGGCACACCCTTGACCAGATTTTCAAAAAAACGATTGGCCTCAACAATTTCCAGTTTCAGATTTTCAACTCTGCCCTGTTCAACATTAATAAGAATACTGCCATGACCTTCCAGACGAGTTACATGGTCAATTTTAATACGGATATTTTTTTTAGTTATAGATGGTTTTGATAAAGAATTAGTGCTCATAATTTATCCATCCTTGCCAATTTTTTCAGCACTGCAAAAAAGTCGATAGCGACTTTTTATCGCTTCTTTTGCAATACCTTTGCTTAGCATTAAGTCATTATGTGCTTCGACATTGGCGTAGGGTAGTAAGCCTCGACAGGCATCACAAACATGTCCATTGTTAACACAAATCGCATCACAACCACCATAGGCAATGGGACCAAGACAACTCATGCCTTTATCAAAAACACATTCATTAGCATTACGTTTGCATTCGACACAGACTGCATTTTCCGGGAAATGGGGTATTTGATGACTCAGTAAAGCCTTAACCAGAGTTAAAAACTCGTTCGCAGACATCGGACAGCCGCGTAAATGGAAATCTACCTTAACAATTTCTTCGACAGCACGAACACGAGTATGTGCCCATAATGGCCAGTATTCTTCATCAACCTGGACTCTATTACGCGCCTCTTCACCATAAATAAGTTTATAGTTTTCTGCCGGAGCGACAAAGTTGGAACGAGCCTGTACATTACCATTGCAGGCACAGGCACCCAATGCAACCAGATACTGACTTCTGGAACGGATATCTATCAGACGCTGGCTGTCTTCTTCACGGTGAATACTGCCTTCTATAAAGGCGATATCATAGCGCGAGCTTTTTTCAGACAGAGCTTCTCTGAATTCAACCAAATCCACCAGCTCCAGCAAATCCAGTAATATATCTTCACAATTAAGCAAAGCTAGCTGGCAGCCTTCGCAGCTGGCAAAATCAAAAAAAGCTATTTTGGGTTTCATTGCTTATATACCACACCTCATGTCAATGCTTCAGGTAAATCTCTTAATTGTGAATAGCGAAATACCGGTCCGTCTTTACAGCAATACACATGGTTAATTTGACAATGGCCGCATTTTCCCATGCCACAGCGCATTCTGCGCTCCAGATCCACAAAGATTTGCTCATCCGGAATACTGAAATTCATTCTCAATTCCATTAACACAAATTTATACATCACAGGCGGCCCGCATAATACCAGCAGAGTATTTTCAATATCGAGTGATAGCTGATTAATGGGCTCAGTCACCAGACCCGTTTCACCATCCCAGTCCAGAAACTCGGTATCATCAACCAATTCGGTAATAAAACAATCCGGCAGTTTTTTCCAGGTCTTTATTTGTTCTCTGAACAAAGCCTCTGCAGGTGTTCTTGAACCAATAATCAGATGAACTCTGCCATAATCGGCTTTATGTTCCATAATAGGAATGATAAGAGAACGCAAGGGTACCAGCCCTAATCCACCAGCGATAACCACGATGTCTTTATGTCTAAATTCATCTAAATCAAAACCCGAACCAAAAGGACCTCTGATGCCGATACTATCCGATACTTTTAATTCATGGAACACACCGGTCACATTACCTGCTTTGCGAATCACCATCTCCAGCATTCGTCCGCTTTCAGGGCCGCTGCTGATGGAAATAGCACATTCACCGATTCCAGGCAGGCTGACCATAACAAATTGACCGGGACGGTGATTAAGCGGTTCAGGAAGCAGTACTCTGAACAATTTTTCACGGGCAGTTAAGGCTTCTACTGATTGAATTTCTGCCATCACCGGAATATAAGAGTTGTTATTCATGATCAAGGCTTTTTACTGATTCACAGACATCATTAACAATGTCAAAAATATCAATTCCGGTGGTACACTGACGCCCACAGCGTCCACAACCAGTGCAAAATATCTGCTCAAATCGTTGCGGTAAATAATCAAATTTACGCCGAATGCGATGACGCTGTCGAGCCGCTGGTTCTGCTCTGAAATTATGGCCGCCGGCAACCTCTGCAAAACCGGGATTAAGACAGGCATCCCAGTGACGAGTTTTTTTTCCTGACTTGCCATCCAGTTCAAATTCATCCCTGGTATCAAAGCAGTAACAGGTTGGACAGACCAGGTTACAAGTTCCACAGGAAAAACAGCGTTGAGCATATTGCTCATAAACGCTGTCGGCAGCTTCCTGATGAACAATTTTAGATAGCTGTTCAAGTGCTGTGACAAACTGCCGGCCAAATGGTTTGGGTCGTGTTGCCTGAGCTTGCAGTTTCAATTGCTGATAATTGCTGCAGGGTATACTTTCAAGTGATTGTATAAGCTGCATGCCTTTATCACTTATTACTTCAAGCAAACATTGCTGATCGTTTTCATTAGCAAGCTGTGTCACGAAAATATCTGCTCCGGTTTGAAAATCCAGAGACTGAGCCGTTTCACAAAAGCAATGATCATCACAGGGAGTCAGACAATTAAATGCAATAATGGCTGTTTTCTCTCTGCGTTGTAAATAATGAGTATCTTTAATGCCTTCGGAAAAAACGGTATCCATTAAATGAATAGCTTTTAGGTCGCAGGCTCGAACCCCGGCAAGAATTTGTGAACCCACATTTGAACTTTGATTAAAATGATAATGCCCCTGGTCATCTTTTTGGTAGGTAAATAAAACCTCTCCATCCGGAAATAAGTTTTTTACGGGCGGCAATATCGTTGGTTTGTAGGTAAAAAAATCCAGGCTCTGGCTGACATCAATAGATTCAAATCGATAATTTGAGCCAGCAGTTTTTTTTGGAAAAAAAACCTGCTTTTGTTCAGCAAGATTATGGAACCAGGGTTCTATGTGCGCGAGGCTGGCAATATAAGCATTCATCTTCAGTGCTTTGCTAAGTGGTCTTACTCTGAAGTTAGTTTATATTGGTGATAATTCAAGTTTAATTATTGATTAACAGTAATATTCAAGCGATTAAGGACTAAAGAACAGGCTGTTCAAATCAATATTCAAAATTTCCTTTTGAGGCTTCTTTAATAAGTTCAAGTTCTTCCCTGCAGGCAGTACATTTTTCATCACCACAATACCCTGAAAAAGAAAAACAGGGTATTATCTCATTAAGCTGAATCTATTGACAAATAATGTTTAACTGGTTTTTCAATTTTAATTCTTATTTCTGATACAATTAAAATACCATGAAAAAACACAAATAGAGTTGCAATACATTTACTTTGAAAAATCAATTAGTTACCTAATTGTATCTATAATAGGAAAAGCATAATAAATGACTAATAACGATATCCTGCGCCGTGTCCGCTATATCTTTGATTTTAACGATACTAAGATGATTGCTCTGTTTCTCTCCGCTGACTACCAGGTAACACGAGCACAGATCAGTAGCTGGTTAAAAAAAGAAGATGATCCTGACTATCAGGAATGCAGTGATATTCAGCTGGCAACTTTTTTAAATGGTTTGATTAATGATAAGCGCGGTAAAAAAGAAGGCCCTCAGCACAAACCTGAGAAGCGTTTAACGAATAATATTATTTTTAATAAATTAAAAATCGCCTTAAGTCTGAAGGCTGAAGAAGTACTGGATATTTTAAAACTGGCTGAATTTAGTATGAGTAAACATGAATTAAGCGCCCTGTTCCGCAAACCGGATCACAAACATTATCGTGCCTGTAAAGATCAGATTCTGCGTAATTTTCTAAAGGGTTTGCAACTCAAATATCGAAACAAGCCGGAAGAACCGAAACAAACGTTCAAATGGTAAGATAATAATTAGCTACAGGCCTATTTTGCCTCAGCCTTTTTAACGCGAATATGGCTGCCGTCTATATCCTTACCATTAAGACTCTTCATCGCGGCCTTGGCTTCACCGGGTTTAGGCATTTCGATAAAGGCAAAGCCTTTGGATTTACCCGTTTCTTTGTCCAGTACCAAAGTGCAGGACTGCACCGTACCAAATGCCTCAAATAGGGTCTGAAGTTCTGTTTCAGTGGTCGTGCGGGCAAGATTTCGTGTTAATAGTTTCATAAAGGATACAGTGATTTTTTAATGGTAGTAAATTAATATGGCTCAGGAAATATATTGTGCCATATTAACAGAGATTTTGTTCTCTGACTCAAATTATTTCAATTACATGGTACTGACTTCAAGGCTTTCACTATCAGAAGTTTAAAAATAAAGATCACTGGACAGGTTCAGGGTGTTGGATTCAGACCCTTTCTTTATCGTCTGGCCAAACAGTTTGAGCTTAACGGCTGGGTGAGAAACTATTCCGGTGAAGTGATTACTCTGGTTCAGGGCAGTGAGCATCAGCTAAAATTATTTCAGGAAGGGATATTAAACCAGCACCCGCCTTTGGCCGCTCCAGAAATAGCATCGGTTGAAACCATCAAAAGTAAAACCTTTAGCGAATTTATTATCGAAACAAGTGCTGTGAGTGAGCACGCACAACGACATATTCCAGCCGATTTTTTTACCTGCAATGATTGTCTTGATGAAATAACAAATCCTCAGGAACGGCGTTACCGCTACCCTTTCATCAATTGCACACAATGTGGTCCCCGTTATACCATCATCAGAGACCTGCCATATGATCGACCTTTTACCAGTATGGCTCAATTTCCTTTATGCCCTTCCTGCAACAAGGAATACAGCAATCCATCAGACAGACGCTTTCATGCGCAGCCTCTGGCCTGCTCCAAGTGCGGTCCCGAGTTAAGCTTTCTTCCACCTGTTACAAGAGGCAATGAAGCCGCTCTTTCAGCAGCAGTTATAGCATTAAAAAAAGGACAAATTATTGCCGTAAAAGGTGTTGGCGGATACCATCTGATGTGTGATGCCACCAATGAACAGGCCGTGCAGCGTTTAAGGATAAGAAAACATCGTCC
>Ga0209013_10002555_pt1 | contig 16447 bp, 16 predicted proteins | sample Cruoilmetagenom2_FD_187291 | JGI IMG/M metagenome (GOLD analysis project Ga0209013, IMG submission 187291) | Oil polluted marine microbial communities from Coal Oil Point, Santa Barbara, California, USA - Sample 2 (SPAdes) (version 2) | ecosystem: Environmental > Aquatic > Marine > Oil seeps ...
GAAACATACCATATCCCGGTGCTTTCAAATTGTGAATAGTCCACATCCTGACCAAAATCCACCCCGGTGAAGGATGTATTCAGGAAATCATCCATGTAATATTTGAATTTCAACCTGAACCCTTGCGAAAACTGTACCCCGGCAAACAGCGAAGGGACCCACGGGTTGACCCGGTCACTGGTCCATTCCTTGAATTTGGTCTTATTATCGTCGATAAAAAGCTTCTGCTTATAGTGGAACATCCATTCATATTCTCCACCTGCGAAGAGGAAAAAATTATTGCTGAAAGAGCCTATTTTAAGAGCCAATGGAAATCCAAGTGAATAGCTACGCCGTTTAATCTTAGTACTTTTGTTCCAGTTGGGATGCTCAGGACCAATGTCACTAAATCCCACATTCTGGTAAAGGTCCTCTGTGATCAGCCCCACGTTCCTGATTCCAATGCCAGTGAACAGTCCGATATTATCGGTTAGATCAAGATTTAAATGGTGCTGCGCATGGAAGAATAGAGTAAAACGGATGTTGGTGTTGACATTCACACCATTGAAATTCACATCGGCTCCTGAGAAAATAACCTCACCACCATTTGAATGGTAAATCTTCTGGGCATTAGTTTCGATGGAGACGATGGCAATGAAAATCGCCAGTAAAACAAAATGTCTTTTTATCATTTGAACAGGTATTTAAAGTTCATTGCGAACTTAAAGAAAAAATTATACAATTTTATCGCAGTAATTGCAATTTTTTGGCCCATATACTGGTTAGGTTGAGGTGAAATTTTTTAAATTGTACGTCGATTGCTAACGTGTGCGTCAACCAATGAGCGCCAGGGACCTACGAAAATTCTTTCTGAGTATTGTATTACCTTCAATACTTGCCATAGCTTTATTCATCATTTCATTTTATGTAATAATTATTCCATCAATTGAAAAAAACATGATGGAAAGTAAAAAGGAGATGATCAGTGAGCTCACTAATTCAACATGGAGCCTTATTAATGAGTATTACAACGAATATCGAGCCGGGCATATTCGAAAGGAGGAGGCAATGAAACTTGCTGCTTCGAGGATTGAAAAGATGAGGTATGGGGATGAAAAAAAGGACTATTTCTGGATTATCGATATGCGACCCTTCATGGTAATGCATCCTTACAGGTCGGAGCTTAATGGAACTGATCTATCTGATTATAAGGACTCTCAAGGAAAGCGATTATTTTCAGATGCTGTACAAATAGTAAATAAAAATGGAGAAGGTTACATTGATTATCTCTGGCAATGGAAGGATGATACAACACTTATTGGCCCCAAATTATCATATGTAAAAGGGTTTCCCCAGTGGGAATGGATCATAGGAACAGGGATCTACCTTGAGGATGTAGAACGGGAAATAAAAATACTGGAAAGGAAACTGCTCCGGATAGCACTTATTATTGTAATTGTAATTGCCTCAATCCTTCTGTATATCATAAAACAAAGTATGATCATAGAGAACAGAAGAGAGGAAGTTGCGCATAAGTTACATCTATCTCGACAGAAATATTTGACACTGGTGGAGTCATCGACCATTGGTACACTTATGATGGCTCAAAACAGGATTATTTATGCGAATCAAAAATTCCTGGATCTTACAGGTTTCCTGCGGAATGATTTGATTGATAATGGGATCGAAGACCTGTTTCACCTTGATTGGCATAGTATAACGGATGCTTTTAAAGATCCCGGGAAATCTGTTACCATGGAAACCAGAATAAAATCCAAGGTTGATCCTTTTCAAGTATTGTTATCAGTTTCAAAGGTCATTTATAATAAAAGTAATAGCTATATAATTGTAATTAATGAACTTTCAGGTAGTACTATTATTGACAGGCATTGCAGGGCATTGCAGGATGACCTGCAATCGGTACTATTGCTTATGAACCAATCGATATCCCCCTATGTCAGGGCTTACCTGAGCTGTGATCTTGATGATACAATATCAAAGGCAATGGACCTGTTAACAAGGAAGAATGAAGCAGCATTGCTTATTAAAAAGAGAGAACGGATAATGGGCATAGTGACTACTTCAGATTTTCTAAGAAGGGCCATGTCTGAAAGAGTTAAATTAAATGCTCCTGTCTCTTCCATTATGTCAGCTCCAGTTGTATCAGTTCCTGAAAATTGTCTTCTGCATGAGGCTATATATAGATGCAGATTGCATGGAATATCTTATTTGCAGGTGAATAATTTGCAGGGAGAGTGTCTTGGATTGCTTGAATACAGGAACCTTCTCGAGGCACAACAAAATTGTATTACTCAGCTCTTTAATAAAACAGATCATGCAGAGAGCGTGGGTGATCTCAGGAACATCTATCTCAGGATGAATGCTATTATCGAAATGCTTGTGAATAGTGGAGCTAAGCCTGGAAATATAGCAAGATTGGTATCCGTATTCTCTGATAAAGTCAATGTCAGAATTATTGAGATGGCTATTGAAAAAGAGGGACCTGCACCGTACGATTTTTGTTTTGTGGCAATGGGAAGTCAGGGACGTTTGGAACAGACACTTTGCACCGATCAGGATAACGGAATTATCTTAAATGACAATTCAGAAAATAATGGGGTTGCAATTTCATATTTCAGGAGGTTGGGAGAGAGGATAGCGAATGATTTGAATAGTGTTGGTTATAAATATTGCAAGGGCAATATTATGGCAAGTAATCCTCAGTGGATAAAATCGTTAAAAGAGTGGAAGGTGCAATTTAGTTCCTGGATTAGTAACAGCGATCCTCAAAGCATTATGGAGGTAGATATTTTTTTCGATTTCAGGACGATTTACGGCAACTCCAGTTTATCAGATGAATTAAGGGATCACCTGAATAGAGTAGTAGATAGAAAAGCTGTATTCTTTTATCACCTCTCTCAGGAAGTTACAAGGTTTAAACCTCCGGTCGGTCTTTTCGGAAAGATTCTTGGAGTGCATGACACACCTGACACTAATCGTGTTGATATTAAGAAATTGCTCATGCCAATCATCAGTTTTGCAAGATTATATGCATTAAGAGCTTTAATTACTGAAACAAACACCTTAATGAGGTTAAAAGGACTCAGGAATTCCAGGGAGATGCCGGATGATCTTATTGATGAAATCACAGAAGCTTATAACATCCTGATGGGAGCCAGGTTCCAATCACAGGTCAACTCTATTATCAAAGGGGAGGACCCGTCCAATACTCTTGATGTGAATCAGTTAACGAACATTGAGCAATCAACTTTCAGGAAGGTATTGTCATTATTAAGCGAATTAGTTACCAAGGTGAAACTCGATTTTGAACAGATGTAAAAGATCAACCTAAAAGAGACTTGTCAGGTTTTCTTTTATCAATAATTCAAATCGTTCCATCAGAAGGTGCAGAATAGGGTGGTTAACGTTAAACTGCATACCATCCAGTTGCCAGACCGGAAGGATTTTTGGGGAGGTGCCGGAAATAAAGCAAGTGGGAATACCGGCTAGTTCATAAAGATTGATCACTCTTTGGATGACTTCAATTCCCTCTTGACTGCAAATTTCGCTCACATATTTCCTGGTGATTCCGGGAAGCACATCATTATCAGGCGTTGTCATAAGCTGGTTATCACTGTTCAGGAAAAAGATATTTGACCGGCTACCCTCGGTGATCTGGTTCTGACTGTTGATCAGAACTGCTTCGTATACTCCGTGATCACGAATATATTCATTCACTGAAACCCTGAATAGATCGTCCCACTTTTTAATGCCCGGATTGGGACGCTCATGTGGATAGGTTACCAGCTGTACCCCGCTTTTATACATGCACTCTTCCGGATAGAAATAGGGAATAAAATAACAAAGCAGGGAGATCTCTTTACCGGAGTTTTTCTGGATACAGATCCTTACATTTCCAACAGTGAAACTGTTATTCAGCTGAAGCAATCGTAAATTTTCCTGGATTACATTGGAACCGGGATATTCAAGGTCTGAACCGGAAAGAGAGTGCCATAGCCGGTCAAGATGATCCTGAAGAAAAAGGAATTTCCCATCGATCAAACGTACAACCTCATAATAAATATCGGCAGACATATCGGGGGTGAAATCCGACACATCTGCTGACTTTCCGTCAATTATATATTTTTCTCCAAGTACCTTTCCTGTGATCATTCTGCCCTAATGGAGGCAGCCGGGTTCATCCTTGAGGCTTTCATTGATTGCCAGCTTACGGTGAGCACGGCTATGGTTAACGATAACAACAAAGATATGATAAAGGTCCAGAACGGGAACTCAATCCGGTAGGTGAAATTTTGCAACCAGGGTTTAATTACAAAGTAGGATACCGGCCATGCGATTACATTTGAGATGATCACCCATCTCGAAAACTGAAGCAGGAACAGATATAAGATCTGGTTTTGAGAAGCGCCCATCACCCTTCGGATTCCGGTTTCACGTGTGCGTTTGACCGTCATAAAGGAAGACAATCCCAGGAGCCCGAGGGCTGCTATAAAAATGATCAGGATGGTAAATGAAATAACCAGTGCAAATACGATATGCTCCTCCTCATAAAGGGCATCCAGTTCATCGATCAGGTAGCTGTACTGAATGGGATAGGATGGATTAAATGCTTCCCGCTTTTCTTCCACCCAACTCAGTACATCCTGCATCTGGTCATTGTTTACCCTGATATGTAGTAATCGCAGAAATTGTGCATTTTCCCTGCAGATAAATACCAACGGTTCAACAGGATTATGCAAAGAGCCATAGTTATAATCTTTTACTACCCCGATAATTTCTGCTTCTGGAGTAGTGATGTTCTGAACATTTGGACTTAGCATAAATTTTTTGCCTATGGCATTATCCCCCCACTGCATCTCCCTGACCAGTGCTTCATTCACAACGATTGAATTATCTTCATCCGATCCGAAATCCCGGTCATAAAAACGGCCTTCGGAGAGGGTGATCCCCATCACATCCAGGTATTCATAATTTGTTACGATCTGGTTAAATGTCATCTCCTGCATCTCTCCATTATTATCTTCAGCCATCATTACCTGTTTCCCGTGATTTCGGCCTGGAGCTGTAAAAGAGAGTGCAGTTTCCTCCACAGCCGGGTGTCTTTTTATCTCCTCTGTAAAAGCATTTGCATTATTAAACACCGCAGTATCATTTAGGGTTACCAGTAATATCTGCTCACTGTCAAATCCCAGATCTTTATGCTGGATAAACCTCATTTGCAGTGCAATGATAATTGATCCTATTACCATTACGGCTGAAATCAGAAACTGTACAATCACAAGCCCACGCCTTAGCCAACCACGATCTGAGGAACTTACTCCATTTCCTTTCAGAATGGAAACCGGATTAAATGAGGCCAGGTAGGAAGAGGGATACAAACCGGAAAGTAGTCCTGTTAGAATGGAGATTCCCAGGATAAATAGCAATACAGTTGGCTGGAGAAGTATGGTCCAGTCAAACGCTTTAGAAGTAAGATTATTAAATAGTGGTAAGATTAGTATGGTAAGTAGTGCCGCAAGAAGACCTGATAAAATGGCCATCACAATGGATTCTCCCAGGAACTGGGAACGTAATAATCTTTTACTGGCACCTCCCACTTTACGGATGCCAATCTCCTTGCTCCTGTTGGTGGCCCGTGCAGTGGTGAGATTGGTGTAATTAATACTGGCGATAACGATTAGTAATAATCCAATAATAGCCATGATAAAGACATAATTCATATTTCCTCTTGGCAGGTCATATTGAAGCTCATCTTTCTGAAAATGCACATCCGCCAGAGGTGTAATACGAAGATCAAATGACGCTTTGATCTGTTCTCCCAGTTCGGCCATATATTTATCATAAAAGTCAGGAAATTTTGAAAGCACCATATCGGGAGTTGTGTTTTCGGCCAGCAGAATATAAGCATAGGTAGCAATATTCCAAAAGGATATGGCGCTGCGGTCATTAAACCTTTCTGCTCCGATCTGTTCCTCAATGGTGGCTGTGGATATAAGACCATTGAATCTCATATGTACGTTGGCAGGAAGATTCTCAAAAACACCTGTAATGGTATAATTGGAGCCATCAAGGGCTTTCATGCTTTCACCAATCACATCCGAGGTACCAAAATATTTTTTAGCCAGCGATTCACTTATCACCATGGTATATGGATCGTTAAGTGCAGATGATGGATCCCCGGCTTTAAAAGGAATGGTAAAAATCTTAAATACAGTAGAGTCGGCAAATGCAATACTGTCTTCCTGAAAAGCATCTTCATCTCTCTCGAAGTACAAATTGGGTTGAATGATCATTCGGACATATTCCTCCACTTCTGGATATTCCTCTTTCAACGTGGGAGCAAGTGGAATTTGAACCATTGCCATAAGGTCTTGCTTCTCATTAATGGTAAAGTCTGCTTCAAGACGATAGATCCGCTCAATATTATCATTTTGTTTGTCATAAGTCAATTGATCCTGGATGTAGATAAATATCAAAATGGAGGCGGTAATTCCAACAGCCAGACCAAATAGATTTAATACAGAATAAAACTTATCCCTCACAGCATTCCTGGCAAGGGATAGCAAGTAATTTTTAAGTAATGACATTGGAGTGTTTGGTTAATGGTTATGCAATCTGTAAAGAATCCAATTTTAATGCCAAAGAGAACAAATGGCATTCAATCAGGACTATGGATGTTACTAGATTGGTAACAGTTGTCCGTTTTCGTAGCATCACCGTACAGTTTCGAACACGGGGTAAGGCATTTTATTGTAAAAATTATTTGCTACTTTTACAATAATCCTGAAACGACGATCCAGATAGATCCTCTATGAGTAGATTAATTTTTTTTATTGATGATGATAAGGTGATCCTGAACCTGTTGGAATATACTTTTCAGAGTCGGCAGGATTATCATGTGATTACTTATCAGACAGGAGAGGAGTGCCTTGCAAACCTAACTCAAAGCCCTACACTTATTGTGCTTGACCATATTTTGACCGGATCCGGTAACGGTCGGTTAAGTGGCATGGAAACACTAATAGAGATTAGGAAAGTAGACAAGGATGTTCCGGTGGTTATACTTACAGGACATGATGATGATGAACTTCTTGCCGAATTCATGGAGCAGGGCGCCAACCGTTATCTGACGAAAAATGATTTTTTTATTGATTCCCTTATTGAGACCATCCAGGAGGTGATCAAATAAACTCAATTAAAACCCCCTCTTTTTTTCACCCATTAATCCGTTAGAAGTCATTAATTAATGGGGCGGTTTTGTTTTTTTTTATGATATAAATTTATACTTTTGCACACCCAAATTGAAGGATTGTGAAGAAGAGGGGTTCATATGCAGTACGCATTTCAGGATTAGGAGAAGGGAAACACGATTTTTCATTTGAGCTTGATCAACAGTTCTTTGCTTCATTTGAGCATCCGGAAATAGAAAAAGGAAATGTCCAGGCAGAGGTAATCCTGGAGAAGAAGCACGGACTCCTGACGCTACATTTTTCGCTTGAAGGGGAGGTGGAGGTGGTTTGCGATCGCTGCCTGGAACGCTTTAAGACAGGGATTAATACATCGCAGATAATCTTTGTAAAGATAGGTGAAATCCCTGGAGAAATAGAGGATGAGGTAATGGTTATTGGAAAAGATGATCATGAAATTGAAGTCGGGCAATACATGTATGAATTCATTATATTGGCATTACCTTTCAAACGAATTCATCCTTTCGATAGTGAAGGGAACTCTATGTGTAACCCGGAAATGTTAGAAAAGCTGAACAGTCACAGGTCAAAGGAAACTGATAAGAAAGATCAAACAGATCCCAGATGGGACGCATTGAAAGGAATTATTGAAAAAAACAACTAGATATGGCACATCCGAAAAGAAAGATCTCTAAAACCAGAAGAGACAAAAGAAGGACCCATTATAAAGCCGAAGCTCCTACCTTGTCCACTTGTTCCAATACGGGAACTGTTCACGAACGTCACCGTGCATATTACGTGGACGGAAACCTTTATTACAAAGGCAAGCTTGTTATCGACTCAGAAGCTGAACTAGGTTAAGTATCTGTGCCACCCTTGTGGCAATAAAGGCACCCATGCGGATTGGGATCGATATGATGGGGGGTGATTATGCCCCCAGTTCCACAATACGTGGTTCAATTCTTGCGCGGAAAGCTCTGCCCGATGATGTAGAGATTATATTGATTGGAGACCAGGAGGTCTATTCCCGTTACTCAGAAGAAAATCACCTTGATGTTAGCGGTTTATCAATTGTTCATACTTCGGATTTTGTGGGGATGGAAGATCATCCCCTGATGGTATTTAAGGAAAAACCGAAAGCCAGTCTTTTCCTGGGCAGCCTGATGTTGGTTGATGGAACTATCGATGGTTTCTGCAGTTCGGGTAACACAGGGGCAATGCTCGTGGGGGCCATGCAGATTGTCACTTCCATACCTGGGATCATACGCCCTGCCATAGCGGCACCCATCCCCAATATAGAGGGAGATCGATCGTTGATGCTGGATGTTGGTTTGAATCCGGATGCCCGGCCCGATGTTTTATACCAGTATGGCTCCATTGGTACCATTTATTCAAAACTGGTTCACGGAATTGAAGAACCGAATGTAGCTTTGCTGAATGTTGGACGGGAGGAGAGTAAAGGGAATATGGTGTCCCGGAGTACCTACCAGTTAATGAAAGACTCTTCGGTATACAATTTTATTGGCAATTTTGAAGCCAATGAAATGTTCGTTTCCAATAGGGCACACGTTATTGTTACCGATGGTTTTGTTGGGAATATGCTCTTAAAAGAAGCTGAAGCCTTTTACAAGGTAGTTTCAATGAAAGGAATAGGCAACGGTTATTTTGAAATGCTTAATTTTGAGAATTTTGGAGGGACACCGATCCTGGGCGTCTGTGCACCGCTGATTATCGGTCATGGGATCTCCAATGAGAAAGCAATAAAAAGTATGCTCCTGCATACTGCTGAAGTAGTTGGGGCAGGTTTGGTCAACAGGATTAAAGAAGAACTTGAGAGATGAGTAAAATTGCTGCAGGAATTACTGGTATTCATGGTTGGGTTCCGGAGTACAGGCTTACGAATGATGAGTTGAGTACCATGGTGGAGACCACAGACGAATGGATCATGCAACGGATCGGTATTAAGGAAAGGAGGATCCTGAAGGAAGGAGCTACTTCCGATATGGGCGCCGAGGCGGTGAAGGGATTACTGGAAAAGACCAACACAAAACCAGGAGAGGTTGAATTGGTGATCTGTGCCACCATTACGGCTGACTATAATTTTCCATCAACTGCCAATCTGATTTGCGATAAGGTGGGATTAAAAAATGCCTGGAGTTTTGACCTTTCAGCTGCATGTTCGGGATTTGTGTTTGGAATGCAAACGGCAGCTAATTTTGTCCAGTCTGGAACATATAAAAAGGTAATTTTAGTAGGAGCCGATATGATGTCCTCCATCACTGATTATGAAGACCGTACCACATGCCCGCTTTTTGGAGATGCTGCTGCTGCTGTTCTAATTGAACCTGTGGAGGAAGAATTGGGTGTCAGGGATGCCATTCTCCAGGTAGACGGCAGTGGTGTAACACATCTTCACATGAAGGCAGGGGGTTCTGTAAGACCTTCTTCTCATGAGACCGTGGATGCAAGAGAACACTTTGTCTTTCAGGAGGGACAGGCTGTTTTTAAGGTGGCCGTTTCAAAAATGGCAGATGTGTCTGTTGAGATCATGAAGAGAAACGAACTAAAACCCGAGGACCTTACATGGCTTGTTCCGCATCAGGCCAACATGAGGATCATAGAAGCTGTGGCCCGCCGTATGGGGATCCCTAAAGAGAAGGTAATGATCAATATTGAAAAATATGGCAATACCACTGCAGCCACTATCCCACTGTGTCTTTGGGAATGGGAGTCAAAACTGAAGAAAGGAGACAATTTGATCCTGTCAGCATTTGGAGGTGGATATACCTGGGGATCAATCTATCTTAAGTGGGTATATGATGGAAATGAGAATAATGATTAAGTTTGCATAAAAAAGCAACAGATGGCAAAAATGGGTGATTCAGAAAATACCAACAAGATCAACATGATAGGCGTTGGAACGACCATTGAAGGTAGTATCTCTTCCAGTGAAAATATAAGGTTTGATGGGAATCTGATAGGGAACCTCAACACCAAAGGAAAAGTATTCATTGGCCAGTCCGGAAAAATTTCGGGTGAGATTCGGTGTAAGAATTGTGAGGTAGAAGGTGTGGTAGAAGGGAAAGTTATCGTGCAGGAGTTACTTTCACTCCGTTCGATGTCGAAGTTATATGGAGAAATTAAGACAGGTAAACTGGCTATCGAACCGGGAGCTACATTTACTGGAAAATGTGATATGGGTGGAAAAAAAGAACTCAACACCGAACCAGGCCCAAAACCAAAAGAAGAGCAATCATAAAACATCAGGGTTGAAGTCCTTTGCACGGTATTCCGGTATGGGCTTCCAAATGATTGCTATCATTCTCCTGTTTTACTGGGCAGGATCGAAGCTCGATGAAAGAGCAGCCTCGGATAAACCAGTCTATACAGCCATACTCACCGTACTTGGAGTCTTTGCCGGACTCTACATCGCATTGAAGGATTTTATTATCAGGAAAGATGATTGATCGTATCCGATACATCTGGCAACTTCTGGTCCTCGCAACTTTTTTATTGATCCTTGGAATTCTTCTAATTCCACGAGTGGACGTAGAACTATCACTGAATGAGTATTTTGTGTCACTTTTTTGTATCACTGCGATCAACCTGATCGCCTATCTGGTAATGACCAAAGGGATCCAAAAAAGCGATCGGGAAGGGGTTGTAATTTTGCTGGCAGGAATTGGTTTTAAATTCTTTCTATATCTCTTCTATATTTTGGTTTTCTGGTTGGTGACAAAAAAACTTTTGAAACCGTTTATCATTACATTTTTTGCACTATATTTAGTCTTTACTTTTTTGCTGGCAATTCATCTATTTAAGGCGCTGAAGAACAAATAATTACATTGATCGTGAGAGTGAGAGTATTCGCTTTTTTTACTGCATTTCTAATCGGATTTTTATTTTCAAATCCAGGTGTTCAATTATACGGACAGGATGAGCATTACGAAGAGCATCCGCAACAGGTTTCAGATAGCCATTCGCAGGATGGATCTCTGGACGAGGAGTTCAATGCCAGTGAGTACATCATGGAGCATGTGAAAGACTCTCATGAATGGCATATTCTTACTACAAAGGAGGGACACCATGTAAGTGTTTATCTGCCAGTGATCCTTTACAGCAAGTATTCCGGATTACATGCATTTTCCTCAAAGAAGCTCGCACACGGACATTCACATCATGGATTCCAGATGGGCCATGGCATGTTAGATGAGAAAAGCCTCGATGGCAAGATCATAGAAGTAGATGAACATGGTGAAATGGTTGAGGCAGGCTTGCCTCTTGATTTCTCCATTACAAAGAATGTATTCATGATGCTGCTATCTGTGATTATCCTGCTCTGGGTATTTCTGGGACTGGCCAGATCCTATAGACGTGCCGGGATTAGTGAACCGAAAGGGTTGCAGGGATTCATAGAGCCTGTGATTGTGTTCATTGAAGAGGATATAGCCATTCCAAATATCGGGGAAGAAAAATACCACAGGTACATGCCTTACCTGCTCACTGTCTTTTTCTTCATCCTTCTGAATAACCTGATGGGATTGATCCCTTTCTTTCCATTCGGGGCCAATGTCACCGGAAATATAGCTGTAACCATGGTGCTTGCAACCATTACGTTTCTGATTACTCAGTTCGGCAGTAACAAAGGATACTGGCAGCATATTTTCAATACTCCGGGTGTTCCTGTATGGTTGGCTCCTATTATGATTCCTGTGGAGATCATCGGCATGTTTACCAAACCCTTTGCGCTGATGGTGCGTCTTTTTGCCAATATCACCGCAGGCCACATCATTGTATTGAGCCTTATATCCATGATTTTTATTTTCAAATCCATATTTATGTCTGTCCCCTCCTTGGTGATGGTACTGTTTATGGATAGTATTGAACTGCTTGTAGCATTTCTGCAGGCCTATATATTTACATTATTATCTGCATTATTTATTGGAATGGCGATGCCTGAGCATCACCATGATTAATTTTCACTTTAATTTTTAATTATTATGACAGGTACATTAGCAGCAATCGGAGCAGGACTGGCCGTAATCGGAGCAGGACTGGGGATCGGAAGGATCGGCGGATCGGCAATGGATGCCATTGCCCGTCAGCCCGAGGCAGGAGGAAAGATCCAGACCGCCATGATTATTTCAGCTGCCCTGATTGAAGGCGTTGCATTGTTTGCCGTTGTGGTTTCCATGATGGGCTAACATTGTGAGAGACTTGAAAAGACCTGTAACGGTTGGTTACAGGTCTTTCATTGAAAACAATTAAACACCTAATAATATGGATCTAGTAACACCGGGAATTGGACTGATATTCTGGTCTGCTCTGTTCTTTCTCATCCTGCTTTTTATTTTGGGAAAATTTGCCTGGCCTGCCATACTTTTGGCTGTTCATGCCAGGAATGAAAGCATCAGAAAAGCCCTGGATGCAGCTGAAAAGGCCAAAGAAGAAATGGCCCAACTTCAGGCCGATAATGAAAAGATTCTGACTGAGGCCAAAGCTGAAAGAGATGCATTGTTAAGAGATGCAAAACAGATCAAAGAGAAGCTGATTGCTGATGCCAAGGAGAGGGCTGCAGAAGAGGCCAAAAAGCTTGTTCAAAATGCAAGGCAAGCCATCCAGGCGGAAAAAGCTGCTGCCATTAATGACATGAAAGAGCAGATGGCCACACTGTCTGTGGATATCGCAGAAAAGATTCTGCGGATAAAATTACAGGATAGCAAAGCGCAGAAAAAATTGGTCGATAAGCTGATCAATGAAGCCGACCTGAATTAATAGATGATGCCTCGAAGCTATTTTGAGAGGCGAGTCAATTAATAGAAATATGAACGAAAGTCAGATTTCAGTACGTTATGCAAAGGCGCTGTTTCAAAGTGCTTCTGAAAGGCAGATTCTTGATAAGGTTTTCGAGGACATGAAGCTGCTTTCAGAAACCTGTAAACTGGAAGATTTCCAGTATATGCTTGTACTGCCTTCATTGCAGGCAAGTCAGAAACGCAAGATTGTAAAGTCGGTTCTTGAAAAGTACTTATCCGAGATATCAATCTCAATGATCAATCTCGTAATCAGGAACAAACGGGAAGTATATCTCCCGGGAATATCGAGGTATTTCAGCGACCTTTATCGCAAAGCCAGAGGTATTCGTGCAGCCACATTGATAACTGCACAACCTGTTGAGGATGCTGCCATGAAGGGTATTAAAGAACTTATCAGAAAGGCCTACGATGCAGATGTAGAACTTACTTCGGCATTGAATTCGGATATAATCGGTGGATTTATTCTCACCATTGAGGGCATGCAATATGATGCAAGCGTAGCAAGCAACCTTAAGAAAATCAAAAAACAATTACTTCAAACCAGTATTGAAAAGAATTAACATATGTCTCAAATTAAACCTTCCGAAGTATCGGAAATTCTCAAAAAGCAGATTGAAGGATTCCAAACTGATGTTGAATTTGAAGAGGTCGGCACAGTACTCCAGGTTGGTGACGGTATCGCCCGTATATATGGATTAAACAATGTGCAGGCCAATGAGCTGATTGAGTTTGACAGTGGCGTGATGGGTATTGTCCTGAATCTGGAAGAAGACAATGTGGGAGCCGTTTTGCTTGGTTCATCAGAGCCAATCAAAGAGGGTGATTCAGTAAAAAGGACCAAGAGAATTGCCTCCATCAATGTTGGAGAAAAGTTGTTGGGTCGTGTGATCAATACACTGGGTGAACCCATTGACGGAAAAGGCCCCGTTACTGGTAAGATGATCGAGATGCCCCTTGAAAGAAAGGCGCCTGGTGTGATCTATCGTCAACCTGTAAGCGAACCCTTGCAGACAGGTTTGAAGCCCATCGATGCGATGATCCCCATTGGAAGAGGACAACGGGAATTGATTATTGGTGACAGGCAGACAGGAAAGACCGCCATTGCTATTGATACAATCATCAATCAGAAAGAGTTCTATGAGAAGGGTGAACCTGTTTACTGTATTTATGTAGCAATTGGACAGAAGGGTTCTACAGTTGCGAATATCCAGAAAACACTGGAGGAGAAAGGCGCCATGAACTATACAGTGATTGTGTCTGCTACTGCATCGGATCCTGCCGCCCTTCAGTTTTATGCTCCCTTTGCCGGGTGTTCAATCGGTGAGTATTTCAGAGACACAGGAAGACCTGCTCTGATCATTTATGATGATCTTTCCAAACAAGCGGTTTCCTACCGGGAGGTATCCCTGCTTTTAAGGCGTCCTCCGGGAAGAGAGGCCTATCCGGGTGATGTGTTTTATCTCCACTCCCGTTTACTGGAGCGTGCAGCCAAGATCATTCAGTCCGATGAAATTGCCCAGAATATGAATGACCTTCCCAAGCAGTTAAAACCACTGGTGAAGGGAGGAGGTTCTTTAACGGCATTGCCTATTATTGAAACTCAGGCTGGAGACGTTTCTGCATATATCCCGACCAATGTGATCTCTATTACCGATGGTCAGATTTTCCTTGAATCAAACCTTTTCAATGCTGGTGTTCGACCTGCCATTAATGTGGGAATTTCCGTTTCGAGGGTTGGAGGCAATGCTCAGATAAAAGCCATGAAAAAAATAGCAGGTACCCTGAAACTTGACCAGGCTCAGTTCCGGGAGCTGGAGGCTTTCGCGAAGTTTGGTTCAGATCTGGATGCAGCCACCAAGGCTGTGCTTGACAAAGGCCACAAGAATGTAGAGATACTAAAGCAGAACCAATATGCCCCAATGACAGTTGAAAAACAGATTGCCATCATTTATTGTGGGACAAAGGGATTATTATCGGATATACCGGTTGAGAAAGTGAAAGAGTTTGAGGGTGAATTTCTGGATTACATGGAGTTAAAACACAAGGATGTGCTGACTGACCTGGCCGATGGAAAACTGTCGGATGAAATCACCGGTACCATCGAGAATGTAGCCAAAGAAATTGTAGAGAAATTTAAGTAATCAGATGGCGAATTTGAAGGAGATACGGGAAAGAAAGGCGTCTGTGGCCTCTACCATGCAGATCACCAGTGCCATGAAGATGGTCTCTGCTGCCAAACTCAAGAAAGCGCAGAATGCCATTGTTCAGTTCAGACCCTATGCCGACAAGCTAAAGGAGATCCTGGCCAGTGTGGGAGATAGTCTGAAAGATGACGAAGATAACCAGTATGCCATGCAACGGGATAAAGAGCGGATCCTCCTGGTAGTGATCACCTCCAATCGAGGACTCTGCGGAGCTTTCAACTCTAATGCCATTAAGACAGCCATTCAGCGGGCAATGACTCATTATGGAAGTCAGATGATGGCCCAACAGGTAGACTTTATATCCATTGGAAAGAAAGGGAGCGACTTCTTACGCAAGAAAGGATACAACGTGATCTTTGATGGAAGCGATATTTTTGATGACCTTACATTTGACCGGGTAGCTAAGGTGGCTAATATGATCATGGGACTATTCATCGATCAGGTGTATGATCATGTGGATGTGGTATACAACCGGTTCAAAAATGCCGGAACACAGATACTAACCGAAGAACAGTTTCTTCCCATTCAGGTGGATGAGCTTGCAAAGGAACAAGATGTTAAATCTAACGTGGATTATATCTTTGAACCTTCCAAGGAGTACATCGTAAAGGAGCTGATTCCCAGATCACTTAAACTGCAGTTTTACAAAGCAATCCTGGATTCCCATGCAGCTGAGCATGGTGCCCGGATGACTGCCATGCACAAGGCCACTGACAATGCCACGGAACTGCTGAAAGAGCTGAGCCTCCAATTCAACAAGGCACGTCAGGCATCCATTACCAATGAGATCCTTGAGATTGTAGGTGGTGCAGAGGCCCTGAAAGGATAAGGTTACCCCACATTTCGTATATGTTATTACGCAGCTGAACTTTGTGCTTCGCACAAACTAAGGCTGCTAGTATAACATATACTTCAATAGGAAATTTTAAAACATCTGCTTCAGGATGGAAACCTTACTATTTTTGAAAGGGTATTAAGAACGGAAGCCTATTGTCTTGAAGGGATAATAAACGTAGGCCCCTACAATCCGTTATGCAATAACGGATTTCAGGGCCGGTTTAATATCCCTTCAAGATATAAATAGCTCCTACTGCAACGAGATCAGTACCATCACGGTACCTTCACCTTTACCGGATGAGCCCAAAGCCTTACCAATAATGGCATTGCGCCTGCGTTCATTTTCCGCCAGCATCGATTTCAGCTCCTCAAAATCCTTAGCCTCGTTCATATCCAGGAGGGT
>Ga0209013_10002556_pt1 | contig 16446 bp, 20 predicted proteins | sample Cruoilmetagenom2_FD_187291 | JGI IMG/M metagenome (GOLD analysis project Ga0209013, IMG submission 187291) | Oil polluted marine microbial communities from Coal Oil Point, Santa Barbara, California, USA - Sample 2 (SPAdes) (version 2) | ecosystem: Environmental > Aquatic > Marine > Oil seeps ...
TGTAGTAACTTTCGTATATAATACGTAAATAAAATCCAAAAGTCATACGTTACTATATTATGTGTAGTAACAGTAACGACAAATTGATTAAAAAAAAGGTAATACAAATGTACTTATATAAAAAAACAGAAATTTTCTTCATTGTTATGCTGCTAACTTTATTAACTGGTTGTGGCGGAGGAGGGGCATCAAGTGGAAATTCATCAATACAGACAGGAGAAACGGTATCTCCTTCCAAAGCAGTACATCAGGGACAAATAACCGATAGTGTCACGGGAAAACCTTTGGCAAATGTCGAAGTAAGTATCGGGTCTCAGAGAGCTACAACTGATGCAAATGGATTCTATACTCTTTCTGATCTTAGTGAAAATGAAGAAGCAGTTATCAATTTTAAAAAAGAAGGATACCTTCTTGGAAGTACAAAGATTCAGATAAAAGAATTATCAGGAGACAATACACTTTCGACAAATTACCTGGAATATACTATGCATGCAAAGCTTTATCAATGGGACTATCATAGCAATGATGAAGTTTCCGGTGCCCATATCATAATAGACGCTTCTGTATCCTATGATAGTATTAATCAAAAATCTTATAGCGGAACAAATACAGCAGAATTAGTATACTTTGATATTACTTCTGATAAAGGAAAATCTGCTTTTCCTGGTGCATTTAAGGGGATAAACAGCAATGGTGCCATGGTACAGTTTGAGACGTATGGTTTGATCAGTATACGCATTAAAGACAATAATGGCAATACACTGCGTCTTGCAGATGGCGAAACAGCCACATTGCGATTTGATGCGGTTTCTTCTTTGGAAAAACCAGACACGCTTCCTCTATGGTATTATGATTATGATCAGGGACTGTGGTTTGAAGAAGGCTATGCCCAATTACAGGAAGATAGCAGCTATAAAGGTGAGATTTCACATTTTGGTACCTGGAGTCTGAACAAACCTCTTGAAGAAGAAGTAGGTATCTATCGTGGTCGTATTATCAATGAAGAGGGATCACCTATCAGTGATGTAAGACTTCAAGCCATTGGAGACAACTGGATCAGCTCTGATCTTTCTACAGATGAAGATGGCGTATTTGAGATCGAAGTAGTACCTGGAAAAAGTTTTCAACTTGCAGCATATAACTACAAAGATAAATATGAAGCAAAATACAATGATTCTATATCAGCGATCTCTTCAGGAGAAATTGTTGAAGACTGAATAGTAAGTTAAAATTGAGATAAAGAATGTAGTAATTTTTGCAAAGTTATTGTAGTAACTTTAAATATTATTATATAATCGGGATAAATTGTTGTAGTAACTTTTAAGAATAGAGAATAAAGCTTAAGCTTAGATGAATAAAAGCATACTAAAGTTTAGTAAAGTTGTTTGATAACTAATTTGTAGCAATGCATATATAGCCCTATATACAGGCTTTTGAGTTCAATATGTAGTAATAATATAAATATTACTACAAAAGACTTGACATAATGTAGTAACTTGGTGTATAATGCTTTTATGAGTTAGAGATGTTTAATAAAAACAAGGAGTGTAAGATGCCGATCAGAGCCATAGATGACAAGAACTATAAAGGCGTGAGTGAACTGTATCGTAAATCTGATGGAGAGGTTACTGGTTATTACGTTACCTATAGGGATATCGACGGTAAACCTATCAAACGTAGAGTAGAAGCTGACAATAGGGATGATGCTTTACTTAAACTGGTAGATATTAAACATGAAATTGATGTACAAAAACAAGGAAACACTATGAGTACTACACTTCCTAAAACCATGAAAGAGATATTGAGACAAGAAAACAAGACACATAAGCCTTCTATTGTATTCTCAGGAAAAACAATGCAGGAGCATCAGCAGATCATATCTGCATACAACGGTGTTGCGATCGTCTCTCTCATCGATATTGTAGCTTTTGATGATATTAATATACTCTATGGATTTGAAACGGGTATACATATAGTCGATACAATGCAGGATCTCATAGATAAGATGTTGATAGAGATGCGTACAAGCGGACTCTTTAGTAAACATGGTATTGAGACATTCTCATATGATATCTATCATGTTTATGCAGATAAACTCTGTTTGTTCATCAAAAATGATTTTAATCATCGCCTTCTGGACTTCATCGTTAAAGAACTTTTGACAAAGATCTCAAACCATAAATTCATTGTCTCTGAAGATGGCCATATTCATATCAATGCAACGATCGGTGCAACAAAAGCAGAGGGTTCAGTCTCTTTGATCTATGCAGAAAAAGCACTTCAGGAAGCTAAAAAGTTTCAAAACTCTTATATTTTTCATGACAGTTATTCAATGAAGAAGAATGAACATATCGTCAATAAAGTGTATGAAACATTGGTAGATAATATAAATGATGAGACAGTAACCCCTTATTTCCAGGGGATCTTTGCGACCGAAGACTCTGCAGTGCCTTATAAGTTTGAAAGTCTTATGAGGGTCCTGGACAGCGACGGACGTGTACTTTCACCCGTAGTCTTTATGGAAAAATCAAAAGAGTACCGTCTCTATACACAGTTGATGATCCAAATGATCGATAAAGTATTTGACGTAATGGCGAAGCATGATGTTGCAATGACTTTGAATCTTTCTTACCTCGATATTAACAATACCGAACTTTGTGATAAATTGATGTCCAAGGTCAAGAAAATGAAAATAGGGAAGCGTTTGACAGTCGAAATAGTAGAAAGCGAGCAGATCCAGGATATTGAAATGGTCAATGAGTTTATCTTTGCACTCAAAAAAAATGGTGTGATGTTTGCTATCGATGATTTTGGCAGTGGCTTTTCAAATTTTGATACTATCCTGAATCTTGATATCGATTATGTAAAACTGGACGGTTCTCTGGTTTCAAAAATACATGATAAAAAATACAAGATCATGTTAGAGAGTATGGTAAAGATCTGTCATGACCTGGGTATCAAGACGATCGCTGAGTATATCTGTGATGAGAGTATCATGGAAGAGGCAAGATGCATAGGTGTTGATTATCTGCAGGGGTATCATCTTCACCAGCCTTCACAGTGGGATTCTGTGAAAGATGCATTTGGATTTAAAGGATTTGAAAATGCATAATGACAAAGATAAGTTTGTAAACATTGCAGAGCTAAGCGTAATCCGATCCGATCTGCTTTTATTACGTAAACAACTTTTTTCAGACGATATCACTAAAACCAGAAATAGATTATGGATCTATAAAGAAAAGCTCAGTGATAATGAAACCTTTAATGATTTCGGGTTTTTGGTCAGTATTAAGCTCGCAGATTATGAAACGATCGTTAAAGAGTATGATATTAACGTAGGAAACAGACTTGTGAAACAAGTCAGTGATTATATGATCGGGTATATGAAAGAACATCATCTCAAACATGAGGTCGTACGCTATAAAGATGAGAACTTTTTGATCTTTCTGCATGAACTCAATGAAGAGGAGGTGGAAGAGCATATAGTGAACATGCAAAAGAGTATGTCAAACTATAAATTCAAATACCGTAGCAGGATTTTCATGCTGACCTTCTATTTTTCTGTGATGCAATATATAGAAAATGAATCGTTTTCATCTGTATTGGATCAGTTGGATGAAAAGCTTTTTCAGAATAAAACGTAAGTGTAACAGCTATTTTCATATTTAATTCTTTTCTCTACTTTTTTAGAAAAAGCAGAGAAAAACCCTCACTGCTCACAAATCACTTCATCTTTTTGACATTTTGACATTTTTTTGACATTTTTATATTACTATTTCTTATTGCTAAAGAAGGAAACAAAAATGCATAATGAGGAAGAGATCATGGATAAGGAGTGTCGTCTTGAATTAAATGAGCTCAAGACAGATATGAATGTATTACGTAAGCAACTCTTTACAGATGATATTACAGAGACTAAAAATCGATTATGGGTATTTAAACAAAAACTCTATAATAATGAAACGTTTAATGATTTCGGGTTTTTGGTCAGCCTCAAGATCTCGGACTATGATGGCATTCTCAAAGAGTATGATTCAAATGTTGCAAACAAGCTCCTAAAACAGGTTAGTAACTATATAATGCATTATATGGATGAGAAGAGTCTCAGGTATGAGATCGTACGTTATACGGAAGATAATTTTTTGATCTTCATGCATGATCTGAATGAAGAGGAAGTAGAGGAACAGATCATTAATATGCAAAATGGGATGTTGAACTATAAGTTCAAACACCGCAGTAGGATATTTCAGTTGATATGTTATTCCGCAGTGATGCAATACATAGAAAATGAATCATTTTCATCTGTATTGGATCAGTTGGATGAAAAGCTTTTTCAAATACAATAATCTTTTTCTCTCCCCAAGTGTCATTTGACGATTACAGTAAACCCAATAACGCTACCAGCAATACCGGCGGCGTGATCACCAATCCCACTTTCATATATTCTCCCCAGCCTATCTTTACACCTTTTTGAGCAAGAACATGCAGCCACAGCAGGGTAGCCAGCGAGCCGATAGGCGTCATTTTAGGGCCAAGGTTAGAACCTAGTATGTTTGCGTAGACAAGTGCTTCATTTCCTACATATCCCACTTTATCGATGGCAATGTCCATGATCATGATCGTTGGCATATTGTTCATGATGGAAGAGATGAATCCTGAGAGAAATCCTGTACCTATAATGGCTACGGCTTCTCCCTGATGCGAGAGTGCCTCGATCCAGGAAGCGATGACATCTGTCAGTCCTGCGTTTTTAAGACCATAAACAACTACATAGAGACCAATGCTGAACCACACGACTTGCCATGGTGCAGCTTTGATCGTCATGATCGGTTTGACGGCTTTGTAATGGTTTGCTATAGTCAGGAAGATCAAAGCCCCGCCAAGAGCGAATAGGGAAATAGGCAAGTTATAATGATCACCTATGAAGTACCCTAGCATCAAAAATGCCAGAAAGAACCAGCTTATTTTGAACATGGTCTGATTTTTTATGACAGAAGAGGGGGAAGGGAGTTCTGAAACATCAACTGCAAGCGGAATATCTTTACGGAAATAGATCCATAAAATTGCGATAGAAGCTATGATACTCAGTAGGTTGGGCAAGAACATATTTTTGGCATATTCCATAAAACCTATGTCAAAATATCCGGCGGTGACGATATTCGTAAGGTTTGAGATGACTAGAGGGTTTGATGCAGAATCACCGATGAATCCTCCCGCCATCAGAAAGGCAAAGATCGCAAGGGGTTTCATCTTGAGGTATTTCATTTTAGCCAGAAGGATAGGGGTGAGGATGAGTGCCGCACCGTCATTGGCGAAGAAAGCTGCGACCAATGCGCCTAGAAGCAGGATGTAAACGAACATTTTGTTTCCGCTTCCACCGGAGAGTTTTGCCATCTTAATGGCTGCCCATTCAAAGAAACCTATCTCATCGAGTACCATGGAGAGAATGATGATACCGATGAAGGCCAGGGTGGCATCCCAGACAATGTCAATCACGGTAATGACATCTTGAAAGTTTACGACGCCTAAGATGAGTGCTGCTATGGCACCAATGACAGCAGTGGTACCTATCTGCAGACCTTTTGGCTGCCAGATGACAAAGAGTAGAGTGATCAGAAATAGGGTAGAGGCTAAAAACATTAGTTGATCACCTTGGATCTTGCAAGTGCTACTTCTATTTCTTCTTTGCTTACATTTCCTGAAAGTTCAAGTGCGACATCTCCATCTTTACCAGATACTTCCATATTTGTAATTTTTGCTTTGGTTTCATCGCTCATACACTCACATTGTCCAGTTGCACAGTTTTCCACCATTTTAACTATGTTTTGTTTCTCTACGGCACCAGTGAAAGATATCTTTACACCTTCACCTGTGTTCAATACGTTTTTGTTCATCTTTTTCTCCTATATAGTAGGGGCGAACCTATGTGTTCGCCCTTTATCTTAGTAAATCTTATATATTTTTTTCATCCATAGTAATGGGCGAACACATAGGTTCACCCCTACGTCAATGCCGCAACGACTTTTGGCAGCAACACCTCACGTATCTCATCAAACGTTGCTTCAAATGCTTCAAACGATTTACCATCGGGATCTTCAAATCCTATATGTATGGTCTTTACTGGTTTTGGGAACATCGGACAGGTCTCTTTGGCATTGTCACAGACAGTCACAACTAGATCATAGTCATTATCTATCACACTCTCCAGTGTTTTAGAATGATATTCATCCTTCCAAATGCCTTCGTCTTCCAGTATTTTTTTCGCATTGGGGTTGACCCTTCCTGAAGCCTTCACACCCGAACTTTCAGCAGATATGCCTTCAAGTTCGGCATTTACGAGGGCTTCAGCGATGATACTTCTGCAGGAGTTCCCTGTACAGAGTATAAGTACTTTTTTATCCATGAATGGCTATTCCTTAAGTTGATTTTAGGAAGTATAGCTAAATATTTTTAATATATCAAGATATATTGATATATTGTATTTTATCTGAACATACTATAATAGATAAGATTCAAATAAAGAAGTTGTGAGGAGTACTTATGCATAATGGTGTAAATGAATTTTCTGTCACTGAAGAGATCTGGCATGCGATCACCCATGGTGTCGGGTTGGGGTTGAGCATTGCCGGATTGGTCGTCCTTGTTGTTTTCTCTGCTATGGACGGTACGGCATTGTCCGTCACGAGTTCTGCTATTTTCGGGGCTGCGCTAATCATCCTTTACGGCTCTTCCACACTTTACCATGCCATCACCCATACGAAGGTGAAAAAGATCTTTCAACAACTTGACCATGCCTCGATCTATGTGCTGATCGCCGGTACCTATACACCTATTACGCTTATTACGCTGGAAGGTGCCTGGGGGTGGAGTATTTTTGGTGTCATCTGGGGTGCAGCACTCATGGGGATAAGCCTGAAAATGATCTATCCTAATCGTTTTGAAACGTTTTCACTGATCCTGTATGTGATCATGGGATGGATGATAGTGATCGCCATCCAGCCTCTGCTGGAAAGTATGCCGAGCGGAGGGTTGTGGCTTTTGCTTGCAGGAGGACTCTCTTATACCTTTGGTGTCATATTCTATGTATGGGATAACCTGGCATTCAATCATGCCATTTGGCATCTTTTTGTACTTGGAGGGAGCATTGCTCACTACTTCATGATCTTGTTCTATGTGATTTAAGGATCCCATAGTTAATACCGCACTAAGAAGAACACCCACTTTTGAACTCAGGCAGATCCATATCGAGGTAAGAGATCTCCTTGAGTACATTCTGGCGAAATCCGTCAAGAGGGGAGCGGATGGAGTAGTAGGCCCAGCGGCCTTTTCTTTCAACCTTTAAAAAACCTGCTTCTTTGAGGATCTTGAGATGTCTGGAGATCCGTGACTGTATCATGCCAAAAGAGGTTTCCAGGTCACAAACACAGACAGCACCATTCTCATTTATAAAACGTAACAGCGTGAGTCTGGTTTCATCATTGAGTGCGCCGATGGTCTGTAAAAAAATTTTCATGGATTGATTAAAAACTTATTTATGTAATTTTTCTTTTATCTCTTCAACTTCTTCTTCAATCTCTTCTTTTACATGTGCCACATCAGCATGTACAGCGGCATTCATATCTTCCTGTTTCTTATACTTACCGTGATATATGCCTAAAACAAGGGCAGCGACAGCCGAAGCGATAAGGAGGAACTTATATTCAAGTATGAAAGGATTTGCCTGATAGAACATACCTATGATGAAGACAAAAATAGCAAAGTATGCTAAAGATGATGTTACAAATCTTAAAAATGAAAATGGTGAAGCTTCTGGTTTTGTTTGGTTCATTGTATTTTCCTGTAGAAATTTACTGTATGGATTATAACATGTCTCTAATGCTTTTTTTCTTGAGATGCTATTTTACTGCATTATGAGATCGGTTTGTTTCTGTATTTGACATGGTTAAGTTTTGTATCTACTTTGAACAGAAAATTTCCCCATTCCAAAGTATTATTCATATCCTGTTTAACCGTCAACTGCTCCATTAATCCTGCTTCATCCTGCTCTTTGTAGTAAAAACTTCCAAAAAGTGTATTGGTATCGAGATCATGGGTTTCTGTGATCTCATAAGCAGATTCCGGAAGAATAGCCGGTACCCAGCCTTTTTGTATGACTTGATTTTCTTTGACAACTTGTATATCTTTATATTTGTTGATCTGTACATCGGTATAATAATTTGTCAGTACGAAATAGAAGAGTACAAAGAAGCTTAATATGGCGAAAAAGATTTTTATCATAGATATTTCCTTAAATATTTATTCATTTTACTTCCCTCTGTGAAAGAGTAGAAATGCACCCAAAGATAGAGCTGATACGATGATGATAGAGGCACCGGAAGTAAGATCATACGTATAGGATAACCATAATCCCCCAAGCGTAAAGAGAGAAGCGATGCCTCCTGAGAGGAACATCATGGAAAAGAGCGAAGAAGAGAGTTTCTCTGCGATGTAGACAGGAATGGTAAGCATGGCGATGACCAGTATGAGCCCCACTACTTTGATGGCGATGACCACGGTAAGTGCTGAGAGTATGAGTATGAGTGTATAGAAAAACTTCACGTTCACACCACGCAATGCTGCATACTCAGAGTCATATGAAACAGCTAAGATATCTCTGTACCAAAAGGTCACTACAAAGAGTATGATTGCGAGCAGGGCAGCCATGAAGTACAAGTCTTCGCTGCTTACAGCCAGGATAGAACCAAAGAGGTAGCTCATAAGGTCTACGTTATACCCGGGTGTAAGATCAACAAATATCACCCCTATGGCCATACCCACAGCCCAGATGAGACCTATAAAGGTATCCATTCGGTGACGCTTTTTAAGGGTCAGAGCAGCGATGAGCAGGGCAGCACCTACAGCAAAAAGAGAGGCTCCCAAAAAGATGGGAAGACCAAAGAAAACTGCAAGACCGATACCCCCATAAGAAGTATGTGCAATCCCTCCTGCCAAAAAGACCATACGGTTCACCACAATGAGCGATCCGATGATGCCCGCAGCAAAACTCACAAGTAAGCCTGCGAGAAGGGCATGCTGCATGAATTCAAACTGTAGAGCTTCTATCATTTGACTTCCCTCCATGCAGGCTTATCTTCCGGTTCACAGGTATTACAGCTGTCTGCACCCAGCATTTGAAGCAGTTCTATCTCACAGAAGTGTTCATCATTTCCATGCGTATGGAATGTCTGCTTCTTATCTGAAATGTCATGGTAGGAGAGGGTTTTGTTTACGTGTGCGGCTTTGTTCGCATACTCCAGGATGACAGAGATATCATGACTCACTACGATGACAGTGATGCTTTTGTTAAGCACTTTAAGTAGTTCATAGATACTCCGTTGTCCTGTGATGTCTATGCTGGAGGTTGGTTCGTCAAGTATAAGGATCTTCGGATGGGCACAGAGTGCACGGGCTATCATTACCCTTTGGCGTTGTCCGCCTGAGAGTGAGCCTATTTTTGTCTGGGCAAACGCCTGCATGTTCACCTGTGACAAAGCACCCATGGCACACATGATCTCATCTTTACCATAGCCAAAAAGAGGTCTTTTGCCTCCCACATGCCCCATCATCACTACTTCGATGACCTTTATGGGAAAGTCAGTGTTGACATTGGTGTTCTGCGGGACGTAGCCTATCTCTGTGAGGCTTTTTGAAGGCTCTCTACCAAGAACGGTAATAGTGCCTTTTTGGAGTTTGTTGATACCCAGGATGAGTTTGAGCAGGGTTGATTTACCTCCGCCGTTCGGACCGATGATCGCTAAAAAATCTTTCTCTTCAACATTCAGGTTGATGTTTTCAAGTATGGTTTCCTTCCCGTAAGCAAAGGTAAGATCTTTTATCTCTATGACGCTCATTTACTTTTTTCCTGCTATGGTGTTGGCGATCTTTAGGAGGTTTTCAGACCAGTTTGGAGCGAGGGGGCTTACTTTAACTACAGGTATCTGCAGCTCCTTGGAAATGATCCTGGCCACGGTGTCTGAAAATTCCGGCTGAGTAAAGATAGCTTTGACCTTCTCTTCTTTGGCTTCTTTGAGTAAATGTATAAGCGCTTTGGATTTTGGCTCTTTACCTTCCACTTCTACAGCGATCTGTTCGAGGTTATAGGCTTTTGCAAAATATCCCCAGGAAGGGTGAAAGACCATAAATCTGCGTGACTCTCCTAAAGAAGAGAGGATGTGTGAGATCTGTCTGTCTGTTTCATTTATGGAAGCCAGAAAGATACCGAGGTTTCTTTTATAATACGTTGTATTGGCAGGATCTTTTGTTATCAAAGCAGCATAAATATTTTGAGCGATGATCTTGACATTGGCAGGGGCTGTCCAGACGTGTGGATCTGCACTTTCATGCTCATGTCCACCGTGTTCTGTCTCCAGCATATATATTTTGGGGATGTTATCTGCAAGATCGATGATCTGCATATTTGGATTAAGATCTTTAAATTTAGGCAGCCATACCTTCTCAAACTCTACATTTATAGCAAAATAAAGGTCTGCTTTTGCGATGTCTATCATTTGTGAAGGTTTTGGCTCATAAGTGTGGGGAGAGTTACCCGGCAGTACCATAAGAGAGACATTGATCTTGTCACCAGCGATGGCTTTAACAAATGTTTGTTGAGGTAAGATGCTGACGACAGCATTCATATTAGAAAATATGTAAGTTGTTGATAGTAAAAAGGCAAGTGTGATTTTTTTCATAACTATGATTATATCGAAATAGTGATATGGTGGGAATGAGTTGATATGTATCAAAGAGAAATGAAGTCTAATTAGATATAACTTCACAAAATTATTACGGAGTCATATATGTTGGCAAATGAGATCACAAAAGAAAATATAGAAACAATGGTCATGAACTTTTACAGAAGAGTGTTGCAAGACGACATTGTAGGGCCATTTTTCATTGCCAAACTGGGTGATGATATGAGCAATACGTACTGGAAACCCCACTTGGAACTTTTGGTGAACTTCTGGGCTTCCATCGCACTGGGAGACACTTCTTATAGAGGTAATCCCTTTGCGCCGCATATGATGGTGGGAGAACTGAGCCGTGAAGTCTTTGAACAGTGGTTAAAACTCTTCTTTGAAACACTTGATGAAGTCTATGAACCTCAGATAGCTGACCTTTTTAAAGAGCGAAGCAGTATTATCGCAGGGAATTTCATGCGCAATCTGGGTTTGGCATAGGGTTTGGTTTATGCGTTGCCTGTGTCGCTGCTAACTCCAAACGCATTATACTCCGTAAAGATCACTTGAATTTCTGCGGTTTGTGTTTTTTATCAGTTGTAACACTTGTTTTAGAAGCAGCAGACTAAAGTTATTTAATTATTTTTACAGGTGCTGCGGTTGCTTTAACAGGATCTGAAATTGTTTTTACAGGCGTTGCAGTTGCTTTAGCTGGGGCTGGAATTGTTTTTACAGGCGTTGCAGTTGCTTTAGCTGGGGCTGGAATTGTTTTTACGGGTGTTGCAGTTGTTTTGGCCGGAGCTGGAATTGTTTTTACAGGTGTTGCAGGTGCTTTAGCCGGAGCTGCAGTTGTTTTTACAGGTGCTTTAGTCGGAGCTGCAATTATTTTGGCAGGCGTTTTCTGAGGCTGTTTTGCCAGAGTTGCAGGTCTCTCAGAAGCTTCAGTTTTTAGTGAAGTTGCAGGTTTGGCAGGCTTGACCGATGTTGCAGGTTTCGCAGCTTTGACAGATGTCGCAGGTTTTGCAGCCTTAACCGCTGTTGCAGACTTTGCAAGAGTAGCAGCTTTCACAGGTGTTACAGCTTTGACCGGAGTGACAGGTTTTACAGGTTTTACAGGTGTCGAAAGCGTTGCAGGCGCTACCTGTTTTACATGTTTTCCGGGTCTTTCAAGAATTGGATCTTCTGCAGCTTTTACAGGTGTCTCAGCTTTCTTAAGAGTTGGTGTTTCTGCAGAAACAGTGATGGTTAGCAGTGCTGTTGAAAGTACTGAGCTTAGTAGTATCTTATTCATTATTTTCCTTTATATATAAAAAATTTATATAATATGATATCATCATATCACTTATGGGCACTTATTATAGGTTTGAGATCTGTCTCAAAGAGACACCAAGTCCCGGATCTTCGGACAAGACTATCTCGCTTTCATTAAACTGTATATTTGTTTTTACAGGATGAGAAGCCAGTAAACTTACAGCATCGAGGTCGATCATGCTGATGATGTCAGCCTTGGCAGAAGCGACATGCACACCGGCAGCTACAGATATGGGGCCTTCGAGCATACAGCCTATCATACATTTTACTCCAAATTCTGTTGAGAGATCAGCCAGTTCAAGGGCCTGGGTGACACCTGCTGTTTTTGCGAGTTTTATATTTACGTAGTCTATGGCCTGCATCTCCAGAAGTTTTCGGGCATCTTTTACGCTAAAAATGGATTCATCGGCAAGCAGGGGCGTTCGTACTCTCTCTTTGATGTATTTAAGACCTTCGATGTCATCTGCAGCAACAGGCTGTTCTATGAATTCTGCGATGATATTTTGGCTCTCCAGAGCATGCAGGAGTTCCACACTCTCTTCTGCCGTCCAACCCTGGTTTGCATCAAGTCTCAGCTTAATGCTGTCATCCAAAGCGTTATCAATAGCCACTATACGTTCCACATCTTTTTTCGGGTTGTCACCGATCTTTATTTTTAATCTATCATAGCCCAGATCTACAGCATCAAGACTGTCAGCTATCATCTTGTCTATCTTCCCCATAGAGATGGTTATATCCGTTCTGAATTTTGTTTCTGTACCGCCCAGCATTCTAAAAAGAGGCTGTCTGGCTGATTTTGCTTTTAAGTCGTAAAGGGCTATCTCCAGGGCAGATTTAGCCGTGGTATTTTTAAGTATCTTAGTGTGTATATTATTTAATATTAGTTCAAAATCTTCTATCTCAAGTCCGGTGATAAAAGGCTTGATATACTCGATTGTAGCGATCATAGAGCCCATGGTCTCACCTGTTATAACAGGCGTAGGGGCACCTTCACCATACCCCACAGAACCATCATCACATTCTACGATGACTACAAGGTCTTCCAGGGCATCTACACGACGTAAAGAAGTAATGAAAGGATTTTTGAGAGGGGCTTTGAGGATGCTGGTCCGTATGTTTTTGATCTTCATCTGTTATGCTTCTGCTTCCAGGGTTTCTATTACATGTATTTTAGTGCCCAGATCTTTTATTTTGAGAGCCAGTTTTTCTCTTTTTTCGATGATAAAACCTTTGTCGTAATCATTATCAGCATATGCAAGTTCCTGAGCATATGATTTGTAGGTATGCAGCAGTTTGGCTTTTTGTTCTATATATAGGTCTTTATTGGAAACTTTTGTTTTTTCTTCATCTGTTAATGTTCTCATATTTACTTCTTCCCGGGTTTTAGTTTTACCATTCTTTGATTTGTTCCACATTTGGATTATACTACCAAAACCTTTTATTCTCAATCAAATCTGATACACCTTAATAATCTCTAATACTAGAAAATCGTCAATATAAAGACTTAGCTAGCTGCTCTTTTTATTGGGATAAAAGTTGCGACAATTATTAGAGATCCCCTTTATTTATAAAGAGAGAGAGTATACTCTCTCTGGCATTTGTCTCCTGTCGGACTATGTGTCTGATCGCAACAAAAAGTGGATACTTCCGCCACTCAAATCTATTGAATTTCTCCACCATAAGAAGGGTATGTACTCCCTCTCCTTTGAGATCAGAATAATCCCCGCGAGCCATCTTCCGTCCCAGAGTGTGATGGTGCGAATTTTCACTGCTTCCTGTTGTGATCAGATCGCCAAGTCCGGACAGACCATAGCTACTTTCAGCATTTCCTCCCAAACTCTTAACAATACCATCAAGCTCTTCTAGCGCTGTCACTGTCAAAAAACCCTGTACATTTTTGCCCAGATCAAGTTCATCTATCATGCCAAAGGCTAAAGCATAAACATTTTTAATGATCACTGACCAGCTGATACCAGTGATATCATTTGAGCTTTTTAGATAGAGTCGTGTCTTTTCAAAAATTTCTTCTATTATCTTATAGTGCTCTTTATGGGAACATCCAAACTGTGCAAACCCCATCTTCATGTTGCATATCTCTTCTGAGATCATAGGACCGTAGATAAGAGAATAATTTTTTATTTTATTTTCAAATATTTCTGCAGCAGTTTGGGCTGATTCATTGAGACCCTTGGCAATACTGATGTAGAGGGTATCATCTTTTATGATCGGTAGGAGAGTTTTTAAAACGGGATCGTGGGCATTTACGGGGAGACAAAAAATGATAACCTCTGCTTTTTGTGCTGCTTGTTCCAGGGGGACGAAGATTTTGCCTCTTACACTAGAGCGGTTCCAGATAGTAACGTTATGGCAGGGTTCTAAAAGGGCTTGAAAAGCGTGGCCCATTTCACCATAGCCTAGAATAAGTACTTCTTTTTTTGTAGACATGCTAACTCCAAATATATGAAAAAGCAAAGCTTCGTTAGGATTTTTCCTCGTTCCTCCTCTCCTGAGGTGGAATGCATATACAATATTGTAGCATAAGGGAAAAGTTTATTTCCATCTATCGGCGGATTTGAATGTGGCAGTTTATTTTGCTGGAGTATAGGTTACACCTCGGGAGAGATGGAACCAGAAAAACTATTTGCTAGTAGATGTCATGTTCCTCGTTCCACCTCTCCTGAGGTGGAATGCCTATACAATATTGCAGCATAAGGGAAAAGTCTATGTCAGTCTATCGGCGGATTTGAGTATGGAAGTTTATTTTGTTGGAGTATAGGTTACACCTCGGGAGAGGTGTAAGCAGAAAAAATTTGTTTCTACGACTCGTTGTGCATGCAGCTTTTTTTATTATGTTTCCTTTTGTATCTATATAGGAGAAATCAGTTTATTTTAACACAGTTGCGTCCTGCATCTTTGGCATCATAAAGTGCTCTGTCTGCACGGTTAATAGCCTTATCAAGCGTGTCATTTTTTCTGATCTCTGTTACACCAAAACTTGCCGTGATATGTGGCGTTTTATTGGTTTTATGACTGTCAATAGCATGTCGGATTTTTTCGGCTATTTTTGCAGTTTGTTCCAGATTGGCAGTTGGTAACAGGACTACGAACTCTTCTCCTCCCCATCGGCACAACACATCGACATTACGCAATGTACTCAGAAAAAGAGTCGATATTTCTTTTAATACTTTGTCTCCTACATTGTGGCCATAGTTATCATTGATATCTTTGAAATGATCAAAATCGATCATCATTAACGACATGGTATTGTTGCGCTGCATCATAACCGTGTATTCCGAATGATAAAGTTCAGCAAATTTTATGCGATTATACAAACCTGTTAAAGAATCTATGGAGGCAATCTTTTTGAATTTTTCACTCTTTTTTTCAAGAAGATCGTTGACTCTATTGAGTTCTCTGTAGTAGTCTTTCATCAGTTTGACCCAATGGCTATAGGTTGTTGCAATCAACTCTTTCTGGGTAATAACACTGACAAGCTTGCCTTCGTCATCAACGGTAACAATTCTTTTAAAGTGTTTGTCCTTGATGAACTTGAGTGCTTCATTGATCGTACTTTGATAGTGAATGGTCACAACTGGAGATGTGATGTACTTTTTGATGGGCTGAGAGAGATCGCTCTCTTCTTCCAATAGTTTAATGACATCTTTTGTGGTAACAATGCCAATGGGTTTTTTCTGCTTGACAATCATTGCCGAGTGATGATAGTTTTGTGCCATTTCATCCAGGACGATCTGTGTGATTTCGTTTTCATTTATCCAGCGGCTTCTTTTGTTTATTTTGATTAAATCAGAAATATAAAAATTGTCCATGAGTGCGTCAGGATCAATGCTTGAAATAATATCAAAATAGGTAACAAGACCATACATGGAGCCATCTTGATTGGTAACGATGATATCGTCAACATCATACTGCAAAAGATCGAAGACATCCAGTATATTGGTCTCTCTTTCAACCTTTGGTAAATCAGTGAGATCAAATTGATCCAGGGTGAGTACACTGGATTTGGAAAAGTCTTTTTTGCTATTGATGCGCAGTATATCATGGATTCCAAAAGCCGAGAAACCATTGTCTCGAACAACAATAATACGTGGATACCCGTATTTCTGTATCGTGTCAATGGCTTCAGCATAAGTTGCGTGAATACTGATCGTAACAATATCGGTAATGGCAAGCTTGCCTATAGATTGAAAATGCATGTAAAGATTATAGCCAGTAGTAACTTATAAAGATTGGTTTTTTGTTTAGTTCGTTCCACCTCTCCTGAGGTGGAATGCATATACAATATTGTAGTATAAGGTAAAAGTCTATTTCCACCTATCGGCGGATTTGAGTATGGCAGTTGTTCTGCTGGAGTATAGGTTACACCTCGGGAGAGGTGGAACCAGAAAAGGCTAGTAGA
>Ga0209013_10002558_pt1 | contig 16428 bp, 15 predicted proteins | sample Cruoilmetagenom2_FD_187291 | JGI IMG/M metagenome (GOLD analysis project Ga0209013, IMG submission 187291) | Oil polluted marine microbial communities from Coal Oil Point, Santa Barbara, California, USA - Sample 2 (SPAdes) (version 2) | ecosystem: Environmental > Aquatic > Marine > Oil seeps ...
CTGCGTGCATGGCTGCTTCATTAACCAGATTTGCCAGGTCAGCTCCAGAGAAACCAATGGATATTTTGGCTATCTTTGCCAAATCTACAGAATTGTCTATACGTACTTTACGAATATGAATATTCAAGATCTTTTCTCTCGCCTTCACATCGGGTAGACTCAAAGTTATCTTACGATCAAATCTTCCCGGTCTTAAAAGGGCAAAATCAAGAACATCCGGACGATTGGTTGCTGCGAGGACGACCACCTGTTCATCTGTATCAAATCCATCCATCTCTGCCAAAATCTGATTAAGTGTTTGTTCTTTTTCATCGTGACCACCACCGACACCAGCACCTCTTGCACGTCCTACAGAGTCTATCTCATCGATAAAGATGATAGCAGGAGCTTCACTTTTAGCCTTTTTAAACAGATCCCGTACCCTGGATGCTCCTACTCCTACAAACATCTCTACAAATTCAGAACCACTGATAGAAAAGAAAGGTACCTCTGCTTCTCCTGCCACTGCTTTGGCTAAAAGTGTTTTACCCGTACCTGGAGATCCCATCAGTAAAATACCTCTGGGGATCTTAGCACCTATCTTTTTATATTTTTCAGGATTTTTGAGGAAATCAACCACTTCATAGAGTTCTATCTTTGCATTTTCGACACCAGCTACATCATCAAATGTGACTGAAACCTCTTCTTTTGCATATTTTTTTGCAGTTGATTGCATAAAATCAAATACTCCACCACCCATACCACCTAACTGCTTTTTGATACGTTGTGAACTATAGAGTATAAATCCTAAAAAGAAAAAAAGCGGTAGCAGCATAATAAAGGAGAGCCAAAAGTTTGACGCTTTTTGTGACTTGACATGCATCTCAACTTGGTTCTTTTCCAGTAACGCTAAAAATGTTTTATCTTCAAATGGTGGAAGTGTGGTCCTTAAATAACTTGGCTTCGAACCCATATCACCTTTCACTGTCCCTACAACCTGATCTCCATCAACCCGAATCTCTTTGATGATATTCTGTTCAATTCTATTTTTAAATTGATCGTAAGAAAGTGTTTGACTCTGTTTTTGCAGTGACATATAATTATATAATTGAAATCCAAGCATCATCGCAATAAGTATAATCCATATATTGGAAAAGGGATTGAATTTAGGATTGTCTACCGGCTCTTTTTTCATCTGTTCTTCCTTTTGGAAACTATGTCGAATAGTATTATTGTACCAAAATATAGAAAGTCATATTATATGAATCATAAGTCCGATAAGCAGAATTCACACTTATTGGCTATAATACGAAAATAATCACTATCAAAGAAAGCACTTAATGCTGCGCTTAAGGCATTAAGAAGGTAACCCAATGAGTAAACTTGACCTTAGAGAAGCAAAACGTTTTTTACCAACAACCAGAGAAGAGATGGATGCTTTGGGATGGAAACAGTGTGACGTTATACTTGTTTCTGGTGATGCCTACATAGACTCTCCTTTTATTGGTGTAGCCACTGTTGGAAGAATGCTTGAAAAACTGGGTTACAAGGTTGGTATCATCGGGCAGCCTGATGTGAAGAGTGACAAAGATATCAAACGTCTGGGTGAGCCTCGTTTATACTGGGGTGTGAGTGGCGGAAGCATCGATTCTATGGTGGCTAACTATACTGCAACCAAGAAGTTTAGAAATTCAGATGACTATACACCAGGTGGAAAAAACACCAAACGTCCTGACAGAGCAGTACTTGTATACACGAACCTCATAAGACAGAACTTTAAAAATACTGTACCTGTAGTCCTTGGCGGTATAGAAGCTTCTCTTAGACGTGTAACACACTATGACTACTGGACTAACAAGCTAAGAAAACCTATACTCTTTGACTCTAAAGCAGATATACTTATCTACGGTATGGGAGAGCAGGCTATACGTGATCTTACACGCGCCATAGACAAAGGTTATGACTGGAAAGATGTACGCGGCGTATGTTACATAAACAAAGAACCTGTAGAGAGTTACCACCAACTTCCTTCACATCAAGAGTGTCTAGATGAAAAAGAAAAATACATAGACCTCTTTGATCTTTTTTATGACAATAATGACCCCATTGCAGCAAAAGGACTTTGCCAAAAAGTAGACACACGCTACTCTATACAAAATCCTCCATGTGATTATCTGAATGAACCTGAAATGGATGAAGTCTCTGCTCTGCCATTCACTAGAGAGCTTCACCCTTACCATCGTCCAGAAGGTAAAGTAAAGTGTCTCGAGACGATCAAGTTTTCCATCATGACACACCAGGGATGCTGGGGAGAGTGTAACTTCTGTGCCATAGGTGTACACCAGGGACGTACTATACGTACACGTTCTGAGCAGTCTATCGTAAAAGAAGCCAACCAGTTCAAAGAGTATAAAGACTTTAAAGGCATCATCTCTGATCTTGGGGGCCCTACGGCAAATATGTACGGTTATGAGTGTAACAAAAAGCTCAAACTTGGTACCTGTGACCATCAACGCTGTGTAGACTCAAAACATCTGTGTTCTTCTATGAAACCAGACCATACACGTGTGATAGGTATGATGAAACAGGTACGTAATATAGACGGCATCAAAAAAGCATTTGTGGCTTCAGGTATACGTTATGACCTCATAACAGAAGACAAACGTAAAGGATACTCTTATCTTAGAGAGCTGGTAGAACACCATATTTCAGGTCAGATGAAAGTTGCGCCTGAGCATACAGAACAACATGTACTTGACCTCATGGGAAAACCAGGTAAACAGACACTGGTAGACTTTAAAAGGCTTTATGACAAACTGAACAAAGATATGGGGAAAAAGCAGTTTCTTACCTACTATCTCATAGCAGCACACCCAGGTTGTGAAGAGAAAGATATGCATGAACTTAAACGTTTTACCACACATGAACTCAAGATGAACCCGGAACAGGCACAAGTCTTTACACCAACACCAGGTACCTACTCTGCTGTGATGTACTATACCGAGATGGATCCTGTAACACGTAAAAAGATATTTGTTGAGAAAGATACACATAGAAAAGAGAAACAAAAAGCCATAGTTCAGGCAAAAACAAGTTTTAGCAGCGGGTTTTCAAGTTAATGCCTAGAAGACCGATCTACATTACTGACCTTGACCATACTTTTTTACGTACTGACCAGAGTGTCAGTGACTTTAGTACAGAAGTTTGGAATGCAAAGAGTAAAGATGCCATTCTCTCTATAGCTACAGCGAGAAGCTTTCAAAAAACCCATGACTTCTTAGAGAAGCTCCACTTGGATGCACCTATGATACTCTTAGATGGTACGATGATAGTCTCACCAGACAAAAAACTCATAGACTTAAAGACCATCAACAAAGCTTTGGGTGATGCTGTCGTTGAAGTAGGCTTAGAGTTTGATATAGATCCATTCATCATAGGTCTTAAAGACATGCAGCTTAATGAAACTTTTTTATACCCGCGTAAACTCAATGAACATCAAAAGTTTGTCCTCAAAGGCTATAAAAATGACCCGCGTATGCAGTTCAATCCTCAAAACAAAACGATGGAGATGAACCTTAAGATCGTTTATTTCGGCGACAAAAAGACTTTGGAACCTCTTACTGTAAAACTAAAAGAGATTTTCAAAGACGCCATAGAGTGTAAACTCTCTCCGGAAAAATACTCAGATGGCTATTTCCTCACTATCCTCCACCCAGAAGGTGACAAGGCCCATGCCCTACAAAAAGTAATGGACTATTTGGAACGTGATCCTGCTGATGTAACCGTATTTGGTGACAGCGTCAATGACATAGGTATGTTTAAACTTGCAGGAACCTCTGTAGCTGTATCAAATGCTTTGGACGAAGTCAAAGCTGTTGCAGATGTCATACTCCCTCATTCTAATGATGAGGATGCAGTGGCTAGGTATTTAAAAAGTATTGGATAGAGAGTCAATTGTCAATTCCAATAAAAAATATTAGAATCCCATAAAATATGCTATAAGTTTTGGCTCAAATGCAAAAGTAGTTAAAAACCTTATAAAGTTATATATTTTATAAGGTTTTAAGAACGAGATGTTCTCTAGTAAAATTTCACTAATTTTATTTTCAATACATGAACATAGTTCTTTAAACTTAGTTTATATAAACTTCTTGCGCATTCTTTGGCGTGGTAAATACAAAGTCACCAGGTGAAACTGTATTAGCATTTTTCCAATAGATCGTTGTAGATTTGGATGCATTATTTTTACTAGTTTTATCTTTGATCATATAGTGTTTTACGAGAGGTGTGTCACCTGTTGTAACCCATACATGTACCTCTTTTGTTTTATCAGAGAATGCTATGTAGTGACACTCTTCACCTTGTAAGTCAACTATACCAAAGTTTTTACTATGGTCAAATTTGATACGTTCACCCATATTGGTATAGATAAGCTGTGCCAGTGGGGCTTTGACCTCCAATGTATCAAAGAGTGTGTCTAAAGTTTTCTCAATATCTTTAGGCGTCTTAAGATGTAAATACATATTTTTGTCATGGTCATAGATAGTGTATATCCCATTATTGAGATAGTTACTTCTATTTCTGATATCTCCTTTGACATCAACACGTAATTGGTTGGGACGATTGACTTTAACAGAAACCTGATGTTTATTTTTATCATCATCTGTATAATTGACAATGATTGCATCAAAAGAATAGCTTTGACGGCTGTCAAGTGCATCATATACCTTTTTAGCAATATCTTTTGCACTCATGTCTGCTAAAAGTGTTGAAGTACTAAGGAGCACCCCAAGTCCTGCTGTAAGTAGAAATTTTTGTGGTGATTTCATAATAGAGTTCCTTTTTTTAAGTAGTATGTTTTGTAAAACATCGCTAAGATAATTTTCTTCTTGCCAACATTATTGACTTGGTGTTGAAGATTGATTTGAGGATGAAGCAATAGCGGCACCAACGACCATACCAGCAACAACAGCTGCACCAGTATTATCATTATGATGGTAACTTCCTCCACCGTAGTAACGGCCACCGCTATGGTTCACATTTACATTACGATTTACATTCACATTCCGATTTGCATTTACATTTCGGTTACGATTTGTATTCCGGTTACGATTTGCATTGCTTGCTCTTTGTCTTGCTTCGGCTGCATTAAAGACAGATATGCTTACGCTATATCCACCTTCTGATGCTGTAACACTTTTCACAGTCACTGATGGTGATAAGAATCCTGCGGCTAGTGCAATCACTGCAAATTTCATTACAAATAGATTTTTCTTTTTCATATCTCTTCCTTTTATAATATATATTCGTTTTTTAGTATAAAATATGTGTGTGTACTATATGTGTAATTAAGAAGATATGAAAAAAATTTGCTTATAAAGATAATTCTATATTTCACTTTATCAAAACCTTATAACCTAACATAGAATATAAGGTTTTCTAGTTTACCTCACTGAGATTATGACCCAACGGATCAAAAAGCTCATCAATGGTTAATTCACGATTTGCCAATCCCTGCTCATATGAATATCTAAATAAAGTTTCTAATGCTTTACGATTGCCTTCAAGACCATAAGAGTAAAAGTTCTTTCCCATTAAGGCACGAGTATTTGCTAACTCTTGTCCATACCAAGGGAGCATATCACTAGCCCAACCTAGCTTCGTCATATAGTTATAAGAAAGCTGTTTAGACTTAGCATAAGCATCAAAAACTGCTTTTGCCAGCCATGGATGTTTTTTTAACAGACTTGTCTTTATAGCGACTACATGCATAATAGGAAAAATACCCGTTTTCGCATAATAGGCTTGTTCTGTTTTACGATAATCTGGAAAGAGTCTTGTAACTTTAGGATTACCATCTACGTATGCCTTGGGTTCTATGGCATGAAATAGAGCATCTACATCACCTGATACAAGCAGTTCAGATTCGTCTTTTCCTTTTGTCCCACTTTGGATACTAATACCTTTAGGTATCATATTCTCATTTTTAGAAACTTTTCCTGTTAGGTCAGCAGATGAGTCTTTTGCTGAAACGATCCACTTTACATCTTGAGGGGTAATACCATATTCGTCTTGTAGAATCCCTCGTATCCATACTAAAGAACTAGAGGAGTAGCCAGGTGTAGCAATTCTTTTTCCTATGAGACCTTTAGGTGTTTTGATGCCACTGTCTGCATTGAGAAATATACTCTTATGACGGAAGGTGCGTAAAGTAAATATAGGCAAGAGTGTATAGTCACGAAAATTGTCATTAGCGTATGCGAGCATAAATGGATGTAACCCTATCTCTGTGACATCAAATGTTTGTGAACCAGAGAATGCTTCGCTATTCATATCACCAACACCTGCTTTTTGAAATGTTGCATTACAGCCTTCTATCTTGACACGTCCATCAAAGAGTGCTGCAAATCGTGGAAAATGATAACCCGCTACCTTTAATGATAAAAGAGGTTTACCTGTTTGAGTTTCATTTTTTACCTGTGCATTTTGTGGAGTAGCAAAAGAGAATGTACTTACTGTCATTGTCATAATAAGTATTGATTTTAGTAGTTTAGGCTTTAGAGTATTGTGCATCATGCGTAAATCCTTTATAGGTATAAACTTAACATAAATGTATAATTTACAATTATGTTAAATCTACATGATAGTCCTAGAAAAGGGCTATGAAAAGATGGGGGGAGATACAAGGAGTCTATATGGACTCCTTGAGTTTAGTTACTTGCGCCCCAACCTCTGTCTACGTTATCCCACTCTGGAACCTTCATGATAGCTTCACGAGGATCAAATGGTAATTTCTTAGGATCTAAACGTGGCTTAGATGCTGCAATAGTCTCTGGACGTGCATTTTTAACATTTTTAAATGGAAAGTCACGTGCCTGACCTTTATCTGGATAAGCCTCTTTCATCATGAGGTGACGCGTTTTCATGATAGAGAACATTGGTTTTACTGGGAATAATTGCAGCATCATACCTTGTACTTCTCTAGGGTCATTATAGAGGTCATAGAATTCCGGACCACTCAAGCCTGGCTGAGCATTACGCCAATCTCTTTTATAACGACCTTTAACCGTTGCAGCAAGTTGATCGCCTGTATAGATAAAGACATAGTCACGACGACTCTGCCCATCTCCTTCTAACAAGAGAGCTGTCTGGTCAACACCATCGATGATTCTGTCTGTTGGTATATGCTCTTTAGCCCCTGCTATGTTCGCAAAAGTAGTAAAGAGATCCGTTTCATGGATAATATCACCAACGATCTGACCTTCTTCGATAACACCAGGCCAACGTACAAGCGCAGGTACCCTAACACCTCCTTCAAGAAAGTCACCTTTACCACCACGGTATAATGTCTCTGCCATTCCGGGAGGTCCATTATGAGTCATAGGACCATTGTCTGCCATCATTACAACAAGTGTATTCTCTTCAATGCCCAGTTCTTTTAACTCTTTCATCAATTTTCCAACATAAATATCGAAACGTGCGAGACCTTCTTGCAGTAACCCTGCAGATACAGTGATCTTTTCAGGGAATCCTGAAAATGGTGTAATCTGTGGCCAGTATGCGGCATAGAAAGGTTTTTTAGCTTCTACATTTTTTTTCATAAAAGCAGACAAACGTTTTTCAACCTCACCATCCATCTTTATATAGTCTTCAAGGTTCGGTGGTGTACCCCATTCATTAACTTCACCACCTTTTTTTCCTTCAAGTGCCCAGACATACCCTTTTGGTCTCCAGCCCTTATCTATATCATATGGATCATTTGGAAGAATTTCCGGATGTAAACTTCCTGCACGGATAGCCCCAGCTCGTTCAAGCTCAGGTATATACAAACTAGGTACCTGATTATATGGTGACCAAAGTGCTTCATCAAACCCCTGATTGGTCAAATAACTTTGTTCGACATCTCCAAGGTGTGATTTTCCACCAAAGAAAGTAGCATAACCAGCTTCACTCAATACTTCTGCCATCGTCACTTCTTCTGCCGCAAGTCCACCATACTCATATGGGAATCCAACGTTGTACATTCCGTTACGAACAGCATGTCTTCCTGTCAAAACAGCTGCACGACTTGGTGTACAGCTTGGCTCCGTGTACATTCGAGCAAGGTAGATACCTTCTTTAGCGAACTGGTTCATATTTGGCGTTTCCCATCCACGTGTTTTCTGAATCTGAGGGACACCTATCTCACCAACTGGTGTATCATCCCACATAATGTGAATGATATTTGGTTTGGTACCGTGTTTCTTCTCCAGTGCTGCTAGTTTCTCTTGTAATTTTTTATCTTGTGCTTTCCATTTCTCTCCATGTTGAGCTTCAAGTACATAATACTCAGCATCATGTATAATAGGAGCTTGAGCAAGCAGACATAATGTCGTTACTAGTGTTCCAAGAATAATTTTTTTCATGTTTTTTCCCTTCCATTTATAATATATATTCGTATTTTAATATAATAGAGGAGTGTGTAATATATGTGTAATTAGAATGATATGAAAACTTTTTGCTTGTATCATCATTATTTAAACTGAATTATTGCTCGATAAAAATAATTCTATATACAACTTTATCAAAACCTTACAATCTAACATATTTTATAAGGTTATTCGCTGTGGCGTCGTTTGCAAACCATAAATCCTCACCCTTCAATACAAAACCTTATAAAGTGTTCTATGTCGGAATATTTTATAAGGTTTTCTGTCTTATCTTTTTCTATAAAATTTTCAGTGTTATTTATAGTGTATTAATATTTTTAATAAAATTTACATCAATACCGATTCATCAACTGTGCATTTAGAAGCTCCAGTCTCTCAGGTGTACCTATGTCTAACCATTCACCTTCATAGAGTTCACCTGTCACCTTACCCTCTTTCATAGCCGCTCTAAGTAAAGGGGCTAAAGCAGATTTACCATAGGGTATGCCTTCAAAGAGTTTAGGAGAATAATAGCCTATACCTGAGAAAGTATATGCTTTTGCATCAATTACTCTGTGCCCATCTAAAGCAAAATCTCCATCAGGGTTATGCTCAGGGTTAGGAACGAGTACTAAATGGGCTAGAATGCCATCTGCAAGCTTTCTATGGTCTTGGAAATCATAGTCTGACCAGATGTCTCCGTTGATAACTAAAAATGGTTCATCTCCCAGTAAAGGTAAGGCTTTGACTATGCCCCCTGCACTTTCAAGGGCCCCTTCTTCCTGTTCGTCAGAGTAAGTGATGTTCACACCCCACTCCGAACCGTCACCCAGTGCTTCTGGTATCAGGTAACCTAAGTGTGCGATGTTAATGACTATATCTGTAAAGCCGTCATGTGCAAGGCGTTCAATGTGCCATAAAATAAGTGGGATACCTCCTACTTTTAGAAGTGGCTTAGGTGTCTTGTCCGTAAGTGGTCTCATGCGGGTTCCTAAACCTGCAGCTAGTATCATACATTTCATAGTACAGTGTCCTTTTTAGTGTTATGATAGCACTCAATACGTGTTAAGCAGTGAATCAATTAAAATATCCTCATTGTTACAGGTGCATCTTTAAACTCACCATACTGCGACTTCAATAGCGAGATCAATCCATCCAATTCTGGATACTTATGGCCAACTTCCAGTATATACTTCAATGTCATAGGAATATCTTTCAAGTAGTCCTTTTTACCATCTCTTATGGCAAGTCTGGCAAAGATACCCAGTATCTTGATATGACGCTGTAAACCTGTAAAATCAAACCAACGCATAAATGTTTCATCGTCTACATCAAGGCCTTTCAAGTCTCTAAAAAGCAAGATGAGTCTTCGAAGTTCTCTTGCATCAAGCTTCATATATGCATCACGTAGCAATGAGACTAAGTCATATGTTAAAGCGCCCTCTCTTGCATCTTGAAAGTCTATGACCACTATCTCGTCATTACTGTCTACCATCAAGTTTCGTGCGTGGTAGTCTCGATGCACAAAAATACCTTGTGGCTGACTCAACACCTCTTTTGCTATCAAAGAAAAGCTCTCCAAAAGCATACGCCCTTCGAGACATTCAAGCGTAGTACCCAAATACTCCTTGAGATACCACTGTGTCATAAGATTCATCTCTTCTAGTAAAAAACTCTCATCATATGGTTCTAAGCCTTCAGAAGGAGTGCCTTGCAATTGAACCAAAGTTTCTATAGCTTTGTCATAAAAAGGTCTTGCATCAACACCTTCTACACACTTATCGAGCAAATGCGTTGTACCTACATCCTCTAAGAATATGAAACCCTTGTTCAGGTCATAAGACTTTATGGTTGGTATACGTACTTTTGCTTCCATGAGTCTCGATCCCACACCTAAAAAAATGGGTACACTCTCTTTGCTCTGAGAAGCATCCATAACGATACCCCCATCATTATTTTCAAGACGGTAATAGCTTCTAGAGCTTGCATCTCCATGTAGTGCATGAAGGTCTGGTTCCTCTATGCCTAGTGACTCTAGCCAACCATTTAACTCTTTACGCATATATGCCTCCTAAAACTGCATTTTCTTTTGCGCCTGTAACATCTTTTAAATTCACTACTTCTTTATGTACACGCTTATACGCTAGCCATGCAAATGTCATCGCTTCTATCTGATCTGCATTAGTAGCAATAGCCACTTCCACATTGGGCATCAATGCTTTGATGCGTTCAACAAGGAAACTGTTCTTAGCCCCACCGCCACAAAGCAGTGCTATATCTCTGTTAAATCTTAGTACTTCATTGCTTATGCTCATAGCAGTTAGTTCAAGCAGTGTTCTTTGTATATCCTCGGGGTTATGCGTATGTCCTGATAGATATTCCTGTAGCCATGCTTTATTGAATTTTTCTCTGCCTGTACTTTTAGGGTATGCTTGTGTAAAGTACTCATCAAACATCATACGGTCTAAAAGGCTATAGTCTAAAGTTCCTGTTCTAGCCCACTCACCATCTTTATCATAGGTGAGACCTTCATGCTCAGCTATCCACATATCTAAGAGTACGTTTCCACAGCCTGTATCATAACCAATGAGATTTTCACCCATGACGGTAATATTTGCCATTCCACCAATATTTACGATTGATATAGACCCATTAATATTACTAAATATAAACTCATGAAATGCAGGAGCGAAAGGCGCACCCTGCCCACCCAATGCAACATCTTTACGTCTGAAGTCTGCTACCACAGGTATACCTGTCTTTGCATTCAAAATGTTGGGATCTCCCAGTTGCATCGTAAAAGAGTATGCTCCTGTTGGTGAATGCCACAGTGTCTGTCCATGTGATCCAATGGCTTTTATACTGTTTGCATCTATGTTCTCACGTATGAGCAACGCACCTACAGCCTGCGTAAACAACAAACCCAAACGATGGTCTATCTGACCTAACTGTTCCAATGTACATTTATCCTCTATGATAGTCAGGATGTCTGATTTAAGCTCCATTGGAAATGGATATTCTAATGAACTGATCAGTTTACATTCTTGAGCATCTATCTCACATAATACAACATCTACACCATCAAGTGATGTTCCAGACATGATGCCTATGAATTTTTGCTTTTTCATTTTTATCTTTCTATTGCTTTTTTCTTCTATTAGTTTACCCTCTTTTATGTAATTAATCAAAAAGTTTCACTAAGAAAACATGATATACTTTAATTATGAGATATATAGCAAGTAAAATATAGAAAAGGGAAGAATAAATGGTTGAAAATATTCAATTATCACTGACTGTTTTTGCAGCTTTTTTTGCAATAATGAATCCTATTTCAAATACTGCAGTATTTATCGGATTAACAGGGTCTGAGGATAAGGTAACCCAAAAAAAAGTTGCATCTAAGTCACTGTTTTTAACTTTTATTATCATTGCAGTTTTTGCACTCTTTGGAAAACTTATTTTTGAGCTCTTTGGCATTACACTTCCTGCATTGAGAATTGCGGGTGGTATTTTAGTCTTTTTTATTGGCTATGGTATGCTTCACGGTGAAAGCTCAAAAATGCACTCTGATGAAGATGACAATGACACTGAGATTGCTATATCACCACTTGCAGTGCCTATTCTTGCTGGTCCCGGAACCATAGCAACAGCAATGAGTTACTCAGCAGCCGGCGGTTTTTCATCCATTATTATTACCGTAGCGGTATTTGCACTTATGTGTGTTATTACTTACTTTAGTTTTATTTTTGGTCAGAAAATGATTTCTAAAATTGGTCAGAACGGTCTAAAGATCATTACCCGTCTTATGGGACTTATCTTAGCCGTGATAGGAATGCAAATGATTATAGAAGGCATATACGGAGCAATTAAAGCTTTTCACTAATCAATACAAAAAGATTAGTTTTCTATCTTCTGGCTTATTGTCAGCGTTAAAGTGTAGGATTCATCAACACCCAAGGTCACAATATCTTCTAAGACATTCGCACTTTCTACACAGACAAAAGTCCGATAGTCACTGAGGTCAGACATTTTACTGCATAACTCTTTTCCAGGGTTCCAAACAACAATTGAGTTAGAACCTTCAGTCTTTATAACCAAGTTCTGTTCTTTATCTCTTATCATAACGTCATTACCTACTTCTTGGTAAACTCTGTCTACTTCTTGGGTAAAGTTTATGTTTTCATTTTGAATATTATTATGTGTATTATTACACTTGTTATAGAACGCTTTCCCCTCCAAGCCATCAATCGTCGTTTTATAAATATCATCTATTTCAAAGTAGGTATGCAACGCTAAAGAGAGTGAAAAAGGTTTCCTATCAAGGTTTTTACTGGTAAGTACAAGTTTAAGTTCTTCTCCTATATAGAAATCTAGTATTAGTAAAAAGTCAAAAGGCCATAATGCATGTGTTTCAGGTGTACTTTCCAATGTGAGTCTCACCTTTGTCTCCACATCACTTATATTCTTAGTACTCTCATGTTTCCACAGACTTGTTCTAGCAAAACCATGATTAGGCAATGTATTGTCTTCTTCATTTGCACCAAACCATGGCCAACAAATAGGAATACCTCCTCTTATAGCTTTACCCTTTTTAAAATGTGCAGTGTCGCTTAGGTATAAAAGTCTCTTTTTGTCTTTAGTCTGAAAGTCAAAGATATGTGCTCCCTGCAAGGCTATTTTTGCTTTTGCAGTATTATTTACTATATTAATATAGTCTAATTCATCTCTTATTGGCATCTGTACTTCTTTTAGTCTAAATAGTTATGGTCTATTATAGGACAATAAGTTTAATATGTTTTTTCTTTGCCACTCATCATGGTCCCAAAAGCTACAACAGTTCCTATGAGAATTTGCCAAGCAAACCCAAGTTTAAAATCAAATAATTCTCCAAGATTATCACCCAGCACATAAGGCTGAAGCAAGAGCACTGTCATAAACCCACCAAGAAGTGACATCGGTACAGTGGTTGATGAACCTCTATTGGTAAATATAGCCGCTCCAAATACACCAAGTAGTCCCGTATAAGCAAAAGCCATCACGCCAAGGGCAAAGCTTAACAATGGTAGTTCTGTGTAACGTTGCCAGTAAAATGATAGCATAGCCATAAGTGAAAGGGCTACAGCAAAGAAGAGTACGGCATTACGCCCTGCTTTAACAAAATGCATCTCTTCTACATTAGATCTTTTTTGCTTCCAAGGTTTATAGAGGTCTTCTATGGCTACAGATGACATCGCACCAAGAACAGAGTTTGAACTAGACAAGGCAGCTGCTACAGCTCCTACGGTTACGAGTCCTCTCATACCTTCTGGCATCTCATGTAAAATGTAGTACATAAAGATAGTGATCTTCTCACCGTCAAACTTTTGTACCACCTCTGTACTCAAACCTGAAAGTTCAGGATGTTGGTAAAAGAGGTAGAGTAGCAGACCGATCATTAAAAAGAGTGTGGCTACAGGGATAGTCAAGTAGATACTCAGCATCAGTGAATTTTGAGCTTCTTTGGTACTTTTACAGGTCAATGCTCTTTGTGTCATGTCCTGGTCAAGACCATAGGCAGCAATGTTAAGCAGTAGCCACCCGCCAAGCAATGCCCAGACAGAAAAACCGCCAGACATAGACCAGTCAAGAAGCTTGAGTTTGTTATCAGTCTGTAGTGTAGCTACTATGGTAGAAAAGTCTGTATTGATACTCATATAAAGGTAGATGAGTATCGCGATTCCTGCTCCAATGTAGGTAATGGCTTGAATAATGTCAGAAAATATGATCGACTTTACACCACCAAAGTATGCATAGGCTAATGCACCCAACATCAATATAGTGATAGATATAGCCACATGTGTTGACGTGATATCTAAGAAGAGTATCATAGAGATTGCCAATGCACCTATGTAAAGTCTTGCTCCAGAAGCGAAGAGACGTCCTATAAGGAACATGACACCTGCTTGTCTCTTAGCAGACGCACCGTAACGCTTTTCAAGCAGTTCATAGACCGTTACTGCTTGGATAGCATAAAAACGAGGTATCAATACTTTTGCTACAAAGATTACTGCCAAGAAAGCAGAAAAGTAAAAACCCAGGAAAGTAAGATCTTTGCCATACGAGTATTCAGGTCCGCCAAGAAAGGTAGCTGCTGACTGAGATGTAGCCAGTACAGACATAGCCACGGCAAACATAGGAACAGAGTTTCCACCTACAAAATAATCACGTGTATTCTTGACCTTCACCCGACTCAAAAGTACGGATGTAACAGTTAATACTAAAAAATATGCAAAGAATATTCCCCAGTCAAGGTTACTGAATGCAGAGTTCATTAATTCCCTTTAGGTGGTGCTTTTAGATTTAGGCATTTTACACCATTTCTTATATCTGACATAAACTTTTCTCCAGGATCAGACTTCACAGTTCTGTATCCTTTATCTTTTTCCAACCACAAAGAAGTACTCTCCATCTGTTTATACTCATGATGTCCTACAAGATACTCAATACTAGGATATTTTGCTTTGAGGTACAACACAAGGTCAATGTTTGCCTGACGCTGTGCAGGAGTAAGGTCGTCTATCTTGTTGCCCTTCCCTCCAATGTTTTCTATACCTATACTTGAGTAGTTAAGTCCTATGACATGACGAGCCATCCAATTCTCTGGCATTAAACGGTAAATAGTCCCATCACGAGCCACCATAAACTGAGAAGAAACATTTAAGGCTGAAGCTTTCACGATGTCTTTTCTGTCAGAAAGAAGTCTTTCCGGCTGTAAACGTTTAAACGACTTGTCAAAGTCCATCTCCGCTGTCCAGTGCAGCAGAATGATCTTAGGCGTTATCTCAATGTTCTCTACGCTCATGCCATAATGAGATTTGATGTACTCTTTCGTCATAGCGATACGTTCTGGACCAAAGTCTATGGGTTTATCGATGATCTTAAGTGGTTGTATAGGTTTTGTGGTACAGACTGCGGGTTTTGCTTCTTCTTTTCCACATGCAGTGAAAGAGAGAAGCGCGAGAGATAATAATAGTGTTCTAATCATAAAATAAATCCTAACTTCTAGTTGGACTTATTCTATCTAATCTTGGCTATGGTTTTCTTTTTCTTTTAAAAGGACCCAAACAAGAATCACAGAAGGTATACCCAAAGATATAATATAACTTGGGATATGCAACAATCCCTGTCTGTTGAGATATAAAAAACCTAAGATAAGCAGTGCATATGCCCCTAGTCTATAGATAGACAATGCTGCTTTTGTGTCTTTAATAGTTTGGTAGACTGTACGTCTATTCTCTTTAAGTTTTTTCTTCTCTTCTTTTACCGTCGCGACAAAGTCTTTCTCTTCATCTTCGACTACATCTTCACTATAAAGATCATACGGGTCTTCAAGTTTGTCTATGACATCTTTACTGTCATCCATGGTTACGATGTTGTGTTTCACGCGGGCATTGACCATACGTCTGTAACTGAGGATAGAAGCTACCATAACAAGTGTTGAGGTGATATACCCTATTTGTGTATTATAAACTACCTTCATATCAAAAAATATGATAGAGACCAATAGTAGTAAAACATCGACAATAACGAGTACTGTAAGGATCTTACGATTCATACTACTCATCATCATCCTCAGCGTCATATTTGTCTTGTTGCTCTTTTTTGTACGTATATCTTGGGTCTTTTGCTAACTCATCTAAAGACTTTTTCTGTTTTGCATAAGCTTTATAAACATTAGAGACAGCTGCACCAATACCTATAAATACACCTATCCAAAGTGTCCACCAAGCCCCTGTAAGCTTTTGTAGCCCTATTCCTATACCTACACCCATAAGTACAGCAACAACCATAGAGATACCTAGGCTAAGTCCATCTGCGGCATTCACTAGTTTTTTGAATTTTGGCTCTTCTTGTGCCATTGTTATCCTTTTAACCCAGACATGACTTCATATGCTGCTTTGATCGTCTCATCTATCATCTCATCAGTTGTAGCTGCACAGATGAAACCTGCTTCGTATGAAGAACAGGCAAGATAAATACCTCTGTCTAACATTCCTTTATG
>Ga0209013_10002559_pt1 | contig 16425 bp, 12 predicted proteins | sample Cruoilmetagenom2_FD_187291 | JGI IMG/M metagenome (GOLD analysis project Ga0209013, IMG submission 187291) | Oil polluted marine microbial communities from Coal Oil Point, Santa Barbara, California, USA - Sample 2 (SPAdes) (version 2) | ecosystem: Environmental > Aquatic > Marine > Oil seeps ...
TGAACCTGGTATTAGGTTACAAACAATTTCAAAAGGTCGATGGGGACAGGCCACTGGTTTACTGACAGGCAATTCAATTAATCCTGGCGTTTGATCTGCTTGGCCAGATTGGTGGCAAAAACGAAATTATTCAGTGCTTCATTGTCTGTGTGAAGCACCTCCTTTCGCGAACCCTCCCAGCATTTGCATCCCTGATGAATAAACACCACATTATCGCCAATCTCAAGGACTGAATTCATGTCATGTGAGTTTACAATGGTTGTCATTTTAAATTCTTGGGTGAGTTCTTTGATCAGGTTATCGATCACAATTCCTGTTTCAGGATCAAGTCCGGAATTGGGTTCATCACAGAACAGATAACGGGGATTAAGTGCGATGGCCCTGGCGATGGCCACACGTTTTTTCATGCCTCCGCTCAATTCTGAGGGATATTGGTTATTGGTTCCTGTGACCCTGACTCGTTCCAGGCAGAAGTTGACCCGGTCCAGTTTCTCTTCCCTTGATTGAGAGGTACGCATATTTAAAGGGAACATTACATTCTCTTCCACGGTTAGCGAGTCGAATAATGCAGCACCCTGAAACAGCACTCCCATTTCCTTCCGGATCTCCTGCTGGGCACCAATATCAAGATGGCTGAATTTCTGGGTATCATACCAGATTTCCCCTTCATCAACTACTATAAGGCCAACAATGGATTTAAGCAATACCGTTTTTCCAGATCCGCTGCGGCCGATGATCAGGTTGCATTTTCCCTGTTCAAACATCACGCTCACATCATTGAGCACAAACTCCCCATCGTAACTTTTATAAAGGTGCTTTACCTCGATCATTGCAGGATGGTTCTTGTGAGTATCAGGTTTGCCAGCAGGATCAGTACGCTGCTCTGAACTACTGCCCTGGTACTTGATCGCCCTACCTCCACAGCCCCACCCTTTACGTTGTAACCAAAATAGGCTGAAACAGTGGTAATAATCACAGCATAAACTGCTGTTTTGGTCATGGCATAACTGATATAATAGGGACGAAAACCATATTGAATACCGGAAATGTATTCCGAGGGAGATACCACATTGCCCAGTGCACAGGACAGGTATCCGCCTGCAAGGCCCACGATGACACTCAACAGGCACAGGATAGGAAAAAAGAGTACAGCAGCGATGATCCTGGGAAGGATCAGATAGGAGGCCGAATTGATCCCCATGACCTCCATGGCATCAATTTGTTCGGTGATCCGCATCATACCCAACTCTGAAGCAATACTGGATCCAACCTTTCCTGCCAGGATCAGTGCTACCATGGTGGAAGAGAATTCCAGCAGTAATGAATCCCTCACCATGACTCCCACAAGATAACTGGGAAGCAGAGGATTCTCAATATTATAATTGGACTGTATGGTGATCACTGCACCCACAAAAAGAGAGATGATCACAACAATTGCGAAAGAGTCTATCCCTACTTTTTCAATCTCACGTAGGGTTTGACGATAGAGGACAGAAAACTTTTCAGGTCTGCTGAATGCCCTTATCATGAGAAGAAAATAGGTTCCTATTTGTTCAAGCAGGCGCATGGATAAATTTCTAGCATATGAATATATTAAATATTGTATAAAACATTTGCTAAGGACTGGGTGTTAATTAAAAACCAGCTATATTTATTGTAGAAGATGAAAAATTACGAATAAATTCCCTATATCGAATTAATGGATAAGAATAGTTATTGTGTAATTATGGCGGGCGGGATCGGAAGCCGATTCTGGCCCCTCAGTAAAGTCAAACGCCCCAAGCAATTCCTGGATATTCTGGGAACGGGCAGAACTCTTTTGCAGCAGACCTTCGACCGTTTCAAACAGATCATGCCGGCCGACCATGTTTTCATTGTTAGCAACCTTGAATACAAAGAAATAATAGTTGAACAATTGCCGGAAATTCCTGTGGAGAATATTCTGCTTGAGCCCCTTCGCAGGAATACAGCCCCTTGTATAGACTACGCAAACTTTCGCATCCTCAGGAAGAATCCTGACGCGAAAATAGTGGTGGCCCCTTCTGATCATCTGATTGTAAAAGAGGAAGAATTTCTCCGGTCTGTGAGCCAGGGTCTTGAATTTGTCGCATCAAAAGATGCATTACTGACCATGGGAATTGTACCAAGCCGACCCGAAACAGGTTATGGGTATATCCAATCCATTCAAAAAGAGGTGTCAGGTTACGAATCTACAGGATTGAGAAAGGTGAAGACCTTCACTGAGAAACCCGACCTAAAAATGGCGAAGATATTTCTTGACAGTGGGGATTTCTACTGGAATGCGGGGATCTTCTTCTGGTCACTGAAAAGCATCATGAATTCCTTTGAAAAATTCCTGCCGGAGATCCATACCCTGTTTAAAGAGGGAGAAGATCTTTATGGAACTGACAAAGAGCAGGATTTCATTCAGAAAACTTATGGCAATTGCCGTAACATCAGTATCGATTATGGTGTCATGGAAAAGGCTGACAATGTGTATGTCCTGGTATCGGATTTCGGTTGGTCAGACCTGGGTACCTGGGGATCACTCTACGAACAGCTGGCCAAGGACAGCAATCAGAACACTGTAACAGGAAAACATGTTTTCATGTACGACTCCTCCGGTAACATTGTAAACGTTCAGGATGACAAATTGGTGGTGCTCCAGGGACTGAAAGATTACATTGTTGTACAGAATGAAAACATTATTCTGGTGTGTAGAATGGATGATGAGCAGAAGATCAAACAATTCGTAAACGAAGTCAAGGCGGAGATTGGGGAAGAGATGATGTAATGTCTCCAGAATTTTTAAAACAGTGCTGAAATCTTTTGTTTCACAAAATATTAATAGGCACAGTTTTTAAATTTTCTTCCGAAACTAAATAAAAAAGCCGCATCGGTATGGACGCGGCTTTGAATATTGTGTGTTGCTGGGTTTAATACTCCCAGAGGTCATGTTCCATGATGAACAGGTCTCTCTTGATCCGTTCAGCCTCCAACAATACATCTTGTCCCAATTTGTAGTCGGTGAGCATCCTGTTTCCAAAAACATTGGATTCGGCGATGACTGTACTGGAGAAACGACGCTGGAAAAACAGATCGTCAAATGAAATGGACTGTGCATCATTGTTCGGGTTGTATACCGAGTGAGTGGCAAACAGCCTGCGACATTGCGGGAAATGCACCACGAAAGGAATGGTTAACCTGGGTGCAGGAAGTCGTTCATTGAACTCATCGTAAAAGTTATAAAAGACAGGGGCAATTGCAACGATCCGTACCTTCATAACTGAATGCTGCTTGTCAAAATACCACTGTTCCTGAATCTGGAACTGAACAATGTCATTGGATCTCTGATCCACCCTCAAAAAATTGTTATCATCATCATAGACGGTATCTCCACCTGTACCTGAATATATATCTTCGATTGTGGTTGTATTGGAAAAGGGATCCTTCCAGCCAGTAATGGGATTAAAGTGGTAGGGGGTAATCTCTTCCGTTTTGATCCCCTCCATCAACAATCCAAACAGGCTGTATCTCTCTCCATCACTCATGGACCCTTGGGTGGGGTAACGAAGTGGCATGTTCATGCGGTGGCGGAGGTCAATGGAGCGCCATACGTCCTTGCCCCACATTACATCTGCTTCCCTTATATAGCTATACGGGACCGGTTTCTTTTCCGGGATAATTGTTTCCGATACATATACATCAGTGCTGGGTGTATATGAAGTAATCACCGGAGCATTTCCAGGTGTAATGGATGTATTCACATTTGGGTTTTGTGCGGATAAAGAGACCATCCAAATCGCCAGCGCTGCTGTTCCGGTAATATATTTTTTTGCTTTCATCTTAAATAACTATTATAGTGATGCCATTCAGATTCCTGAGTACGCCGTCGGGGCCGGTTGCCCTGATCTTCTCAATCATGATCCTCTGGCCGCTTCTCAATTGACGGAAAAGGTTCTTCTGTTCAGAGGTAAAACGTTCGCTGGACGATTTCATTGAGCTCCAAATGTTGCCCTGGCCCTGGAATGCTACCTCAAAAGACTGAACCTTGTATTCCACTTCAAACACAAAATCATCTGCTTCTGCTTTCACAATCTGTAATTGGGAAAGATTCCCAACGGTAAGATTTCCTTCAGACCCCCTAACTCCTTGCACCTTTGCATCTGGTGTGGGCAGGTTAAAAACCCTGAAGTCCATTCGATTCATTAAGGTCCTCGACCCATTTTCTTGTGAATATACACTCACTGTTGCTTTGTTTCCTTGTGGTCCGGGTTCTACTATATACTCTCCGGCCCTTACCCTGCGAATGGTACCACTGGATATTGCAGCTTTTACAGTACTTTCTGCCACACCACCGGCTGAGATTTCCACCGGGTTGGAAATACCACGGTAAAATACATTCATTCCTGTGGCTGAGATGGTAGCATTCGCTTCAGCCACTTCGTATTCCGCTTCAAATGGTCGGCTGATCACATTTCCTTCGTTTTCAAGTTGAATGGTACCTCCCCACTTGCGTTTCCCAATGGAATTGGATGTAGCTGTAAAGACACCTTTTCCGGATTCGACAGCAAGCATGGTTCCATTCTCAAGTACCACTTCCGGCATTTTGGTGGAGTCGTAGGCCGCAAGAAAAACCTTGGCCCTGTACTCCTGTCCCCTGAATACCAAACTTCGTTCGGGGATTACAACAGCCTCCAGTGTGTTGACCGGTATGGCACCGGCATCTACCTGTCCCAGCAGGTAATTGAGCATCTCAGCTTCCACATTTCTTGCATCTGCTTGCATTTTGGAAAGCAGCGTAACCACGGCCGCCAGAGGAAGAGCCTCAAAATAACCCGATTCCCAGGACATAAGATCTCCAGCCCTTACCTTCTTATGCTGGATCTTGTCAGGTGGCGTGGTACTTAAATTAGTGTTAATGGCCTCTACGGTGGAGGCATATTTCTCATGATCATTCACAATGGATAAGAGGTATTCCCGGAGATCAACAATCTTCTGTTTCAACTCTTTAGATCTCCGGCCCCCATCCAACGTGATCATAACCGTAGCTCCGATTTCCAGATTATCCTTCACCTTTACCTCATGCCAGTCAATAGCGCCTTCATGAATCGCTTGTTCATCTTTTTCGCGGATAATATCAAGCTTGCACTCCTGGATATAATTATACAAATCATCTGTACGGTCATGCATTTCATCCGCCCTCTCTTTCCAGATACCATATTTTTCCGGATTCTGTTCACTGGACAGTGCAAATCGGCTGTACACGCTCTTATTTTTTTCAGCAAAATTCCCGGTGGTAATCTGAAGTCCGTTGTCGACCAGAACGAATGCATCCAGCACCTCCTTTGATATATTCAGTGCCAGCATGGCTGTCAGCACCAAATACATCATACCGATCATTTTTTGTCTCGGTGTTTCTTTACCGTGTGCCATAGATCAGGATTAAAAATTAATTACTTTTTTCGGATGCTCATTGCCGAGAGCATGTTGCCGTATACATTATTCAATTCAGAAAGGCTTTCGCTGAGCTTTACAATTTCGTTCTTGTATTTCTGGGTCTCCTCAACCGATGCCTGCAGACTGGAGATCATTTCGTTCAATCCTTTGTAAACTCCGGAAGTACCCTGAAGGTGATCCTGGCTTCCTTTGACCTGATCAGAATAGGAAGAATTCAAATCAGCAAGATTCTTATTGAGATTCTCAAGCTGACCATTAAATTGTTTCTGGCTCTGTGAGATATTGGTGTGCTCCTGTTTTACCTCACCCGACATAGCCTCATAAGTGGCAGTCAGGTTGGCACTGGAAGCTGAAAATTTATCAGCAATGTCCTTGCCTTTCTGGTCGATCAGAGAAGCTGTACTCTTATAAGACTCGGCCAGGGTATTCACAGATTCATTGAGAGCGCCCGTATTGGTGCCATAGGCGGTGGCCACATTGTCCATGTTCTGCGCGGCTGAACCCATCTTGTTGAAGTACTCCTTGGTAGCCAGGGAAGCTGTGGTAATATCACCAATGGTCTCCGTGGTGGAGGAAATTGTATTCAAATGTTTACCAAGGCTGCGCACATCTTCAGCGTTGATCTGGGATTGCTGGAACAATTCATCAAATTTCTGCAGTCCTACATTTCTGTCGGCAATGGCTTGCTCCTTGTACTCGTCAATTTCATCCGGATCGGACATACCTGCCAATTCCGGGTAAACCAGGGTCCAGTCAAGCTCTTCATGCAAAGGCTCAAATGCCGAGAAGAAGAAAATAATAGCCTCAGTGATCAGTCCAGCAGCCAGTGCAACTGTGGAACCAGGCCAGTGTTGGATTTTGAAAAGGGCTCCGATAATTACAAGAGATGCTCCGAAACCATATAATTTGGCCGTAAAACTCTTCCAACCCGAACTTTGAACAATTTCTGTAACTCCCATTATATAAAGTGTTTAATTATTGATCACCTAAATACGAACGTACACATCTGAATCCAATGTATGATTTAGCAGTGTCCTGATATTCATAATCACGGGTACTGACCTGGAGGTAACGGGCAATGTCTTTCCAGGATCCACCCCTGACAACCTTCCGCTTCAATACAGGCGGATCATCAGGTTTAGCATTGTAATTGTAATAGGGATTCATATCATGTGAAAACACATATGCCGAAGGATCATAAGCAGTAATTGTCCATTCGGCCACATTCCCTGCCATATCGTATAGGCCGAATTCATTGGGAACTCCATAATAACCAACCCTGGCAGGATACATGGAGCCGTCGTCCGTATAGTTACCGCGCAATGGTTTGAAATTGGCGATAAAACAACCCAGCTTATTTCTCAGGTAAACGCCGCCCCAGGGGTACATGCTGTGATCCAGATTACCTCTAGCTGCATATTCCCATTCAGCTTCAATGGGAAGCCTGTAGTCCTGAACAGTGGGTTGATTACTGTTGGCCAGTGCATGATTCAGATAGCCGGTCCTCCAATTACAGAAAGCATTGGCCTGTTTCCATGTGATCCCGACTACGGGATAGTTGTCGTAAGATGGGGAGCGGAAATACATGTTTGTCATGGGTTCATTAAAAGAGTAGGTAAAGTCCCTGACCCAGACCAGGGTGTCGGGATAGACCAGAACCCAGTCTTTGTTTACAAATGAAGCCCTGCTTGTTATCTCTTCCTGTTCGCCATTGGGTCTGGTGACAGTCCCGCCATACGAAACCACAGGATCTGTATTGCCTCCGGAATAATCCAGGCGGAAACTATTGGCGGCTTTTGAAGCCTGAACCAGGTCAATCCAATAATAATTGTAAATAAGCTTGGTAACATTAAGCTCTTTTTTGATTAGGGACAGTCGATCGGCTCCGCTGTAGTAAATACCCATGTCATCAATAATCTGAGCAATGTTACCTTCTTTGTCTTTGGAAGGATCCAGTGAAGCGTTCCAGTCGATGACGGGTTCTCCATCCCTGTCCTCATAGGGCTGGCCCTCATCATCCTTCAGGATAAAATCTTCAATTCCCTGGATGGCAAGTTCTTTTCGGATAATAGAATCGCGTATCCAGTTGACATACTGCCGGTATTCATTGTTGGTAATTTCTGTTTCATCCATCCAGAATGCATCAACGGCAACGGTCCTTGCCATACTGTTCTGAGTCCAGGTTACATCCTGGTCGCTGGGACCCATCAAAAAAGAACCTGTAGGAATCGGTACCATTCCAAATGGATCGGGTTCAGCATAAGCTTTTCTACCCTCTACTCCAACAAGCTCACCACTGTTGTAAGAACTACAACTTCCGATGAGTGCTGCTATACCAACTAAAATAACTATTTGTTTCATAGCTAAACGCTTAAAAGATGCAAAAACCAACGTTTTTCCAATTGTTTAAATTATAAAAAACAATTTAAATATAGGTATATTTTACAAAAATCTTATACTCTTATACTTTTGCGGACTCTTGTCAACACTGAGATCGAAGCAATATCGAACTGTGACTTCATGTGACCCGCTGTTGTACTTCAGAAGGGGAGAAAGTTCGAAATCGTATGAATATCCGATCTTGATCCCATTCATCAATTCTATCCCGAAAAGTGCTGCAATAGCGCCTCCAACTGAATAAGAAACTCCTCCCCAGAACCTTTTATTGTATCTCAGGTTTGTATTCAGGTAAAGGTGGTTGGATCTTGCGTCTGTCTGAACCATTAGAGAAGGCATGATCTCAAACATTGGATTGGCTAACTGGATGTTATATCCTGCCATCAGGTAATAGTGCCTGATGAGTTTTGCCTCTGCAAGATCCTCTGGAAAGTCAAAAGAGGTCTGATTCAGGTGTGAGGTGGAGACGCCGACGTAAAGATTGTCGGTATTGTAATAGACCCCAAGGCCCATATCGAATCCAAATACACTACCTCCATTTTTGGGAATGGCATCGTCGGAATCGGGAGTGATAATGTCTGCCCCATTCCAGGATGGCGTCAGAGACTGGTTGGCAAGTCCCACATTGGCGCCAATTCCCAGGCTACCCATTCCCACATCGATCCTGAATGCATATGAAAAACTAAAAGTGAAGTCATTGTTGAAGGCCAGGTTGTCATTCATCAGGTTTAGCCCAATCCCGTGGGTCATTCCAAAAAGACTGACCGGCATATGTGCCGTGAAAGTGCTGGTAACAGGTGCGTCGGGAAGACCGGTCCACTGGTTGCGAAAAGCTGCTCCAAGACAGATCTTATCGCTGTTTCCAACGGCTCCGGGATTAAAATATGGAGCCATAAACATATTCTGACTGAATTTCGGGTCCTGCTGGGCCAAAAGATTCAGGGAAACAGCTCCAAAAAAAATTATGACTACCAATCTCTTCATCGTCCTAAGAACTCACTGTAAGGCTCTTTATCTTCAGCTTTTTGAGCTCTGTAAATTAAGTAAAAATAGTTCTACAACACAAATTTTATTAACCTCAAAATGTTTATAACCCACCTGTCGTTTCAGGCCAATGAGCTATTCAAAAAACGGTTCAAACCTTGTAATTAAACGTCAATTATTCCTTTTCATTACCCAACCTGTTAAGAAAACGCCACCAGCGGTCCGGTATTTCCTGATTAGAGGCATGCTGGTAATCCTCATACGAACATGAAACAAAAAAGTTATACCCAGTGACAGGATTCTTTACAGGAATTTCCATCCACCAGCGTTCAGACAGGGTGCTTTTGTGAAAAATAATGTCATGTCCGGCTGCATTCAGGTTGACGATGAACTTTTTGATGTGTTCCGGTGTATCTATCGGATTTTCAGGGATTCGGTGAGAAATACCTTCTAGAAAATACCAGGCAGCCTGGGCGGCAAGATGGGCAGTTTGACCATTCATGTCAGAGAATGGATTTATCTCGAAAAAACCCAGGAAGGTTACCTGTTCGCTGAGTCCTGCGTAACGGGTGATCTGACACAGTTCATTGCCATAGAATCCATTGGGCGAAGGAGTGGATGATCCCGGGGCATCGGCATGCCTGACAGCACCCATATCGATACTGATGAATTCTGAATCACGGATCAGTGGTTCGGTTTGCTGTATATCTTTACGGGCCTCTCCCAGGCGAATACTCTCAAGGTAAGATTTTTCCAGTTGTTGTAGCTGATTATCGGTTACAAAATAGGCCTGATGTCCAAGATTAGTGAAACTGAATCGTTCTCTGACAGCCGGATCCAGAATCTGGTTCAGATAGTTTCGACTATTCACAACATCAACTTTCCCGGAAAAATCCAACATGGAGTCAATGGTGAGGATCTGATGAAGACCTTCCTGTTTCTCAAGCGCCAGGAAGACACCTCTGCTAAGGTCCTGCGACCCTCCCAGAATAATGGAGATCATGTCTCGTTCCATCAATTCCAGAAGAACATCTCTTATGGCATAGTAAGTGTCATTAACCGAACCTCCATTCTTGATGTTGCCCAGGTCATAAATCCTGAGATTTTTATTGATCTTCTTGAGTTGGTAGAGTTTACTCCTGACCTGGTCAGGAGCCTCTTTACTCCCTTTGATAAAAGCATTGCTATCTTCGGGAATACCCAGGATAGCTACCTGGTGTTTATCCAGCTCGCGAATGGGGAGATCCGGAGTGTGGACCGAAATGTGATGACTGAATGATTCGTTGTTTTCCAGGTATTCGAAATCGGGCCTTTCCAGGCTTACGGGATCGAAATAACCATTGAGGTCCATGGGATGTTGGGTTTTGAGTTTTATTTTTTCGTCCGGGAGGCAGCCTTTTCAATTATCTCGCGACACTCTTCAAGGGTCAACTCTTCGGGTTTCCTGCTTTTGGGGATTCGGTAATTCTTTTTTTTGTAAGAGATGTAGGGTCCGTACCGACCATTGAGGATCAACAGATCAGGTTCTTCTTCGAATTGTTTGATGTTCCTGTTTTCTGCTTCGACACGTTTTTCATGGATAATCTCAAGGGCACGATCCAGCTGGATTGTATAAGGATCATCGGCTTTGTCAAGACTAAAGAACTTGGAACGGTGACGCACATAGGGTCCGTATTTCCCCACCCCAATAATTACATCTTCTTTTTCGAACTGCCCGATATTACGGGGGAGGCGGAATAGATCCATTGCTTCCTCAAGGGTGATGGTTTCCAGACTCTGACCCTTGAGCAGGCTGGCAAACCGGGGCTTCTCTTCATCACTTGCCTCGCCGATCTGAGCAATGGGACCGAAACGGCCAATTTTCACACTCACCGGCTTTCCCGATTCGGGATCTTCACCCAGTTTTTTTTCGCCCTTTGATCGTTCTGAGGTCTGGGTGGCTGAATCAACTTTTGAATGAAAAGGATTATAGAACCGCTCGATCATTTTAGGCCAATTCAGATTTCCAATAGCGATCTCATCGAATTCTTTTTCCACAGAAGCCGTAAAATTGAAATTCATGATGTTCTGAAAATATTGTTCCAGGAAATCATTTACGATGATTCCTATGTCAGTTGGGAAAAGTTTGCCTTTCTCAAAACCATATTTCTCCTGGATCACCTTTTGCGCAATCGCGTCACCCTTTAGGAGCAACTGAGACATTTCGCGGAGATTCCCTTTGCGATCCTCCTTGACCACATATTCTCTTTGTTGAATGGTGGAGATTGTGGGTGCATAAGTGGATGGACGACCGATCCCAAGCTCCTCCATTTTTTTGACCAGGCTGGCTTCAGTATACCTGGCCGGTTGCATGGTGGATTTTTCTGTGGCTTCGATCTCTTCCCTGTTCAGTTGGTCCTTCACCTTGACAGGCGGCAACAACCCACGTGTTTCCTCCTCCTGTTCATCATCGGTGGATTCCATGTAAACTTTCAGGAAACCATCAAATTTCAATACTTCTCCCGTTGCAACAAATCGTTCAGAAGCACCGGATACAACGATAGAAATGGTGGTCTTTTCCAGTTGTGCTTCACTCATTTGAGAGGCAAGGGTCCTTTTCCAAATCAGCTCGTATAGCCGTTGCTCGGCCCTGTTGCCCTCCACGGTGGACTGATCTAAATAGGTGGGCCGAATAGCTTCGTGTGCTTCCTGTGCACCCTTGGCTTTGGTGGTGAAGTTCCTCGATTTCAAGTATTCCTCGCCAAAGGATTCCCGTATCTTTCCAGCTGCAGAGCCTATGGCAAGTTTGGAAAGGTTCACCGAATCGGTCCTCATGTAGGTTATCTTTCCTGATTCATAAAGTCGCTGAGCCACAGACATGGTCTGGTTTACGGAGAATCCCAGTTTCCGGCTTGCTTCCTGTTGCAGGGTGGATGTAGTAAAGGGGGGAGCGGGTGATTTTTTTAAGGGCTTCTTTTCAACGTTATCGACCGTGAAATCACTGTTCTGACATGTGGAAAGGAAGTCCCTGGCCTCCTCCAGAGTATCGAATCGCCTGGAAAGATCTGCCTTAAAGTGGCTCCATCCCCCTTTTCCATCGGACACTGAAAATTTCCCTGTAACCCGAAAGTACTTTTTGGATGTAAATTTTTGAATCTCGCGCTCTTTTTCCACGATCAGTTTTACGGCAACTGATTGCACCCTTCCGGCAGATAATGAAGGTTTTATCTTTTTCCAGAGCAAAGGAGAGAGCTCAAATCCCACCAAACGGTCCAGGACCCTTCGTGCTTGCTGAGCATTCACCAGGTTGGTATCTATATGGCGGGGATTATCCAGGGCATTCAGAATGGCGTCTTTCGTGATCTCATGGAAAACGATCCGACGGGTCTTCTCTTGCTCCAGTGAAAGTTCTTCAAAGAGGTGCCACGCAATGGCCTCCCCTTCACGGTCCTCATCAGTGGCAAGCCATACCAGCTCAGATTTTTTCGCCAGCTCTTTCAACTCTTTAACCACTTTCTTCTTGTCGGTTGGGACAATATACTGTGGGATAAACCCATCGTCCACATCAATCCCAAGATTTTTCTTGGCGAGATCCCGGATATGCCCGAAACTGGATTTGACCGTGTAGGCTTTCCCCAGGAACCGTTCAATGGTTTTTGCTTTCGCAGGAGACTCGACAATTACAAGATTCTCTATCATTTTTTTTAACTCCGTCGTTTATAAATTGACCACAAAATAAATTAAATGAGCGTTCACCTTCAAAATTTATGATACAAATAATTACTATTTTTGACGCAAACTAGGCTTTTCATGGTTCAGAAACCCGGCAAAACTACAAAATATTTAATCATCCTCTGGACACTATACGTAATACCTGTGGTATTGTTCATTGTGATCATGGTTATAATTGGAAATGGGAAAATGGGATTTATGCCCGATTTTACCCAGTTAGAGAATCCTCAAACCAATCTTGCCTCAGAACTTATTACCGAAGATAGTGAGTTGCTTGGGAAGTATTTTGTGGAGAATCGAACGTTTGTCAATTTCGATGACCTTGCCCCGCACCTGATAGATGCCCTGATAGCTACCGAAGATGTGAGGCATTACAGGCATTCGGGGGTTGACATGCGCAGCCTGTCAAGGGTGCTGGTCTATTCGGTTTTGCTTGGAAAGAATGAGGGGGGAGGAAGTACAATTTCACAGCAATTGGCCAAGAACCTGTTTCCCAGGGACACAGCCATACGGCGATCCAGCATTGGAAGATCGGTACATCTGGCAGTGAATAAATTCAAGGAGTGGAATACTGGCGTGAGGCTGGAGCGCAGTTATACCAAAGATGAGATCATTACAATGTATCTCAATACGGTCTCTTTTGGTGGAGAATCTATTGTAGGTATAAAATCTGCTTCCAGAACATTTTTCAATACCACACCCGATTCCGTCACTCTGGACCAGGCAGCTATTCTTGTGGGAATGCTGAAAGCACCTACCGCTTATAATCCCAGGATTAACCCGCAACGCTCCTTTCACAGAAGGAATATTGTGATCAGCCAGATGGAAAAATACGGATATCTCCAAACAGAGGTGGCCGATTCAATCAAGCAGCTACCCATCAGTGTGGATTATAACCTGGCCAGTCACCTTACAGGACATGCCAAACATTTTCGCATTTTTCTGGCCGGGTTCATGAATAAGACCAAACCGGAACCACCATCCACAAACGCCGGGATCCTGGCCTGGGAGCGATACAGACGTGATTCTTTGCGTTGGTCCAATGACAGGCTCTATGGGTGGATAAATAAAAATTTCAAGCCCGATGGCACACAATATAATCTCTATAGAGATGGTCTGAAGATTTATACCACCATCAATTACAAAATGCAGCAATATGCTGAGGAAGCGATGGAGGTTCAGATGAGGGATTACCTTCAGCCCCTGTTTTTTATAGAGAAAAAAGGCAGGACCAATGCACCTTTTGAAGATATTTCCAATGATGAAATTAAATCGATCCTTCACCGTTCGGTAAGGTGGACCGATCGGTATAAGTTCATGTCTGGCAGGGGAGCATCCTGGGATTCCATCCTCCATGCTTTTGATCAGCCTGTTCCCATGAACCTGTTTTCATGGAATGGACCCATTGATACCGTGATGACCCCCATGGACTCGATCAGGTACATGAAACATATACTGCGGGCAGGATTCATGGCCATGGAACCGGCCACCGGTCAGGTGAAAGCTTTTGTAGGTGGTCACAATTACCGCTATTTTCAGTATGAACATGTTTACCAGGGCAGAAGACAGGTAGGATCCACCATAAAACCATTCCTCTACCTGCTGGCCATGCAGGAGAACTATTCACCCTGCGAAATGATCCCGCTGGTTCCAATAACCTTCAAGGATGTAGTAAATGATTCTACCTATACACCGAGGGCCCCAGCACCAAATCGTTTTGCAGGTAAAATGGTCTCTCTAAAATGGGGACTGGCCACTTCGCATAACTGGGTTTCAGCCTGGTTGTTTAAGAATTTCAATCCTGAGAATGTGATCAATCTCATGCGCAAAATGGGGGTAACCTCATATATTGCTCCGGTTCCAAGTATGATCTATGGTACTGCGGACATCTCATTGGAGGAGATGGTGGGAGCATTTAACACTTTCTCCAACAGGGGAATTTATGTAAGTCCGAACTATGTGACACGCATCGAAGACCGGTATGGCAATGTGATTGCCACATTTCATCCTGTTGAAGCTGAAGCCATTAGTATGGAGACAGCTTATCTGATGCTATCCCTGCTCAGAAATGTGGTGGATATGACCGGGAGCTACAAAGGTGAAATCTATACGGGAACAGCCAGAAGACTCCGCTGGAAATATGAGTTTGAGGGTGAATTGGCTGGAAAAACCGGAACCACACAGAACCAGAGCGATGGCTGGTTCATCGGACTGGCTCCTCAGCTAACTGCTGCAGCCTGGGTTGGGGGTGAAGACCGTTCTATTCACTTTGACTATTTGGGGATGGGAGCCGGTGGTAATGTGTCGCTCCCCATTTATGCGGAGTTTCTGAAACGGGTCTATGCCGATTCCACCCTGAATATTACCCAGGAGGATGATTTTGAGAGGCCCCTGGATTTTTACGTCAATATGGATTGTCCCGATATCATGGAGACCAGCAGTACCAGTGATTACGATGATTTTTAAAGGATATTTTTCCGTTTTTTCCGGTGAACAATTACCCTGTTCCCGTTTATTTCAATCTCCCAGAACGGATTCATGATCTCCTTTGCCTTGCGGTAATAGAGCAATGTGCGGATGCTGGCTCCCCGGGATTCGTTGCCTTGTTTGAATTCTCCACTGAATTCATAACTGGTGGAATAGGCATGGTTGGTATGATAGATGTGAATAATTTCCACTACGGTGGCAATTACCCTGTAAATTTCACCCCGGTTTGTTTCGCTGTATTCATCTTCAAACTCTTCACTGAGCACACTGAAATTCACAATATTTTCCAGATAACTTCTCTTTTTCTTGGCAAACAGCACCTGGTACCTGAGGCCACTACCGGTCTCAAAATAGTATTCTGCTCCGGACTTAATTTGAGGAGCCTGGATGAAATAAGGAGTGATCCCCTGTTTAAAATCGTCCCTGAAAAGGGGAAGATCCATGTGATTGGTATCGGTCATCAGCCAAAAAGGTTTTTGGGAACCTCCTGTACCCTTTTCACCTCAATAATGTCCAGGTGAAACCTGGCAGGATCAATTCTTTTCCTGTTAAAGGCCGGCATAAGGATGCGTTTCATGCCCAGTTTATCAGCCTCACCCAGTCGTTGTTCAATCCTGTTAACCGGCCGAATTTCTCCGGATAGTCCCACCTCTCCTGCAAAACAGGTAAATGGGTCCACGGGGATATCCACGGTGGATGAGAGGATGGCCGAGATCACTGCCAGATCAATGGCAGGATCGTCTACCCGGAGTCCCCCGGCAATGTTGATAAAGACATCTTTGCTGGCCAGTTTGAAATTGGCCCGTTTCTCCAGCACTGCCAGTAACATACTAAGCCGCCTGGTATCGAACCCGGTCGAAGTTCGTTGAGGAGTTCCGTATACGGCGGTACTAACAAGTGCCTGGACTTCGATCAGAATGGGCCGGATCCCTTCCACATTGGCAGCAATGGCAGATCCGCTCAGGTCGGCCGGTTGCTGATTGATAAGCAATTCGGACGGATTGAGAATTTCCCGCAAACCTTCACCGGTCATTTCAAACACACCAATTTCGGATGTGGAGCCAAACCGGTTCTTGCTTGAACGCAGGATCCGGTAAAGGTGGTGCGAATCTCCTTCAAACTGGAGCACCGTATCCACAATATGTTCCAGCACCTTTGGACCCGCAATACTACCATCCTTGGTAATGTGTCCGATAAGGATCACCGGCATATGGGTCTCTTTTGCCACTTTCAGCAGTTGTGCTGCACACTCGCGTACCTGAGAAATAGTGCCCGGTGCAGATTCAATTGCTTCTGAAAAAAGGGTCTGTATGGAATCGACGATGAGCAGTTGTGGCTTTGATTGATGTACCTGGGTGATAATGGCCTGAAGACTGGTCTCTGCCA
>Ga0209013_10002560_pt1 | contig 16425 bp, 20 predicted proteins | sample Cruoilmetagenom2_FD_187291 | JGI IMG/M metagenome (GOLD analysis project Ga0209013, IMG submission 187291) | Oil polluted marine microbial communities from Coal Oil Point, Santa Barbara, California, USA - Sample 2 (SPAdes) (version 2) | ecosystem: Environmental > Aquatic > Marine > Oil seeps ...
TCAGGTCAACGGCGGTGTCCCGCGCGCTGGTGACGTGCCCGAAGGCGGCCCCATCGTAATCGAGGGCATAGACACCATCGACGCCACCGCGACCAGCATGGATAGCGTCGGCATCAATCACTCCGGCTACGCTGAAAACAACGCTCTGTTGCTGGATATCGGTAAGCTGATTGGCGAGGGCGTTCGCCCGCCGGGGGTCCGCTTGCCGACGCTGGAGCGTGTTGAAACCGAGAAAGGCGCCTATTGGCGGTATCCTGCTGCCAGTGCGCAGTAAAAGCTGGTGCACAGTAAAAAAGAGGCTGGTGCTAGCATTCACCTGTAACGGCCTTATTCTGCCCCTCAAGTGTGTCAGTGAGTCGTCCAATCGGCGCAGTAGGCGCATCGCACAAGGGCAGAGTATGACTACAGCGATGAGGCACATAAACGCGGCAGTTGCAGCCGCCCTGGCAGGTGGTTTGGTGGGTTTAGCGGCTTTACCCGCGGCCGCTGCGGAGACCTTCGTTTGCGATGATGGCCGCGTTCTGACCCTAACCCAGGAACAGGTCTCGGTGATGGTCAACACCGATCCCTGCATTGCCAAGTATTACGGCCGGGAAATCTCGGTTGCTCCGGCCGCTGAGACGCGCCCGGCGGTGCCAGCGGATTTACCATTGCCGACCCGCAAGCCCGAGGAGATCGCAGCGCAACTGCGTGAGCTGCCCGTGAACCCAACGGCTCCAGCCGCCGTCCGAAAGCCCGTCGCCATAGCTGACGTGCCCTCCGATTTCCGCAACGTGCATATTATCAACTCGGGCGAAGGGGCTCCCCAATACTACAAGCACACGCGCTGAGCCGGACCGTGCGGCGAGATCGTCCAAGTGCATTGGAGCAGCGCACAGAATTAAACACGTGAGCGTACAAGTAAATTGTTCGTTAACCGCTTTGTGCGAGCCTGCTTCTGATAGCCCGATCTTTGTTCAGAGTCGCAGGGTGCCATGTTCCATTTGTACAGTTTCCGGCAAGCCTTCCAAGGCCATTGCCGTCCGGCCACGACAAGTGCCGTTGTCTTCACATCAATCGCATTGCTCACGATACCGCTCAGCGCTCAGTCGCTTGAGATGGATCATGAGAGCATCACCAAAGCGCCGATCGAGATCCAAGATCCCATCACGGGCGCCCTTGGGGATTTGGGTCAGGAAGATGCCATTGTGGCAGCACCTGCCGAACCACTCGTGGAGGCGGCCAGTGAAGAAACCCTAGCGGAGACGGAAACCGCAGAGACCACCGGCGATGACGTGTCGCCGGATGCCTTTGCCGACTCTCCGGAGATCGCGGAGCCGGCTGCAGACTCAGTGACCAAGATTGACCAAGATGAGATCGAAGTGGCTGCCGTCCCTCCTCACGGTGAGACAGATATCTACGACCAGTGGTCAAGGAAGAAGGTTTCGCGTCGGCGGAAACAGAAACCACATCCACTTGCCGCCGCCCATCCCGATCACTTTGTCGTCGTCTGCCAAGGCGGCTGCGCCAAAGAGCAGGTCCACGTTGTCTACCTTGAACGCCGCGACGCACGCGGTCCGGTCAGCGTAAAGCCGTTGAAAGCCGGTATTGTCGCTGGGACAGAATCGATCGACTGCGTTGGAGGCTGTTATCAAGCGATAAAGTCCTACGCGTCCGTAGTGAATGCGGATGTCGCCAGCGACGAGAACGGTTGGGTGACCAACGTCAAGAAAGCTCAGCCCGGTGATCCTAAAGCCAAGAGCGGCGACCGCTGGTACGACCGTATGAAATAAGCGGCTTCAAACGGAAGCGATATGAAAGCCCCAGGTGGTCTCGCCCGGGGCTTTTTTCGTGTTGTGAAATTCATGTTCCTGCAGGAACAGCGATCGGGCTATAGCGCGTCCATTGTGTTCGACGCGGAGGGCACGAAGTCCGACGCATTGGCGATTTCGCCAGTTTCACAAACAATGGAGAGATCGATTAAATGAACGCACTATCGACGACCCGCGCTGCAGTCCTAGGTGGCGCAATTGCCTTCGCTACCGTGGCAGGTGGTGCCGCTCAGGCACAAACAGCCGGCTTCAAGAGCTTTTCAAATCTCAACAACGGTATGGAGCTCAGTGAAGTCCACAAGGTTGGCCACCGTAACCGCCGTTTCAAACGGTTCCGTTTCCGCCACCGCAATCAGTTCCACGGCTGCGGCTACTACAAGTGGAAATGGCACGAGACCGGCTATTTCTTCTGGAAGAAGAAGTTCTTCATCTGCAAAGGTTGGTTGTGATTTTATGCTGCCAGCGAACGGCCCCCGGCGGCAAGTGCTTCGGGGGGCTTTTCGTGTCTATGCCCTGCCTTACACCGGCGAGGGCGCCCACAGCGGACAGGACGAATAACCGAGCCGGTCGTCCGGTGAATAAAGATAGCCACGTTCGAAAACGCCGGTGCCGTTGAAATAGGTGCAGAGGATCGCAGGACGGCTGTGGCCCTGAGCCTTGAAGGGAGAGGATTGCCAGATCATGATGCCCCAGGTCGAAGCCACCAGCCCCAGCCAGGCCAGTAGCAGCAAACAAAATGAGGTTGTCAGCGCGCGCTGCATCATTCGCTGAGGATCTTGGCCCGCGAGATCTGGCGAACCTACTCCGCCGCCTCTTTGGAATAACCGAGTTGCCGGTTGAGCTTGTCGATCAGATCGGCGGCGGCTTCCGGGATGTTGGTCCCCGGACCAAACACGGCCTTGGCGCCTGCCGCAAACAGCGCATCATAGTCCGCCGGTGGAATAACGCCGCCGACCACGATCATGATGTCGCCTCGGCCTTGCGCCTCCAAAGCCGCCTTCAACTCCGGTACAAGCGTCAAGTGACCAGCCGCTAGCGACGATACGCCAACGATATGGACGTCGTTTTCAACCGACTGCCGCGCCGCTTCTTCAGGGGTTGCGAACAATGCCCCGATGTCGACATCGAAGCCGAGATCGGCGAACGCCGAGGCGATTACCTTCTGGCCGCGGTCATGTCCGTCCTGGCCCATTTTGGCAATCAGAATGCGCGGACGGCGCCCGTCGTTGGCTTCAAATCCTTCGACCATTTGCAGCACACGATCGATGTTCCGGTTCACAGATTGCGCCTCCGCTCGATAGACCCCCGAGATGGCGCGAATTTCCGCGCGGTGCCGGGTAAAGACGTTTTCCATCGCATCCGAGATTTCCCCAACGGTGGCTTTCTGCCGGGCCGCGGCAACCGCTAGTTCCAACAGGTTCGCATTCCCCGCCGCGCCGTTCATCAGCGCCGTCAGCGCCGACTGGACGTCAGCCTCGTTGCGCTCCGCCCGCAGCCGTTCCAGCTTCTCAAGCTGCTGCGTCCGTACTGCGTTGTTGTCGACCTTGAGGAGTTCGATTTCGGCATCGTTCTCGACCCGGTATTTATTGACACCGACAATGGTCTGCTGGCCGGAGTCGATCCGCGCCTGTGTGCGCGCCGCCGCCTCCTCGATGCGCAGTTTGGGGATACCCGCGGCGATCGCTTTGGCCATGCCGCCGAGTTTCTCGGCTTCCTCGATATGCACCAGTGCCCGCGCTGCGAGATCATGCGTAAGTCGCTCCACATAGGCGCTGCCCCCCCACGGATCCGCGATCCGGCAGGTGCCGCTTTCCTGCTGCAAGAACAGCTGTGTGTTACGCGCGATGCGGGCGGAGAAGTCCGTCGGCAGGGCGATCGCTTCGTCGAGACCGTTGGTATGCAGCGACTGCGTGTGGCCTTGCGTTGCCGCCATAGCTTCGATCGCCGTGCGGATGACGTTATTGAATACGTCCTGCGCTGTGAGCGACCAGCCCGACGTCTGCGAGTGCGTCCTGAGCGATAGCGAGCGCTGGTTCTCAGGGGCGAACTCTTCCTTGATCAGTTTTGCCCAAAGCAGCCGGGCGGCCCTGAGTTTCGCGACTTCCATGAAGAAGTTCATGCCGATCGCCCAGAAGAACGAAAGCCGCGGAGCAAAGCGGTCGATCGGCAGCCCGGCGGCGACACCCGCACGAGCGTACTGGACGCCGTCGGCCAGCGTGTAGGCGAGTTCAAGATCAGCCGTCGCACCGGCTTCCTGCATGTGATAGCCGGAGATCGAGATGGAGTTGAACTTCGGCATATTTGCGCTGGTGAAGCCGAAGATATCCGAGATGATCCGCATCGACGGTCCGGGCGGATAAATGTAGGTGTTGCGGACCATGAACTCCTTCAGGATGTCGTTCTGTATGGTCCCCGATAGTTTGTCGGCCGTCACGCCCTGCTCTTCGCCAGCCACGATGAACAAGGCGAGTACCGGCAGCACCGCTCCGTTCATGGTCATCGATACCGACATTTGCGACAGGTCGATGCCTGAAAACAGCGTACGCATGTCGTAGATGGAATCGATCGCCACGCCGGCCATCCCGACATCGCCCTTGACCCGCGGATGATCGGAATCGTAGCCGCGGTGGGTTGCAAGATCGAACGCCACCGAAAGCCCTTTTTGTCCGGCGGCGATATTGCGCCGGTAGAACGCATTCGACTCTTCAGCCGTCGAGAAGCCCGCGTACTGGCGGATCGTCCACGGTTGCGCCGCGTACATTGCCGGATAGGGTCCCCTCAGGTACGGGGCGATACCCGGGTAGGTCTCGAGAAAGTCGAGCCCTTGAAGGTCCGCTTCGCCGTACACCGGTTTGACGTCGATCCCCTCCGGCGTCGTCCACACGGAAGCGTTCGGCGCCACCTTCGGCGATTTGGCAACCGCATAGTCGATGGTCGTAAAATCGGGAATCTGAGTCATTTTTTCTGCGACCTCGCGGCGATTCAGTGTTGTTCCGTGTTAATCAGACTTAGCGCCTTGCCACCATTCTGCAAATAATCCAACAGTTGCGCTTGCAAGGGACGATCTGGCATTCGCCACCAACTCTTTCAGGTGGTCTTGTCAATGGCCATCGGAACTCCGATTTCCAACACGATTGACCGTGATTATATCAGCCGGAGCCGCGATTGGTACTCCTTCCCCTAATTCAGTCCGCGGGCTCGGTTGAGCCGGTTGGAGGCCCGGGGCGGGCGGGATAAGCTCCTGAGTAGAAAGAGAAAATAGTCGCGCATGCAACTTAAGGCACTCCTCGCCATCGTATCTGTGGGTCTACTGACTTCCGTCACTGTGCTTCGCGCGGAAGAACCGGTTCCGGAGCCGGACGATTACCGCACGGAAAACTACCGTGCACCGGTCCCCGCGACGCTGAAAGGCGCCCTCGTCATCGATACCGACCAGGCCGAGCTGTTGTTGAAGGGCGGCGAAGCTATCTTTATCGATGTCTACCCGCAAGCCCCGAAACCGCCAAGCCTGCCAAAATCGACCGTCTGGCGCACACCCAAGCACACGACCATCAAGGGCGCTTATTGGCTGGCCAACGTTGGTTACGGGGTGATGAATCCGAAATTCGAGAGCTATTTCCGTGAACATTTAGCAAGGCTAACCAGCGGCGATAAAAAGAGGCCGCTTGTCTTCTTCTGCCTGCGTGATTGCTGGATGAGCTGGAACGCCGCCAAGCGCGCCGTCGAATGGGGCCACGACCACGTCATCTGGTTCCCCGATGGCACAGACGGCTGGCTCGATTGGAACCTGCCGACTGAATTGAAGACCCCAGAGGAGTGAGACAACAGGCAAGCTGCGTGCGCTTGTCGACTCTAAACAAACGCTCAACTAGCTTCCGCGCTGACCGGCATCGCCTTTTTCCTTGCGTGATGTTGATGGTCGGGGCGAATTAACCAACCGTCGGCTATTCCGCCGCCTCCCGCCAGGCTTCAACCTTCTCCATCAGCCAGCCCCAGGCCTCTAACTCCCGCTCGCCGGCGGTTTTGGAGATGGCAATGTTGAGGTACTCCAGCTCGCTTTCGACTTTCTCTTTCGGAAGCATTTTCAACCTGGAGACCAGCACAGCGGCCTCAAGTACGGCGGCCTGCGCCCGGTTAAAGCCCGCCCACGGTTTGTGGCCAGCTCGATAAACTGCCCGGCAATGGAACCGCGGACGAACGTCATCGTCCTCGATGCTTTCCACCTTCAATTCCCAATGCGTCATCGCGAGCTTCAAAACCGCACCGTCAACCTTTTCGGCGCGATTCAACGGCCAGTTCTTGCGCCCGGTCAGGCAGCCGGCGAAAACGCGCACGTCGTCGACGTGATTGGCCACAGCGCAGGGGTTCTCGCGCAGATTATCCAGCGTCGTTGACGGCTTGAACGGCGCGATAATCCAGTGCTCGCCGTCGGCGATCAATCCCAGCGGGGCGATATGAACTTCCCCGCTTTTGGCCCGCGTCGTGACGATGGTTTCGACGATCAGCGGCATGGGGACCTCCCTATTCGTCTTGTTGTGTGTTCTCACGTCTTGTCGTTGCTGCGCGCTTTAGCGGCGTCTTTTTCAGCCCTGGCCGCCGCTCTCGCCTTCTCGTTCTTTTCTCGCGCAGCGCGCAGCGTCGCGCCCTCGGGCGCATGGTGGATTTTGTCGTCGTCGGGCGCGTCGGCAGCGACACCCCAATCGAGCGGCCTGTCCTGAGTGTAGCGCTTGCCGAGCCGTTGCGCGATCTCCGCCTTGGCCAGCTCATAGCCAAGGTAGAAGGCGTGCGAAGCATCGTCCTCGATCCCGAGCTTTGGAAAAAGCTCAAAAGGATCTGTGCCGGCATGATGCCCGAAGCGGTTGTAAATGTGGACACCGTCGCTGGCCGCCTCGATGCGGAAATTGGAGTCCCTGATCGCCTTGGCGGTTTCAGCGATTTGATCGGGCGTCTGCGCAAACGCACGCAACTCATGCAAGGACAACAGCCCGCCGCCGTACCCTTTAGGCAGCGCATTGTCCTCTCGCGCCCGGTACATCAGCCGGCGAGCCGCGTCGTGCTCTTCGACGGTACGCCGCGTGTGAGGCGACACTTGCACAATAAGTACGTTACGGATTTGCAGTTCGGAGCAAATACCGAGGAGCAGTGTCGTCAAACCCTGGCTGTCGGCGTCTGTCAGCTCTGTCAGATTGCCGGTCCCCATCAGGATCTCGACGTTCGGGCAGCATCGCCGCAGCTCCGCGTAACGTTCCAGCGAGGCCACAAAGCCAAAGTGAATCGGATCAAGGATCGGATCGGCAAGATGTTTGATGCCAAGCGCATTTGCTTTGTCGATGGCTCTGAGGAGAGAGTCGAGATCACCGTGCGGTTTCGGGACCAGAACCGGTACGCACGTCGTTCCAGCCACCGCATCAAGGCTCGTCTCGTCGAGGCTCAGGACATAATCCGCGCCCGCCAGCGCACCCCGTTGCAGTTCGTCGACGTCGCCGGAATCCACGCTGACCTTCAACCCCTCCGCCTTTAAAGCCTGCACCGTCTCTTCCAGATGGGGAAAGGGCACATCCGGCTGGCAACCGATGTCGATGACGTCCGCGCCGGCCGCCTGGTGCGTGCGGGCCCGCGCGATCACCTCTTCGAGCGGAACCTCCGAGGCCTCGACGATTTCCGCGAAGATATTGATGTCATAGCCGCTGAGATCGGGTGGCTTGGCGCCACGGCCGAGGAACTGCGGTAGGTCAATCATCTCCTCCGGCCCCAAGATGAACGGCACGCCATAGTGTGCACTCAAAGACTCGAGGTCCATGCGCACACGGCCAGGTAAAATCACCTGGTCGGCTTCGAGTGGCCCCTCAAGCCGGTTGCGCAGGATCTTCTCCGTCATCAAGGCGGCCACCTTGATGCCGACGTTGTGCACCGCCCACTTGTGCTGGCCCAGGCCCGCTTCAACCAGCGTACTCTTGAGACGTGCCTCGGCCAGATGGCCGGTCAGGAAGAGGAGCTTGTCAGACATTCGCGCCGCGCTTGTAGCGCCTCTCTTAGCTCGTCCACGCTCTCAACGACGGTCGTGAATTCGAAGCTCTTCATCTTCTCCGTATTCTCCAGATCGATGCGGCGTGGGAAGACTTTAACCATGTCTTTGGGGGCTTCGGTGAGATCCTCAGGTTTCGTATCGCAGGCGAATACGATCGACGGAACCCGGCACTTGCCCGCCTGCGCGTAGACGTTGGTGGCGAGGTTATCAGAAATCCCGCACACACACTTGGCGATCGTGTTGGATGTCGCCGGCGCGATGATCAAGGTGTGATAGACGCCGTAGTAGAAGCCGCCGACCGGAACCGCACTTGCCGTACGGTCTCTGAAAACGCGCGTTCCAGGTCGCAACTCGTCAAGGCTTTGCTTGTACATGTTGAGCACCTCCTCAGCGGCCGCCGAAACGAAAACGTCAAGCGGCTGCAGCTCGGCCATGAACGCCAAGCTTTCTTTGAAGAAGTGGCCCGAGCCGGTCAGTGCCCAGCCATAGCGAGGTGTTTCAACGTCAGATTTTGTCATGGCTTCGCATTATCACGCGCTTGGTTGTGCGTCGACGCCCAAGTCCGTACCGAGCAATTCGGTGAGGACCGACGTCTGTCCTGCTTCGATGATTGTGAAGGGTAGTTTGCTGCGTTCCAGAATCTCGGCGCAAACCGGATCGATCAGTTCTTCCGCGGCGAGGCTCGCCGGGTCGAGGTCCCCATGCGGCGGACGCGATTTGATGAATACCAGCGGCAGTCCGCCAAGGCGCTCGGCGAGCCGCGCGGCGATGGCGTCGGAAGTCGTCTGCCAGGTCGCCGGCAAATCCGCGTCGGCCTCGCATTCGCGCAGCGGCAGCCAAATCGATTTCTGCCCCTTGTGAAGCTCATCCTTGAGTTCGGATATCCATTCCAGAGTTTGCAGATCTGGGGACGACGCCGCCATCATCAAAGCGTTCTGATGCAGTGCTAGGATCGCCATCCTGTGGGCAGTGTGGTCGCTGAAGCCGACAGCCGGCTGCGCATCTCGCACGGCATCGGCAAAGATCCCACCGCCCGGCACCACCGCGAGTGGGCGCCGTGCGCGTTGAACGACACCGAGCACAGGCATTAATGCTGCCGCATGCCGTGTCAGGCTTCCGCCAATTTTTAAGACGACGGGTGTCGAACTCTCAAGACCGGGATTGAGTGCGTCAAAAAACACGTTGAGGTTCGCTGCCGCGCGGGCGGACGATCTCGACTCCGACGGCACCAGGACCGCGTTCCAGCTTGTCGATGCGGATACGCACCCAGACGATGCGCTTGTCATCCAGGATGTGCCGGGCAATCTGCTCGGCCATGGTCTCGACCAAGTTGATATGCCCTTCGGCGAGTGTCGCGTGCACGGCTTCAATGAGATTGTCGTAAGAGGGCACTTCGGCGATCTGGTCGTGCCGGCTGGCCACGTCTGGCGCGACAGCAGCCTCGATCGAAAAACCGACCTTCTGCGTGATGCCCTGCTCCTCGGCGTAGACACCAATATGGCAATCAAGGATCAGGTCGCGGATGAAAATTCGATCGTACTGTCCTTCTCCAACGCGCTGTTGCAGGCGTCCGGCAAGGATGGACATTTCCGTCATGTGTGTACTTCCTACGCAAGTCTAGTTGTGTTCATGCCTCAACCGGCAGCCCGCGATCTGATTGCGGAATCGCGTCGATCCGCGACCGAACGGCCGCGACCGCCCGTTCATCTATCGCGAATGTGCGTTCACTGTCGAGACAGAGTGCACCGCGAAATCCTAGGATGTCGGGCTTAAGGTTGGCGAGAGCGTCGATATCGTTGAGCCTGAGGCTGCCGGCGAGCCCCGCAAAGAGCCGACTTTCCTTGCTGCGTTGGATGAAAGAACTGAGTTTGCCACTGCTCAAAATGCGACTTAACGATCCAGCCTTTTTGTCGGCCGTATCGAGCATCACACCGGCAAATCCGGCCCTGGCCATAGCTTTGATGAGCTCAAAATCTGGATTCTGATCGGCAAACAGGACCCCAACGAGCCGCGCCTTTCCAAGATCGCAATCCGCCAGCCTGGAGATAACGCCTAGAGGGTCTCCGCCGCGTTGGAACCCGACCTTGACGTAGTCGACGCCGGCCGCTGCCATCTGGTTTGCCGCATCGCAGACCGGATCCGGATCGGCGGGAAGATCACCGATCGTGGCGCTGACAGCTCTAGCGGATTGCGTTTCGCCCACCCCGATCTCTGCCGTTATCGCCGTGACACGTGCAACCGATAAGGCACCAAGCGCACCCGCCGATGGATCCTTCGCATCGATGATATCTGCCCCCGCGCCGAGGCACACACGAGCTTCGGCGGGCGAAGTCACGCTCGCCAGCAAAAGCGGTGGATCGGGGGTGAAAGGCGCGCGCGCCGTCAGCAAACTCATTCAGGCATTCTCAAACAAGCGGCCGCGCCAGGCCAGAACCTTTTCGCGATCGAGCCGCTCGTCGGGGCTCAGATCAACACCGCTGTCCTGGACAATGCTGGCGGGATTGCCACCGAGCCGTATCAGCCGGGTCGCCAGCATCACCGCTTCGATGCGGTCATGCGTGACGAACAATACCGTTGTCGGGCGCCGGTTCCATAACTCGATCAGCAGCGCCCGCAGGCTGTCGGCGCTTGGATCATCGAGCGAAACAAATGGCTCATCCATCAACAACACATCGGGCTCGATTACGAATGCGCGCGCCAATGCTGCCCGCCTCTGCATGCCAACCGACAGCCGTTCCGGGTAGGCATTGGCCGCCTCGCTCAATCCGACCCGCGAAAGGATCGCCGCGACACGGGCTTTGGCATCCGGACCGTCATCGTCGAGAATCAGAAGAACGTTTTCTTCAACCGTCCGCCACGGCAGCAAGCGCGGGGTTTGGAACATGAAGGAGAGTTTCCCGGTGTCCTTGCCGAACGAGACGGTGCCTTGGTAATCGTCATCGAGGCCGGCAATGATATTGAGCAGTGTTGACTTGCCGCACCCAGACGGCCCGGTGAGAACCACGAACGAGCCCCGCTCGACCGTCAGTTCGACACCGCCCAGCACCACGTGCTCCGGTCGGTCGGCAATGGCAGGAAACACCTTGCGCGCAATGGAAACCTGGATGGCCGGCTCGCTCCGCTTCATCGGCGCCACCGGTTAACACGAGCTTCAAGCGGCTGCAGGACGCCAATCTCGATGATCTGCACAACCAAGATAAAGGCGATTGCGTAAGCCAGGATCATCGGGACATCGAATAACTGGAATGCAATATGCAGCTGGTGGCCGACGCCGTTGGAGCGCCCCAGCAGTTCCACCACCAGTACGATCTTCCAAACGAGCGCCAGCCCGCCTCGCGCCGCCGCGGCGAAGAACGGCGCCAGCTGAGGTATCGTCACATGGCGTAACGTCTTCCAGGTGCCGAAGCGATAGATCGTGGCCATCTCGGCAAGGTCGCGTGAAAGACTGCGGGCGCCTTCGCGCACGGTCACGGCGACGTTGGGAATCTTGTTGATCGCCACAGCCAGAATGGCCGCGACTTCCGTCAGCCCAAACCACACATAACAAAGAATGATCGTCACCAATGCCGGCAAGTTGAGGAAGAAGATGAGCCAGGTGTCGAAAAACTGATCAGCACCCTTGGCGCAGCCAAGTGCGATGCCGATGGCGCAGCCAATGAACATCGCCAGGAAGAACGACACCGCCACCCGCGCCAGCGTCACACCGACATTATAGCCAAGTTCGCCAGTCGCCGCCTCGGAGGCAAGCTTTTCTCCAACTTCCATCGGCCCCGGAAACAGACGGCTCTGCAAAACCGCAGCCACGATCGCCCACAGGACCAGCAGCGACAGAAACGAAATCAGCGTCCAGCCGAGGCGGCCGACGAGTACGCTGCCGACGACGCCGCGGCCGACACGTCCCGTCCCAACCGTATTGTTTTCAAGCGCCATGGAAGAGTGCCGGATCAAATCTCGTGTTGCTGCCTACAACTGTCTTTTCGCCAAGCTCGACGAGTAAACCGAAGAGTTTCTCCGCCGAAGCTGTTTGCGCCGAAGTCCACCCTTCCGGAATACCGGATCGATAGTAGGCTTTTAGCGCATCGAATTCTGCGTCGGATTTGACGCGCATGCGTGGCTTCAATCGTGCCCAGGCGTCGTCGGACTTCGCAAGCACTGCGTTGGCTGCGCTGATCGCCGAGAGAAACATGCCGATTTCTTGCTTTTTGCCGACCGTCTTCTTCTCATCCCAAATGAAGCCAACGAGCGACGGTACGGGTGTAATGCCAAGCCCGGAAAGAATGTCGGCCATCGAAATCAGCGCTCGATAACCGGAGCCTTGCAGACGTGCCGAGAACGTCCAGAAATTCAACGCGGCATCGACACGGCCTTGGCGAATTTGTTCCGCGATGAGCGGGGCGGCGCCGAAGACGGGTGAAACCTCATCCGCAAGGTCCCGGCCGGTTTGCTTGCGCGCATAGGCCCTGAGTAGCAGCCAGCTCTTGTCGAGCGCCGTACCGGCAATGCCGAGACGCTTACCTTCCAAGTCGGCGACCGATTTGATTGGGCTGTCCGGGGCGACCATCACCGCGCCCAGCGCCGAGGAATAGGGTGCGAACTGCACCGCCTCACCCTCCGAGCGCTGTCGCATGGCCCACGGCCAGTCACTGACGATGACGTCGGAGTCCCCCGACAGTAACCCGATTTTCGCGGCTCCCGTCGACGCCATATCGACGAGGTCGAGCTTGAACCCGTGCGACTTGTCGAGGCCTTCCGCGATGACGGTCTCCAATAGCCAGCCCAGCGAACCGAACTTCAGCGAACCAACGCGCAGGCTACCGGCACCCAGTGATGATCGAGGCAGCGCAAGTACTGCCGCGCCGGCAAGACCGGCGGCCAATAAGTCGCGGCGGTTCGGGTTCAAAACTGTGATGCTCACTTGGGCTCACTCTCAGGTGCGAGACGGTTCTTGACAAGATAGCGAACGGCGCGGAGCCACCCAGCGTCGTCATTCTGCATAATGCTGACGAGCATGGACTTCACAAGCTCGCCGGTTTTCACATCACGAACATAGATTGCGACGTTGAGCAACATTTCCGACGACTTCTGAATAACTCCAAGCACGGTGACGTCAGCGTTAACGCGCTTGCCAAATTCCACCTCGCAGCCATCGCAGCGATCGAAAGGAGACTCACGGCGGATATCGGATGCATGTTCGGAAAGGTCAACGATCTCGTAGGCGCCTCGGTCTTCGAGCATCTTGATGAGCTCGGCACGCGCCAGTTTAAGGCGTTCCGTCTCCGATTTTTTCGGCTTTGGTGGTAAGCCGTAGAGGCTCAATCCATCCATCTGCAACTCGACGCGAAGTTCGAACGGCAGCACGGCGGCTCGCTGCGCCGACTGCGCCGCGCCGAACGGTAAAACCATCAGGAGCAACGCAAAAGCAGACCTGTAGAGCATTCTCACCTCATTTCTCCCGGCAGTATTTCCTGGAGCCTGATGCCGGTTGTTCCCGATCTTTTTTATGTCGCCACGCTCTTGCTTCTTCATTTATTAGACGTATGAGGCCAAGTCACGAGTAGAAAAGACTTCAAATGCGCTTTGGCCATCAATTGTACAGAAAGTCGTCATAAGAAATATTTGCCTAAACAAGTGGTGCGCACCCTTCCACTTGATCGGACCATTTCCCATACTCAGACTTGCCTAGCTGAGAAATGTCACTAGTTTCCAGTTCAAAAAATGGTTTGGGAGGAGACGCGTTTCATCATGAACAGGGCGAAGCAGTCCGGGTGTTCGTTGTCGCTACGGCGGCTGCGAGAATTGATCGTGATGGTGCTCACCTTCGCCTTCACTGCCTCTGCACTTGTTGCGGGCCATACCATCGCTCGCGCAGCGCCGGCGGAGAAGGGCACGGACGTCATCTCGATCCCGATCGTCTATGTCAAGGAACAACGCAAGCGGCTGCCACCGCTCTCCCTTTTGGATTACCCCCCTGACAACGAGGGGATTGCCGGCGCCGAACTGGCGATCGACGATAACAATACAACCGGGCGCTTCCTCAAGCAGGATTTCTCCTTGGAGATGATTTCCAGCCCGAAACGCGATGACCTGATAGAAGGCGTCGTTGCGAAGGCGAAGGCTGGCGTCGGCTTCTTCGTCGTCGATGTCAGCGCCGAGACCTTGCTGGCCCTTTCTGATGCCTTGAAAGACCTTCCCGCCGTTCTCTTTAACGCCGGAGCTCCCGATCAAAACCTTCGTGAGAGTGAGTGCCGCATCAATGTCAAGCACACCGCGGCCTCATACGCGATGCTGACCGATTCCTTGGCTCAGTATCTGGCCTGGAAACAGTGGCGCAAGATCGTCCTGGTTAGCGGACCGCAACCCGAAGATAAGCTTTACGTGCAATCCTTGAAGCGCTCGCTCAAGCGTTTCGGTTTGAAGTTGCTGGCCGAAAAGCAGTTTGAGTACCAGCCGGGCAGTCACCGGACCGATGGAGGGTACGAGCAAGTGCAAAAGCAGATTCCGACGTTTACGCAGGGACTGCCGGAGTATGATGTCTTGCTCGTTGCCGACGAGGCGCATCAGTTCGGTGATTATTTTGCCTATCGGACTTGGAATGCGCGGCCCGTTGCTGGAACGCACGGGCTTTATGCAACGACTTGGCATCCAGCTTCTGAACTCTGGGGCGCAAGTCAGTTTCAAAACCGCTTCAATCGTAAAGCGGGCCGCCACATGAAACCGCTCGACTATGCTGCATGGATGGCGGTCCGCTCCATCGGCGAGGCGGCGACGAGGACCGGCAGTAGTGATCCCAAAACGCTGATCGAGTATATGTTGTCAGACAACTTCGAACTTGCCGCCTTCAAGGGGCAGAAGCTGACATACCGACCTTGGAACGCTCAGCTTCGTCAGCCGATCTTCATGGCAACGCCCAAGCTCCATGTCACAGTCTCTCCGCAGCCAGGTTTCTTGCACCGGATCACGGTTCTCGACACCCTCGGGATCGACCAACCGGAAACCGAATGCACTGCCTTCAACTAGCTGCCAACGACACGTTCTGGAATTCGCCCCTGCGAACCAGGTCCCGCTCAAGGAAACGCAACCAAGGACTGCGCACTGTGAAAGCCGTCTGCCAAAATGCCCTTACCTGCCTGTTTGTGAGCTTTGCTCTTATCACCGCAACGCTTCCCGCTCACGCATTCAAAGCCTTCGTGTCAAACGAAAAGGACAACACAATCAGTGTCATCGACACCAAGTCGATGAAGGTCATTCACAAAATTAAGGTTGGGCAGCGGCCGCGCGGCATCATGCTGGCCAAGGACGATACTTGGCTGCTCATTTGCACCAGCGACGACAACCGCATCGAAGTCTACGACGCGAAGACCTATGAGTTTATCAAGAACCTACCCTCAGGACCCGACCCGGAACTTTTCGCTCTCCACCCTTCCGGCAACCCCCTCTACATCGCCAACGAGGACGATAACATCGTCACGGTCGTCAACATCGACACCGGCAGGATAATCGCCGAAGTGCCGGTCGGCGTTGAACCGGAGGGTATGGGTGTCAGCCCGGATGGCCGCTATGTCGTCAACACGTCCGAGACGACCAATATGGCCCACTTCATCGACACCAAGACCAACGAGACGGTCGCCAACATCCTCGTCGACAATCGCCCTCGCGTCGCTCAATTCACTTCCGATGGCAAGCAGCTCTGGGTATCCGCTGAAATCGGAGGCACCGTAACCATCATCGACGCCGACAAGAAGGTGCCGATTCACAAGATCAGCTTCGAAATCCCTGGCATTAACGCGGACGCGATTCAGCCGGTTGGGATCCGCATCAACAAGGCGGGAACCAAGGCATTTGTCGCGCTGGGTCCAGCAAACCGCATTGCTGTCATCGACGCCAAAACCTTCAAGGTCGAAAAGTACATTCTGGTTGGGCAGCGGGTTTGGAACCTTGCTTTCACCCCCGACGAGAAACTTATTCTCACGACGAATGGGACGTCGAATGACGTTACCGTTGTCGATGTGAAAAAGCAGCGGGCATTTAAGTCGATCACCGTTGGCCGGTACCCCTGGGGTATCGTCGTTGCCAACCACTAACCGGCTGACCTGTCAACGAACAAAGTCACCGACGGAGTGGAAAACGCCCATGAAGCTAACCGCCGCACTAACGATCGCGATAACCGTACTGGCAGCAAGCGCTGTGTTCGCTGAAGGTTTCCTCGTTCAACGCACCAAGCGGCTGCCAGATCTGGAGCTCGGTCTCGGCGCCGCCGGCTACGGCGTTTCCGATCACAAGTACGAACTGGAAACAGGCAAGGGATACCGATTGTGGCTGAAGGCGACAGGTGCCAAGGAATGTGCATTTGTGGCGCCAGAGTTCTTTAAAAACGTCTGGTTCCGTAAAATCGAGATTAACAAGGTTGAGCTCAAGGTGCAGGCGGTCTACGAGATCGAGTTCGAGCGCGAAGGTTCAGCCGAGCTATTCTTTACACCGATCAAGCCTGGAGAGTACGAGTGGGCCTGCGAAGGTCTCGAGGATAAGGGCATGAAAGGTATCATTTCGGTCAAGTAATGGACGCCAGCGTCAACCAGATGAGCCAGT
>Ga0209013_10002561_pt1 | contig 16421 bp, 13 predicted proteins | sample Cruoilmetagenom2_FD_187291 | JGI IMG/M metagenome (GOLD analysis project Ga0209013, IMG submission 187291) | Oil polluted marine microbial communities from Coal Oil Point, Santa Barbara, California, USA - Sample 2 (SPAdes) (version 2) | ecosystem: Environmental > Aquatic > Marine > Oil seeps ...
TCTCCAACTGGTCGAGGATTTTTTGTAGGTCCTCCCGGGTTGGAACGTTGCGCCTGGCCAGAGCTTCTTCCAGGTCCTTTTTGCTGGGAGCCTGCCTCGCGGGTTGCGCCTGACCGCGGGCCAGGAGTTGGTCACGCAGGCGCCGCCCTTCTTCGGCAGCCAACTCCCCGCGGCCGATGAGCATCTGGAGCCGTTGTTCGATCTCTTCGTCCACTTGCCGCGCCATATCCAGGGGTGCGGCAAGTGTACGCCGTAGCACTCCCACAGTCTCGCCTCCAGCCTGGATCAAACCGGCCAACACTGACTGGGGCAGGAACCCGCTCCGCTCTTTTTCCTGCTCAGAGATGACTTGCGTCAGCGTCAGCGCCGTCAGATCCTCGCCCGTTGCATTATCCACGACCCTAACATCCTGTCCCCCACGGATAAGCAGAGCGATACCACCCAAGGTGATATACTGCTTGGCCTCAGTGTCATATAGTTTTCGATTAGGATAGCGCTTGATGGTCCGCACGATCCAGCTCCTGTGGCTTCTCTACCGTCCAGCGATGATGGCCCGCCTAAAGAGATGTTACGGGCAGCCCCGAAATGCAAAGAGGGAGGCGGGACAGTTGTCCCGTCTCCCTGTTCTTGCACTGGAGAGGCCTATGCTTCTTTGAGCTCGTCCACCTTTTTGCCCAATTCGGTGATCTTGGCGCTCAAGGCATTGATATCGCCTTTGGTCGGCACATTCATGCGGTCCAGGAGATCCTCGAGCCGCTTGTCCAGCTCTCCTTCGGCCTTCTTGGTCTCCTTCTTGCGCCTTTCCATCACGTCACCGACCAGTTTCTTGCCGTCCTGCTCAGCGATCTCACCCCGCTCAACGAGCTTGCCGACAAACCTCTCGATCTCTCCCTGTGTCAGAGCTACAGCACCTATGCCAGCCAGCAGCACCTTGTGCGCCATCCCCAATACAGGATTGCGCTCCATCTCTCCAGCCACCTCTGCTTCGATCTCGGCTACTTCTACGTCGATCTCAGCTGCTTCTACGTCGATCTCAACTGCCTTTTCTTCTTCCACCTTGGCCATTGCAACACCTCCTCAGTATGTTGATGCCCTTCCCAGAGAGCGGTACCTTTGACAGGCAACGTGCATCAATAGCAACCGCACATTCCGCCAGCTATGCCCCTTTCAGCTCATCCACCTTTTTGGTCAGTTCGGTAACCTGGGCGCCCAGGGCGTCAATATCGCTCTTGGTAGGCACATTCATGCGGTCCAAAAGCCCTTCGACCTCGACTTCCATCTCAGCATCGGCGTCCACGGCGATCTTTTCCTGCTTTCTGGCAAGCTTGCGGACCTGATGCTTTCGCACTTCCATCCTTTGGCGCACCAGTCGCCTGCCCTCCTGCTCTACGACCTCACCGCGTTCGATAGACCTGGCCAGACAAGCTGCCATCTTGTCCTGGACCATGGCCAGCGCGCCAACACTGGCCAGGAAGAGCTTATGTGTTGCTTCCCGCATCGCCATGTCCTCTGTTTCTTCTGAACCGTCTGGAACATCCTGGACATCGACTTTCACCTCGGTCATAGTTACACCTCCCAGAGCCATATTGAGTGGTAATCATGGTCCATCATGATGCTGCATCGGGCAACCAAGACCCACGTTGGGGCCACGCAGTCACCTCACGTGCTAGCGACATCCATGACGCAATGCATCATAGATGGAGTATAACACACTGCGTCATGGATGTCAAATCGGATCGCCAGTCTGGAAGATGCCAGCACTCTCGTTTATTGACCACATCCGGTTTATTGGCTATAATGTCCTTTCGCCACTGGCGTGGCCAGCATGCGGAGGAACCAAGGCCAGGATCTGGGGCGAATCTACGAACGCTTCGGTAGTCTCGGTGGGCTTGCTGTTGCGCTGGTCAATCCCTGAACCTATGATACGTTGGAGAATTCGATGAAGCAGTTGGATCCCGGGCCACTATCCGGAACAAAGAAACATTGTGAAGGACGCCCCTTCTCCCTTCAGAGCATCACCCTCTTTCTCGTACTGGCCGTCTTCTTGGCCACGGGCGCCCTGGTCTCATGTGGGGCCTCCGATACCGATGTGACAGGCGTCGCATCCACGGCTACGCTTGTCGCTACTTTCACGCCAATCGCTGTGTCCACCCAAGAGACAGCAACCAGCGGAAATGTCACTGATCCAGCTCCCTCAGCAACCCCGCCGCCAGCGGGTGCAACCACTTTGGAATCTCCTATCTCAACCCCAGTCTCCGGGACGGTGGGCACTGAGGCAGCTCCCATGGAGCTCCCACCCTCAGAGGGCACACCAGAAACCACCGCTACTCCCCCACAGCCGCCCAGCGGGATGGTCCAGATGAAATCCCCGGATTATGGCATGCAGGCTTTTCTTTGGTGGCGGCCCGAGGTGGCACAGCGCGACCTGGAGATGGTCCGTGACGCTGGCTTTGGCTGGGTCAAACAGGGTTTTGCCTGGCGCGAGATCGAGGGGATGGGCAAGGGCCAATTCGACTGGAATGTCACTGACAGGCTCGTGACTCAGGTAGAAAGCGTGGAAGGACTGCACCTGATCGCCCGCCTGGACAACGACCCGACATGGGCGACCGGTCAGGCCTATCCCAACGACCAGGACGTCATCATGAGTCCACCCCAAAACCTACAGGACTTTGCCGACTATTGCAGCGCAGTGGCCACTCGCTACCAGGGGCGGATTGCTGCCTACCAGGTCTGGAACGAGCCGAATCTGAGGCGCGAGTGGGGTGGCAGCGCCCCCGACCCGGCGGGTTATGTTGAATTGTTGAAAGCATGCTACGGGGCCATCAAACAAGCTGACCCAGATGCTATTGTAATCAGCGCCGGGTTGGCGCCTACAACTCGATCGGATAACGTGGCCATGCCTGACACTGAATTCCTCAAACAAATGTATGCCGCTGGCGCACAACAGTACTTCGATGCTTTGGGAGCTCATGGTGCGGGCTACAAGGCCCCGCCGGAGAAGGACCCGGGCGAGGTGGCCACCGATCCAGACTACTACAACCGGGGTGACCCCAATTGTCCCGGGGATCCATGCCGGATCTATGGCTTTCGTCACATCGAGGATCTGCGCCAGATCATGGTCGACCATGGCGACAGCGGCAAGCAGGTCGTTGTCCTGGAGTTCGGCTGGACCATGGATGAGCGGCCGAACTCGCCCTATGCCTGGCACTCTGTCACCGAAGAGCAACAGGCCGACTATTTTGTCAGGGCCTACCAGTATGCCAAGGAACACTGGCGACCTTGGATCGGCGTCATGAGCTTGATCTACATGCCCAGCGTCGAATGGACCGAGGAGGACGAGCAATACTGGTGGTCTATCGCCCTGCCCAACTACCCCCAGTTCTATCCACGCAAGGCGTACCGCGATCTGGCTGTGATGGAAAAGTAGGCCCCCGTCTCCATGTTGGGGGGAGGGCTGCCAAGGAGGTTCGAGGGTCACAGGGATCCAGTCCGGTTCCCCATGCCAGCAGGATCGGTCAGTAGTTGAGCCTCTGCGATGTGGACAGGGCTGAAACGAAAAGGGGCGGACATGATGTCCGCCCCTTGTTGTTCGTCCGGAGGATCTTAGCGCTTGACCCGTTGGAACGTGAGCAGGAAATTGGTGTGAATGGTGAAATCCGGGCGTTCAGGCGTACCCATGCCCAGGCCCACCATCGTGTCACTGGGTAGGCCAGGAACACTCACTGAGTATGAACCCAGCGTTCCAAACATGGGAAAGTTGGCCGAATACTCGGGCCTTGGCTTGTCCTCGGTAACGACCACCAAGCTGCCGTCCTGCCAGCGGATCTCTATCGGCTGGCCCACGATCCGGCTGCCATGTTCGTCCAGGACCTCAAGATAGATAGTGTGGTCGTTGCCCGATTCCTCTTTGTTCTGCCAGAAAACCTTGGCCAGACGCCAGTAGCTCTGTCCTGGCTGGACATTCGGCTCCTGTATACCCACACCCAGAGCGGGCAACCTGGGGTCGAGCTCACGGGCTGGCTTTGGTTTTGGCGCCGGTCCACTTGCAGCGGACGACATGGCCGGTTTCGCCGCTGCCTTGGTCGGGACAGGCGTGGCAGTCGGCGGTATGGGCGTGGCAGTCGGAGGGACCGGCGTTGGTGGCAGTGGTGTCTCAGTTGGCACGGGCGTAGCAGTCGGCGGGACCGGCGTCGGAGTTGGCGGAAGCTGGGTCACGGTCGGTAGAGGCGCCTGAGTAGGTGGAATCGGCGTTGGTGCAGGCGGGATAGGTGTCTCGGTCGGAAGAGGTGTGTCAGTCGGCAGTGGGGTCTCGGTCTGCACAAAGGCGATAGCGCCCTGCAAGTTGGTCACTTCCTCGGCAGCCAGTGTTGAGATCAACAAGGCGGGCGCAACAATACACACCAGCCAGGTCAAGAGCATGGCAACCACAACCAACCGCACCTTGGCGCCACGGCTCAGGCTGCCAAACCACCCAACGAGGCCATTGAACGATTCGCCCAGTTCAGATGTGAGACTCCGCGCGGGTTTTGCCTTAACCAGTAATGGCGCGGGCTTTGGCTTGGGTGCGCGTCGCGGGCGCGGTGCTACGCGGGCCAGAGGTACGGGGGTGACCTCTGGAGGCGGTGCAGCGACTCGCTCGACCGCGGGCTGCGCTGCCGCGACTGGTACAGCCATTGCTGGCTGCTGCAAGATGCGAGTGTCTGTACTGCTTAGCCGGTCGCTCAGCAGCCGGCTGAGCGCCAGAGCCATGTTGGGATTGCTGCTCATCACCTCGTCAAAGTCGGACTGGCCCATGGCCCACAAGTTCACGTCCGTCAAAGCTGTGACTGTGGCAGATCGGGGTTTTCCCGTGAGAAGCGCCATCTCACCAAAGAGATCGCCCGCTCCCATCTCGGCCAGGACCAGCGTCTCGGCCCCATAAGCCCTCAACACCCGTACCTGGCCCGACTCGATGAAATACATCTCGTCGCCAGGCTGGCCTTCCTGGACGATGGTCTCCGCCTGCCGGAAGCGAACCGGTTTCAGCCGATGGCTAATATCCTGGAGTTGGGCCGAGGATAGATCAGCCAGCAGCTTGAGGCCACGCAAGTGACTCTCGGTAAACCGGCGATCCATCTCAGCCAAGCGCTCGCTGAGCTCCTTGCTGAGGCCCACACTGATCGCGGGATACCGGTTCACCAGGTCGTCAAAGTCAGAGCGGTAAAGAACCCACAGATTGGTATGCTCAGTCGCTGTGGCGGCTGAGGAACGCGGCTTGCCCGTCAAGAGCGCCATCTCGCCAAAGAACTCGCCTGGCTCTACAGGCCTCCTGTCCGGTCCAATCTCGACCCGGCCCGTGTCCATCACATAGAGTGCGTCACCTGGCGTCCCCTCAGCATAGATCAGTTCGCCAGCTGGCACGTGGCGCAGCAGCAGTCGCTGGGCCACATTCCACAGGACCTCCTCCGACAGCCCGGAGAACAAGCGCATACCGGACAGCCGTTCCATCGCCAAGTTGAGGTCCTGAGGAGACAGCGGTTCCCGGAAGGCCTCACTGAGGGCCAAGCGGACACCGGGGCATTCGGCCGCCAAGGATTCAAACTCAGCAACCGGCAAGGCCCAGAGGACGATATCTGTGGCCGCCTGCGCTGCCCGCCCATGCGGCTTCCCTGTCAGAACAGCCAGTTCGCCAAAGGTCTCGCCCGTGCCAAGCTCCGAAAAATCTCCCCCCTCCTCGGAACTCGGAAGACGCACCAGACCAGATTCGACGATGAACAGCGCCTCTGGTGGCTGGCCTGCCTCCACAACAAACTCGCCCTCACTCTTTTCCACCGGAACCAGTCGGCAGGCAATGGCTGCCAGAGCATCGTCATCCAGACCCACAAGGAAGGGGAGAGGCTTCAAGCGGTGGTCACAGAGGTATTGGTCAAAGAGGGCAAGTCGGGAGCCAAAGGCTAAGGCAAGCTTGAGACCGATCTGGGGAGATTCGGCCATCAAGCCGATCAGGTCTTCCCTGGTCAGCACCCAAAGCTCGGCGTCTGTTGCTACTGTAGCACCAAGAGAACGGGGCTTGTCAAAGAAGAGATCCGTCTCACCAACCAGGCTGCCAGGCCCCTGGTTAGCGAGCGCCATACCACCTTCAGCACTTAGACGAACCCAGCCCGACTTGATCAGATACACCGCTGTACTATCATCGCCGGGTTGAAACAATTCATCGCCAGTACGGCGGTGTTCCAGGTGCATCTGTTGGGAAACGCGTTCCTGTTCCTTCTCCGTCAAAGCAGAGAAAAACGGAGCGTTTCCGACGTAGTCTAGTTTCACTCTCGTCGATCACCTCCTAGCGAGCACCCAGTCATTATACCCAACATTCACGACGTGTCAAATCCAGTACCGGAGGTATCAGTGGATGGTGTAGACAGTGACAAACAGTGTAATACACTGAAATAAGCTAAAATACATCCGATCTAGTGCGCATCCATTTCGCGCAGGAGCTGCAGCACATCTCGCCGGTGGAGGCCGTCGTGCAGGGCAATGATCCTCAACACCTGGGCCACACTGACCCCACCCAGGGCCGGATGTGTACCAGTCGCCAACAATTGTCCACCGTCGAGTGTATCCAGGAAGATCATCGTCTCCTGCTGGGCAGTCTCCAGGTCAGCCAGGATGCGGGCTGGTGGCCAGTCATCCCTCTTAGCCACGCTGGCCGCGTTCCAGGCATCCAGATCGAAGTCTGGCATGGTGGCCGGTTGTCCAGCGAGCAAGCGCTTGACCACCTCGAGGTGATCCCACTGGGCTGACCCCACGTGAGCCAGGGTTAGCCTCACTGACCAGCGACCGTCTTCCGGTCGCCATTCCCAGGCTGCATCGTCCAGATCGTCCACCGCGGCCAGCAGCTTGACCCTCGCCGCCCTGATCCTGTCCTTGAGTTTGGTGATCTCTTCAGCCTGCATCTTTCCTCACCAGTCAGACTGCGGTTTAGGCCGCACCTGGTAAACACTAATGGCTGTCCAGAAAGACCCGAAGCCGTCCCTCTGTGCGCTCGATGAAGGCCGGCGCCTCCATCTGCCAATCCGGATTGGGGTCCTGGAGGATAAAGTTCGCCAACTCGAGCCCCCGGCCTGCAATGAACGTGTCGATCTGGCCAGGAACCTGCTCCGGCCATTCGCTATGCTGGGTATAGCCGCGCCTGAACGCCTCGCGCAGCGCCAAGACCTGCTCGTGGCCCTGGAAATAGTAGAAGGTGATGGCAATGTCCTGGACCGGGTAGCCCCACATAAGGTCCTCAAAGTCAAAGGGGCACAACTTGCCCCGATAGACCTTGACATTCCACTGGTGCAGGTCATAGTGCAGGACACGCAGACCCCTCCGGTCAGCATATAGCCTCTCTATCGCGCTCTCCACCCGCACTACGGCACGTTGAAAAACCTCGCGCCTCTCCGGTGGCACATGCTGGCGATATCTCTCGTCAAAGAGCACCACCGGCTCTCCGAAGGGGAAGACACTGTCCGCCGTTTTGATCGAAAAGCCACCGGGAGGGTCAAAGCCCGTCGCATGCAGGTGCAAGCGCGCCGCTAGCCCGCCGAGCTTGAATACGTTCTCCAGCGTCAGCCTGTCAGCCAGATCTGGGCCGGGTACCCAGCCAAAGACTGCACAGTGGCGCGGTTCTGGAACACCAGCCATCTCCACCGTTGTGACCAGTTCACCGTCCCGGGTGACCCGTGGTTGAGGCACACCGATATCCGTGTCCCGTCGCAATGCTCCCAGCCACATCATCTCCGAGCGGATCTCTTTCAGGCTATGCCCCCCCTGCGGCAGGCAGACACGCAGGATGTATTTCTGACCAGCGGACGTATCCACCCGAAAGATGCAGTTCATGTCGTTGCTCACCAACGCGACGCGCTCGACATCCAGGGCGTAGCGCTCCAGCGCGGCAAGCGCCAGCTTGCGCAAGCGCAACGCCCTGCCGCGACTGGTGAGTTCATAGAAATCCTTCATATTCCCATCCTCTCTGGACACACACCGCCACCCTGCAAAGCGGCCGGAAGCGCGGTGCGCGCCCAGTTAAATGCACGATTCCTGAGCTCCAGGCCGAGGACAGACGGGCTTTTGCTGCCCCGCGATGCTTTGACAGGACGCTGAAGAGGTGCTATACTAGCTGGCACAAAAGAGGGCTATACCCTTGTGGCAATGCCCGCCTGCGTTCGCCGATGCCCCTCACCCAAGATGTCTGGGCATCCATTGTGGAGAGAATCATGCTCAAAGTCCGGTGCTTCAAATGTGGTAATGCCTTCCAACTGACCGAGCAGTATGTTGCCAACGCGCTGGCTGCGGAAGGGATTGCCCGGAAGCCAGCCCACTATACGGCCGAATGTCCTCGATGCCGGCAGGCAATCAAGATTCCTCTCAAGCGCGTGCGCTTGCCTGAACCGGAAGCCGCAGACGGGGACCTCAAAGCAGAGGACAAGGACTAGAAAGCCGATTCCCCTCGGAGCCCAACAGCTCGCCGCATCCAGGCGGCAGCCTGAGCCAAATGGCGACGCACGGCAGGAGGCCACCAGGCCCTCACCTCAAAGGGATTCACCTCCAGGGTTACGGGACCGGCATATCCCTCGCCAGCCAAGCTCGCCAGCAGCTCCGCCAGCGGGAGATCGCCTGCCCCCGGAATGCGGTGTTCCCCTACATGCGTCCTGACCAGAGGCAGCCTTGCTAGCGGTGCCCTGCCGCCCACGTCGCTCAGGTGGACGTTGACCAGTCGCTCGTCATAGATCTGCCGCGCGCGCAGCAGGTCCTCGCCGGCTGTGCCGGCGTGGGTTGTGTCCAATACCAACCCCAGATCGTACCTGTCGGCAAAGGCGCGCAGGCGATCCAGCGGACTGAGGGCATACCGCCGTGCGCCCTCGTGGTGAATTGCCTTGTTCTCCACAGCCAAGATCAGGCCGGTGCCGGCCAGACGAGGCTGCCAGGTTTCGACCCGCTGCCGAAAAGCCAGTCCCTCACCTGCGTCCAGGCTCTCGGAGGGTGGAGTATGCGTCACCACTGCGCCCGCACCGGTCTCCAGCGCCAGCCGGATGGTGGGCCCCATCCCTGCCCTGCGCTCCCACCAGCCGGGGAGAGGTACGACCGTCGGGTGTACCGTCAGGATCTCGACACCTTCCTGCCCGGCCATCTGTTGCACAGCCCGGCCACCGCGCGCGATGGCCTCGGGATTGACCGACAACTCCACCCCATGAAAGCCGCAGGCGCGGGCCCAGCGAAAGACTGTTCCAAGAGGGTAGACGTACAGGGTTCCCGTGGCCAGACTGATCTTCAATTTTCCTCCAACGCACAAGCTGACCGGCCTTCAAGCCGGTCAGCTGGAGACTGTGCTGAATTATAGCGCCAGAGCGCTAGTGTGTCAATATCTGGCTCAAGAACAGCTTTTGGGGTACGCCCCTGATTTTTGTCCCACGCTGTGCGCCGCGAACTGGCGGTCCCACGCACCTTCTTCAATAACTCGTGTGCGCTGACCCGCTACCTCTACTTCGCCAGTTGGCAGGAATTGCTCACCTTCATGGTTCAACGACCAGAACTCCTCCGTAGCCTGGTTGGCGCCATGGCTTTTGATCATCGAGGTTGCTTCACCCCTCCGCATTGCGCAAACGGGTGCTGCCCCCTGCCCAGTCGTGACGCGTCTAGCTCAAACAGACTGCTCCCCGTCACCGTACACATGCAGTGCTGCACAGCGCAACCTCCATCAGCCTCCGGGACTGTTTACCCATCTCTTTCGCCGCTTCTGCAACGGCTCGGTACAGCCTTCCCCCTTTGCTTTTGGACCATATTCAGAATTGCTGTGGCGATTCATCGGCATTTGGCCAGGATAGTAAACTGTGGTATAATTCGTAGACTGCACTATAATGCTCCGAGTTGCTCCGTGACCACCGTATTGCGGCTGCAGAACCTCGGGATCGCGGATCCGGTAGGTTTTGAGATAGAGATTCCTCAGCCGATGCCTGAATGAATGTTCTCTCCGAATTCCATGATCTGTTGAGTGTGTTACCCAGTTCCACGCACTCGGTCAGTCCTGTATTGAGTTTTCGGGTAATCTCACCTCAGAGCCCGCACGGGCCTTGCTGGTGAACGATCTCTCTGGCGTCTTTCGGTGTGGACGGCTTCAAGCGCGTGGGCAAGAAGGACCGGTCAGGAGTCATTGGATTTTGCCCCGTCTGCTAGCGTGCGACGAGCCTGGATGAGAGGAGGTGGCCAAAGGAACGAAACCGAGTGCCAGAATCTCTGGGACCGTATTTGAGTTCAATATCATTGCATCAAAGGAGGAAGAGAAATGAAGAGCTTGATCAAACTGACCATCTTGCTAGCAGTCCTGGTGTTGCTCGCAGCGTGTGGGACTGCCGAGCCTGCCCCGGAGGCCACTGAAGCGGTGGCAGCAGAGGCCACCAGCGCGCCGGAAGCCACGAAGGCACCGGAACCAACCGAACCAGCGGAACCGGCGGAACCCGTCTTTCTGCGGTATGCTGACAAGGCTGCCGATCTGGGTACCTTGGACCCGCACTTTGCCGCGGCCACCAACGACCGCAATGTCGTAGACATGATCTTCAATGGCCTGATACGCTACAAGCCGGGCGATGGTGCGGAGTTTGAGCCAGACTTGGCCATGGAACTGCCAGAACCGGAGCTCGTGGACGGCAAACAGGTGTGGACGTTCAAGCTGCGCTCGGGCGTGATGTGCCACGCCTCCGACGAGGTGCCTTCCTACGAACTGACCTCCGAGGATGTGGTCTTTTCACTGCAAAAGTCGGCCAACGCAGACACCTCTGCCTACGCCGGTGACTATGGCGACATGACTGTCGAGGCTGTGGATCCTACCACCGTCAAGATCACCCTGGACACGCCGCTTTCTCCGGTGCTCTTTTACCCGAAAGTGGCCGACTATGCTGGCGGGTTCATCGTCTGCCAAAAGCCCTACGAAGCGGTTGGCGCCGAGGCCTTCAAGACTCACCCCATCGGCACAGGTCCCTTCATGTTCGAGAGCTACAGCCCGCAGGAGAAGATCGTGCTGGTGGCCAATGATGATTACTTCCGCGGCAGGCCAAAGCTGGACGGTGTCGATTACCGCTTCATGCCCGAGCTCAACAGCCGCGAACTCGGCCTCAAATCGGGCGAGTTGGACGTGATCAACGGCGCGGCAGAGGGCATTTGGGTCGAGCGGATGAATGAAGAAGAGGGCATCCAGGTAGACGTCTACGGTGTGGGCGAAGTCGCCAGCATCCACTTTGACACTACGGTCGAACCCTTGGACAACCCTCTGGTGAGGCAGGCCATAGCCTATGCCCTGGACCGTGATGAGTTCCTAGCGCTCTTTGGAGAACCGGTCGCGGCCAATGTCTACTCGCAGGTGCCGGCCCAGTTTCTGCCCGGCGGCCTGACTCAGGAAGAAGTCGCCGCACTGGACCTGGAATACGCGGTCGACCGCGAGAAGGCCAAAGAGCTGATGGCCGAAGCTGGCCATGCCGATGGCTTCTCCCTGGAAATGGTCTCGTCTGAGCGCGAATCCTATCTCAAGAACTATGAGAGCATGCAGGCCCAGTTGGCCGAGATCGGCATCGACATCAAGATCAACGTGGTCGACCACTCCAGCATGCACTCGATGATCCGGGATGACGTGAACCCCATCGTGATCTATGTCGCCTGGCGACCCAACGCGGACGTCTACCTCACCCGCTTCTACCACTCTGACTCCATCGTCGTCACCGGCGCCAAGCCGGACACCAACTTCTCCCACTATGACCAGCTCGACGACCTGATCGAGGGCGCCCGCGGGGAACTCGACTCGGACAAGCAGATCGAGATGTGGCAGGAGGCGCAGATCAAGATCTTGGAAGACATGGTGGCCTACCCGCTGCAATACCAGAACCAGGTCACTGCGCGCTGGGATTACGTGGACTTTGGCCACGAGCTCAAGTCGGTCCTGGCACTCTATGCGCAGTTCACAGAGAATACCACCATCAACAAGTAGCGGCAGGCAGGTGTGTTCAGAGCTTGGTAGATTCCCGACTACCTGTAGCTGAGCTTTGTCCGAGAACTGCTTTGCACCATGTGCTTGTTGTTCTCGGGCAAAGCTTGTGGGTTGTATCATGACAACCCCTGAGCAGCAGTTAGAAGCGGTCTGGGGCTTTGCAGCCCCGGATCGCCCACGGTAGGCGGCAGGTAGGTGTGGTCTGGGGCCTTGTGGGCTCCAGACCACACATTGTATGGGAGGATCAAGTGATCAAATATATGGCAACTCGGTTTGCCCTTGCGATTCCCACTATGCTGGCAGTGCTGACGCTGGTGTTTTTCGTGGTGCGGGTGATCCCGGGCGATCCGGCCACGGCTGCCCTAGGCGACTATGCCTCCCAAGAAGCCGTAGACGCTATGCGAGAAAGGATGGGGCTGAACGATCCCCTCTACGTCCAGTACTTTCGTTTTCTGGGAGACCTGGCTCGCGGAGATCTGGGCACATCTCTGATCACCGGCGCGCCTATCGGCCAGTCGATCATGGCAGTTCTGCCCTACACGCTAGAACTAACCCTGTCCGCTGTCATGATCGGTGCACTGCTAGGCGTTCCCATCGGCGTGTACACAGCCATGAAGCGCAACAGCCTGGCTGACTATGTGGGGCGCATTCTCTCCCTGGGCGGTCTTTCCGTTCCGGCCTTTTACTTGGGCATCCTTCTGATGCTCGTCTTTGCCATCCAGCTCGGCTGGTTTCCAGCCGTGGGTGGCGGTGATCGGCATGATTTGAAGGACAACCTCAGCCACCTGGTACTTCCAGCGATGACCCTGGGATTGATCATGACTGCCTCGGTCGCCCGACTGACCCGGTCGGCGATGTTGAATGTCCTAAGCGAGCACTATGTGCGGACAGCGCGGGCCATGGGAATGCAGGAGCGGGTGGTCATCGTGGGCCACGCCCTACGTGCAGCCCTGGTGCCCATCGTCTCCATCATCGGTATCTGGGCCGCCAATCTGATCGCCGATTCGGTCTTGACGGAGACGGTCTTTGCCCGGCCCGGATTGGGCAAGATGCTGGTGGGCGCCATCATGCAGCGCGACTATACGGCCCTGCAATCGGTCATGGTCGTATACACCGTTTTTATCGTGGGTATCAACTTGGTCACCGACGTCATCTACAGCGTGGTCGATCCTCGGATAACAACAGAGTGAGGTGAGGGATGAGCCAAGAAGCTACTACCCTGTCAGAACCCACGGTCAAGGTGCGAAGCCAGCAAAGGCGAATGTGGCACACCTTTCTCGGAAACAGACTAACCATCGTGGGTCTCATCCTGGTCATTTTGATCATCCTCACGGCCGTCTTTGCCGACGACTGGTTCATTGCGTTTTTTCAAGGGCGAGAGGCCGAACCGTTGCTGGCGCCCTATGATCCAATCAAACAGGACACACGCAATCGCTTGGCTCCCCCCAGCAAGGAACACCTCATGGGGCTGGATTCCTTCGGCCGCGACATCCTGTCGCGGATCATCTATGGAGCCAGGGTGTCGCTCCTTGTAGGCATCTGTGCTGTCTTGCTGGGAGGTGCTCTGGGCACGCTCATGGGGCTCGTCGGCGGATATGTGGGCGGTGGCGCTGAGAATCTCCTCATGAGGGCGGTGGACGTACTGATGGCTTTTCCCAGCCTGATCATGGGTTTGATGGTGCTGGCTGTGCTAGGGGCGGGGCTGGGAAAAATGATCTTGGCCATCGGAATCGTCCTGGCGCCCACATTCGCCCGCGTGGGACACAGTGCGACGCTGGCGAGCAAAGAGAACGAGTACGTGGAAGTAGCCAAGTCCCTCGGCGCCGGTCGATTCAGGATCATCCGCACGCACATCTTTCCCAACATCCTCGGCGAAATCGTGGTCCTGGCCAGCATCTGGACAGCGGTCGCCATCCGTGTGGAAGCCAACCTGAGTTTCATCGGGCTGGGCATCTCACCCCCCACGCCAGCCTGGGGCACGATGATCAGACAGGGCACGCAACACCTGGGCCATGCGCCTTGGGTCTCCATCTTTCCCGGCCTGGCTATTCTGATCACTGTCCTGGCCTTCAACCTGTTGGGCGATGGCCTGCGCGATATCCTGGATCCAAAACTGCAGCAGTAGCGAGGAGGAACACACGTGCCTGAAAAGACTCAAGTTCTGTGGCTAAGCCAGAAAGACGTCATTGCCGCTGGTGGACTGGACATGGCAGCCACCGTGGACGATGTTGAAGAAGTGTTTCGCCTGTATGCCCTCGGCGAGTACGCATTGCCACGAAAGGTGTCACTCGAGTGGGCGTGGGAAGAGGTACCAGCGGGGGAACAGAGCAATCACCTCAACCTGATGTCGGGCTACGTCGGGGGGCAGATCAACGCTGCCGGCTTTAAGGCGATTGCCAGTTTTCCGCGCAATCCGTTCAAGTGGAACCTGCCGCGTGCCTCTGCGCTCATCATCCTTCACGATACACAAGTGGGGCTGCCGCTGGCCGTGATGGATGGCACCCTGATCAGCGCGATGCGAACGGGCGCTGTGAGCGGGGTGGGGGCAAAGTACCTGGCGCGGGAAAACGCGACACGGGTGGGGCTCATTGGCGCTGGCGTGCAGAGCCGAACGCAGTTGACGGCACTTCAAGTGACACGGCCGGGCATCCAACAGGCTGCAGTCTTTGATATCCGTCGTGACCGTGCCGAGACCTTTGCTGCCGAGATGGGCGGGCGCCTTGGCCTGGACATCCACGTCGCAGAAAGCGCCGAGGAAGTATCTCGCCAGGCCGAGATACTGGTCACGGCCACCACCAACGTCACCCGACCTATTGTCCATCATGGCTGGCTAATGCCTGGTAGCTACTATGCCCACGTCTCCGCGTACGAGTGCGAATACGACCTGATTCGCCATGCTGATAAGGTGCTGGTCGATGACTGGGAGCTGGTCAAGGCCCGGATGTACTCCACGGTGGCTCTGATGTGGCGCGACGGTGAGTTTGCCGACGACGACCTGTATGCCGAGTTCGGTGAGGTGGTCGGTGGTCAGAAACCAGGAAGGGAGAACGATCGTGAGGTGATCGTCTTTAGCCCCATTGGTCTGGCTCTACACGATGTTGCGGTGGCCAATCGTATCTACCAGACGGCACAGAGCAAAGAGTTAGGACAAAGAGTGACCCTGTGGGACAGCCCAATGTGGATGTAGGTGCTTGGCCCTTGAGTCATTCAAAAGGAGAACTCTTGATGGCAGAACCTCTGCTGGAGGTGACAGGCCTCGAAACCCGGTTCTTTACCGCAGATGGGGTGGTCAAGGCGGTCAACGGCATTTCGTACACCGTGGGCCGGGGCGAAATCCTGGCCATTGTGGGCGAAAGCGGCTGTGGAAAAAGCGTGGGCGTCATGTCTTTCATACGGTTGATTCCGGAACCACCGGGCAAGGTCACCGCTGGTGAGGTGATTTTTCAGGGCCAGGATCTGCTCAAGATGGACAAAGAGACCATACGGAAGGTCCGTGGCAAACACATCGCTATGATCTTCCAGGACCCGATGACGTCGCTCAACCCGGTGTTGACTATCGGTCACCAGATTACCCAGGCACTGAAGCTTCACCTGGGAATGAACAAGGAGCAGGCCCGGAATCGGGCCATCGAACTGCTGGAGCTGGTCAACATCCCGGAAGCGTCGGGCCGCATTGATGACTATGCTCACCAGTTCTCCGGCGGTATGCGCCAACGGGTGATGATTGCAATGGCGCTGTCCTGTGATCCGACACTGCTGATCGCGGACGAACCGACGACGGCTCTGGATGTGACCATCCAAGCTCAGATTGTGAAACTGGTCAGGCGCTTGCGTGATGAGCTTGGGATGGCGATTATCTGGATCACCCACGACTTGGGCGTAGTGGCCGGTTTCGCGGAGCGGGTGGCGGTGATGTACGCCGGGTCGATTGTGGAGGAGGCGCTAGTGGAGGCCCTGTATGGGACACCGGCCCACCCCTACACCATTGGCCTCCTGGGATCGCTTCCGCGCCTCGATATGTTGCGCGAGGAACGGCTGACGTCGATTGACGGCATGCCCCCGGATTTGATTGCTCTGCCGCGGGGATGCCCATTCGCGCCCCGTTGCAGTTTTGTGATTGACCGCTGCCGCAAGGAACAGCCACCGCTGGAGGCCGTGGCGGTAGGCCACAAGGTGGCATGCTGGATAGACCTGAGCACCAGGAGGCAGCGATGAGTGACGAGATTGGCAAGGAGGTCCTGGTGCGGGTGGAGGGGTTGAAGAAACACTTCCCTATTACCCGGGGAATGGTGTTTAAACGCCGGATTGGGAATGTCCGCGCGGTCGATGGCGTCTCGTTTGAGGTGTATCGGGGGGAGACGCTAGGTTTGGTGGGGGAGAGCGGTTGCGGCAAATCAACGACTGGCCGGACCATCCTGCAGCTCTACCGGCC
>Ga0209013_10002562_pt1 | contig 16420 bp, 11 predicted proteins | sample Cruoilmetagenom2_FD_187291 | JGI IMG/M metagenome (GOLD analysis project Ga0209013, IMG submission 187291) | Oil polluted marine microbial communities from Coal Oil Point, Santa Barbara, California, USA - Sample 2 (SPAdes) (version 2) | ecosystem: Environmental > Aquatic > Marine > Oil seeps ...
CGCGCCCCTCAGGTCGAAAACGCAACATCTCACGACATCTCGCGGGCCTCGCGACGCGACGAGGTGAGAAGTGCGGGTTAACCCGCATATGAGCTTGACTCACCGACCGAGATCGTCGATTCTCGGATTCTGGGCTAATGACTCGAAGATGTGGAGGAGGAAGATGAAGACCAGATTATTGGTCGCACTCGTTGCAGTCCTGGCGTTCGTCGGCTGCATGGCGACTACCTCCAAGCTCCCGGTCCGGACCGACTACAGCAAAACCACGGCTTTCCACGAGTGGAAGGGTTTCCGATTCGCTTCGGACAGCAAGCGTGCCGATTACCAGCGCTACCCGAGGTTAGAGCGTATGGCCCAGCAGGCCCTGGAGACAGAGCTCACCGAACGCGGCTACACCCGCCTTGATGAAGGCTCCCCCGATTTCAGGGTCGCCTTCGACCTCATCTTCCGTGGCGGCAAGAAGCCTCAGGCCGCGCCTGAGGACAGAGGCGCCGAACCGAAGGCCACCGCCTACGGCGGTTCCAGCCAGAGGGGCACCCTGATCGTCAGAATGTTGGATCCAGCGACCGGGGAAATCCTGTGGACCGGCCAGATCTCGGAAATCAAGATGAACGCTATCGAACCGCAGAAGGAGCTCAACAAAGCTGTGCGGCGGCTGCTAACGGAGTTTCCACCGTTGACCGGATGAGTCAGCGGACGGTTGGAGGAGACCTCAGGTGAAAATGACCCCCATGCTGCGCCAGTACCTCGATCTCAAGGAACAGGCGGGTTCGGCGCTGTTGCTCTACCGCATGGGAGACTTCTACGAACTCTTCTTCGAAGATGCGCAGCAGGCCGCACCGGTACTCGGCATCACCCTCACCCGCCGCCGGCAGAATGACTCTGTGGATGCACCGATGTGCGGGGTCCCACACCACGCCTTTGATGGCTATCTCGGAAAGCTGCTCGATGCGGGATTCCGGGTGGCCGTGGCTGAGCAGGTCGAAGACCCCAAGAAGGCCAAGGGCCTTGTCCGTCGCGAGATCATTCGTACCCACACCCCAGGGACCATTTCCGCGACCGAGCTCCTCGAGGGTTCCGAGCATTGTTATCTGGCCGCCTTCGGGAGCGACCACGAATCCTCGGCCCTGGCATGGATCGAGATCAGTACCGGTACCTTCGAAGGCCTGCGAAGCAGCGATCCCGAAACCCTCACCGAGCACCTCGCGCGGCTCCGACCGCGCGAGGTCCTCGTCGCCGAGGACTGGGACGGGTGGCAACAGGTGTGGCCCGCCGAGATCCCGCGGCCAACGGTCACTCCCGTCCCACCCGAAACATTTTCGCCGTCCGCCGGAGAACAACGGCTGCGACGGGTGCTTGGGGTAGGCTCCCTTCGCGGTTTCGGCCTCGACTCCGGCGAACCCCTGGTGGGCATGGCCGGCGCTCTGCTCGGGTATGTCGAAAGCACCCAGAAGGGCGCCCTCAACCACCTCCGAGAGTTCATCTGCCGTGACAGCGGTGAGGCGCTGGTCGTTGATCGGGCCAGCCTTCGCAATCTCGAAGTGGAACGTGGGGCGGACGGATCACGAAAAGGCTCGTTGATCGAAATCCTCGACCACACGCGGACCCGTATGGGATCGCGGATGTTGCACGACTGGTTGGTGCGACCGAGCATCGACCTCGAAGAAATCGGTGATCGTCATCGCGCGGTGGCAGAACTGGTGGACAGCGCGGAGCTCCTGCAGGACCTGCGGGAGGCCCTCGAAAACCTGCCAGACCTCGAACGACTGGCGGCACGGGTTGGTCTGGCCCTCGCCACCCCACGCGAACTTCACGGGCTGCGCGCCGGGCTCGACCGCCTCCCGGGAATCGCCGAGGCGGTTCACCACGCAACGTCATCGCGGCTCCGCGAGCTCAGCGAGGTCTTCGATCCGATGCCGGACCTCGCCGAGCTGCTGCATCGGCGACTCGCGGCCGAGCCCGCTCAGGTTGCCGGCGCCGGTGTCATGGCGAACGGTTGGGACGAGGAGCTCGACGAGCAACGGAACCTCGCTCGCGGCGGCAAGGAGCTGTTAGCCGGTATCGAGTCCGCCGAACGCGAACGCACAGGAATCGGTTCGCTCAAGGTCAAGTACAACAAGGTCTTTGGCTACTTCATCGAGGTCAGCAAATCGAAACTCGACCGAGTGCCGGACGACTACGACCGACGCCAAACGCTGACCAACGCCGAACGCTTCATCACACCCGAGCTCAAGGACCTGGAGTCGCGCATTCTGTCGGCCGAGGAGCTGGCAACGGCCCGTGACCGCCAGCTTTATCTCGCTCTTGTGGAGGAGCTCTCGAGCCACGCCCAGAGAATCACCACTGCAGCCGCCACGATTGCCCAGCTCGACGTCCTCGCTGCATTCGCCGACCGCGCCCGGCGTTGGAGCTATTGCCGTCCGGTTATGGCCGAGGAGGCGGGCATTACGATCCACGAGGGTCGCCACCCGGCGCTCGAGGAGCTGCAGAAGGACCCACCGTTCATCCCCAACGACTGCCGGCTCGACCCGCAGGCGAGCCAGATCGTGCTCCTCACAGGACCCAACATGGGTGGCAAATCGACCTACCTCCGGCAGTGCGCCCTGATCACCCTGATGGCGCACGCCGGTTGTTTCGTGCCGGCCACCGAGGCCGAGATCGGCCTCGCCGATCGCATCTTCACCAGGGTGGGCGCCTCGGACATGCTGGCCAAGGGAGAATCCACCTTCATGGTGGAGATGATCGAAACCGCCAACATCCTCCACCACGCGACGCCGCGGTCGCTCGTGATCCTCGACGAGGTCGGCCGCGGCACGGCCACCTTTGACGGTCTGTCACTGGCATGGGCGATCGTCGAATACCTGCACGACCGCGATGACCACGCAGCGCTTATTCTCTTTGCGACCCACTACCACGAGCTCACCGAGCTCGGTCGGATGTTGCCGCGACTGGTCAACCGATCGATGGCAGTCAAGGAGTGGCGCGGCTCGATCCTCTTTCTCCATCGAGTCACCGACGGTCCAGCGGACCACTCTTATGGCATTCACGTCGCGCAGCTCGCCGGGGTGCCTGGCGAGGTCTGCAGCCGCGCCGAGGAGGTGTTGGCTAACATCGAACGACACGAATTGAAGATCTCCGGAGATCCGGTGATGCAGACACCGCCGGCTGCCAACGCCGAGCGCATCAACCAGCTCGATCTATTCCGTGCACCGGTGGATGAGATTTCCGATCGGCTGCGCCGCCTCGATATCGACGGACTGACCCCGCGCGAGGCACTCGAACTGCTCGCCGAGCTGCACGGGAAGGTGAATGAACGGAACTGATTCTCTGCCCCTGGTCGTCGGGCTCCCCGGCACCACGGTCACGGATGACGACATGGCACTGCTCGAGAGAGTGCGGCCAGCGGGAGTGATCCTCTTTTCGCGCAACATCGAAACCCCGGACCAGGTGCGGGAGCTGGTGAGCGGCCTCGAAGACCTCGAGCCGCGGCCGTTTGTCACCGCCGACCTCGAGGGGGGGATGGTCAACCGGCTGTCGGCCCTGTGGGGTGATCTGCCGCCGCCTGCTGAGGCCGCGGCCGCCGGAAGGCGAGCCGTTCGGGCACTCGGCGAGGCGGCCGGTTCCGCCTGCCGCAGCCTTGGAATTCAGCTCGATCTCGCACCGGTGGTCGATCTCGATTGCCCGGGTGGCTGTCTGAGCGGCCAGGGCCGGTGTCTCGGCAGTGATCCCGACCGGGTCGTCATCCTCGCACGCATCTTCAACGAGGGCCTCGGGAAATGGGGGGTGTCGGGCTGCAGCAAGCACTTCCCGGGTCTCGGGCCGGTACCGGCCGACACCCACGAAGAGCTTCCCGTTCTTGAATCGGACGAGGAAGAACTCGGCCGCCAGCTTAATGTCTTCGAAGAGCTGGGCACCGAGTTTCCGGCCATCATGGTGGCGCACGTCATAGCGCCCGGGTTGGGAGACGCGGAGCGGCCGGCATCGTTGTCACGCACCGTCGTCGAGCGGGCGGCCAACCTCTCGGGATCACCGGTCGTGCTGGCCGACGACCTCGAGATGGGCGCCCTCGGGGAGTGGGGTGACTTACCCGACCGCGTCACGGCCGCCCTCCACGCCCGGAATCACGGTCTTCTCATCTGCAACGCATGCGACCGGATCGATGAGATCGCGAGCCATCTCCGGGAGTCCGCGGAGGCCGATCCGATCGTCACCACCCGGCTGGCGGAAATGACCGCCCGTATGGGGACCCTCGCCCGCGACCTCCACCAAAGGGCCGCAGCCGTGCCGGCCCCGGACGACACCACCGTCGAGCAGCTCTGGGAACAGGCCCGCCGCGAAGCCCACCTGTAGCCTGCGATCCCGTTCCCGATCCCGATCCCGATTTCCGTTGCTCACGATATGATGCAATCGATGGTATCGAAGGATCCTCAGCCACGGGCAGTCGTCCTCCTCTCCGGTGGCCTCGATTCAACGACCGTGCTGGCTATCGCCTTGGCGGAGGGTCTGGAGTGCCATTGCCTGACGGTAGACTACCGCCAGCGGCACCGGGTGGAGCTCGAAGCGGCACGAAAAGTGGCGCTTGCACTCGGGGCCGCGTCACACCGCGTCATCACCCTCGATCTCAGGGCCATCGGTGGTTCTGCTCTGACCGACGACATCGACGTCCCCAAGGATCAGGATCCCGAGTCCTGCGAAGTTCCTATCACCTACGTACCCGCTCGCAACACCATTCTGCTCTCTCTGCTCCTCGGCCTCGCCGAGGTGGTCGAAGCCGACCAGCTCTTCATCGGCGCCAACGCGGTTGACTACTCGGGCTACCCCGACTGCCGGCCGGCGTTTCTCCAGACATTCGAGAACCTGGCTTCGCTGGCGACCGTCGCGGGGGCAGAGCACGGCGTACAGTTCCGGGTCCGCGCCCCCCTGCTCGAGCTGTCCAAGGCCGACATCATCCGCCGCGGCCTCGACCTCGGCGTCGACTACGGCCTCACCTGGTCGTGCTACGACCCGACCGCCGACGGCCATGCCTGCGGCCGCTGCGATTCGTGCATTCTCCGGAGGCGCGGCTTTCAGGAGGCGGGGGTCGAGGATCCCATCGCGTACGTCATTAGCTAGAGGAGAGGGCTTTAGGCTATAGCTTATAGCCTTTTTCCTTGACAAACTACCTCGGTAGTATTACCTTGGTAGTTCAAGGAGGCCCGCCATGGGCAAGCACACACTCGGAGAGCTACAACACGCCATCATGCGGTTGCTGTGGGCCCGCGACGAGGCAACCGTGGCCGAGGTCCACGGGGCGCTTTTTGACGAGCGCGGTCTGGCGCCGACAACCATTGCCACCATGCTCCGTAAGATGGAGGACAAGGGCGTTGTCGGCCACCGGGTCGAGGACCGCCACTTTGTCTACCAGGCCACGGTCACCGAGGATGAGGTCCGATCGACGATGGTCGGCGAGTTGCTCGACCGGCTCTTTGCCGGCGATCCGGCGGCCCTGGTGTCGCACCTGGTTGCCGATCACGATATCGACGAGGAGGAAATCGAACGGCTGCGCACGCTCCTGCAGAGCACCGAGACGAGAAAGGAAGAGAACCGATGAGCACCGCGATCATCACATCCTGGCTCCTCACCTATCTGATCCACAGCACAGTGCTGCTCGGCGCCGCTTGGCTCGCCACGCGCATTCTGGGTGATCGTCGGCTCGCGTTGCAGGAGACCTTTCTCCGCACCGCCCTGATCGGCGGTCTGCTGACAGCGACCCTTCAGGTTGGGTTCGGCGTCGAACCGGTCGGCGGAGCGCTGGCCATCACTGATTTCTCATCGACGGAAGTTGTTGCGACCCGCAACAGCGCCACCACGGGTATCGTCGCAAGCGATATCGCCCTCTCGCCCACCCCAGCCATCCGCCACCAGACTCTCGACTCCTGGCCAGTGGCCTTGCTTTCGTTGTGGGGTCTCGGGTCGATACTGGCGTTGCTGGTCCTCGGTCGCTCGATCGTCGATCTTCAACGGCTGCTGAAGACGCGCCGCTTTCGTCCCACGGGACGGCTGCTCGACCGCCTGGCCGCCGCCATGGGTCTGCGAAAGTCAGTTCGACTGAGCACATCCGCGGCCATCGCGGTACCCTTTGCCACAGGTATCCGGCAGCCGGAGATCTGCTGCCCCGAGCGGGTCGGCGATCTCGCTAACGAACATCAGAAAAGCCTCTTCGCGCACGAGTTGGCCCACCTGGCCCGCCGTGATCCGGCCTGGCAGCTCCTCTACCGCCTCGGTGAGGCCATCCTCTTCCTGCAGCCACTCAACCGGCTCGTCAGGCGCCGGCTCGAGGAAATCGCAGAGTACCTAACCGACGAACGCGCAGTAGCCTGCACCGGAGACCGCCTCGGTCTCGCCCGCTGTCTGGTTGTGGTTGCCCACTGGGGTATTTCGGATTCTCCTGGGGTGCCGGCGACCGCCTTCGCGGCCGGCCCGCGTCTCGATCGTCGCGTCCGGCATCTGATCTCCGGCGCTGTCGGCCAACACCGCAACGCACGGTGGACGGCCCCCCTCCTGATCGCGCTGGTGGTGGGATCGGTGGTCCTTTTGCCCGCCATTGCACCCTCCGCAGTCCACGCAGACATCTCGCCTCCCGGCTCCGACGTGGTACCGGCCCAGACCTGGTCCACATCCTCGGGCGACCCCGAGGCCGAGACGCCGGCAGCCCCGGCTCCTCCAGCGGTTCCAGCTTTGAGCGACGTTCCCGGGGCGGTCGCACCGGTGACCGATTCAGCCCCGGCGCCTGATGTCGTCCCCCGGTCGCCCGCGGAACCACGACCCGTCTCTGCGCCGGCGCCCGCGGTTGAACCAGCACCAGCGGTTTCGTCAAGATCGAACGAGGGTTCAGCGCTTCCAGCCTCTCCCGCCGCCCCCGAGCCTCCATCCAAGGCTGAAGAGCCGCTGCCGGAGAAAGCTACCAAGCGTGGGCGAGCACGAACCAGAGATGAAGCGCGGGATCGACAACGCGATGTCCAGCGAGACCGCTTCGAGGCCGAGGCCCGTGAACACTCGAGGCTGGCGGCCGAACGACTGCGCCTCACCGATGTCGAGCGAGAAGAAATGCGCCGTCGATTCGAGGAGCTCCACGCCGAGTCACGGAAACAGGCTCGCGAAGCCGCCCGTGAGGCCAGGGAGCAGGCGCGAGAGCTCGCCGAGCAGGCTCGGCGGCTCGCCGAAGAAGCCGAATAGAAGCTACCAGAAGAGCGCGTAGCCGAAGCGGCCGGCGACACCGACCACGAGTGCCAGCACTACCGAGAAGGCGGAGATCGCCGCAGTATCCCGCCAACCCAGCTCTTTCGCCATCACTGCCACCGTGGCCACGCACGGCACATAGAAGACCACGAAGAGGGTGAAAGTCAGCATCTGTCCTTCGGTCATCACCGCCGAGAGATTGGTCGTGCCGAGGGCCTGAACCAACATGACGAGGGTCAGTTCCTTGCGCAGGATCCCGAAGACCAGGGTCATCCCGACAGCTACCGGCAGCCCCAGGGAAAACACCGTCAACGGTGCCAGTAATGCGTTGATCGTCGCCGCGGCATTCGCCCACTCGAGTAGACCGAGAACCACCGACGACAAGACGAGCAGGGGCCAGGCGATGGTGATGAACTCCTTGAGGGTGAGCCAGGTTTTGGCGGCGAGGGTCTTCAACTGCGGCAGTTGCAGCTCCGGAATCTCGAGAATCAGTCCCGGCGATGCGCCCTTCATTTTGCGCGCGAGCACGTTGCCCAGCATAACAACGATCAACAGGTTGAGGAGATAGATCCCGAGAGCCCACCAGGGGCCCATATAGGCCGCCACCAGACCGAAAATGACAATCGTCCGCGCCGAGCACGGGATGAATGAAGCGAGGACGGCAGTGATCCTGCGGTCTCGGAGTGACGGCAGAATTCGCGCCGACATGATCGCCGGCACCGAACACCCATAGCCGAGGATCAGCGGCAGTACCGACTTGCCGTGAAGGCCGATGCGGTGCATGAAGTTGTCGAGGATGTAGGCCATTCGCGGTAGATAGCCGCTGTCCTCGAGAATCGCCAGCCCGATCAGGAAGGGCAACAGATAGGGTAGAACGATCGCCACGCCACCGGCGATGCCGGTCAAAGCGCCACCCGCCAGGGTCCCGAGAAGGGTCTCCGGCGGAAGCTTTTCAGCCAGGGCTGCTCCGAGCTGGTCCGTCAGCTCGATCAACGGCATTTCGAGCCGCTGGCCGACTCGGAACACAACCCAGAACAACATACCGAGGATTGCGACCATCACCGGCCCGCCCGTCCACGGATGCAGGAACACCCGATCCGCCCACTCCCGCCAACCGATCTGCGGGCGATCAAGGGTCACGGCCTCCTCTTCGATACAGTGGGCAACGGCGTGGCGACTCCCCGAGATCACCTGGTCGGCACTCCAGCCGTGGGCTTTCTGCAACACCGCAGCAACTCCCCGGACCTGTTTCTTGAGCTCAGGATGCTGGGCGTAAATCTCGCGTTCGAAATGGGGGTCTCTCTCGAGCAGCTTCTCCGCCACAAATCGTCTCGGCACGCTGTTACCAACGCCAGTCGCCTCGAGCAACTCGCTCACCTCTTCAAGCGCCTCCTCGACCTCGCGGTCGAGGGTGAGGGCAAAGCTCTCCTCACCCTGGTGGGCGTGTTGCAGTGCTCGCCTGAAGAGCTCCTTCAGTCCGAGGCCCCGCCGGCCAACCGTCGGCACCACTGGTACCCCGATCTGTCGCGACAGCTCCTCGTGATCAACCTCCATGCCGCCTCGCGTCGCCTCGTCCATCATATTGAGGGCAACAATCATCGGCCGTTCAAGCTCGAGCAGCTGCATGGTCAGTTCGAGCGACCTGCCAAGGCGACTGGCATCAACAACGTTGATGATGAGATCGTAGGGCTCCTCGAGGAGATAGCCCTCGGCCTTCCCGGCGTCCTCCTTCGAGGAAATCAGAGAATAGATCCCCGGAAGGTCCACCACCTCCACTTCGTGGCCGAGAATAAGCGCCCGGCTAAAGGTAAAGGAAATTGATGAACCCGGAAAGTTCGCCGTCGCCGCGCGGTAGCCGGCGACCGAATTGAAGATCGTACTTTTGCCGGAGTTCGGCTGTCCGGCAAGGACGAACCTCATCGCTGCTCGGTCTCAGCTTCCGGCTGCCGTCGCACCAGCGGTTCGAGTGCACCGTCCATCTCGACCTGGATCTTGGCGGCAATGCCACGGCCGAGAGCAAGGCGGGTACCATTGATCTCGACCAGAACGGGCCCCCGAAAGGGAGCCCGCTCGACCACTGTCAGCCAATCACCGATATGAATGCCGAGGGTATTGAGGTGGGCGCGAACACGGTGGCCGCCGTCAATCATCATGACGCGCACCTGCCGTTTAATATCCACCGTATCGAGAGCCATCATCGGGTTTCACGCCCTCCAGAAGCAAAATCTTATCCGATTGTGAAAATAATTGCGAACAGTTTTCAACGTTAGATTAGTGATTTTCCACGAGTACTTTAGCGCTCTCCCCGGAGGTTCAACGATTGTCATTATCGTGTCAGAATCGAGATAAATATTGAGATCCAAGCTCTACCACCCTCCCGTCCGCCCTGGTCCAGGATTCAAGGTTCAAGGTCTACCCACCCTTCTTTAGCTCGTGGTGTTCTCCGTAAAGATCCGGGCGCGGACCCGGGCGCGGGTAGGAACGACGATATATATTGTGGGTGTCCGATCGAATCCTTAGAGGATTGGGAGGCCTGTCATGAGATCGAGCCGAGGTGCAGTATTGGCGCTTTCAATCTGCTTGGCAGGTCTGTCATCGGCGGCCTCTTTCAACGATTTGCAGCGAGTGAAGCCATCGCCGCGCACGCCAACCCGCCGAGTGCTACCAGCGACGTCGGCGAATCCGTCAACCGATCTGAAAGCTTTCAAGGACTGTGAAGAACTCCGCTCGTATTTCCTCGAGGTTGCCGTCGAGCGTATCCTCGAGTATCGCTACAACCAGTGGCGCTGGATAGCCTGGTCCGGCGGACCCGAGGCCGGCGGAGGACCTGAGGACGCCCCGACCGACTACACCACCACCAACAATCAGGAGCTGGGGGTCGACGAGCTGGACATTGTCAAGACCAATGGGACTCATCTGTACGCGACCGAACGCGACACCCTTCATGTTCTCCAATCCTGGCCGGCAGGGGCTACAGCCGAAGTGGCGAGTGTAGGAATCGGTCTTCCGAGCTGGGGGATGTTCCTTCATGGAGACTTCGCAGTCACAGCATCAGGATTCTACGAGCACGATGCCGATTTTCCACATCCTTCAGGGGCGACACGCCTCGAGGTCTTCGACGTGGCCAACCCTTCGTCGCCGGTCTCGGTACGCACCGTCGATGTGGAAGGGTGGCTTGTTAATGCCCGTTTGATCGACGGTGATCTCTACGCGGTGGTCCGGACGTTTATCGACTATCCTCCAGAGCTATGGGACCTCGCATGGAGCGATGACGTCGGCCTTCCCGAGCTTCCCTGGGAGGCGACCGAAGAAGAACGTGAACGGATCCTCGCCGAGGCGCGCAGCATTATTGAGCCTCTGGTCGAGGAGATCATGGCCGACCATGCGGTTGAGGAATTCCTCCCACAGGTGCGCGACCAATATCGGAATTATCCAGTTTCTCTGCCCAGAACACTGCTCGACTGCGGGTCCCTCTACCGACCGGCCAACGTATCGGATTGGTCGGTGCTCTCTGTGCTCCATTTCGACCTCGACAATCTTGGACCGGTCACGGCCACGGGCTTGATCGCGGATGGATGGACGATATACGCGTCACAGAAGAGCCTCTATGTGGCTCAGACGAGCAATTCGTGGTCGTGGTGGTGGGGCTGGGCACCGACCGAAATGTCAACCGTGATCCACAAATTCGAGCTTGATCCCTCCCGACCGAGTCCAGTCCGATATGCCGCCTCGGGATCGGTCGATGGTTGGATTCTCGATCAGTTCGCCCTCTCGGATCATGACGGATTTCTTCGGGTCGCCACCACCAAGTTCGACTGGTGGTGGGGCACGACCCCCGATGAAGAACAGGCGAGTTCGGTGACGGTGCTTGCCGACGACGGTCTGGGTGACCTCCACACGGTCGGGCACGTCGGTGGTCTCGGGCCCGGTGAAAGGATCTTCGCGGTCCGCTTCATGGGTGCCAAAGGCTATGTTGTGACCTTCGAACAGATCGACCCGCTCTACACCCTCGATCTCTCCGAACCAACTGAGCCAAAGGTCGTCGGAGAGCTCAAAGTGACGGGCTTCTCTTCCTACCTCCATCCGATCGGCGACGACTGGCTACTGGCGGTAGGCATGGAGGCCGACGAGGAGGGCCGGGTGCAGGGTCTGGCGGTGAGCGTCTTCGACGTCCGCGATTTCGCCAACCCGACGCTCGCCCACCGCTATCTCATCGAGGATGAAGACGACACCTGGTCGTGGTCCGAGGCTCTCCACGACCACCACGCCTTCACCTACCACCGCGGAGTCCTCTCGATCCCGGCCTACATCGGCGGCGCACAAGAGAGATTCAGCGGATTGCTCGTGCTGGCCGTCGACCCTGAGGATGGGATCCACGAGCTCGGCAGGATCGATCACCAAGGACTGAGCACAGGAGAGGAGCGCGCCTGGATGCGACGCAGCATCTATATCGAGGACGCCATCTACTCGCTATCTTCGGCCGGCGTCAAGGTCAACAGTCTCTACAATCCTGAGGTCGAGCTGGCGAAGGTCCCGTTCGAAGAATAGCCCCCAATCGGCGCGCCGTGAGTGTTCACCGGACGTGCCGTCTCTGACGATTTTGGGATCATGGGGATCTGTTGCGAGTGGAAGTCCCTGGCCCAAACATCGTCAGAGGGGGCACTCACGGGCACTGCCGCTCCGGAGAATCGGGATGCTCAAGCCGGAACACCCTTGCCGGAGCGAGGAACGGTGCTTTACCGCGGCCGCAGGCCGCGAGTAACCTCTCGAGCACAAGCACGGAGAAGGACACGGGCGCGGCCGGAGCGCTACAATGACCCTCCGGAGGATGAGATGACCGAGCCCGTTTTGACTGTCGAGCTGACCGAACTTCCCGAGCCGAAGGACTTCAAGGCCGGAATCCGGCGTGCGCCAGACCGTGGCGACACGCTCAACGCCCACGACACAAAGGTCGCACTGGCAAATGCCCTGCGCTACGTGCCCGCCGAACACCACGAAATCGTCGCCCCCGAGTTTCTCGACGAGCTCAGAACCCGGGGCCGAATTTACGGCTACCGGTACCGGCCTGCCAGCGAGATCACCGGCAAGCCCATCAACAGCTACATCGGCCAGGTCACCGAGGCGAAGGCGATGCAGGTGATGATCGACAACAACCTCGACTTCAATGTTGCCCTCTACCCGTACGAACTGGTCACCTACGGCGAGTCGGGCCAGGTCTGCCAGAACTGGATGCAATACCTCCTGATCAAACGCTACCTGGAGATCATGGATAACACCCAGACCCTGGTGGTCAGCTCCGGCCATCCACTCGGTCTCTTCCCTTCGCGCCCCGAGGCGCCGCGCGCGATCATTACCAACGGTCTCATGGTCGGTATGTTCGACACGCCCGAAGATTTCCACCGCCTGGCAGCGCTGGGCTGCGTCAACTACGGTCAAATGACCGCAGGCGGCTGGATGTACATCGGCCCGCAAGGCATCGTCCACGGCACCTACATCACCCTTCTGAATGCGGGACGGCTCTACCTCGGGGTTCCCGAGGACGGCAACCTCGCTGGAAAGACCTTTGTAACATCTGGCCTGGGCGGTATGTCGGGCGCACAGCCCAAGGCGCTCGAGATTTCCGGCGGTGCGGGAATTGTCGCCGAGGTCGACCGATCGCGGGTCGAGACTCGACACTCGCAGGGCTGGGTATCGAAGGTCTCGGATGATCTCGAGACCGCGGTGAAGTGGATGCTCGACGCAGCCGAAAAGGGCAAACCGCTGTCGATCGCGTACCAGGGTAACGTGGTGGATCTCCTCGAATACCTCGACACCAACGACATCGCGGTTGATCTCTATTCGGACCAGACCTCGTGCCACGTTCCCTACGACGGCGGCTATACCCCCGCCGGTGTCACATTTGACGAGGGTCGCGAGCTGCTGGCTTCCGACCGCAACGGTTTCGCCAAGCTCGTGGACGAGAGTTTGATCCGCCACTTCCAGGTGCTTCAGCGTCTGACCGACAAGGGATCCCGCTTCTGGGACTACGGCAACGCCTTTATGAAGGCGGTTTTCGATGCCGGTGCACCCGAGATTGCGAAGAACGGCGCCGACACCTCCGAGGGCTTCATCTGGCCCTCCTACGTCGAGGACATCATGGGACCGATGTGCTTCGACTATGGTTACGGCCCCTTTCGCTGGGTCTGCCTGTCCGGCAAAGCCGAAGACCTGCGCAAGACCGACGCCGCCGCGATGGCCAGCATCGACCCAACGCGTCGCGGCCAGGACCGTGACAACTGGCAGTGGATCCACGATGCCGAAGCCAATGCCCTCGTGGTCGGTACTCAGGCGAGGATTCTCTATGCCGACACCGAGGGACGCACGGCGATCGCCAGAGAGTTCAACCGCATGGTGCGAGACGGCGAGATCGGGCCGGTGATGATGGGTCGCGACCACCACGATACCGGCGGCACCGACTCGCCCTACCGCGAGACCGCCAACATCTACGACGGGTCGAACACGGTCGCCGACATGTCGCACCACTGCTGGGCAGGCAACGCCGCCCGCGGGATGACGATGGCCGTGCTCTCGAACGGCGGTGGCGTCGGGACCGGCAAGGCCATCAACGGCGGCTTCGGTCTGGTGCTTGACGGCTCGACAAGGGTCGAGCGCATCCTCGACACCGCGCTCGAGTGGGACGCTATGGGCGGAGTCGCCCGCCGCGCCTGGGCACGCAACGAGAACGCCATCGAAACGGTCGATGTTTGGAACCGGGCCAACGCGGCACGAGGGCACGTCACCGTGCCTCGCGTGGCGGATTCTGCGTTGCTCGAGCGGCTGGTGGACGAGGGCTGATCCGAGATGCTAGATGCTAGATGCTAGATGCTAGATGCTAGATGCAACAAAATGGTCGATCGTCGAGGCGCGTCGTCAAGGGATGGCGGGCGGATCCAGAATCCAGCATCCAGTATCCAGCATCTGCGGAATTGAGGGTTAACGTTCCAGTTTTGAGACGTTTCTTACTCTCAGGCGTTAAACTGGATTGATGGATGCGTTAGTCTCTCACCTGCCACCCGAGTTCTTCGGCTTCGTACTCACCCTCGGCCTTTCCCTGCTCATCGGCTTCGAGCGTGAGGAGCACGAGCCTGACGGCATCGGCGGCGTCCGCACCTTCCCGATCATCGGTCTCGGTGGTTTCCTGCTGATCGCCGGATTTCCAGAAACCGCCATTCCGTTTGCTCTGGGTCTCGTGGTCATGGGTGGTCTGGTCGCCCTCACCCACTGGCACGCTCTCCAGCTCGGTGAACCCGGCATCACAACCGAGACGGCGGCGCTGCTCATGTTCACGATCGGCGGCTGCGCCGCCAAGGGACTGTACTGGATTTCCATCGCCACCGGGGTGGTGACCGTCATCCTGCTGCACGAGAAGCGCCTCCTGGAGGGACTTGCTAACGCGCTGCCGCGCCACGAGATGCGCACCCTATTGCGTTTTCTGCTCCTGACCGCAGTGATCCTGCCGGTCGTGCCGAATCGCGATTTTACCCCCTTTGAGATCAACCCGTTCAAGATTTGGTTGGTGGTGGTGGCAGTGTCCGGAGTTTCCTACGTCAGCTACCTCCTGCGAATGTGGTGGGGTGAAGATCGAGGCTTGATCCTGGCCGGTCTGTTGGGGGGCGCCTATTCCTCCACAGTCACGACGGTGGTCCTCTCCCGCCAATCCAAAAAGAGGGAGCCGTGTTCGGTCGGATTTGCCGGCGCCATCGTTGCCGCCACCGGCATGATGTACATCCGCCTGTGGATCCTGCTGCTCCTCTTCGCGGTCCCCCTCGCCTACCGACTGACGGCCCTTTTCTGGGGATTGGGCATCGCGGCGGTCATCGTTGGCTCACTGCTCGCGCGCACAAGTAAATCTGACAACGGCTGTGAGTTTGATCCGACGACCGACCGCCGTGACGGCAACCCGCTCGAGATGACCTCGGCATTCACCTTTGCCGCCATCTTCCTCGCAATCCTCGTCGCCACAAAGGTGGTCGCGGAACGGTTTGGCAACACCGGTGTGCTGGTGATGGCGGCTATCATGGGCGCCGCCGATGTCGACCCCTTCATCCTCGGCCTCACCCAGACTATCGGTTCGGGACTCGACCTCGGAATTGCCGCCCTCGCGGTCGTGATCGCGTCGGCGGTCAACAACCTGATGAAGGGTCTCTACGCGGTCGTCTTCGGGTCGAGGCGCACCGGACGTCTGAGTCTCGCCCTCCTCGCGTCGTTCGGCGCCGTCAGCGTCGTCCTTTATCTCGTGTTCTGATCTATCGGCGACCCATCTTCAGCTCACGCCGGCGGCGGCGCGTCGGACGTTGCTTTTCGAGCTTCCACCGGCGGTGCCCCCACAGCCACTGAGCGGGATGGTCGAGAACAAACTTCTCGAGCACTCGGTTGTAGCCAAGGGTGTTGAGATAGATTTCCTCTCTGTGGTGATCAGCGGAAATCCACTCGAGCGGTGGATGGAATTTCATGACGTGGCGGCCATCGGGTCCGCGGTAGGCGACCGCAGGGATGACAGGGGCGCCGCTCTGCCGGGCAACCAACGCCAGGCTCCGGTTCGTTCCCGCCTTCTTACCGAAGAATTCGACCGCAACCGCCTTGGATCCCACCACATTGTGCTGGTCCATAATAAAAATGACGGCGTCGTTATTCTCCAGCGCATCGAAAACTCTCGTCAGAGCGTCCGTCTGCCTCATGACCCTCAGACCCGCCTTGCGGAAGCGACCAAAGATCACACCTTCCAATCCCAGGCCAACGCGTTTCCGAATCACGTGGAACCGGTTCTGATACTGCTTGAACCGAAGCATCCCCGCCACCGCAGACAGCTCCCAGTTCCCGAAGTGGCCGGCCAAAATGAGAATCCCTCGATTCTGCTCCGCCGCCTTCAAAACGTGCTCTTCGCCAAACACATCGACCTGGCCTGCGATACGCCGTTCCGAGCTCACCATCATCGCCAGATTTTCACCGATCGTCTTTGAAATATGACTATAGAAACACCGCGCCAGCCGACGCAGTTCCGGTTCGCTGAGCCGATCCCCGAAAACCTGCTGCAGGTTCTCCATCACGATACGCCGTCGCACGGGAACCAAGGAGTACAACGCGGATCCGAGCAGCGACGGTCTGAGATCGGAGATCCGCGGAAAGTCTCCGGTGCCTCCCAAAAGGTCCTCAGTGGAGTCGG